>Ga0335081_10013243_pt1 | contig 13337 bp, 13 predicted proteins | sample Lox_Sample_35_FD_206713 | JGI IMG/M metagenome (GOLD analysis project Ga0335081, IMG submission 206713) | Soil microbial communities from Loxahatchee National Wildlife Refuge, Florida, United States - Lox_Sample_3.5 | ecosystem: Environmental > Terrestrial > Soil > Wetlands | place: USA...
GGAGACCGAAACTCCTTCCCACTCGAAACTCGACAGTTGAAACTCGACACTGAGGAATGAGTTCAACCCAGCGAAAAAGGGTGCGCGCGGCACCCTTTCGCATTCGACAACTTCTTGCTCTCTTACTTCTGACTCTCCTGGAGGCGCTTGTTGACTTCGGCCCAGTTCACCACGTTCCACCATTCCTTCAGGTAGTCGCCGCGGCGGTTCTGATATTTCAGGTAGTAGGCGTGCTCCCAGACGTCGTTGCCCATGATGGGATAGAAGCCCTGGCTCATGGGATTGTCCTGATTGGCCGAGCTGACGACCTGCAGCTTGCCGCCGTGATCGCGCACCAGCCAGGCCCAGCCGCTGCCGAACTGCTTCAGCCCGGCATCGTTGAATTTTTCCTTGAAGGCGTTGAAGTCGCCGAAGGTGCTCTTGATGGCGTCGGCGATGGCCCCGGTCGGGTCGCCGCCGGCGTTCGGGGCCATGATCTTCCAGAACATGGTGTGATTGACGTGGCCGCCGCCGTTGTTGCGCACGGCATTGCGGATCGGCTCCGGGACGTTCTCCAGGCTCTTCAGCAAGTCTTCGGCGCTCCAGTTTGATACGGCACAAGCCGCCTGGAACTCAGGCGCCTTCTCCAGCGCGGCGTTCAAGTTGGTGACGTAGGCCTGATGGTGCTTGTCATGATGCAGGTGCATGGTTTGCGTGTCAATGTAGGGTTCTAGGGCAGAGTAGTCGTAGGGCAGCGGCGGAACTTCATGTGCCATTCTGTGTCGTCCTCCAGTGGGCGTTGATGCGATGGAATACTGCGGGGATTCATGGCGAGGCGAGATAGTCCTCACCCCCGGCACAACATTATAGAGGGTCGAGAGAGTTTCAAGTTTCCAGTTTCAAGTTTCGAGCACAAATTCCGCGGAAGAGGCATCGAGCAACAAACTCTCTTTAGCTTAGCGTGAAGAGATGCAGCTCCAATCGACTACCCATATGTGAATGATTCGCATAATATCGAGCGCAGCTTGATCGCGAGGCCGCTATGCACTATGACTACATCGCTATTGCTCCGCAGGACGTCCCACGCGCTGCCGACCCGCTTTTTCAGCACTTGCTGGATACCTATGCCAGCGAAACCGACAAGACCATCTCAGTCTGGCGCGGCTTCGCGCCGCAAGACCTCAGCTTCCGTCCGCATCCCAAGTCGTCGACCGTCGAGGACATCCTGAAGCATCAACTGTTATCGGAGCGGCGCTTCTTTGGCGAGTTCGTTGGCACACCCGAGCCGCCCGCCTCGGAGGTACTGCCGAAAACGCCGGAGCTCCCTGGGTATGTTCGGCGCATGGAGGAGCTGGCGCGGCCCAGGCTCACGTTCTTCGCTTCGCAGCCGACCGAGTGGTGGATGGAAGAGGTCCCATTCTTCGAAGTCCGACGCCAGCGCATCTGGGTCTTCTGGCGGCGGGTGCTGCACTCGGCGCATCACCGCACGCAGCTCACGGTCTATCTGCGCCTGCTGAATAAGCCGGTGATGTCAGTCTACGGCCCCACCGCCGACCAGACGTGGGCAGGCGCCGATCCTACGACGTCGGTTGAGGCAGCCGGGCGAAGATAAACTCCACCGCTTACGATTGTCTCAGCCGAAGAGGTGCTCCCAGGGTTGCGACCCGCTGTACGGCGCGGCGGAATTCGTGATACAAACCCAAGCCATGAACTGCAAAACCGTTTGCGCTCTAGCTATCAGTGCGGCCGTTGCGGCTTGCCTCCTCCCTGGGATCGCGCAAGCCAAGGCGGCGAAGAAGAAAACCGTCGAACTGAAGGACGCCAAGGGCAATGACGTCGGCACCGCGACGATTGCGTCTAAAGGCGCGGGCGTCGAGGTGAAGCTGGATCTGAAGAACCTGCCTCCGGGAGTTCACGCCGTGCACTTCCATCAGAATGCCAAGTGCGATCCGCCCGGCTTCAAGTCCGCCGGCGGGCACTTCAATCCCACCGGCAAGCAGCACGGCTTCGACAATCCGCAGGGCCATCACGCCGGCGACATGATGAACTTCACCGTGAAGGAGAACGGCACAGCCAAGGCGACGGTGAAGGATGCGGACGTTGTGCTGGGTACGGGCAGCGAAGCCAATTCGCTGTTCACCAACGGCGGTACCGCGATCATGGTCCACGCCAAGGCCGACGACTATAAGACCGATCCCTCCGGCAACTCCGGCGATCGCATCGCGTGCGGCGCGATTACGCCGTAGCCGCGGTTGGAGTTCGACGCGGCGACGGCGGGGCCAGCGTCCGCTGCGTTTGAGAGCGCGAAAGCTCGTGGAATCGGCGCTCTTGGCCGTGTGGCAGCGGCGGAGGATAATACTGCGAGAGGCATTCTCCATGGCAGGCACGACCCTCGTCTCCGTGCAGGAGTACCTGAACACCAGCTACCGTCCGGATTGCGATTATGTGGACGGAGAGGTCCGGGAGCGGAACTTGGGAGAAATTGAGCACGCTCATCTACAGGGAACTGTCTACGGCTGGTTCCTGACGCGACGAAAAGAATGGAACGCGTTACCGCTTGTCGAGCAGCGGGTGCAAGTTTCACCTACGCGTTTCCGAATTCCCGATGTGACCGTACTGGGCCCCGACCAGCCGCGGGTGCCGATTATCACCGTGCCGCCGCTCATTGTGATCGAGGTCCTCTCGAAGGACGACACTCTTCGCAGCATGAGGGAGCGGGTGGACGACTATCTCTACTTCGGCGTGCAGCACGTCTGGATACTCGATCCCGCGATGCGCCGCGCCTATGTTTGCAGTCGCACCGGATTGCAGGAGCCCGAAGCCGGCGTGCTCACTGTGCCCGGTACGCCGATTCGACTCGTGCTCTCCGAACTCTTCGAGCAGGCGGCGCGAACGCTGTAAGAACAAGTCGGTTCGCGGCAAGACCGACATCTACTCCCTCTGCCCAAAACAGTTAGTGATTCATTGCAACTTGTTGAGCGAACCGGTCGGCTTTGTATCGCCGGTGAGTGCTCTCCCAGAAAGCGCCATCGTGTAATCTAAGCCTATGGGCGACCTGGGCCGCTTGCTCGTGTTCTTCGGCGGATTGCTGCTGGTCGTTGGGCTGGTCCTTATCTTTGCGGGGAAGTTGAACCTGCCCATTGGCCGTCTGCCCGGCGACATTGTCTATCGTGGCAAGAACACCGTCTTCTATTTCCCACTCGCCACCTCCATCCTGCTGAGCGTAATACTCTCGCTGGTGCTGTATTTCGTGAATCGCATGAGATGAGGCCGACCGTCGAGCTACGGGCTACGAGCTAAGAGCCAGTCGCGAACAGCGAGGAGCGAACAGCGAAAAGCGAAAAGCGAAAAGCGAAAAGCGAACAGCGGCCCTTGATACACTGCCCTCATGGCCGGCACCGAACAACTCGGACTCATGTTCCAGGCCGCGTCGCGGAAGGTTTATCCCGTAGGCGAGCTGATCGCCGCAGTCCGGACCCAGGTAGAGCGCACCTTCACGGACATCTATGTAGAAGGCGAGATCTCCAATTACCGTCCCGCGGAGTCCGGTCATCTCTACTTCACCCTGAAGGACGCATCAGCCCAGCTTCGGGTGGTCATGTGGCGCACCCAAGCGCGCCTGCTGCGCTTTCGTCCGGAGAACGGGCTGCAAATCATCGCGCGCGGCCGGGTCACGATCTACGACGAGCGCGGCGACCTGCAACTTCAGGCCGAATACCTGGAGCCCAAGGGTGCCGGCGCCTCGCAGATCGCCTTCGAACAACTGAAAGCGAAGTTGGCCGCGGAGGGGCTGTTCGACGCCGCGCGCAAGAAGCCCATCCCGCTTCTGCCGCTGCGCATCGGGCTGGTCACCTCGCCTCGCGGCGCCGCCGTGCAGGACATTCTCAACGTGTTGCGCCGCCGCCATGAATCGGTGAATGTCCTGATCTACCCGGCGCAGGTGCAGGGCGAAACAGCGCCGTCGGAGGTGAGCGCCGGAGTGCGCTACTTCAACCGGCGCGGGCACGTAGACGCGATCATCGTCGCGCGCGGCGGCGGCTCCTTCGAGGACCTCTTCGCCTTCAACGAGGAGGGCCTGGCGCGTGCCGTCGCCAACTCGGCGATTCCGGTCATCTCCGCGGTCGGGCACGAGACCGACTTCACCATCTGCGACTTCGTTGCCGACCTGCGCGCGCCGACTCCATCGGCCGCGGCGGAGTTGGTAGTCCGCTCCAAGCGTGAGCTCTTGGACAAGCTGCTGGCTTTTCACAAACGCCTGACGCAGCTCGTCAACTACAAGCTGCTGCGCGCTAATAATCAGCTCTCGCTGCTGGCGCGGCATGCCGTGTTCGCGCGGATGCGGGACTCCATTGCGCGACGGCAGCAGCGCGTCGACGATCTGATGTATCGCGCAGCGCAGGCCCAGTCTCGCATCGTCAGGGAGCATTTCCGGCGGATCGACTTGCTGGAGGCGCAGCTTCGGCACCACGACCTGCGGGTGCGCACAGGCGCGATACGCCGCGAACTGGAAGCGCGTACTACAGGCTTGCAGGCGGCGATTTCTCGTCTGATGGTCGCGCGCCGTACCGAGCTCCATCGCCTGGCCGTGGCATTGACCACCGCCCAGGACGCCGACCTCCGGCGCCGGCGCGCGCGTTGGGAGCGGCTGGAAAGCACCCTACAGGCGCTCTCGCCGAAGGCCATTCTCGCCCGCGGATATGCACTGGTGTTTGATGCCGACGGCCATGTGGTGATGGAAGCTTCCCGGCTGCAACCGGGCGAGCAGGTCCGCACCCAGGTGGCACGGGGACAGTTCGTCGCCACTGTCAAGACAGTGGATAGTGAATAATGGATAGTGGATAGAGAAATGATGCGGGGAGAACCCATCCAGCGACTATTCAGATTCGTGTCAGGGCACGACTTCAGTCGCGCCGATGAGCCGTTTATTTTTGTCATCCCGAGCGGCCTTTAGGCCGCGAGGGATCTGCTGTTCCGACTTTTTAGCGGCTTGTAATGTCGTGCTCTGATACAAATCGAACTATCTCTATCTACTATCCACTAACCACTATCCACTGCATTAGAATTAAGGCGTGCTACCACCCCGGCTGAGGAACCAGAATGTTGCAGAGCCTTACCCACATCCCGCAAATCTCGGTGATCTCAATCATCGACATTCTGGTTGTGGCGTTCCTCATCTACGAGTTCCTCAAGCTGATCAAGGGCACGCGCGCCATTCCCATGCTCGTCGCGGTGGTGCTGCTGGTCGGCGCGTTCTGGGTCGCGCACATCGAACAGCTCCGCACCGTTGACTGGCTCATCACCACACTGTTCCCCTACGCGGTGTTTGCGCTGATTGTGGTCTTCGGCGCAGAAATTCGCCACGCGCTGGCGCGACTCGGGCGTCGCCTCTCGGCATCGCGCGGCGGGGTCTTCGGCGCAACCGACAGTTATGAAGACATCGTGCTTGCCGCCGACCATTTCTCCCAGACCGCGACGGGCGCGCTGATCGTCATCGAGCGCGAGATCGGACTCCGCACCTTCATTGAAAGCGGAGTGCCGCTGGATGCAAACCTCTCCTACGATCTGCTCATCACCATCTTCCGGCCGAGCGCGCCCTTGCACGACGGAGCGGTGATCGTGCAGAAAGGCCGCATCGCCGCCGCTGCCTGTTTTCTGCCGCTCTCGATGAACCCGGTTTTGTCGACGCAGTTCGGCACGCGCCACCGCGCGGCCATCGGTATCACCGAGGAGACCGACGCGGTCTCCGTCGTCGTCTCCGAAGAAACCGGGTCCATCAGCCTTGCCGTAGGAGGGGCCATCGAACCCGAGATCACGGTGGAATACTTGCGCGAGCGGCTCAGCGAGCTGCTGCGCCGCTACGTTCCTACGTCAACACTGCCGACCACAGTCACCGATCGCGAGCTGGCGAGCGAAGAGCGTGAAGTGGAACGGCTGGCGCACGAGAAGGACTTCGCAGACGGGACGGAGCGCTAGCATGGCCGCATCTCTCGCCGACTTCTTTCGCAAATACGTTTTCGCCAACCTGCCATTCAAGCTGGTGTCGCTCGCCATTGCCGTACTGTTGTGGTGGGCCGTGGGCCGCGATCAGCCCATCGAAATCCCCGTGACCGTGCCGCTGGAATTTCAGCACGCACCCGCCAATCTCGATATCAACTCCGACTACCCGCTACAGGCGCGCGTGACCTTGCGCGGCCCGGAGCGCCTGTTGCACGGCATGAATCCTTCCCAGGTGCACGCCGTGCTCGACCTGCGCGGAGCCACCCCCGGCGAGCGCACCTTCGATCTCACAGCCCAGGACATTGGCGCGCCGCGCAGCGTCAAGGTGGTGCAGATTGTGCCTTCGCAATTTCACATCAGCTTCGATCGCAGCGCCACTCGCACTGTGCGGGTACAGCCGCGCGTGATTGGCACCCTGTTGAGCGGCTACGGCATAACGCGAGTGAGCGCGGAGCCGGCGAACATCACCATCGTCGGTCCGGAGAAAAGAGTCGATGAGATTCAAACGGCCCTGACCGACCCAGTGGATGCTACGGGCGTGATGGGTTCAGGCACCTTCATCACCCATGCTTACGTGTCCGACCCGCTGGTGCGAGTGCAGACGCCGCAGCCAATCCATGTGACGGTCAGTACGGAAAAGATCTCGGAAGGACGCACCAACCTTGAGCAGCGCCACAAGTAGAATGCGGCAGCTATTCGGAACCGATGGAATTCGAGGAGTCGCGAGCGAGTATCCCCTGGACCAGCGCACGGTGTTGGCCATTGGCCGTGCGCTAGGACAACGGCTGGCTGCCCGCGACGCGGCTGCTCGCGTGGTGATTGGCCGGGACACGCGCGAGTCCAGCGCATGGATCAGCTCCGCGTTGGCCGCAGGCCTGGAGTCGGCGCAGGTCGATGTCGTCAGCGCAGGAGTGATCACAACTCCCGGCATCGCCTACCTTACCCGGGCCAACCGGTTCGCTGCCGGCATCGTAATTTCGGCCTCGCACAATCCTTGGCAGGACAACGGCATCAAGATCTTCGGGGCGGATGGATACAAGCTCTCCGACGAGCTCGAGCACCAGATCGAGGGCGAAATTTTCGCTCACCTTGAGCAATTGGCGGAGGGAGCATCCCACAACGTGGTATCTACCTCCGAGATGCTGCCTGGCCATGCCGAGCTGCGGGAACAATATGCGGAATGGCTGGCGGCTTTTGTCGGCGGCGTAGGTTTCGGCAACTTTCGAGTGCTGGTGGACTGCGCGAATGGAGCTGCCAGCAACATCGCTCCATCGGTATTCCGGCACTGCGGCATCCCGGCGGATTTCCTGAACGTCGAGCCGGACGGGCGGAACATCAACGCGGGCTGCGGTGCGCTCTATCCTGAGCATGTGGCGCATGCTGTCGCTGCCGCGAATGGGAAGTACAGCGCAGGTATCACCTTCGACGGCGATGCCGACCGCGCACTGTTCTCGTGTGCTGCTGGCCGGGTCGTGAACGGCGATGGCGTGCTCCTGTTGGCGGCCCGCGACATGAAAGCGCATGCGCGCCTGGCCAATGACACTGTCGTAGCCACCACCATGTCCAACATGGGACTGGAAGCAGCACTGAGAAGAATTGGCATCGCCATGCTGCGCGCGCCCGTCGGCGATAAATACGTCCTGGAGGGGATGCTCAAGACCGGAGCAACGCTGGGCGGCGAACAGTCAGGGCACATCTTGTTCCGCGACCTGGATACCACGACTGGCGATGGAATCCTCACGGCGCTGCGTGTCCTGGAAGTGATGGCGGGGACCGGCAAACCGCTGGCCGAGCTGGTTGCCGACCTGAAGGTTTTTCCGCAGGAGATCAAGAATATCCCGGTTCGGGAGAAGACGCCGCTTGAGCAAATGCCCGCAGTGATGCAGGCCATTCGCGCCGCGGAGCGCGAGCTCGACGGCAACGGGCGTGTGGTGGTGCGCTACTCCGGCACGGAAAAGCTCGCCAGAGTAATGATTGAAGCGGAGTCGGAGCAGGCCATGCGCCGCCACACGGACGCGATCGCAAGTGCGATTCAGCAGGCGATCGGAGTATAGAGCGGGGGCTAGGGGTTGGGGGATTAGAGATTAGGGTTCAGTGACACCAACGCGATACGGTTTGTTCACTCTCGATTCCAAGCTGGCCTCTATTCCTGTAATCCCCAGCCCCCAGCCCCCAATCCCTAATCCCCAATCCCGTAGTTCCTGCCGCTAACTAAAACCTTCCACTCTCGATCCACGCTCCCACCTCGGCCTCCACATCGAAGCCCACGCTGCCCATGAGGAACCTGCCATCCAGCTCATACGCGCAGATCTCCAGCGGCGTTCCCGCATATCCGCCGCGCAGATATCCCCGAACATAGAGGCGCGCGAACTCGTCGACTCCCAGCAAACGGTACTGCACCACATGCACCAGCTCATGAAAGATAAGTTGCGGCGACAGGGGATCGTGAAAGACCACCACATCGTCAAAGGTGATGGCCGGCATGGTGGAGAAGTTGGGCAATCCACTGAAGCCCAGCTTTTCCAGATCGGCATAGAGCGGGGGATTGGGAACGCGCTCTACCGCATGCTTCGCGGCCAAGCAGGCAAGCGACGTTGCCTGCACTGCGCGAATGCGTTGCAGGTCCAGGTCCGTGAAAAAGCGCGACCAGGTTTCGGTGAACGTGAGCGGAACCGCGCGGCTGTAGTAGTTTGCGCGCTGCGCGCGAATGTACTCGGCAACCGCATGAGTGAAGGATGCGATCTGCTGGGGCGAAAGAACCGGCTGCGCTTGCTGCGGCTCTCCCTTTGCCTTTTTTTTACCTGCAAACAATGCGCTACTCCAGGTCCCGCCAGTTCGGCCCCACCCCCACATCAACCTTCAGCGGAACGTTGAGCTCGTGGACGTTTTCCATGCGCTCCGCGACCAGCCTCTTCAGGGTATCAACTTCATCCTCAGGCACCTCGAACACCAACTCGTCATGTACCTGGAGCAGCATCCTGGAACGCAGCTTACGTTCGCGCAGCTCGGCATCTATGCGAATCATGGCCAGCTTGATGAGGTCGGCGGCGGTGCCTTGCAGTGGAGTGTTGACCGCAGTGCGCTCGGCAAAGCCGCGCAGGTTGAAGTTCTTGCTGTGAATGTCGGGAATGGGACGCACGCGCCCAAACAGCGTCGCGACTTTCTGGTCGCGGCGCGCCTGTTCGAGGGTGCGGTCGATGAATTCGCGCACGCCGCTGTACTTCTCGAAGTAGGCGTCGATGAAGCGCTTGGCCTCTTTGGTGTCGATGCCGAGCTGCTGCGAGAGGCCAAATGGCGACAGCCCGTAGACGATGCCGAAGTTCACCGCTTTAGCGCGGCGACGATGCTCGGCGTTGACCATGAGCGGCGGCACACCAAACACCTGCGAGGCAGTGAGCGTGTGGATGTCCTGCCCGGTGCGATACGCCTCGACCAGCAGCTTGTCGCCGGAGAAGTGGGCCAGCAGGCGCAACTCGATCTGCGAGTAGTCCGCCTTCAGCAGAACATGGCCGGGCTCGGCCACGAAGGCCGCGCGTATTTCGCGCCCTAACTCGGTGCGGATGGGAATGTTCTGGAGGTTAGGATTCACCGACGAGAGCCGCCCGGTCGCCGACCCTGCCATGTTGAAGGTGGTGTGCAGGCGCCTGGTGCACGAGTTCAGCAGCGCGGGCAGAGCATCCACATAGGTCGACTTCAACTTCGAGAGCTGGCGATAGTCGAGCACCATACGCGGCACTTCGTGCTCGGCGGCAAGCCCCTCCAGCACATCGACCGCAGTCGAGATCGTCCTGCCCTTGCCGTACTTGACCGGCTTGGGCAGGTTCAGCTTGTTGAAGAGCACATCGCCAAGCTGCTTGGGCGAGTTGATGTTGAACTCGACGCCCGACTTGTCAAAGATCTCCCGCGCTTTGGCATCGATTTCGCCCTCCAGCCGCAGCGCCATCTCAGCCAGCACGTCGCAATCGAGCTTGACGCCGGCATCTTCCATGCGCGCCAGCACCGTGACCAGCGGGAGATCGATCTCGTCGTAGACAGTTCGCAGGCCGGCTTGCTCAACTTGCTCGCGCAGCTTTCGGGTGAGCCTCAACGTTACGTCAGCAGCCTCCGCCGGCGATGGGCCCAGCTTCAAATTGAACTTGCGAAACGCAGTCTCCGGCAAGCCGTAGCTGGAGTACGTGGGATCGAGCAGATAGGCGTAGAGCAGCGGATCGTGCTGCACTCCCGCGAGTTCGACTCCCCGCTCGCGCAACGCGTGCATTGCGGACTTGGAGTCGTGTACGGACTTCGTGATCGATTCGTCCGCCAGCGCCTGCTTCAGTGGAGCTGCGGTCTTTGGGTTGTCGAGCGCGACGACGAGCGCTTCGCCTTGGCTGGTACTGATTGCAATGCGACAGCTAGCGACTGCCGATGGAGGTTGCGGGGCAGCTCCGAGCGAGAGTTGCTCGCTCTCCGCTTCTTCGCTTTCATCTTCCGGCGAAGCGGCGCTCTCTGCGAGTGACGATTCAAGCGCGATTGCCAGCATTGCGCCAGGCTTCTTTGCCGCCAATATGACGTCTTTGATCTCAGCGGCGCTCTTGGCTTCGCGGTAATCGGTCTCGCCCAGCTCGATGCTCTCGCTGAGGAAATCCTGCACCAGCGTGTTGAACTCCAGCTCGGTGAAGAGCGCCCGCGCCGCAGCGGCATCGGGCTCCTGCGCCCGCATCTTCTGCGGCTCGAATTCAACCGCGACATTGGTGTCGATGGTGACGAGCTGCTTGCTGACCAGGATGGCGTTGCGATTGTTCTGAAGCGATTCGCGATAAGTTTTGCGATCGACTTCGGCGGCGTGCTCCAGCGCGCCCTCCACGCTGCCGAAGCGCTGAATCAACTCCACCGATCCCTTGTCGCCGATCCCCGGCGCGCCCGGAATGTTGTCGATGGAGTCGCCGCGCAACGCCATCACGTCCACCACCTTGTCCGGCCGCACGCCAAGAATCTCCTCGACCTTGGCGGCGTCGCAGATGAGGTTATCCTTGGGCGGATTCAGCACGCAGATGCGGTCGTTGACCAGTTGCATCATGTCCTTGTCGCTGGAGACGACGAACACACCGTAACCAAAGGCAACGGCCTTGTGCGCGAGGGTACCGATCACGTCGTCAGCCTCGAAGCCCGGCACCTCGAGAATCGGAATGCGGTAGGCATCGAGCGCGCGCCGGATGTAGGGCACCTGCTGCGCGAGATCGTCGGGCATGGCGGCACGATTGGCCTTGTAGCCGTCGTAAGCCACGTCAACAAACGTCTGAGTCTTACTATCAAATTTGCGCACGCTGCCGATGGCGGTCGCCTGCTGGTCGCGGAATGTGGGAGCGCTCACGTCGAAGACGGCGGCAAGATATTCAGGCGCAAAATCGGCCCGCAGCTTGCGCAACATGTTCACGAAGACGAAGGTCGCGCTGGTGGGAATGCCGGTCTTGGTGGACATGGGCCGCTGCCGCGCCATGGCGTGGTAGGCGCGGAAAATGAACGACATCGCGTCGATGAGGAAGATGCGGCCCTTGGAGCCTACCGGCTCGGCAGGCACGGCGAGCGGCGGCTTCACCGCAGTCGTAGGCTTTGCCGCGCTCGAAACCGTAGCCGATTTCGCGGTTTTCTTGACGGAAGGCAAATATGGATTTTATCAAGTCTTACGCCGCGGCTGCTGCTTCGCTGAGATTGAGCGGATGATCACGTTGCCGCCGCCGCTCGCAGCCAACGGCACCGGGCCCAGCTCAATGGCAGCGTTCATCAGGGCAACGATCTCCAGGCGCTCCAGTGTCTTCGCAGATTCGAGCCGCACGAAACGGTTCTGGCGGCCCGAGCCAAGCAGCACCTGGTGCGGATCGGGAAGCGTGGCGCCACGATAGAAGGCGAGCCCCACGCCATTGGCGGCAGCGGCAATGGAGAAGAAGCTGTCGGACGGACGCTCCGTCGGAGAATAGCCAATCACGAAGAAGTTGTAGTTGTCCCAAACCAGTTCGTTGGCCGTGGGCAGCCGTTTGCGCAGCGCCTTGCGGACTGCGCGAATCACGGCCTGGTGCTGCGGTCCGAACTTGTCGATGAAGCTTTGCAGTTGTTCTTCCGGATCCTTTTGCCGGGCGCGCGCAGGTTTGGCTGATGCGCTCATCGTTATCTCTCCTCAAGAAGCGCATCGATATTAGTGCGGCGCGACCGAATCGGCCAACATTTTTCACGTCCGGGTCGAGCCGCGACAACCGCCGGGCCACTCAGCTACACTGGCCTATCACTGCCATGGCATGGTTTAAGCGAGAATCCGTTCCACTCGACACCTCGGGCGAAAGGCGCGTGAAGACTGAGGGCCTGTGGGTGAAGTGCGACCAGTGCCGCCAGATCATCTGGAAGAAGGACCTCGACCAGAACTTCAACGTCTGCCCCAAGTGCGATCGCCACTTTCGCATCGACGGGCGCACCCGGTTGTCTTACCTGCTCGATGACGGCAAGTACTCGGTGGAGGACAACAATCTGGTCTCCACCGACCCGCTGAAGTTCACCGACCTGAAGCCCTATGCGGAGCGGCTGAAGCGCTCGCGGCAGGAGACGGGGCTGAACGATGCCGTCATCAACGCCCGCGGCAAGCTCGACGGCAAGCCGGTAATTGTCAGCGCCATGGAGTACTCCTTCATCGGCGGCTCCATGGGCACGGTGGTAGGCGAGATGATCACGCGCGCCGTCGAGAAGGCCACCGCCGAGAAGCTCCCGCTCATTGTGGTTTCGGCATCGGGCGGCGCGCGCATGATGGAAGGCGCCATCAGCCTGATGCAGCTCGCGAAGATTTCCGCCGCCCTGGCCCGAATGGATGAAGCCAAGGCGCCCTACATCTCGGTGATGACCGATCCGACGACCGGCGGCGTCACTGCGTCATTCGCTATGCTGGGCGACTTGAACATCGCCGAGCCGGGAGCGCTCATCGGCTTCGCCGGCCCGCGCGTCATCGAGCAGACCATCCGCCAGAAGCTGCCCGAGGGATTCCAGCGCAGCGAATTTCTGTTGCAACACGGAATGCTCGATGCGGTGGTCCGCCGCCACGATCTGAAGAGCTACATTTCGCGCTCGCTGGAGTTCATGCGGACGCCGGCGTAATCGGCGATCAGTCCGTTCTCCGTTCATGGACAATACGAAGCCCCTTCCACCGCTGAAGTCACTTCATCCTGATAAGTCACTCATCCCGCTCAAACTGGAAATCATGGAGAATTGCTTCGCGGAAACGTTGGTGGCGTCTCTGGCTCCGGGCTCCAGAGATTGTTTGAAAACCAGGCCGGATGGAACCATACTCGATGGACATCATCGAATATATGTTTTGAGGCGCAGAGGCGTGGATGTGGATC
>Ga0335081_10013244_pt1 | contig 13335 bp, 7 predicted proteins | sample Lox_Sample_35_FD_206713 | JGI IMG/M metagenome (GOLD analysis project Ga0335081, IMG submission 206713) | Soil microbial communities from Loxahatchee National Wildlife Refuge, Florida, United States - Lox_Sample_3.5 | ecosystem: Environmental > Terrestrial > Soil > Wetlands | place: USA: Florida...
GGCAGTCCACTCGGATTGTGATGACCGTGAACGGGTCTGGACTCCGGCGGAGGTTGCACAATATTCGGATGCGGCAAGTCCTCGATGCTTCGCGGGAACGTCACTGGCAACTTTCCCGTGGGATTCGCGGCGCCGAACAAGACATTGGCGACAGCATCCGATCCGCTGCTACCCGCGAACCAGACTTCCAGAATTGAAGGGACTTTATCGACCCACGGCATAGTTACAGGGCCGCCCGATTCCAATACAACAACGGTGTGCGGATTCGCCGCGGCCACTTTCTCGATCAACTCATCCTGATTTTCAGGCAGCGAAAGATCGGGCAGATCCATGCTCTCGCTTTCCCACTGGTACGCGAAAATGATCGCCACATCGGAGTTCTTCGCCAGCCTGGCTGCGGATTCCGGATCAGCGCCCGAGTCAAATTGCACATTTGCTCCGTCCGCTTTTTTGCGAACGGACTTGAGGGGCGACGTCGGGAACCAGACCGGTTGCATCCAACGCGTCGCGCCCTTTCCCGGCGGCATAATCGCATTTCCGCCGGGAGGATCCACCTGCGCCGAGCCTCCGCCCGAAATCATGCCCACATCCGCATGCGGACCGATCACCGCGATGCTATGCACCTTCGACGCATCGAGAGGAAGCTGCCCGTCGCTGTTCTTCAGCAACACGATTCCTTCTTCCTCGATCTTGCGCGCCTCTTCGAGTCCGCGCCTGACGTCGACGACGCTTTTTTGCGGTGGGTCGTCAATCACGCCCGTCGCGAACATCGCGCGCAGAATCCGGTGCACATGATCGTCGATCTCAGATTGCGGCACCTTGCCCGATTGCACGTCGTTCTTTAATTCGTCGCCAAAGAAATGCCAGCCCGGCTCCTCGTGATCCAGTCCGGCTGCCGAAGCTTTGGCCGCGCTGTGCGTAGCTCCCCAATCCGATATGACGAATCCTTTGTAGTTCCAATCCTTCTTGAGCACATCGGTCAGCAGATACTTGTTTTCGCAGGCGTAATCGCCATTCACGCGGTTGTAGGAGCACATCACGGCCGCAGGATCGGCTTTCTCCACACCTATCTCAAACGCCAGCAGGTCGCTTTCGCGGGCTGCGCGCTCATCGATGTTCACGTTCACCGAATTGCGGCCACTCTCCTGGTCGTTCAGCGCGTAATGCTTGATGTCGCCGAGCACATGCTGTGCCTGTTCTCCCTTCATCACGGACGCGACCATCGTGCCGGCCAGAACCGGATCTTCGCCCATGTATTCGAACGTCCGGCCATCGCGCGGTTCGCGCGTCAGGTTCACGCCCCCGCCAAGGGACATGTTGTAGCCTTGCGCCCGCAGCTCGCGCCCGATCAGGGCACCATAAGCGTAGCCGCCATCCAGATCCCAAGTCGCCGCGCCCGCGATATCCGATGGTAAAGCTGTCGAGTATCGCCCGTTCTCGCCGCTCATTCGCACCCCATAGGCGGCATCCGACATCTGAATCGCCGGAATCCCCAGCCGCGGAATCGCCGGAACATATCCCGCCCCACCATCTGAACCGACAGCCAGCGGACTCACCGGGCCCAGTCCCGCCATGCCCGTGCCGTGGAGCATCGATATCTTTTCGTCGAGCGTCATCTCCTTCACTACCAGCGATGCGCGCTCGTCGGGAGACAGGCTGGTGTTATTCCACGGATGAGCTTCACTTGATTGTGCTGTGGCGGGAGAAATGAGCGAGAGGAATGTCGCAAGAAACAGAAAGACGAAACTAAAAAGTGCCGGCGTACGCTGGCGCATGATTCGTAGCCTCCGGTTGACGCAAAATCGATATTGTAGCAGGTCAATATTCGTCCGAAGGATTATTGGCCCGCTGGCGTAACAGACCGCGAATCCGGCGAGTCCTGTGCAACACGCCAACCCGCGCTTTACACTTGATGCATGAGAATTGCCCTCGGGCAGATCAATCCGACGGTCGGAGACTTCGCAGGCAACGCCGCGAGAATCATCGACTTCTCCCGCCGTGCCAAGGCCGAGGGCGCCGGACTGATTCTGTTCCCTGAACTGTCGGTCTGCGGATATCCGCCTCGCGATCTCGTCGAACGCTCTTCATTCGTCGCGCACAACCGTGAGTCCGTCGAGCGCATCGCCGCGGAAACCTCAGGCATCGCCGTGATCTGCGGTCTCGTCACGCCCGCCGATTCGGATACCGGCAAGAACGTCATGAATTCCGCGGCCCTGCTGATGGACGGTAAGGTCGCCTTCATCCAGTCGAAGATGTTGCTCCCGACCTACGACGTCTTCGACGAAATGCGCAACTTCGCTCCCGCCAAGAGCCAACTATTGTTTCCGTTCTGTGGCAATCGGATGGCGCTCACGATCTGTGAAGACGCCTGGAACGACAAGCAGTTCTGGTCCCGCCGCCTCTACACCGTCGATCCCGTGGACTCGCTCATCCAGGCCGGTGGCAATTTCGTTCTTAATATCTCCGCCTCGCCCTTCTGGATCGGCAAGCGCGAACTCCGCCGCGACATGCTGGCCTCGATCGCCCGCAGGCATAAAGTTCCCGTGGTGCTGGTGAATCAGGTCGGAGGAAACGACAGCTTAGTTTTCGATGGCTCCAGTCTGGTTCTGAACCCCGAGGGTAATGTGATCGCCCAAGGGAAGTCATTCGAAGAAGACCTTATTTTCTTCGACTCGCAAACTCTAACGGGAGAAATCCACGACCAGATTCCGGGAGATGAAGCCAGCGCCTATTCCGCGCTTGTTCTCGGAACTCGCGATTACATGCACAAGTGCGGCTTCGACAAAGCGATTATCGGACTCAGCGGCGGGATCGATTCCGCCCTCACCGCCGTCATTGCGACCGATGCCGTTGGCCCGGAAAACGTAATCGGAGTCGGTATGCCCGGACCGTATTCGTCTCAGGGGTCGATCGAGGATGCGCGCGCGCTCGCCAAGAATCTTGGAATCCGCTTCGAACTGATCTCCATTAATCCTGCATACCAAGCCTATCGCGAGATGCTGAAGACGGTATTCGCCGGAAAACGGGAAGACGTTACGGAAGAAAACTTGCAGTCCCGGACCCGCGGCATGTTGCTCATGGCTCTCTCGAACAAGTTCGGAGCGATCGTACTCTCCACCGGTAATAAGAGCGAACTCGGTGTCGGCTATTGCACTTTATATGGCGACATGGCCGGAGGCCTCGCCGTCATCTCCGACGTGCCGAAAACACTGGTCTACCGCCTGAGCGAGTACGTGAACTCGCGCCGTCCTGTCATTCCTCAGGACACACTGGAGAAACCGCCTTCGGCCGAGCTGCGCCCGAACCAGAAAGACAGCGATTCGCTCCCGCCGTACGAAGTGCTCGATGCCGTGCTCGAAGATTACGTCGAAGATTCACATTCCATCGAGCAGATTGCCACAGATCGAAAGATTGACATCGCCACCGTACGCCGTGTGGTCAGGATGATCGACCGCACTGAATACAAGCGCCAGCAGGCTGCGCCGGGGCTGAAGATTTCTCCAAAAGCATTCGGTTGCGGACGCCGTTTTCCCATCGCGGCCAAGTCTGACGTGTGATTCTCGCTTTTTATGTATTCTGTTAGTACGCGATCCTGAAGTTGCTTTTCCCGTTCGTTCCAGTCGAGCAATACGAAAGGAAGATATGCGTCGTTTTCTCAACCTGATTTGTGTGGTCTTTGTAGCATTCACGATTGCAGCAGCTCAAACCCACGCGACCAAGCCCGCGAGTGAGGGCCACAAGCCCGTCGCTGCTCCCGCCGACACTCTTCCTTCGGAAGCGACTGTGGACTCCTTCCTGCAGCAGCAGTTTGGGTACGAGACCGAGATGACATGGAAGATTTCGAGCATCAAGCCTTCGCCGATTGCCGGAGTGGCCGAGGTCGTTGTTGTCCTCGCCAGTCCGCAGGGCCAGCAGGTCACGCACTTCTTCGTGGGTGCCGACGGCAAGCACGCTCTGGTTGGAGATATCATTCCTTTCGGGCCTCGTCCTTTTGACCCCGTCAACAAAACTCTGGAGAAGGGAATTACTGGTCCTTCTCGCGGACCGAAGAATTCGCCGGTCCTGATCGTCGAATTTGGAGACCTGCAGTGCCCTGCCTGCAAACGGGCCCAGGACCCAATCGAGAAGCTTGTCGCAGCCGAGCCGCAGGCGCGGTTCGTCTTTCAGAACTTTCCACTCGAGATGCACAACTGGGCGATGAAGGGCGCGCTATACAGCGATTGCGTTGGCCGCGCCTCCAGTGAGGACTTCTGGAAATTCATCTCAAAGGTCTATGAAACGCAGTCCGACATCACAGCCGAAAACGCAGATGAGAAACTGACCGCCATTGCCGTGGATGCCGGACTCCAGGGACCCGAGATCACCGCGTGCGTCGCGAAGCCTGAAACCAAGGCCCATGTGGATGCCTCGATCGCCCTAGGTAAATCAGTCGGCGTGACCGGCACGCCAACGCTCTTCATCAACGGGCGCCCGATTTCGAATTTCCAGCCCGAACTGCTCGAGATCTACAAGAAGCTCGTAGAGTTCGCCGAAAAGAATCCGTAATTACCTGTCATCTCAACCGGAGCGTTGCGTGCCGCAAAGCGGAAGGCAACGCGGAGTGGCGAGACCTTTTGTTTGGCAGTGAATTTATTGCGTAGACAACCCGCCCTAACGTTCCGAAACCCAGATCTCCGGCGTCGTTCGTAGGAAGTTGGAAACCACGTGCGGCGTAATGGCGACCATCAGTTCGTCATCCTGTTCTTGTTTGGTATTGGTTACCATCGCCATATTGAGCGCCGGTATCATGCCCAGTCCAGGAATTCCGCTCATCGAGATCGTATCGCTGCGCGAAATCTCTCCGGCGATAAACGCCGGCTCTCCATCCGTCAGCGTGACGTCCCCTTTAAATTCCCTGTTTGAGATAATCGGCACGCCATTGTTCGATTGTCCCGTCAGCGACCGCACTTGCATTTCGAGTTGCAGAGTGATCGAACCGTCGCCGTGAATAATTGGCTTCGTTTTAATGTTGAGCCCCAGGTCTTCGTAGCTGACGGACGGAAATGGCGGAACATAGCTTTGATTTCCCAGCACCTGAGAGATTTGCGGCGAGTTGTAAATCGGAGCGTAGCTGGCGTTCAGAATCGGATAACGCTCTCCCAGATGAAACGTGGCTTCATTCCCCTGGAGCGCGCGCAACGTCATGTCATCCAGGCTCCGCGCCCATGATTCATTCACTGAAAGCACCGCGGCCAGCTGATCGAGGCTGACTCCGCTGAACGTGAGACCGCCGCCGAACGTTGCCAGCGGTTGGCTGAAGATCGAGTTCTGCTGCCCGGTCAACTGCGACAACAAGCCCGCGAGCCCGGTGCTTCCGGCCTGATTGATGCCGCCCGACGCAATCAACTGGTTGATCAGCTGCTGAATATTTTGACCTGCCAATCCCGCCAAGGCTGCCGCCGGAATGTTGTACAGGTTGAATGTGTTGGGAATATGCAGCCCGATATTGCGCGTCAACTGATGGCTGATCTGGAATACGCGGATATCGAGCACAACCTGCGGCTTGGCTTCATCCAGTTGCTTCAGCAGCTTCGCGCAAGCGTCAAGCGCATAAGGCGGTCCGCGTAGTTCAACCGTATTCGCCGACAGGCCCGATGTAATGAAGCGCAGGTCGAACATGTTCCGTAGGATGGTCACCACTTCTGACGTTTCCTGCGGCGTCGAATACGCGGGCAGAATAAACGTCCGCAGCGACATGCGATCGTATTCGCGATGATTTGCCGGGGTGTCGGCTGCGATCATCATTTGATGCGCATCGAGCGGCGTCCACATCGTCTTGCTGACCTCGCAGGCAAGCCGCAGAGCCGTGAAGAAGTCCACGTTCTCGACGTTGAACGTCACGGGCCGCTGCTGCACTGTGTCATCAAACTGCAGCTTGATGTTATAGGCGGCGCCGAGTTCGGTGAACAGCGATTTCACGTCGCCGGAGAAGTGAAAGGTCGCGACGCTGTTAGCGGGCTTGAGATGGAGCTCCACCGATTCCGTGAGGCGCCACGAAGGAGTCGCGGGCGCCGTCGCAGGCAAATCCGCCTGGCGCGTGGCTTCGGCAAACCGTTCCGCCGCAAACTGGTTTTCCGGATCGAGATCAAGCGCCGCCCGGAATTCACTTGCCGCCCGCAGGCGGGCGTCCTCAGCCATTAGCGCATTTCCGTCCCGAATATGGTCGAAAACGAGCCGCGCTTTGACGAGCTCGCGTGCCCGCAGAAAATCAACGCTCAGCGGATCCAGCTTCGCCGCATCCTCAAATTGGGCCAGCGCGTCGTCCAGTCGCTGGCTTTCGATGAGTTTTTTGCCCCGCTTGTAGGCGGCATGGGCTTCCTTAAAATCCTTTGCGCTCGGAATGCAGTTGACGCCGCCCACCAGCCCGTTATTGCAGCGGATCGGGGGAGTCGAGGCGGCATCCTCCGCGCGCGCAACCGTGCACAAGGCCAGCATGGCCGCGAGACACACCGCTGCACAGATCCTCGACTTGCTCCCCATCGCTTCCGATTCTAAAGGCTTCAGGGCTCCCGCGAATCAACCACTAGGGCCTGGTACCTTCGGATTCACTCCTAAGAGATGCACCAGAAGAACGCTGAAATTGGTGAGTCTTGCAGACCTCATAGAGACGTGGATTACTAGGTCTCTACGCCGGGAGAAGAGGGTTCTAAGACAGCATTAGCCGCTCAATCTTCTGCGCCCGGCCCGTATTCTCATCGCAATCGATTACCACAGCGCAAAGCCGAACATCCCCGGTCGCAGGCTCAAAGCGCACGGGCATGCCGTTAAGAAATTTGCCGACCACCAGCTCTTTTCTGACTCCGATCACTCCGTCGAACGGCCCGCTCATCCCCACGTCTGTAATGTATGCCGTCCCATTGGGCAGCACGCGCTCATCCGCCGTTGGCACGTGCGTATGCGTGCCGAGCACAGCAGTAACGCGCCCATCCAGATACCATCCCATAGAAATTTTCTCGGACGTCGCCTCCGCGTGCATATCGACAACAATCACTTTGGCCTGGATCTTCTGCAGTAGTTGATCTGCCGTGCGGAACGGGTCATCATTCGACGCCATGAACACCCGCCCCTGGAGATTGATCACCGCATACGGAACCTTGCCCTTGAATCCTTGATAAACGCCCGATCCCGGCATGTCTGCAGGATAGTTTGCCGGACGCAGCACCCGCCGCGCCGGACCATGTCCGTTTCCTTCGATCATCTGGAAGTAATCGACGATCTCGCGCTTGTCCCAGACGTGATTGCCGGTCGTAATGACGTCGATATTGAGCTCGAATAATTCTTCGGCGAGCGCCGGAGTAATGCCGAATCCCGCGGCAGAATTCTCCCCGTTCGCGACGATCAGATCGATCCCGCGATCGCGAACAATGCCGGGCAGGCGATCCTTGACGATGTTGCGTCCAGGCCGTCCAAAGATGTCACCAATAAACAAAATGCGCATGCGTGAAGATTAAGGTTGATGGTAACAGAAGGTGGCGACCGTGCATTTTTACATTGTCATCCCGACCGTAGCTTGCCGTTCCCAAAGGGAATGGCAGGCGGAGTGGAGGGACCCTATGTTCGGGTTTAGCGATTTCGAAGAAAATTCGGTTACTGCCCACTAGAAACCAGTTCCGCCGTCCGCAAAAAATCAAAATTTCCGGCCGGATTCAGCTGCAGATTCTTCACCCGCTTCGTATGCACCAGAACATTGTCCAAGTACCACAAATTGATGTACGGCACGTCCTCAGCCAGCAAAAGTTGCACCTGATCATAGAGCGGCTTCCGCACCTTCGGATCGATCGCCTGCCGCGCCTCGTCAATCAGCGCGTCCACCTTCGCATTCAGGTAATAGCTGCGATTAGCCCCATTCGGCGGAAATTTCGATGAGTGGAAGGCATACTCAAAAATATCCGGATCCTCATTTCCCCCGATCCAGCGCAGCCCGTACATCTGAAACGCCCCATGCTGCACGTCGGCAAAGAAGGTCGCGAACTCGAAGCTGCGAATATCCAGAGCAATCCCCACCTGGCGCAACTGCTGCTGCATCACCGCTACCATCATCCGCGTGTTCGCATCGATTGATGTCTTCATCGCGATATGGAACCGCACTCCATTTACTTCCGGATAACCCGCGGCATCAAGCAGTTCCTTCGCCTTCTCGGGATCGTGCGGATACGTGTGCACGTCGCCGTTGTAAGCCCAGCTTTGCGTGGGCAGAATGCTGCTCGCCGGTTCAGCCTCGCCCCGCCACAGATACTCGATCATCGGTCCGCGATCGAGTGCATAGGCAATCGCCTGTCGCACGCGGACGTCTTTCAAGATCGGATCGCGCAGATTAAATGCAAGATAAGCCAGCCGCGTCCCCGGCCCGCGCTCCACACGAAGATTCGGATCGCGAGCCAGCGTTACCACCGTATCGGGCGTCAGCGAATTGATCGCGATGTCGCCGCTGCCTTTGCGCAACTCGAGCGCCTCAGTCGTTTCGTCGGGCACCACCGCAAACCGCACCCGCGGAATTTTCGGGCTTCCTCCCCAATAATCTCCATTGCGCTCGAGAACTACATCGCGATCCGTCTCCGCGCTGACAAACTTGAAGGGCCCCGACCCAATCGGATGCAGCGTCATCTCATCGCCGCTGCCATAGGGAACTATCCCCATTGCCCCATCGGAGAGATTCCACAGCAGCGGAGCGTCGGACTGTTTCATATGAAAGACAACGGTGTAATCGTCGGGTGCATCGATGTGGTCGACGAACTTATAGTTCGCCGCCTTCGTGCTGCGAATCTTGCCCTGCAGTAGCGAATCGAAGGTCCACTTCACGTCGCGCGCCGTCAAAGGGCTTCCATCGTGGAACTTCACGCCGTGATGCAGATGAAACACATAAGTCAGAGGATCGGGAATCTCCCATTTCTCGGCTAGCCCCGGCGCGACATTCAGGTCATCTCCGCGCGACAGCAGATCATCAAAGATCAGGCTGTCGATGCGTTCCGACTGCGCGTCAATTCCCACTCGCGGATCCAGATTCGTCGGACTCGACTCGATCAGCATCACGAGAGTGTTCGCGTCAGGCTTGCGTGAACAGGAAACAGTGAAAAGCAGGGCGAAAAGAAGTAGCAAGACACCTGGGGTGCCCCATTTCTCGCCGGTTTTGCGAGAAGTGGGGGCTTTGTCGCAAGAAAATCGGCGGCGATTATCAGAGGAAAGAGAACCTCTGCCGAGTTTACGCATAGGAAATCTTCCCCAACACCGCGGGTCGCCGAGCTCCCGTGGCAGATGCCACGTTCGACGGCCGTCGATGCCAAGTCTCATACGCCAGCACCGCGAACGCCACAGCCTCTTTCGCCTCAGAAGGCAACCCAAATTCATCGGAAAATCGTGTGACGATCCCGAACGGCGCCAACTGCTCAGCGATCATCGCGACGAGAGTTGCATTCCGCGCTCCGCCGCCCGAAAGAATCAGTTCTCGATAGACCCGCGTACCCCGCCCTTGTCGAGCTTTGTGCGACAGCGTGGGCGCTTTGACGCCGGCAGTTGAACGTCCGCTCCGGCCAGAATCTTTGCTGCCAATCACAAAACGGCGGACAGCATCCGCAATTGACCTCGCCGATAACGCCGTCGCCGTAGCAACCACATCCTGTTTCCTCGCTCCGCGGCACGCGCGCAGAAACTCGCGTACGAACTCTCTCCCGAACTCCTCTCTCCCCGCGGTCTTCGGAGGCTTCGCACGAAAGAACCGACTTCTCAGAATCTTCGCGGCCACACTCTCGATCACCGCGCCTGACGCCGCAATCTTCCCGTCGCGATCAAACCGCCGCCCAAACAGTTCCTGCATCACGGCATCGATCACCATATTCCCCGGCCCGGTATCGAACGCGAAAATGTCTTCCGTGCCGGCGCCGGCAGGAATCGCGGTCAGATTCGCGATGCCCCCTATGTTCTGTATGATGCGTCCAACGTGCTGATCGCGAAACCACAGGTAGTCAAGAAAGGGAACCAGCGGAGCTCCTTTGCCGCCCGCCGCCACATCCGCCGGGCGAAAATCCGACACGACCGGTACGCGCACGCGAGCCGCAATCACTGCCGCCTCCCCCGTCTGCCACGTCGTCGCGACGCGGCGGCCGAGAAATGGCAGAGCCTCGCCCTGGTGATACAACGTCTGCCCATGGCACCCCACCAGATCGGCTCGGGTCCGAAACGCTCGTTGTGTCTCAAGCACCGCATCGGAATAGAGTTCCCCGAGCAGAGTATTGAGCCGCGCGAGATCCGCCACGCTGGCCGAGGACGCATTCATCGCCGCCAGCACTGCCTCGCGGACTTTTCGAGGGTAAGGAAATGCGGCATGCCCCAGAAGTCGAATCGCGTCTCGCGACCGCTTCCCGGCATTGCGCGCAGGCGAAGTGCGAGAAGAGCGGCTCGCGCCGATCCGGACCAATGCGACATCGATCCCATCGGCAGACGTGCCGCTCATCACCCCCGCGACGATCATCGCCTTCGGGTTCATGCCTCCGCCCGCCAGTCTTCGTCGCGTTTCAAAATCTCCAGCCGGACCTGTTCGCTGAATTCCCACAGCCTGCGCGTTAATTTCTCGACGATCGCTTTCGAAGGAACGTTCCCCGAGCCGAGCTCTTTCGCGGATTTCTTCTTGAACGCCGCGATTCGTTTGGCCGAATCAGTTACTCGCCGTGCGAACCGTTTGTCAGTCTCGGCGGTCCGCGTCAACGCCTCAAACGCTTCCACGACACGGTCCTCGCGATGACACACTAGGCACAAATCGCCGCCCGCGCGCACAAACTCTACCGCCGCATCCCCGACCGATGCAGCCGAGAGCACGCCACCCATCTCCAGGTCATCGGACACGATAAGGTTCTTGTACCCGATTCGCTTGACCAAAACGTCGCTGATCCACACCTTCGACAGCGATGCCGGAACCTTCTCGCGCGTCACCTGCGGATACGCCGCGTGCGACACCATCACCATCGGCAATTGCTGCCGAAGAGTCCGATAGGGAACCAGATCCTCGGCCCACATCTTCTTTAAAGATTTCTCGATCACCGGCAACTCATGATGGCTGTCGAGATTCCCCTCGCCAAGTCCCGGAAAATGTTTCCCGCACCCGAGTACCCCCGCGTCTTTCAACCCCGCTAAGAATTCGCGAGCATATCCAACCGTCTGGCGCGGATCCGCCGACACGGCCCGCGATCCCATCACACTTCGGGAAGCCGCGAATGCCAGATCCAGCACCGGAGCAAAATCTACATTGAATCCCAACGCTCGGCAGTTGTCTCCAATGACGCGACCGTGCATGCGAAACATCTTGCGGTCTCTGGTAGCGAACACATCCGCGGCAGAAGGCGTCGGCTCGAGCGCATCCCGAAACCGATCGACCGTTCCACCCTCAAGATCGACGCACGTGAACAGCGGAGTCCTGACGCATTTCTGACACTCGCGCAGCAATCGCCATGTTTGCTCAGGAGTCTTTATATTTCGGGCAAAAAGAATCACCCCGGCAGGCTGAATTCGCGTCAGCAGGGAAGCAATCCCCGTACTTATTTCGGTGCCATCGAAACCGATGATCAGCAGTTGCCCGATATCGCGCGAACGCATTCCTTGGTGTACCTTCGTGGCTAAACTTCTTTCTTCAATTCCGCCAGCAAATTCAACGCCTCCAGAGGCGTAAGCCGATTCAAATCCACTTCGCGCAATTTATCCAGCACCGGCTGTGACAAAGGAGTAAAGATGGTCAACTGCGCCGCCGGAGGCGTGGCTCCCGGCGACAGATGTGCCGTGGCCTGCTGCTCCGCGAATTCATGCTGTACCAGCACCTCGCGCGCCCGATCGACCACTTCATTTGGCAGCCCAGCCAGTTTAGCGACTTCGATGCCATAGCTGCGGTCCGCCGCGCCCGGTTCGACCTTCCGCAGGAATACAATTCCGCCGCCGGTTTCCTTCACCGAAACGTGGAAATTCTTGACTCCCTCGAGTTGCTCGGCCAATTCCGTCAATTCAAAGTAATGCGTTGCGAACAGTGTCTTGGCCCGCACGCGCGCGTGCAGATACTCCACCGCCGCCCACGCGATCGCCAGCCCATCGTAGGTCGCCGTGCCGCGGCCCACTTCATCCAGCAGGATCAACGACCGCTCCGTCGCCGTATGCAGAATCGCCGCGGTCTCCGTCATCTCAACCATGAAGGTCGAGCGTCCGCGTGCCAGGTTGTCGCTCGCTCCAATTCGCGTGAAGACTCGATCCACCACACTCAGCTTCGCCGCGCGAGCGGGCACAAACGATCCCATCTGCGCCAGTATTGCAATCAGCGCCGTCTGCCGCAGATACGTCGACTTGCCGCCCATATTCGGCCCGGTCAGCAGCAGGACGTTGTGCGTCTTGTCGTTCAAGTAGAGATCATTCGGAACAAAACGGTCGCTGCCGCCGACTGATTCCTGCAGCTCTATCACTGGATGGCGACCCTCGATGATTTCCAGTTCGCCGGACTCGACAAACGACGGCCGGCAGTAATTTCGCAGCGCTGCAATGTGCGCGAGCGACGCCAGCACATCCACCTCCGCGAGCGCCAGTGCAGTGTGCCGGATTCGCTTGGCTTCGGCCGCAATTGCCATGCGCAACTGGGTGAAAAGCCTCCGCTCAATCTCGACAATCTTTTCCTGCGCGTCGAGAATCTTCGCCTCGTACTCCTTCAACTCCGGAGTCGCGAAACGCTCTGCTGCGACCAGCGTCTGCTTGCGCTCGTAATCTGGTGGCGCGAGGTGCAGGTTCGCCTTCGAGATTTCAATGTAATATCCGAAGATGGAATTGAACTTCACCTTCAGCGACGTGATTCCGGTGCGCGTACGCTCTCGTTGCTCCATCTGTGCCAGCACGGCTTTGCTGTTGCGCGAAAGATCGCGCAATTCGTCCAGGTCGCGATCGATCCCGGCCGCGATCACGCCGCCATCGGCAAAACTCAGCGGCGGCTCGGGAACGATCGTCTCCTCGATTCGTTCCCGCAGATCGCCCAACTCATCAAGCAGTCCGTGCAGAGCTTGCAATCGCGCCGCGCCGAGCCGGGCAACCGCGGTTCGCACCGCCGGAATTTTTCCCAGCGACGCGGCCAACGCGAGCACATCCCGGGGATTCGCCGTCTCTAATGTCACGCGGCTTAGCAACCGCTCCAGATCGAGTACGCCATCCAGGGCCCGGCGCAACTCCTCGCGCGCGACAATGTCTTTCACTCCGGCCTCGACGGAATCGAGACGCCCGTTGATCTCGTCGAGATCAAGCGACGGGCGCAGCAACCAAGCCCGTAGCAGACGTTTGCCCATC
>Ga0335081_10013245_pt1 | contig 13335 bp, 12 predicted proteins | sample Lox_Sample_35_FD_206713 | JGI IMG/M metagenome (GOLD analysis project Ga0335081, IMG submission 206713) | Soil microbial communities from Loxahatchee National Wildlife Refuge, Florida, United States - Lox_Sample_3.5 | ecosystem: Environmental > Terrestrial > Soil > Wetlands | place: USA...
CGATGGCCCTCACCGAGCATGGCGTACGTCTTTCCCACCCCGGGCGCCGCACCAAGGTAGACGCGCAGCTGACCGCGCTTCATGCCGTAAGGGATGCCCGATTGAGATGACATGGATGCCCGGCACCGGTCACGGTTTTCGTACCTCTTCAACTGCCGCGGCAGGCAAGAGCCGGTGCAACCGGTGCCGCGGTAGGCGACCATCCGCGGCGCGATCACCTCCAGGCCGCTCAGCTGGCGGCTGGTCTCCGGGCGGCCATGCGCCTCGATCCAGCCGACCACCACGTGCTCGCCGTTCCCGGCCCGGCGCCGGCCCTCGGCCAGCATGGCCACGGTCTTGCCGACCCCGGGCGCAATGCCCAGATAGGTGCGCAGCGATCCGCCTCCAGCGACCCGGGCATTCTCCCGGCAAACCAGGCCACCAGTTCCGTCAACTCCCAACCAGGCCCGCTTGATGCCCGGGACAACGGCGGCGCAGGATGCGCGGCTCCGCCGGACGTGACCCGGTCCTCCTGGGCTCGGCCCACCGGCTGAACGGAACTCGAAAGGATGCCATCGTCGCGAAATACAGAGGGAGGACTTAATGTAGCTGGCGTGCCTAGGTACCGCCTGCGCTGATGGCCTCCCGGGTGTGCAGTTGGATGCGAATCCCGGAGGGGTCGATCACGTCCAGTGCCCAGCCAAGATGGGCCTGGCGCGGGCTGGAGTGCTCGGCCCCGAATTCTGCCGGAAGCCGGGCCCCACACGCTGGTCAGCAGCTGCGCCGAGCCGACGAGCCATCGAGCGCGCCGATCTTGTCGCGAAGTCCCCCAGGGAGCTGGGCCCTGAAGTGCGTCCTGCCCACTACCAGACAGATGACATACGCCCGTATGTGATACGATCGTATGTATGGCACAGGTAGACAGGTTTTCCGTGACGATGCCACCCGAGCTTGGAGAGGGTGTCCGGCAGGCCGCTGCCCGGCAGGGCACCAGTGTGTCGACGTGGCTTGCCGAAGCGGCGGCCGATAAGCTGCGCAATGAACTCCTCGGCGCGGCCCTGGACCAATGGGAGGCGGAGGACGGCTCGTTCACCCAGACGGAGCTGGATGAAGCGGCGACTCAGCTCGGGCTTGCGCCGCATTCGGATGTGGCGTGAAGGCGATTCTGGACGCAGGTGCACTGGTGGCAGTTGATCGCCGGAACCGCCTGATCGGCGCCCAGCTGAGGCTGCTCCAGCAGCGGGGAACGCCGATCCGGGTCAGTTCCGCGGTGGTGGGTCAAGTCTGGCGAGACGGGCGCAAGCAGGCCAACCTCGCCCGGGTGCTGGCCGGCGTTGGCATCGAAGCACTCGGTAAGGACGACGGCAAGCGCATTGGCGAACTGCTCGCGCTGGCAGGTTCCGGAGATGTCGTCGACGCACACGTAGCGCTGATAACAGCGCACGCCGACCTCGTCTTGACCAGCGATCCCGGCGACATCCGCACGCTACTGCAAGCTCGCAGGGTTTCGGCGCGGGTCCAGACCGTGTGAGGCTCCCGGACCCCGCGAATCTCAACACCAGCGCCGTCGAGCGGCACGACGCGGCGGACGATGCCGCCATCGCGATCCTTGACCACCCGCACACCGGCCTCCCCCCGCCGGTGCTCAGCTCGGCGAGCGCTTGATGCCCGGTGTCAGGTTGCCTGCTGCGCGCCCGCGAGCCGGGCTTCCACGGTGAGCACCGCCTCATACCATCGCCGCACGTCGGCGCGGTCGGCTTTCTCCGGCACGGAACGCTCGCTGGCCCGGTCGATCATCGCGGCCTGGTCGAGCAGCACCTGACGCTGACCGTCGCTGGTGGTCTCGGCCATGATCCGGGCCAGCGCTTCGAGCTGCCGGATCATCACGGCCGGCATGCCGATGCTGGCCTGCCTGATCTTCTCGAACGCGCGCCGCACCAGCCGGTCGTAGGCGGGCTCGGCCGAGATGACCCGGATGTAGCCGCGCTCATCCTTCCCGGCTCACCATTTCTCGTCGATCATCCCAGCTTGCGGGCCTGCTCGCAAACGCCATCCATACGCCCGCGGGCGAGCCCATCATGGGCTACCGCTACCAACCGTGACTCCTCGTTACAGGTGGGCGCGGGTTTCTTCACCCGTTCGGTCATAATCCGTCGCATCGGCCGCACGTGGCCCCTGTGGTATGCCGCAGAATGTGAAGCGCGGGACTACTCCACGGGGAGCTCACGATGAAGGCACTGGCCGCGGACGATCCGCGCGTGATCGGCGAGTACCGGTTGCGCGCGCAACTCGGCGCGGGCGGCATGGGCCGGGTCTACCTGGGACTGTCCCCGGCGGGCCGGGCGGTGGCCATCAAGGTCGTGCACCCCGACCTGGCCAGCGACACCGAGTTCCTGCGCCGGTTCGGCCAGGAAGTCGCCGCGGCCCGCGCCGTCAGCGGGATCTACACCGCGCCGGTCGTCGCCAGCGGCCTGGACCAGCGCCCGCCGTGGCTGGCCACCGCGTTCGTGCCAGGGCCCCCATTGGATCAGGTCGTGGCGGAGAACGGGCCATTGCCCGAGCAGGCGCTGTGGCCGCTGCTCGCCGGCCTGGTCGAGGCGCTGCAGGCGATTCACGCCTGCGGCGTGGTGCACCGCGATCTCAAGCCCGCCAACGTGCTGCTGGCCACCGACGGGCCGCGGGTGATCGACTTCGGCATCTCGCGGGCCGCCGACGGCACCTCGCTGACAGCCGCCGGGGTGGTGTTCGGCACGCCGGGGTACATGTCGCCCGAGCAGGCCGAGGGCCGCGGCGCCGGGCCCGCCAGCGACGTGTTCGCGCTGGGCTGCGTGGTCGGCTACGCGGCTGCGGGCGCGGGACCGTTCGGCACCGGGACGGCGGCCTCCATCTTGTACCGCGTGGTACACGGCGAGCCCGTCCTGGACGGGGTGCCGCCGAAGTTCCGCGAGGTGGTCGCCGCCTGCCTGGCCAAGGACCCGGCGGGCCGCCCCTCGCTGCGGACGCTCTCCGGCTTGATCTCCCGCGCCATGGACACCACCGGGCCGTCCGCGGTGGCGTTCTGGCCGTCGTCCGTGGCCGGGGTGATCGGCGCCTACCAGGCCCGGCTCGAGCAGGAGACCCGCGCCACGAGCAGGCCCGCGGAGTTCTCCTGGGCCACGGCCGCGTACCCGCCGACCACAACCTCGGACCCGGGGAACCGGCCCGCGCCGCAGCCCCTGTCTCAGGCGCCGGCGACCCCCGTACCCCCGGCTCCCGCGCCGTCGGCCCCCATGGCGTCGGCCCCGTCGTCCGGGGCGGGAACCCGCTGGCCGCACCCCGCGGCGGGCAGCGGCGCCTCCCAGGGAAACGGCCCCCAGGGAAACGGCGCCTCCCAGGGAAACGGCCCCCAGGGAAACGGCCCCCAGGGAAACGGCCCCCAGGGAAATCCTCAGTCACAGAGCTACCCGCAGCCGCAGGGGTTCGGCGGGGCACAGACGCCGCCGCCCTCATACGCCGCTCCCCGCGGGTACCTGCCGGCCAACGGCGGGCCTGCGGGCGGCGCGGGGCCGGGCGGCACCGGGTACGCGGGAAGCGCGGGCTACCCGGGCGGCGTGAGCTATCCGGGCGGCGTGAGCTATCCGCCGGGCGGCGGGGCGCCAGGTTACCCGCAGCCGTACCGGATGGGATCGCCGGGCCCGGTCGTCCCGCTCCCTCCCAGCCTGACCGCCGCGGCCAGGCTGATGTACGCGGGGGCGCTCTACGCGCTGGTGTGGGCGATCGGCGTGATCGTCGTGTCGGCCAGCATCGTCAGGAACCATCCGATCGTCGTCGCGGGCGGCGACCACCGGCTGGCCGGGGCGGTGGCGCTGGCCGTGTTCGTGTCCGTCGTGGAAATCGTGCTCTGGCTGGTGATCGCGCAGGGCTGCCGGCGGGGAAGGAGCGGGGCCAGGGTCACCGGCACGGTCCTGTTCGCCCTTGATACGCTGGGCATGCTCGGCGTGATCACCAGTCCGCAGGCTGGCCTGGGGCCGGCCAAGGCGCTCACCCTGATCGGCTGGCTGATCGGCTGCGCCGCGGTGGTGTGCCTGTGGCAGCGCGCGTCCAGCGCGTTCTTCGCCGCCCAGCGCTACCGGAACTGAGCACCGGGGGCGGCGCTCCCGTGGTGCCAATGCGGGCACTCTTGCCCGAAATGCACCTTTTGCCTGCCCACCTCGAAGCGGTGCGCTGATCGCGGGTCGAAAACCCCGCCAGGGGGTAGCGATCCACGACAACCAGGCCGTGACGGCCGGACACGCCGCGCCATGGAGCTATCATATTGCGTCGGTTCATGTTTTTCGCTATCATATTCCAGACGATGTAAATTTCGAAACCTTTATCCGAACGGATGATGTGCATGCCCCGGCATCCGGTTCCTCCAGGGCCTGGGCGGGACGGAGATCCCGCCGGGGAGGCTGGCATGCCGGCGCCTACCCCGGACGTGGCCGAGGAGGAGTGGCTGGCCTGGTGCGAGGCAGCGGACGACTGCGAGCCGCAAGATACGGACGAGGAGGAGCCAGACCCGGACGGGTCTGGATGGGCGTACGACCTTGAGGCGATCGTCGCCGAGTGCCAGCAGATTACCGCGGAGGAGGGCGCCCTGGCCGCGCGGGCGGTGCGGTTGGGCCTGCCGGGCGGGCAGGCGGTCGGGCTCTGGGGGCGGCGCGGGCCGGGACAGCCTGGATCGGCGGAGCGGCGGCCGGGAGAGCACCCGAGCCGGGCGGCGGGGTTCGGCTCCGGAATGCTGCTGGACACCATGCCCGGGTGCGGGGCGCTGGCCGGGTTCGCCGCCGAGGCCGCCGGGGAGGATGACCGGTACGCCGGAGCCTCCGACGACGAACTGGCCGGGGCGATCAGCGCCTGGGAGCGGGTGGAGGCGTACGCATCCGCGCGCAAGCACGCGGCGGTGGCCGAGTTCATCCGCCGGCGTCCCGGGCCCGCGTGCGCGCTGCAGGGCCCGGCGCTGATGCCGGAGGTGTGGGACGAGTTCGCGGTGACCGAACTGGCCGGGGTGCTGGCCGAGTCCCGCGCCGCGGCCGGGGACCTGCTGGATCTGGCGTATGACCTCGAGGTCAAGCTGCCCGGCACGAAGGAAGCGTTCCGGGACGGGATCCTGCGCGAAAGCAAGGCGGCGATCATCGCCCGCGCGACCGCACTGCTTGATCCGGCCGAGGCTCGCGCGGCCGAGGCGAAGGTGCTGGACCGGGCGGGGCGGCTGACCCCGGGCGGGCTGCGCGCCGCCATCCTTCGCGCGGTGATGGAAGTCGCACCGAAGAAGGCGGAGAAGCGGCGTGAGGCGGCAGCCCGGGACGCTCGGGTACAGCGCTGGGCCGAGGACTCGGGCAATGCCGCGCTGATGGGCCGGGAGCTGCCGCCGGCCGACGTGCTGGCCGCCGACCAGCGGATCACCGCGTGGGCGAAGCAACTGAAGGCGGCCGGGCTCGAGGGCGACATGGACGTGCTGCGCGCCCGGGCCTACCTCGATCTGCTGCTGGGCCAGGACTCCCGGCCCAGCGGCGCAGCTCCGTCCGGCTCAGCCCGGCGCGACCCGGCCGGGTTCGCCGTACGAGGAAACCTGATCGTCCCGCTGGCCACGCTGCTGGATCTAGTCGAGCGGCCCGGGGATATCCCCGGGATCGGGCCGGTTGATCCTGCCCTGGCGCGCGGCCTGGCCAAGGCGGCGGCGCAGCACCCGAAGACCACACATGGTGCGTAACCGTGACCGACGAGCAGGGGCACGCTATCGGGCATGGATGCGCCCGCCCCGCAATGAAACACCAGAAACCCGGGGCCAGGGACGGACCAGGGTTCGCCTTCACGGGCACGGGGGAGCACGGGCCGCCGGGCGGATATGGCACCTGGCGGCTGCGGACCCCGGGACCCGGACCGGACCTGATCGCCACGCTGGACCCGATCGGGACCGAACCGTGTGATCACCGGTACCAAGCCAGGGGGCATGACCCCGGGGTGAAGCTGCGGCACCTGGCCCAGGTCCGGCACGCCACGTGCACCGGGCCGGGCTGCCGGAGGCCGGCCACGCAGTGCGACTTCGAGCACAACGTCCCCTACGAGGCGGGCGGCCGCAGCTGCTTGTGTAATGGCGGCCCGAAGTGCCGATTCGACCATCGGCTCAAGCAGGATCGCCGCTGGCGGGTCGACCAGCTGCCCGATGGGACGTTCCGGTGGATCGCCCCGTCCGGGCGGTGGTTCATCACCGAACCCACCAGGTACCCGGTCTAGGATCCGCTCGCTGGGCTGACCACGGGGTGGAGCATCCAGCGGGCGCCGACTACGGGCCCTGGCCGTTAGCAGGGTGTGATTCGTCGCGGGGGAGGCGCTCGCGGGCGCTCGCGGCCGCCTTGGGCGTCTCGCGCGGGGCGATGACGTGCACGTCGATGCCGTATGCGCCCGCCTCCCTGATCACCCGCACCAGTTTGGAGCCGCCGCCGGTCAGCTGCTGCCACCGGCTACGCTGGCTGGCACCGATCACGATCTGAGTGATCTGGTGCTGCCGGGCGAATCTGGCGATGGCCCGGGCCGGATCGTCATCCTCGATCTCGTGCCAGCGGGCGCCGACGGCGGCGGTCAGCTCGCGCAGCTTCTCGACGGCCGGGCGATCCGCGGGGCGGGTGGCGTCGCTGGCGGCCACATGGACGACGTCGAGGTCCCCCTTGAGCCTGGCCGCCATCCGGGCGGCCCGGCGCAGCAGGGCATCGGTGCCCGGAGCGGTGGTGACGGCCACCATGACGCGCTCGCAGGTCTCCCACACCACGTCGGACTCGTGCCGCCGCAGGTGCTCGAGGAGTTCCTCGTCGGTCTCGTCGGCCAGGAACCGCAGCGCCAGCTCGCGCAGGGCGATCAGGTTGTCGGTGCGGAAGAAGTTGGCCAGGGCCTGGGTGACCTTCTTCTTCGGGTAGATGTTGCCGTGCAGCATCCGGCGGCGCAGCTGCTCCGGGGACGAGTCGACCAGCTCGATCTGGTCGGCCTTGCGCACCACCCAGTCCGGGACCCGCTCGCGGACCCGCGCGCCGGTCATGTGCTCCACCTCGTCGGCGATGCTCTCCAGGTGCTGGATGTTGACGGTGGTGATGACGTCGATCCCGGCGGCGAGGATGTCCATGACGTCCTGCCAGCGCTTCTCGTGCTTGCCTGATCCCGGCACGTTCGTGTGGGCGAGCTCGTCGATCAGGGCGACCTTGGGGTGCCGGGCCAGGACCGCGTCGAGATCCATCTCCTCGAGCCGACTGCCCCGGTAGTCCGCCACCTGGCGCGGGATGACCTCCAGGTCGCCGATCATCTCCTCGGTCAGCTGCCGGCCGTGGCACTCGACGAACCCGACCACGACGTCGGTGCCCCGCTGCTTGCGCCGGTGGCCCTCGTTGAGCATGGCGTAGGTCTTCCCGACGCCCGCGGCCGCGCCCAGGTAAATGCGGAAGTGGCCCGCCGCCTCCACCGAGTCGGCAGTGACCTCGATCTCGGCTGGCGGGTTGCTCACCCTCCTATTCTGAGCGCCACCAGACGCCGCGGCCAGCAGCAAGTCGCATGGAGTAGAGGCAAAAGCGCATGGAGTCCGTCAGGATCCGGGGCGGCCCGCACGGACAGTCGTAGCGTCGTTACCGGCTTGTTCCACGTGATCGAGGATCTGGTGATCGCATGGGCTGGTCACGCTGTGGCTGTGGGCCACCGTGGTGACGCTGCAGCCGATGGCCATCTACTCCCACGCCATCCAGTCCACCGCGGTGCTGGTCGCGCTGTTCGTCTGCCTCGCCCCGACCACGATCGGCGGGCTGCTGTCCGCCATCGGCATCGCCGGCATGGACCGGATGGTGCAGCGGAACGTGCTGGCCATGTCCGGGCGGGCGGTCGAGGCCGCGGGAGACTGCTCGACGCTGCTGCTCGACAAGACCGGCACGATCACCTACGGGAACCGGATGGCCGCCGGGTTCATCCCGGTGGCCGGGGTCACCGGGCAGGAGCTTACCGAGGCGGCGTACCTGTCCAGCATGGCCGACGAGACCCGGGGGGCCGACCTTCATCGCGTTCCTGCTCGGCGTGATCGTCATCGTCGGCGGCCTGATCTACTTTCCCATGCTCATCCTCGGCCCGATCGGCGAGCGCATCGTGGGATGACGAGCGGAATGCCGGACTACCCGGCGTTGCTTCACAATGGAGGTCAGGCACCGTAGCAGGAGAAGGAACAGGCCACCAGATGGCTGACAGTGACGGCTGGACAGGAACCGGCGGGCCGGAGCAGAACGGCTCAACGGCGCGGCGGGAAACCACGCCGCGCGACGGGCTGGCGGCCGGGAGCGACTCCGCGGGGCGGCCGGGGCGCGGGCATCTGCGGATCTACCTCGGCTCCGCGGCCGGGGTGGGCAAGACCTACGCCATGCTCGGCGAGGGGCACCGCCGCGCCGAGCGCGGCGCCGATGTCGTGGTGGGGTTCGCCGAGCCGCACAACCGCCCGCAGACCATCGCGCTGCTCGACGGCCTGGAGATCATCCCGCGCAAGACGCTGCCGTACCGCGGGGGGACCTTCGAGGAGATGGACCTGGACGCGGTGCTGGCCCGCCGGCCGCAGATCGCGCTGGTGGACGAGCTCGCGCACACCAACGTGCCCGGCTCGCGCAACGAGAAGCGCTGGCAGGACGTGGAGGAACTGCTCGACGCCGGGATCGACGTGATCTCCGCGGTCAACATCCAGCACCTGGAGTCCCTCAACGACGTGGTCGAGAAGATCACCGGCGTGCCGCAGCGGGAAACCGTGCCCGACGCGATCGTCCGGGCGGCCGACCAGGTCGAGCTGGTCGACATGACGCCCGAGGCGCTGCGCCGGCGGATGGCGCACGGGAACATCTACCCGGCGGAGAAGATCGACGCGGCCCTCACCAACTACTTCCGCTCCGGGAACCTGTCCGCGCTGCGCGAGCTGGCCCTGCTGTGGCTGGCCGACAAGGTGGACGAGGGGCTGCAGCGCTACCGCATCGAGCACAAGATCGAGGGCGCCTGGGAGGCCAGGGAGCGGGTCGTCGTGGCGCTCACCGGCGGCCCGGAAGGCAAGACGCTGATCCGGCGGGCCGCCCGGATCGCCGCCCGGTCCTCCGGCGGTGACCTGCTGGCCGTGCACGTGACCAAGTCCGACGGCCTGACCGGCGCCGACCCGGCCGCGCTGGCCGCCCAGCGGCGGCTGGCCGAGTCGGTGGGCGGCACGTACCACCAGGTGGTCGGCGACGACATCCCCGAGGCCCTGCTCACCTTCGCCCGGGCGGAGAACGCGACCCAGCTGGTGCTGGGCGCGAGCCGCCGGTCCTGGCTGGCCGCGATGCTCACCGGACCCGGCATCGGCTCCCGGACCATCCGCGGCTCCGGCGACATCGACGTGCACATCGTCACCCACGCGCAGATGGGCCGGGGCCGGGGCCTGCCCCGGCCCCGGGGCGCGATCACGCGGCGCCGGAAGCTGACCGGGTACGTGCTGACCGCCGGGCTCCTGCCGGTGCTGACCGTCGCCCTGGCCGGGCTGCGCAACAGCCTCAACCTCACCAGCGACGTGCTGCTCTTCCTGACCGCGGTGATCCTGGTCGCGCTGGTCGGCGGGTTCGCGCCCGCCGTGCTGGCCGCCATCGCCGGCTCGCTGCTGCTCAACTACTACTTCATCCCGCCGATCCACCAGCTGACGATCGCGCAGGCCAACAACGCGCTCGCGCTGGCCGTGTTCGTCGCGGTCGCGCTGCTGGTCAGCCGGGTGGTGGACATCGCGGCCCGGCGCACCACCCAGGCCGCCAGGGCCAACGCCGAGTCCGAGCTGCTGACCACCACGGCCGGCAGTGTGCTGCGCGGCCAGCAGGGGCTCAGCGCCCTGCTCGACCGGGTGCGCGAGGCGTTCGGCATGGATTCGGTCACGCTGCTGGAATGCACCTCCCTAGACGGTCAGGACGCCTCCGCCGAGCGGATCAGAACCACGGCGGGCAGCTGGCACGTCGTCGCCAGCCGCGGCGAGCCTGCGGTCACCCGGCCGGACGAGGCGGACGTCGAGGTGCCAGTAGGAGACAGCCTCCTGCTGGCGCTGCGCGGCCGGCCGCTGCCCGCCGCGGACCGCCGGGTGCTCGGCGCGTTCGCCTCCTACGCGGCCGTGGCGCTTGACCAGCAGCGGCTGGCCGCCGAGGCGGAGGCGGCCAAGCCGCTCGCGGCCGCCGACCGGATGCGGACCGCGCTGCTCGCCGCCGTCAGCCACGACCTGCGCACCCCGCTGGCGTCGGCCAAGGCCGCCGTGACCAGCCTGCGGTCGCCGGACGTGAACTGGGCGGCGGAGGACCACGACGAGCTGCTCGCCACCGCGGACGAATCCCTGGACCGGCTGACCCACCTGGTCGACAACCTGCTGGACATGAGCAGGCTGCAGGCCGGCGCGCTGTCGCTGTTCCCGCGCCCGGCGGGGCTCGAGGAGATCGTGTCCCGCGCGCTGGACAACCTGGATCCGGCGGCCCAGGGCATCACGGTCGACATACCCGAATCGCTGCCCGAGATCAACGTGGACCCGGCCATACTCGAGCGCGTGATCGTGAACCTGACCGAGAACGCGCTCCGCTACTCCCCCGCCGGGAAGCCGCCGCTGCTGGCCGCCAGCGCCCTGGGCGACCGGGTGGAGCTGCGCGTGGTCGACCGGGGCCCGGGCATCCCGGAGAAGGACCGGGACCGGATGTTCGTGCCGTTCCAGCGGCTCGGCGACACCGACAACACCACCGGGGTAGGGCTCGGCCTGGCGTTGTCACGGGGGCTGACCGAGGCGATGGGCGGCACGCTCACCGCGGACGACACCCCCGGCGGCGGGCTGACCATGGTGCTGTCCGTGCCGGCCGTCACCGAGCCAGGCTACGAATACGAGCCCGGCCACCGCGAGCGAGCCGAAGGGGACGCGGTGTTGCCTGGACTGAGGAGCGAGGAACGAGCGACGAGGGAAGGCAACGCCTAAAGGCGTCCCCGGAGGCGAGTGAGCGGAATGACAAGAGTGCTCGTGGTCGACGACGAGCCGCAGATCCTGCGGGCGCTGCGGATCAACCTGCGCGTGCGCGACTACGAGGTGCACGTCGCGGCGACCGGAGCCGAGGCGCTCGAGGTGGCCGGCCGCTATCCGCCCGACCTGGTGATCCTGGACCTCGGCCTGCCCGACCTGGACGGCGTGGAGGTGATCCAGGGTTTGCGCGGCTGGACCAAGGCCCCCATCATCGTGCTGTCCGGCCGCGCCGACAGCGTCGACAAGGTGGGGGCCCTCGACGCCGGCGCCGATGACTACATCACCAAGCCGTTCGGCGTCGAAGAACTGCTGGCCCGGATGCGGGCCGCGGTCCGGCGGACCGGTACCGCCGAGGACCTGCCCCGGATCCGGCTCGGCCAGCTGGTCGTCGACCTGGCCGCCAAGCGGGTCATCCGGCAGGCTCCCGTCCCGGCGGGTGATGCCCCGGCGGGTGGCGGGCCCGCCGCCGCAGGCGGCCAGGCCAGCAGGGCCGAGGCGGACGACATCAGGCTCACCCCGACCGAATGGCACCTGCTCGAGGTGCTGCTGCGCAACCCGGGCAAGCTGCTCAGCCGCAACCAGCTGCTGACCGAGGTGTGGGGTCCCGGGTATGCCGACGCCACCGGCAACCTGCGGCTGTACATGGCCCAGCTGCGCCGCAAGCTCGAGCCGGACCCCGCCCGGCCCCGCTGGCTGATCACCGAGCCGGGGATGGGTTACAGGTACCAGCCGGACCCGGCGGCCGGTTGAGGCTCGTGACCAGGGGATTCGTTACCAGGGGTAGGGCTGGCCGTCCCGGGTCAGGGTGCCGGTGGGGCCGCCGTTCGGGATGGTGACCGCCCAGATCACGCTGGCCGCGGCCTGGCCGAGCGAGCGTCCCTCCGGGTGGCTCTCGCTGGCGGGCCAGCCCGGGCAGACCGCGTTGACGAGAATGCCGTCCCGGGCCAGTTCGGCGGCGAGCAGCCGGGTCAGCGCGTTGAGCCCGGCCTTGGACACGCCGTAGGCGGGCGAGCCGCCGCTCATCACCGAGATCGAGCCGCCCTCGCTGCTCACGTTGACGATGCGCGGCCGCATGCTCGAGCGCAGCATCGGCAGCAGCGCGTGAATCACCCGCCAGGGGCCGAACAGGTTCACGTCGATCGCCTCGGCGACCGTGCCCAGGTCGGCGTTGCTCGCCGTGGCCCACCGGTCGTACATGGTCGACGCGTTGTTCACGAGCACGTCGGTGCGGCCGAAGCGCCCCTTCACCCATTCGGCCATCGCGGCGACGCTGATCGAGTTGTCCACCTCAAGCTGGCAGGCGACGATCCGGCCGCCCTCGGGATCCAGTTCCTTCGCGGCCAGCTCCCCCTTCCGCAGGTCACGGGAGCCGAGCACCACCGCGAAGCCGAGCAGGGCCAGCTGCCGGCACACCTCACGGCCCACGCCGCGGTTGCCCCCCGTCACCACCGCCACCGGCAGCTCAGCGTACACGCGCACCACCGGCGCCGGCTATGACCGCGACGTTTCTCATGGCTGTCATCTTGCCACCCGCCGCTCACCGCCCCGACACCCAATAAGCCAAATCGGTATCTAACGACCGGGGCGCGGAGACCCTGAGCCGGGCCGGGCCGGGCCGAACGTCACTTGGCGGCCAGGCACGACAGGTCTATCGTCATAGGCAGGTGAGCCGGGAAGCCTGGTCGGCGCGTTCGTGACCGTCTTGGCAGGAGGTGTCGCCGATGCCTGATTACCTGAGCCGGGACCGGCTGGCGGTGCTGGCCGGGCTGGTGGCGCCGCTGGCGCTGGCCGCCGTGCTCGTGCCGTTCCGCGGCAGCTTCCAGAACACCGACGCGGCGCTGGCCATACTGCTCGTCGTGGTGGCGGTGGCCGCGAACGGGAACCGGCTGGCCGGATACCTGGCCGCCGTGTCGACCGCGGTGTGGTTCGACTTCTTCCTCACCCAGCCCTACGAGCGGTTCAGCATCACCCGCCGGACCGACATCGAGACGACCGTCCTGCTGCTGGTGATCGGCGTGGCGGTCACCGAGATCGCCGTCTGGGGCCGCCGCCAGTACGCCGCCGCCAGCAGGCGAGCCGGCTATCTCGACGGCATCAACAGCGCGGCGCAGGCGGTCGCCGCCGGCGGCGCGGCGCCGACGCTGATCGACCAGGTCAATAACCAGCTCACGCGGCTGCTCTCGCTCCGGTCGTGCGTCTTCCAGTACGGCGTCGCCGGGCTCGGCCGGCCCGCGCGGCTGCATCGCGACGGTTCGATCACCATCGGGCCACGGAGCTGGGTGGCGGACAGCGAGGACCTCCCGCAGCAGGCCGACCTGGAGTTGCTG
>Ga0335081_10013246_pt1 | contig 13335 bp, 11 predicted proteins | sample Lox_Sample_35_FD_206713 | JGI IMG/M metagenome (GOLD analysis project Ga0335081, IMG submission 206713) | Soil microbial communities from Loxahatchee National Wildlife Refuge, Florida, United States - Lox_Sample_3.5 | ecosystem: Environmental > Terrestrial > Soil > Wetlands | place: USA...
ATCCGGCTCACTGACCGCTGTGTCGGTCGGTTGTGATACGTTGCCGCCCGCCGAATTCCCGGTCCGCCAAACCGGGGAGCGGAGGACCCAGTTCATCGGGGCGAGTCTCGCGGTGATCCGTGAGAAGCGCTCATCTCTAGAGCGCGAGCCCGTCAGCTAACTCCGCAGGCCGAAGGCGCCAATGCAACGCCTCGCCCACGGAGGGCTCGCCCCTGTTCGTTTTCAGCAGCTTCGCCAGTCGGAAAACGTGCAAGGACAGCGCGGTGCCGACGGCGGACGCGACCAGAGCCGACCGTTCGTCAGCGATGGAACGTATCTGGAGATTGCCGGCGCTGCTGGCGGTGGCATTGCTCGCGCCCGCGACCGGCGCCGTGGCAAGCACATCGCACGTCTCCGGCGGCGCGGCGATGGTCAAGCAGAGCTCCCCGCGCGGGATCGTGAACCCGACCGCGTCCGGATCGGTGTTCACCAGGACGCTGCGTCAGGGCGAACACGGCGCCGATGTCAAGACGCTGCAGACGTGGCTGACCGACGTCGGCGACGCGGTCCCCGAGACCGGTTACTTCGGTCCCATGACGAAAACCGCGGTGGTCGACTTCCAAACCTCAATGAGCCTCGCCCCGGTGACCGGGGTGGTCGGCCGTGAGACGGCCGCGACGCTCCTCGCCCAGGTCAAGAAGACGTCCAAGGGGTCCGGCGTGCTTGACACCCCGGGACAGTCGCTCAGCGGCACGAGCGGGTGGGTATTCCCGCTGACGCCGATCTCGCGGGTGCTTCCCTCGAGCGACTGGACGCTCGATCAGGGCATCGACATCGGCACCGTCAACAACGCCTGCGGCTCTCAGGTGGTGGAGGTGGCGATGACCGCAGGGACGATCGTGCAGGAGGGCATCGACGGCTTCGGGCCCGCCGCCCCGGTCCTCAAGGTCGCGAGTGGTCAGTACGCCGGGCGGTACATCTACTACGGCCACGCCCTGCCCGCGCTCGTGCCGGTCGGGACGCAGGTGACCGCCGGTGAGCCGATCGCCGAGGTCGGGTGTGGCGACGTCGGCCTCTCGACCGCGCCCCACATCGAGATCGGGATCAGCGACGTCGGCGGACCCCCGTGCTGCCCGGGCTACCAGGAGACCTCGCCGGCGATGTACGACATCGTGCTCGGACTGTTCAGGAAGGCCGGCGGACAGTAGCGGTAGGCCCCGGGTACGCTCGGGGCGTGGCCAACGCGGTTCGTCTCCCCTTACGCACTGCCGCGGGCACGTTCGAGCTCGGCGGCCGGCCGTGGCTGATGGGGATCGTCAACGCCACGCCCGACTCGTTTTCGGACGACGGCGCGCACCGCACGGTTGATCAGCGGGTCGAGCTCGCGCGATCGCTGCTCGACGCCGGCGCTCGGGTGATCGACGTCGGCGGCGAGTCGGGGAGGACCGATCAGCCGCCGGTCGAGGCCGATGAGGAGACGCGGCGCGTCGTGCCGGTGATCGAGCGCGTCACCGGCGAGCTCGGCGCGCTGGTGTCGGTCGATACCTACAAGCCCGCGGTGGCGCGCGCGGCGATCGACGCCGGCGCCGCGATCGTCAACGACGTCAGCGGGCTGCGCGATCCCAGCCTGGCGGACGTGTGCGCAGAGACCGGCGCGGGGCTCGTGCTGATGCACACCCGTGCCGCGCCCAAGGAGAAGGTGCTCGATTCGGGGCTCGATGGGCGGGTGGTCGACGACGTCGAGCTGTTCCTGCACGAGCGGATCGAGCTGGCGATGAGCCGCGGCGTCGCGTTCGAGCAGCTGGTGCTCGACCCAGGCCCCGACTTCGGCAAGACGCCTTCCCAGACGGTCGACATGCTGCGGGCGCTGCCTCGGCTACACGCCTTAGGGCGACCGATCCTGCTGGCCGTCTCCCGCAAGGACTTCGTGGGCGCGATCACGCTGCGCCCGCCGCGCGCCCGCCTGGCGGGGACGCTCGCCGCGGTCGGCTACGGAGTCGACGCGGGTGTCAACATCCTGCGGGTCCACGACGTCGCCGAGGTCGCCGATTACCTGGCCGTGCGGGCGGCGTTGACGGGCGAGGCCGAGGTCGACTCGGGGCTACTGCTCGCCCCCGACCTGCGCCGGGAGCCGCAGTCCCGCTAGTGGGTTGAGCCGAGACCCACTAGGCTGGGGAGGCCGAATCGCCGGTCGCTGGCACAACGCGACCGGAGCCCACCGATCATCCCAAGGAGGTAGCCGCATGTCGATCCTCGATCGCGACGCGCTCGCAGCCAGCCCACTCGCCGACCTTCACGCCCTCGCGTCCGAGCTCTCGATCGACGGATATCGCCGTCTTCGCAAGGACGCCCTGATCGACGCCATCATCGCCCGCCAGGGCGGGTCGCCGGACGAGGGCGCCGAGGAGGACGAGCGGGAAACCGAGGACGATCGTCCTGCCGGCACGCGGCGTCGGCGCGGCCGGCGCGGCGGACGCAGCCGGTCGGCCGCTAAGGAAGAGGAAGAGGAAGAGGAAGCGGAAGCCGAGGCGGCTGCGGAAGCTCCCGAGGAGATCGAAGACCACGTCGAACGCGCGGAACGCGGAGAGCCCGCGCCCGAGGAAGAGGTCGTCGAGGGTGAGGTCGAGCTGCTGCCCAACGGGTCCGGGTTCCTGCGCGTCAGTCCGCCCGAGCCTTCCGAGGACGATGTCTACGTCTCGGCTGCGCAGGTCAAGCGCTGCGAGCTCGTCCCGGGCGACCGGATCTCCGGCCCTCGCCGCGCGCCACGCCGTTCCGAGCGGTTCGCCTCGCTCATCCGGATCGACACGATCAACGGACGCCCGGCCGAGGAGGTGGTCGACAGCACCCGGTTCGACGATATGCCTGCGGCCTACCCGAGCGAGCGCTTCCGGCTCGGCTCCGACGATCCAACGATCAAGGCGATTGAGTGGCTGACCCCATTCGGCCGTGGCTCCCGGGTGTCGATCGTGGGGCCGTCTCGCGCCGGCAAGACCGAGGCGCTCCGGCGCCTCGCGGCGACCCTGGCCGCGCAGGAGGACACCCAGGTGACGCTGGTCCTCGCCGGCGTCCGGCCCGAGGAGATCACCGACTGGCAGCAGGGACCGGTGACGCCGGCAGCCGCGATCAGCTTCGCCGCGTCGGCCGATGCCCAGGCCCAGACCGTGGAGCGAGCGGTCGACCAGGTCCGGCGGCTGGCCGCCCGCGGCGCGCACGCCGTCGTGCTGATCGACACGCTCGGCGGGATCCAGCCCCACGCCGCCCGCAAGCTGCTGGCCTCGGCGCGGAACATCGCCGGGGGCGGCTCGCTGACCGTGATCGCCACGGCGAGCGAGCCGCTCGGAGGGGAGACGACCGTGATCGCGCTCGATCCGGTGCTGGCGAGCACCGGCCGCTTCCCCGCACTCGACCTCATCGCGAGCGGGACGCTACGCCCGGAGTTGCTCGTCGGCCAGGCGGGCGCCGAGGCGATCGCGCGGGCACGGGTGGAGGCCGTCGATCGGTAGGCGGGGCGCCGCTCCGTGGCAGTTCGACGCCCAGAAGAACCGGGTAGCGGACCGCTCGGCCGCCGCCCCGTCCTCAGGTGCCCGCCTTTAGACCCGCCGGTGACCGATAAGGCCTGCCAAGCCGGGGGTGTCAGTAGGCCGTGCAGCGCGAGCGGTGGCGCGGGGAGCCCTTGTAGCGGGGCTCCTGCCCGCGGTGCCAGAGCACCGAGTCGATGTCGGCCTCGCGGGCGCCGGCGCGCTCGGAGGCGAGCAGCCCGACGGCGTGGAGTGCGCAGGCCCGGATCTCGACCTCCTCGGGTGAGCCGTGCTCGATCAGCTCGCCGCGCTCGATCCGGTCGAGCAGGCCGGCGTCGTAGCTGAGCAGACCGTCGATGCGCAGCACGTGGGGGACGAGGTTGTCGGCAAACATCGTCAGGCACTCGAGGTCGCGGAAGGCGGCCACGCCGGCGCGGGCGAGGTCCGCGGCGGTGATCTGGGCGCGCTTGAGGAATGGGACGTCGAAGCCGTCGTAGCGCGAGGAGTCCGCGAAGCATTGCCAGCTCCTGAGCTCGTCGACGAGCGCGACCGCGGAGCTCTCGGCGGCGTCGATCACGGCCGCGAACCGGCCGTCGTGGTCGGAGGCTATGTGGGTCCCGAGATCGTTGAGGGAGCGCGCGAACAGTGCCATGAGCTCGTGGTTTGGATCCTGGCCGAGGGTTCTCGCTATCGCCGCCGGGGCGATGCCGGCGAGCTCGTCCGCGGTGTACGGACCGAATTCGGCGAACCGGGCACGGACCCCGGCGGCGATCGTGAAGTAGCCAGAGCGGCCATCGCGCTTTCGCAGCGTGGGGAACCAGCCCGAGCCGAAGTTGATCGCGTCGAGGGTCAGCCAGAACGCCGCGAGCTCCTCGCGGCTTCCGTCGGTGAGGTGGGATTCCGGGTCGGGCTCGGCGGAGTCGAGATCGACCGGGAGGGTCCCGATGTAGGCGGAGGTGTGCTCGGGATCGATCCGCACGTAGCGGGCGTTCTCGGCCACGGCCGCGCAGGCGGATCGGAGCTCGGTGAGGACGTCGGGAACGGCAAGAGGATCCCAGATGGCGACGACCACTGCCCCCGCTACCGTTGAACCTGACCTATGGCAGACACCGCGACCGAGCTCGAAACCCTTCTTTCGGGGCTGAACGACCCCCAGCGCGAAGCCGTCACCTACGGGGAGGGGCCGCTGCTGATCCTGGCCGGCGCCGGCTCGGGGAAGACCCGTGTCCTGACCCACCGCATCGCCTATCTGGTCGCCACCGACGCCGCCAAGCCGAACGAGATCCTCGCGATCACGTTCACCAACAAGGCGGCGGGGGAGATGCGCGACCGGGCCGAGCTGCTGGTGGGCCGGCGCGTGCGGGCGATGTGGGTGATGACCTTCCATGCCGCGTGCGCGCGAATGCTTCGGGCCCACGCCGACAAGCTCGGGTACACGCGGCGGTTCACGATCTACGACCAGGCGGACGCGCGCCGGCTGATCAAGCGCTGCCTGGACGACCTCGGGATTGACCCCAAGCGGTTCACGCCGGCGTCGATCCACAACCAGATCTCCGATGCCAAGAACAAGCTGCGCGACGCCGACTCGTACGCGCAGATGGTGGGCTCGTTCTTCGAGCAGACCGTCGCCGACGTCTACCGGGCGTACGAGAGCGAGCTCCACCGCATGAACGCGATGGACTTCGACGACCTGCTCGTGCGCGCCGTCAACGTGCTCGAGCTGTTCCAGGAGGTGCGTGACCAGTACGCCGGAACGTTCCGCCACGTCCTCGTCGACGAGTACCAGGACACGAACCACGCTCAGTACCGCTGGCTCCAGCTGTTGGCCGAAGAGCGGCGCAACCTGATGGTGGTGGGCGACGATGCTCAGTGTCTGGTCGAAGGGACGATCGTGACAATGGGAGATGGCATGAAGCGCCCGATCGAGCAGGTGGCTGTCGGCGACACTGTGCTCTCCGGATTCGGGAGTGGAGAGTTCAGGCCGGCGAGAGTCGTCCGCGTCCACCGCGCAGAACGATCCGATGGCATCGCGATCACGACCCGATCCGGTCGCCGGTTAGTGAGTACCCCTGATCACGTCCACTTCGCCGGCTACCTGCTCGGGCGCACGCCACAGATGCACATGACCTATCTGATGTGGCGGCGCGCATGCGAGGCTGACGCCCGCTACAGCGAGGCGCTTCTCTCAGCTAAGTACGGCCTGCCCAGAGTGCCGTTCATAGCGCGGGCTCACGCAGACCGAGCCGGACGATCCCTGGTTGGCGACCAACACCTACTCGACCGCCTGTTCTCCGAGCTGGACACCCACCGTGGCGGCGCGCAACTCCTCGCCGACACAGGCCTGAGTTTCGATCGCCCTCATTTCCAGTCAGGGACCTACACCCGGACCGAGGTCCGCCGGCGACGGCTCGCGATCTCGCTTTGCGGTGATCGCCGCGGACGCAACCCGATGCATCGGATCGCTCTGTTCGGCTATGACGAGGAGGGCAGGCGCGCCCTGGAGGAAATCGGCCTCAGCGTGCGTCCTGCGCGGCAAGGATCTGACGGCTGGCGCTACGAAACCGCTTGCAAGGACATGGCGACAATCCACCGGGTGGCCGGGCAGATCGCGAGCGCGCTGGGAGATGTCGCGATCCGGCCAGCGGCCCGTCTGGGAACCAACCGCGACGGCCTGGCCAGCAACTCGCTGCCGTTCACACATGCGTCCGCGGTGCGGCCAGGCATGGTGATGTTCGACGGGCACGGGGACTACGACGTGGTCGAGACGGTCGAGCGGGTGGAGCTCACGCGGCCGGTGTACGACCTCGACGTTGAGCAAACCCACAACTTCATCGCCAACGGGATCGTCACCCACAACTCGATCTACGGCTTCCGGGGCGCCGACATCCGCAACATCCTCGAGTTCGAGGACACATTCCCGGACGCCCATGTCGTCAAGCTCGAGCAGAACTACCGCTCGACGCAGACGATCCTCGATGCGGCGAACGCGGTCATCCGAAACAACCGTGGCCAGAAGCCGAAGTCGCTGTGGACCGAGCTCGGGCAGGGCGATCCGATCAAGATCCGCGAGCTCGAGGACGAGCACGCCGAGGCGCGGTTCGTGACCGGCGAGATCCAACGCCTGCTCGACGACGGCGGCGTGTCGCGCGCCGAGCTCGCGGTGTTCTACCGGACCAACGCCCAGTCGCGCGTGCTCCAAGACACGCTGGTTCGGGGGGACATTCCCTACCAGGTGATCGGTGGGACCAAGTTCTATGAGCGCGCCGAGATCAAGGACGCGATCGCGTACCTGATCACGCTGGTCAACCCGCAGGACGCGGGCGCGTTCACCCGGATCGTGAACTCGCCGCGGCGCGGGATCGGCGCGACCTCACTCTCGCGGCTGCTCGCCTTCTCCAACACGATCGGGATATCGATCTGGGACGCGGCCTCGGACCCCGAGCAGGTACCGGGGCTGGGCGGGCCGGCGGTCAAGGCGTTCAAGCGCTTCATGGCGACGATGCACGTGCTGCGCGAACGGGCCGAGTCGAACCCGCCGATCGCCGAGCTCCTCAAGGAGATGCTCCAGGAGACCGGCTATCTCGAGGCGCTCGAGGCCGAGCGGACGATCGAGGCGCAGGGACGGATCGAGAACCTCGAGGAGCTCATCAACGTCGCCGCCGAGTATGACTCTGCGGCGGAGGCCGATCCGACGCGAGAGCCCTCTTTGGCCGACTTCCTCGAACAGGTCGCGCTGATCTCCGACGCCGATGACCGCAGCGACGACGAGGGCCTGGTCACGCTGATGACGCTCCACAATGCCAAGGGTCTCGAGTATCCGATCGTGTTCATGATCGGGTGTGAGGAAGGCGTGTTCCCGCACTCGCGGGCCCTCGACGAGGGTGGCCTCGAAGAGGAGCGGCGGCTCTGCTACGTGGGTATTACCCGCGCCCAGCGCGACCTGTATCTGACCTACGCCCGCACCCGGAACGTGTTCGGCGCGCGCAGCTTCGGGGCGCCGAGCCGGTTCATCGGCGAGATTCCCGACGAGCTGACCGACCGCGAGGAGCAGCAGCCGCGGGGGCTCGCCGGGGTCCGGGCTCGCGCCACCTCGTGGAGTTCGTCTGGATCGTCGGGTGGGGGCGGCCCGTCTTGGGATGCCGACGCGCCGGCGCCGTCGGGTCCCGCGTTCCGGATGGGCGAGGACGTCACCCATCCGAAGTTCGGCGAGGGGGTCGTGACCGGGCTCGAACCGGGCGGGATCGTGGTCATCCGCTTCAGCCGCGACGGCTCCGAGCGGAAGATGGTTGCCGACCTCGCGCCGATCGCTAAGCGGTAGCAATCCCACATCCATTAGGGTCCCGGCTCGCATGAGCGCGACGATCATCGACGGGAAGGAAGTCGCCGCGCGGGTCCGCGCCGAGGTGGCGCGCGAAGTCGCGGCGTTCCGCGAGCGCACCGGCAAGGCCCCCGGCCTGACCACGATCCTCGTCGGCGACGATCCCGCGTCCGCGGTCTACGTCGCGAGCAAGCGCAAGGCGTGCGCCGAGGTCGGGATCGTCGACTTCCACCAGCACCTCCCGGGCGACGCGAGCGAGGACGACGTCGCGGCGGTGATCGAGGACGCCAACGGCAACCCGGAGGTCAGCGGGATCCTGCTTCAGCTGCCCGTCCCGAAAGGGATGAACGGCAAGGAACTGACCGCGCTGATCGAGGCCGACAAGGACGTTGACGGCCTCACGCACGTCAGCGCCGGCCGGCTCATGCAGGGTGCGCCGGGACTGCGGCCGTGCACGCCGCTCGGGGTGATCGAGTTGCTCGACGCGTACTCGGTGGCGCTCGAGGGCGCCGAGGCGGTCGTCGTCGGCCGCTCGGACCTGGTGGGGAAGCCGGTGTCGTTCCTGCTGCTTGAGCGGAACGCGACCGTGACCATCTGCCACTCGCGGACGCGCGACCTCGCCGGCGTGTGCTCGCGCGCCGACGTGCTGGTCGCCGCAATCGGCCGGGCCGAGATGATCGGGGCCGAGTTCGTGAAGCCGGGCGCCGCGGTCATCGACGTCGGCATCAACCGCACCGATGACGGCCTCAGGGGCGATGTCCAGTTTGACGCGGTCGTGGCCAAGGCGGGGTGGATCACGCCGGTTCCCGGTGGCGTCGGGCCGATGACGATCGCGATGCTCCTGCGCAACACGGTCACGGCGGCGGCGCTGCAACTCGGCTCTCACTAGCTTCGGGAGGAGTTCCGCCGCCGGCCTCGAACCGGTAGTTGTGGAGAACCAGGTCCGCAGGCTTGGCCTCGAGCGCCTGTCCCGTGAGGACTGCGTGATCATCGGGGTCGCGGTCGTGCTCGTTCTCGACCTGCTCGTGCTGCCGTGGTTCTCGTTCGGCGCAACGATCACCGTGGGGTCGACCACGTTGGCGATCGGCGGATCGGCCAGCGGCGTGGACGCGCCGGACGCGTGGCTCGGCGTGCTCGCGCTGATGGCCACGGTATTCCTGGTCGCCGACCTCGCCACCGAACGGCTTTCGCCGGCGACGCGGCTGCCGACGGTGGCAGGAGACCGGATCACCGGCCGCTACTGGCTTGCCTGCACGGCGGCGGCGCTGCTCGCGTTCAAGTTCGTCCTTCATCTCGGGCGCTTCGGCGAGCTCGCGCTCGGGTTCTGGACGGCAGTCCTGCTCGTGGCCGGGCTGGTGGCGTTGACCCGCCGCGCGCGTCACGCTGCGCAGGCCTCGCCGGTCGCCGGGAAGAAGGCCGCCACCGAGCCGAACCCCGAGCCCGGCTCGACGCTCTAGCGCGTCCATACCGTCTAGCCTCCCCGCCAATGGACTTCGATGCTTCGCGTCTGCGGCGCGGCGAGTGGCTCGCAGGCGCGAGCGCGGTGCTTCTGGCGATCTTCATGGTCGGGGGCAAGTGGTACGGCGGCGCCGGCCGGACGGGCGGCTCGCTGACCGGCTGGCAGGCGCTCACCGACCTGCGGTGGCTGCTGCTCGTGACGATCCTCGCCGCGGTCGGGCTGGTGTTCACCCAGGCCACACGCCGCGCCCCTGCGCTTCCGGTGACGATGAGCCTGGTCGTGATGCTGCTCGGGATCGTGAGCGTGGTGGCGCTGATCATCCGCGTCCTGATCGACCCGCCACCGCATGAGCAGGCGGGCGCGTACCTGGGGTTGCTGAGCGCGATCGGGATCATGCTCGGCGGGTATTTCTCGCTGCGCCAGGAGGGCATCGCCCGCGGGGACGCGCCGGCGAACATCCCGATCGTACGGCCCGGCGCGCGCAGCGAATCCTAAAATGGGCTGTTAGATGCTTGATCGTGAACAAGTGCTGCACGTGGCGGGTCTCGCGCGGCTCGCCTTGAGCGAAGACGAGGTCGAGCGCATGTCCGTGGAGCTGTCGAAGGTGCTCGACCACATCGAGAAGATCCGCGAGCTCGACCTCGAGGGCATACCGCCGACGTCGCACGTGGTCGACGTCGTGAACGCGTTCCGGCCCGATGAGCCCGCGGATTGTCTGCCCGCCGATGTGGCCCTGGCGCCAGCCCCGGAGCCGCTCCACGGTGGCTTCGGCGTCCCCAGCCCCGGGGCGGCGTGAGCGAGCTGATCGACCTTACGGCCGCCGCCGCGGCTGAGCGGATCCGCGCCCGCGAGCTCCACTCCGGCGAGCTGTTCGAGGCCTACCGGGCGCGCGCGGTGGCGAACGATCTGAACGCGTTCACGTGGGTCGCCGACGGCCCGCCGCCGGTCAACGGTTATGCGGAGAAGCCACTCGGCGGCGTGCCGGTGGCGGTCAAGGACCTGTTCTGCACCGAGGGCGTGCCCAGCCAGTCGGGCTCGAAGATCATCGAGGGCTACCGTCCGCCGTACACCGCGACCGTCGTCTCGAAGCTGGCCGAGGCGGGCGCGCCGCTGCTCGGCAAGACCAACCAGGACGAGTTCGCGATGGGGTCATCGAACGAGAACTCGGCGTTCGGGCCGGTGCTGAACCCCTGGGACCGGAGTCGGGTGCCCGGCGGCTCGTCGGGCGGCAGCGCGGCGGCGGTGGCGGCCGGCATCGCTCCGTGGGCGATCGGGACCGATACCGGCGGGTCGATCCGGCAGCCGGCCGCGCTGTGCGGGATCGTCGGGCTGAAGCCGACGTACGGGGCGTGCTCGCGCTACGGGATGATCGCGTTCGCCTCCTCGCTCGATCAGGCCGGTCCATTGACGCGGGACGTAACCGATGCGGCGCTGATGTTCGCGCAGATGATCGGCCGCGACCGCTGCGACTCGACGTCGCTCGAGTTCCCGGGCGAGATTCGCCTGCCGCGCGCCGAGGATCTCAAGGGCATCCGCCTCGGCGTGCCCGAGGAGCTGATGGGCGAAGGCAGTGGCATCGAGCCCGGGGTGCGGGACAACTACAACGCGACTATCGCGCTCGCCGAGCGGCTCGGCGCGGCGGTCGAGCCCTGCCGCCTCCCGCACGCGCCGCACGCGCTGTCGGCGTACTACCTGATCGCCCCGGCGGAGGCCTCGGCGAACCTGGCGCGGTTCGACGGCGTCCGTTACGGGCTGCGGGTGGGCGGCGATGAGGACCTGGTGACGATGTACCGCAGCACGCGCGAGGCCGGATTCGGGCCGGAGGTCAAGCGCAGGATCATGCTCGGCACGTACGCGCTGTCGAGCGGGTACTACGACGCCTACTACGGAACGGCGCAGAAGGTCCGGACGAAGATCGCCGAGGACTTCTCCGCGGCGTTCGAGCGGTTCGACTTCATCGTCACCCCGACCAGCCCGTGGACGGCGTTCGAGCTGGGCTCGAAGACGGCCGACCCGCTGGCGATGTACCTGAACGACTTCATGACCGTGCCGATGTCCCTTGCCGGCACACCCGCGATCTCGATCCCGTCCGGCCTGAGCGCCGGGCTCCCGGTCGGCTTCCAGCTCGCCGGACCGGCGTTCAGCGAGGGCCGCCTGCTCGACGCCGCCTACGCGCTCGAGCGCGCGATCGGGTTCGACGGAAGCGAGGCCCGCAAGTGAGCACGCAGTACGAGCCCGTCATTGGCCTCGAGATCCATGTCCAGCTCAGCACCCGGACGAAGATGTTCTGTGGCTGCGTCCTGTCGTTCAACGACCCGCCGAACACCCACACCTGCCCGGTGTGCCTGGGGTTGCCGGGCGCACTTCCCGTCCTCAACGCGCGAGCCGTCCACTACGGGGTCATGATCGGCCTGGCGCTCGAGTGCGACATCGCCGAACGGTCGCTATTCCACCGCAAGAACTACTTCTATCCCGACCTTCCGAAGGGCTACCAGATCTCCCAGTACGACGTGCCGCTGTGCCGGGGCGGCCGCCTCGGTGAGGTCCGCATCCACCGCGTCCACCTCGAGGAGGACGCCGCCAAGCTCAACCACCTGGGAACCAGCGGCCGGATTCACGGCTCGGATCGGAGCTGGGTCGACTTCAACCGCGGCGGTACCCCGCTGGTCGAGATCGTGACCGAGCCGGATCTGCGTTCGCCCGAGCAGGCGCGGGAGTGGCCGGCGCTGCTGCGCACGACGCTCCGGCAGCTCGGCGTCTCGGATGTGAACATGGAGGAGGGGTCGCTGCGCGTCGACGCCAACGTGTCCGTCCGGCCGGCCGGTTCGACCGAGTTGGGGACCAAGACCGAGCTCAAGAACATGAACTCGTTCCGGTTCCTGGAGCGAGGGGTGCGGGCCGAGATCGCGCGTCAGATCGCGCTGCTCTCCTCAGGCGAGGCGGTCGTTCAGGAAACCTTGCATTACGACCCGTCGAGCAACACGATCACCTCCCTGCGTTCCAAGGAGGAGGCACACGACTACCGCTACTTCCCCGAGCCCGACCTGGTTCCGCTGGTCGTGACCGACGAGATGCTCGCGTCCGCGCGCGCGGACATGCCGGCGGAGCTGCCCGTCGCGCGCGCTGCGCGGTTCGAACAGCAGCTCGGTCTCCACGCCGACACGGCCTGGCTGTTCGCGCGTAGGACCGATCTCGGCGACTATTTCGAGCGCGTGCTCGCCGCCGCCGGCGGCAACGGCGATCCGGCGAGGCTCGATCCGGTCGAGCTGTCGAACTGGATCCCGCAGCTCGCTGAGCGGATCGGCACCGAGGCCGACCCCGCTGAGAGCAACGTGGCGCCCGAGAGCCTCGCGGCGCTGGCGACGATGGTGAAGGCCAGGGAGGTCAGCCGGGACGCGGCGCGCGAGGTGCTCACGCGGCTCGTCGAGGAGGGCGGGGATCCACGGGCGATCATCGAGCGCGAGGGCCTCGGCGCGATCACCGCCGAGGACGACGGGCTGGGCGAGATCGTCGACCGCGCGATTGCATCCGATCCAGCCGCGGCCGAGCAGGTCCGGTCCGGGAACAACAAGGCCATCGGGCCGCTGGTCGGCTACGTGATGCGCGAGACCAAGGGCCGCGCAGACGGCGGCGAGATCACTCGCCTGATCAGGCAGCGCCTCGGACTGTAGGCGGCCCCGCGAAGCAACCCGCGGACGTTCCGCTCAATGCCGCCGCGGACTTTGGCGCTGAAGCTGCGTATATCGCACCTTAATCGCCAAAGTTCCGGCAGGCCTCTCGGCTGGTCTTCCGAGAGCTGTTTAGTTCAGGCGGCGCGAAAGCCTGCGCACCACGAACCCGGCGGCCAACAGCGTGCCTCCGCCGGCGACAAGCAGGACGACGTCGAGTCCGGTGAACGGCAGCGTGCCCGCGGATGTCGTCGCGGTCGTCGAGCCGTTGCCAGTGCCGGCCGTACCGCTACCCACCGAGCCGCAGGTCTGCGAGCCGTAGCCCTGGCATGTCGAGCTGGATGCCACCGCGATACTCGGGATGGCAAGCACCAGGACTGCGAGCACCCCTAC
>Ga0335081_10013247_pt1 | contig 13334 bp, 11 predicted proteins | sample Lox_Sample_35_FD_206713 | JGI IMG/M metagenome (GOLD analysis project Ga0335081, IMG submission 206713) | Soil microbial communities from Loxahatchee National Wildlife Refuge, Florida, United States - Lox_Sample_3.5 | ecosystem: Environmental > Terrestrial > Soil > Wetlands | place: USA...
CTACTTTCCGTTATCCCTTGTTGCCGCTCGGCACTCCCGGCAGGGGCAAACGTCACGCAGGAATCTCCACGAATAGATTCCGAGATCGTGTCCATCGTTCCAAGCAAACCTGATGGCGTATTTGCCAATTCCCTCCGCGGAAACCGGCCTGGCCGCGGGTTTGAACATGGGCAGTGCCCCAGGGGCGAGTCTGGGAGGCTCTCCCGGCAACCGCCCGGATTTTTCCCGATTTTCGTTGCACATGGCGCAGGGGCAGGCGTCGCGGAGAAAAACAAAGCCGTAGTGGGAGACGTGTCCGTCTTTCCACTCAATGTCCATCCCTGTGCCAGTCGTGAGATTCACTTTCACCGACTTGGGATCTGTGGCGTGGGTGGGAGCCTGTAGCGGAGACTGCATCGCTTTCAGTATCGCATATCGCCGATTACGCTATGCGGCTGCCGATTCAGGCCAGTTTGCGCGACAAAGGAGGTCGCGCGCCGTCGTAAACCAGAGAGAGGGTCGGCTAGTGACTGCTGCTGGAGGAAGACGATGACGTTCGGGAGGTAACCACTCCGATGGCCAGGCCGCCAACGGCGCCCGCGAGGATACCCATCAGCGCCAGCACCAGAGTACTCTCGATGAGCGTTGCTTTTCCTTTTCCGCGTTTCGCCATGGCCGTCCCCCCAGTACTAGAGCTATTTTACTGCGTTGTGGGGGCCCGCGCCAATTGTGCGTTTCCAGAAAAATCCGGTAAAATAACGGTTTGCACAAAGGTCTCTGAAAGGGTTTGCAGCACTCATGGCACAAGTTTGCGACATCTGCGGCAAGAAACCGCAATCGGGAAACCGGATCAGCCACGCCCACAACGTCACGAAGCGGCGGTGGAACGTTAATCTGCGCCCTGTTCATGCCCGCGTCGGCGCCACCACCAAGCGCATCCGGGTCTGCACCTCCTGCCTGCGCAGTGGTAAAGTCGTCAAGGCGTAGGGGTTAGCGGTTGTTTGGCAAGAAAGCAGACGAAACGCACCCTACTCGACACCGAGCAGTTGGATGTCGAAGATCAACGTCGCGTTGGGCGGGATCACCGGCGGATAACCCTGCGCCCCGTAGCCTAGTTCGGGCGGAATCCTCAGCTGGCGCTTGCCGCCGACCCTCATGCCGCTGACGCCCTCGTCCCATCCTTTGATGACCTCGCCGTTCCCGATAGTGAAATCGAAGGGCTTCCCGGCGTCAACCGAGCTATCGAACTTCTTGCCGGTGGTAAGCCAGCCGGTATAGTGCACGCGCACGTGGCTGCCTTCTTTGGCTACTTGTCCGGTTCCGACCTTGATGTCCCAATACTGCAGGCCATCGGCGGTTTTCACTCCGTTGCCTGTGACCTTGGTGGGCACGTTGGTGTTGGGGTGGGATTTCCTGCTTGCCGATTGAGCCGCAACCAAGCCGCTCGCGAGTGTGAGGAAGATGGCAACCCTTGTCAGATACGTCGTCATTCCAGGCTCCTCCAAAAACATATCTTAAAACAGAGGCGGGCGAGAGCGTCGCCAGTTTGCGCAGTCAGCCACTCGTTCCTTCGTCGTCCCGAACGAAGTACGGGATCTGGGCTTCCCAGGTATCGGCAAGAACCCGGACTCGTCGCTGCGCTCGGAATGACAAAAATAACTCAGTAGCCCTTGCTCTATGAGATTTCTTTATCCCAGAGCGATGACGTCGATCTCCACCAGCACATCTTTAGGCAGGCGCGCCGCTTCTACCGTGGAGCGCGCCGGAGGCGAGGAGCTGAAGTATTTACCATAGACCTCGTTCATCGCGCCGAAGTCGCCCATGTTCTTGAGGAAGACAGTCGACCGCACCACTTTACCCAGGCCGCTGCCCGCGGCTTCGAGAATTTCCGAGAGATTGCGCAACACGCGATCGGTTTGTGCGGCAACGTCTCCCGTGATTACCTGCTGCGTGCCGGGATCGATGGCGACCTGCCCGGAAACAAATACGAATCCGTTGGCTTTGACGGCCTGGGAGTACGGACCGATGGCTTGCGGAGCATCTTTCGTAGAAATGATTTCGCGCATATACCCTACTTTAATCCCGTGACGACGTACGCTTCCGAGAGCACCAGAAAGTAGCCGTATGCATAAGCCTTGCCGTCTTTCGAAAAAAGAGGAGCGCCCGTGCCGACGATTCCGGCCGTCGACTCGCCAAAGCTCCGCCAAAACGACATCTTGCCGGTTTTTATGTCGACTTTGTACACCTTTGCGATTCTGTCTTCGATTTTCCCGGATGCAACGTAGATGGATTGCGCATCCGACGACCAGCCCGAGACGTAATAGCTGGAATCAAGCCCGGGAATCGTGCGCGCTCCACTGCCATCGAGCGGCCAGAGAGCCCACTTCTTGTCCGCATCCAACACGACGGTGCTCTTGCCATCGGGCGACAGATTCACGCCAGCTACACCGTCCGGCGTCACAGGTTTGGAATCGCCGTTGCTTAAATCGATCAAATAATCGCGGGCTCCATGCCCGGGTTCAATGCCCCAGGCAAGCAGGTGCGTACCGTCCGGCAGCCATGAAACCGCCCCGTAACTTACGGAATCGTGCGTAAGCGCGCGCGCCTGGCCGGGCCCCGTCGGGACCAGATTTAACGGCCCTCCCTTTGGCATGCGCGTGATTGCCCATTGGGCGTCAGGAGATAAGCCCAGGGCGTCACCCTCGCTGATTCGCTCCGGCGGGGATCCATCCGTATCGCGGAGAAAAACCGTGTAGTTTGGTCCTCCGCCTTCCGCCCCTTCTTCGAAGAGAATCTTGTGTCCGTCCGGGCTCATGTCGCGAAGAATGGACCAGCCAAACCATCCCAATTCATGCTCCTCTTTTTCGCCTGGAGCCACGCCTCGAATGCCGACGCGCTCACGATGAGTGATCGTCAGCAGGGCGCCATTGCGAATGTCCTCCAGCCACATGCCCCCGGGCACGTCGGTAATGGCGCGCACTCTGCCGGAGAAAGTTACCCCGTGCAGGTTGTCGGCACTGCCGAGGTTCGTGGATGCAAACCAGACTTCGTCGCTCGTAGGCGACCACACTATACCTTCGATCGATTCCCAACCCGACGATAGTTTCTTCTCTTTCCCGTTCCCATCGGTGCTTATCACGGCCACCGAACCTTCGTCGTCGCCACCGGTATTTTCGTGATCGGCAAAGGCGATCCATTTCCCGTCGGGAGAGATTTTCGGGCTGCCGAGCCAGTTGATGCCATCGAGCAGGGTCTTGCCCATGGGATATTCGAGCCGCCAGTGACGGTCTTCCGGAATATAGCGGATCACTGCCATCTTCTCTCCGTCCGCGGCCCAATCAGCGTCCTGGACATTCTCCAGCACTTCGCGGGGTGTGCCGCCACTCAGGGGCACTCGGGCGAGAGTCCCCCTTCTCGCGTATCCGCCCATCGCAACAGTATTGAGCCGGATAGCCAGTTCCCCGTTTTTCGATATCGACAGCAGTTCGGCGTCTTTGATGCCCAGCTCGCGAGCGCCCGGAGTGTCGGTACGAGCGAGATACAGTTGGTCATCGGCGCCGTCCCAGGATGCGCTATAAACCACGCTGCCATCAGGAGTGAAGCGCGCATTGCCGATGGAACCGGTACGAAAGGTGATCTGTTTGTATTCTGGCGGCGGCTGCGTGGCGCCGCTGCGTCCCAGCCACCAACCTGCGCCGAGCGCCACGGCAGAGAGAACAACCGCGCCCACGACCGCAACCGCCAGCTTATACCGCCCTGCTCCGGTTTCGGCCGACGCAATCGTTCGCGCCGTGGTGCTTGATGTTCCGGTCAGATGCTCGAGATCAAATGCGATGTCACTGGCGGAGTGGAATCGCTGCTCCGGATTCTTCTCCAAGCAATGGTGCACGATCCGTTCCAGCGCCGGCGACACATTGCGATTCGTCTCGCTCAGATCCGGCGGGTCTTCTCTCAGAACGGCGCTCATGGTGTCGGCGGGTGTGTCACGGTGGAAGGCCCGCTTGCCGGAGATCATTTCGTAAAGAATCGCGCCCAAAGTGAAGATGTCGGAGCGCGCGTCGACTGGCGCGCCACGCACCTGCTCAGGCGACATATATCCCGCCGTGCCGAGGACCACGCCCGCTTCCGTGACCTCCGTCATGGTGACCGAGGCATGATCGCCGGAATCGATCTGCGTCAGCTTGGCGAGCCCGAAGTCGAGAATCTTGACCCGGCCGTCTTTGGTAAGGAAAAGATTCTCCGGCTTCAGGTCGCGATGAATAATGCCTTTTTCATGCGCCGCAGCCAGACCATGAGCGATCTGCAGGGCATAGTCCAGGGTTTTGCGCAGGGGAAGCGATCCGCTTCGCAGGCGCTCGCGCAGGGTTTCGCCTTCCAGCAGTTCGGAAACGACATACGGCGCACCCTCATGGGTGCCGATATCGAAGACCGCCAGGATATTGGGATGGTTCAGAGCCGCCGTGGCAAGAGCTTCCTGCTCAAACCTGCGCAACCGGTCCGAGTCGATGGAAACAGCAGCCGGTAACACTTTGACCGCAACTTCCCGTTTCAGACGGGTGTCGCGGGCCCGGTAAACCTCGCCCATTCCGCCCGCGCCGAGCGGACTCAGAATCTCATAGGGGCCGAGATGGCTACCGACAGTCAACACAGATTCCTCGTTTTGCCCGAAATTTCTCCTGCAAGACTTCCGCTCTGTTCCGGTGCAAAATTATAACGGAAGTCAGCAGTCTCTTAGCGACGCCGGTTAATTGAAAACCGGTTTAGATTTTCTGCAGCCGCTGCACTTCGTGCACACCGGGAATCTTGCGCAGGCCGACGATAATCTGCTCCAGGTGTTTGAGATCTGTAATATCGAGCACCACTTCCACGCTGGCCTGGCTGTTGGAGGTATGCGCGGCGATGTTGCGGATGTTGCTCTGCGCATCGCCAATTACGCCGGTAATGTTCTTTAGCATGCCGAAGCGGTCGTCGCAATAAACGGTGAGCTTTACAGGGTAGGCGATGGGCGTGCTCTCGTCGCGCGCCCATTCAACTTCGATGCGCCGCTCCGGTTCGTAAAGCAGGTTCGTGACGTTCGGACAGTTGACCGAGTGCACGGCCACACCCTTGCCGCGGGTGACGAAACCAACAATGTTCTCGCCGCGAATGGGATTGCAACATCGCGCGCGGTAAACCAGCATGTCGCCCTGGCCTTTGACCATGATGGCGTTGTGATCGCCGAACACGCGGCGCACCACGCTGGCGATCGCGCCGGGCTTGCTGGTCAGGCCTTCGGCTTCGATATCGCCTTCGATGGATGGCGTTGCTCCCGCCGGGAGCAGGCGGGCCAGGACCTGCCGTGCCGAATATTTTCCATAGCCTATTCCTGCCATCAGGTCGTCGGCTTTGCCCAGCCCATAGCCGGTTGCGACTTTCTGCAAGTCTTCATCCTTGATTTCCTTCAACGCGATGCGGTATTTGCGCGCTTCTTTTTCAATCAGCTTGCGGCCGATCTCGATCGCTCGCTCACGCTGATGCACGTTGAGCCAATGCTTGATCTTGTTGCGCGAGCGCGAGGACTTGACCAGTCCCAGCCAGTCGCGGCTTGGCTTGTGGCCTGCCTGGGTAATGATCTCGACGATATCGCCCGAGCGGAGTTTATGACGCAGCGGTACCATCCGTCCGTTCACCTTCGCGCCGATACAGGTGTGACCGACCTCCGTGTGAATTGAATAGGCGAAGTCGATGGGCGTCGCGTCACGCGGAAGAACCACCACTTTGCCCTTGGGCGTGAAGGTGTAAACCTCCTCCGGGTAAAGATCGACCTTGAGAGTGGAAAGAAATTCGTTGGGGTCACTTACGTCCCGCTGCCACTCCACCACCTGCCGCAGCCATGCCAGCCGCTGCTCGTCCTGCGCCGAAACCGGGCCATCTTTGTACTTCCAGTGCGCCGCGATGCCCTCTTCGGCCATCTTGTGCATCTCTTCGGTGCGAATCTGGATTTCAAACGGCGTCCCCTCTTCGGTGATGACCGAAGTGTGCAGCGACTGGTAGAAGTTCGGGCGCGGCATGGCAATGAAATCTTTGATTCGTCCGGGCACAGGCCGCCACAGGTTGTGAATGATGCCGAGCACGGCGTAACAGTCTTGCAATGAACGCGTGATTACGCGCATGGCGCAAAGATCGTAAACCTGGTCGACGCCGATGCGTTGACGTTGCAACTTTTTGTGAATGCTGTATAGGCGCTTGATGCGGCTCTCCACGCGCGCCTGGATCCCGGCCTCCTTGAGCTTGTCGGTGATGATCTCCTGCATTTTGGCGAGAAAAGCCTCGCCCTGCTTGCGGCGCGCATTAACGGCTTTTTCGACCTGCTCGTAGCCAACCGGATCGAGAAAGCGGAAACCGAGATCTTCCAGCTCGCCGCGAATCTTGCCCATGCCCAACCGGTGCGCGATGGGTGCGTAAATTTCCAGAGTCTCTTCGGCAATTTTCTGCTGCCGCTCGAGAGGCAGGTGCTCGAGGGTACGCATGTTGTGCAGACGGTCGGCCAGTTTGATCAGCACCACGCGGATGTCGTCCACCATGGCCAGCATCATCTTGCGGAGGTTTTCCGCCTGCTGTTCTTCGCGGGTGGCGAAGTCGATTTTGCTGATCTTGGTAACGCCTTCTACAATGTGCGCGACCTGCTCGCCGAACTCCTTGCGAATGTCGACGATCGTCACCGATGTGTCTTCCACCGAGTCGTGCAGCAGGCCGGCGGAAACGGCGACCGGATCCATCTTCATTTCCGCCAGCACCAGCGCCACTTCCAGCGGATGGACCAGATAGGGCTCGCCCGAGGCGCGCGTTTGGCCTTCATGATTCTTCAGGGAGTAGTCGTAGGCTTTCTTGACAATGGCGAGATCGTCGTGGAGACGGTTTTCCTGCATACGCCGCATCAGCTCGCGGAACTTGGTGAGCGTCAGAGCGGTGGTCGCGATCTGTTGGCGCAGGCTCGCCATGTGGGATTATAGCCCGCGAACTGCCGGGAAACTCTTAGGGAGGGGAGATACGGCGGCGCCGGGGCTCTTGGTCTGATTATACCGTCTGCCTGGAATCATTCTGGATTGAGCGCAACCGGCGGTCTGGCAGGAACTAGGGCGTTTCCGCGCGGCGGGAGGCATGGGGGGTTAATTTCCGCATCACAAATTCTTCCAGGATGTTCGCCGCGGCCGTTGCGCCGATCCCGATCGAAGCATTTTCGAAGGTCAGTCCAACTCCGTTGCGGTTCTGGGCGGGATAATAGAGATTGGAAATCGCACCGGCCGCGAGGCTGCCCAGCATATTCGAGTAATTGGGCTGCCAGCGCCCATTGTCACCCTTGCAGATTACCGCGTTAGCGATCGCATAGAGCAGGCGTGACCGTTTAGTGCCGGTTCCCTTGTAAAAGTAGCGGGGATCCTGCTTCAGAACGGAGGGAAGTATAGCGCTTCCAATGAACGTACCGGTCACCAGGTCGGCGTAGGCCGCACCGTAGCGTTTGGCATAACCCTGTGCCCCTTGCCCGAACCCATCATACGCGTTCTCCGCCTGCTCAGCCCCCGCGACGCCTCCGACGATCAAAAAGGTGACCGGATCGGCAGTGTTTTTCCAGGCCAGTTCGAATTTCTGTTTCGCACTGAGCGCAACCGGGTGGGGATCGTAAGTGACATAGAAGTTCGGGATCACGCCCAGCAAGCGCTGCTGTTCTTCATCCTTGATTTGCGCTTCCGCCACCTCGACCGGAGAGAGGTGTACTTCCACGTCCGTTACGTTGGCCGCGACCGCCAGAAGGATTGGTGGAAGTACATAGGTTTGACCCGGATGTAACGTTCCAGGCAGTGATTGGGTGGCAAAATTCGGCGCAGTGATCGTCAACTGGAATGGGCCGGGCGAGACGTTCTCGAACTGGAATTGCCCATCGGTACCCGACTGTACGTCCTGCTTTCGAGACTTGTTTTGCGATTGCGCTCCCGCGAGCTCGACCTGCGCTCCTGAGACGACGGCACCGCTCTGATCGATGATCGTTCCACTGATGCGTCCCGGCAGTTGCGGGCCGGAAAATTGCGGGCCGGTTGATGCAGTTGTTTGGCTTTCGGGAGTGACGGGTTGGGAGGTCTGTCCCAGGCAAAGAGGAAACAAACCCACCATGACAGTGGTGAGTGCTAACAGTCCTGCCCTCAGACGGAAAACCATCAAGCCGTTCTTCCCCACTCGCCCCCGGCGATACCCATCATCGCATGTTGGATGCACGGTAAGGGTCACGCGATGTGTGGGTACGTGTCCTTCGATTCACTGACCCCGCACGCAACTATTTATCAGGAAAGTAGGTTACAGCTCCTTCGCGCATTTCGCCCGTTACGAAGGTTTTAAATCGATCTCAGGTTTGTTGCGATGTTGAGCAAGCTGGTAGAGTGAACCTCCGTGGGCGCGCATCTCACGATTCTCGTCAGCGGCGCCTCGGGTCTGGTCGGTTCGGCGCTCGTTCCATCCCTGGAAAAGATGGGCTTTGGAATCGCGCGCCTGCTGCGGCCCGAATCTGGTACCGGATCTGCTGTTTCTACGGAGATCGTTCGCTGGGATCCATTGAAGCCGCTGGCTCCCGAAAGGGTCTCGGGCTTTGAAGCCGTCATTCATCTTGCCGGGGAAAACGTTGCCGGGCGCTGGACGGCAGAAAAAAAATCCCGCATACGTGGCCGCATTCCCGCAACGGCGAACCTGGCACGAGCGTTGAGCCAGGCGGCAGAGAAGCCGCACGTTTTCGTCAGCGCTTCGGCGATCGGTTATTACGGCAATCGCGGTGATGACATTCTGAACGAAGAAAGTCCGGGTGGCGCAGGTTTTGCTGCCGACCTGGCGCGGGATTGGGAAGCAGCCACACAGCCAGCCACAGAGGCGGGAATTCGCACGGTGCAGATGCGGGTTGGTATCGTTCTGGCCGCGAACGGAGGCGCCCTGGGCAAGATGCTCCCGCCCTTCAAAATGGGCCTGGGAGGGAGGATTGGCGACGGCCGCCAATGGATGAGCTGGATCGACCTGCAGGATGTCGTGGGGGCGATCCATCACGTTCTCAAAACCGAGATCCTTCATGGTCCGGTGAACCTCGTGGCGCCGAATCCGGTAACCAACGCCGAGTTCAGCAAGACGCTGGCCCAAGCTCTCTCCCGCCCGGCGATTTTTCCCATGCCGGCCTTTGCCGCCAGATTGGCCTTCGGCGAAATGGCCGATGAACTTTTGCTCTCCAGCCAGCGCGTGGAACCCGCCAAGCTGTGCGCCAGCGGATACTCGTTTCGCTTTCCGGAACTGAGAGCGTCGTTGAAGAACATTCTCGCCTGATTCAGCAGCTGTCGGATCGGCGCATTTCTTCCTGGAGTTTTTCCAGGAGTTCGGCCCGTTGCTCGGTGCTCAACTCGCGCTGCAACTCCTGGAGCGCAAGGGCAACGATGTGATAGTGGTGAGCGCCGGAAAACTTGGGGTCGGTGGTGATGTTGAGCCAGAGTTTATGCATAAGCTCAATTTCCTGGGGACGCAGGCGGGGGTTGTGCGGACCGAGAGCATATTCGCGGACGCTGCCATCGGGCGCACAAACTTCAAGCGTAAGGCGTGGCCGCGGCTCGGGTAAGCGCTCCCAGGCATCGCCCGTGAATTTGGCCTGCTCATCGGCACTGAGCTTATTGGAAAGCCCGCAGATGACGCGGGTGGAGTCGAGGCGCTGCGCCGTCACCATGATGGCTTCAAACACGTCCGTTGCAGGCACAACCAGCAGCGAGATGGGCTTGCCTTCTTTTTCCGCGACGGCCACGGCCGCGGTGAAAAGCTCCTGCTCGTAGTGATCGAAAACCTGGCTGGCTTCGAGCACGGTGCTACCGCTGAAAGTATGTTCACGATGATAGAGGCGCGCGCTCATCACAACCACATCCTGCTTTGCCGTGTTGGTATGCGACAAGATGTGGCGCAGGTAATAAAGATTGCGAGGATCGCGCACTGCCACCAGAATGTTGCCCGGGCGCACGCCCATGGCGCCGCTGCCGAGTTCCTGATTCCCATAAACGCGAAACTGATCCAGCTGCTCAGGTTTGCCGTGCCGCTCCCTGGCAACGTGACGTTCCGAGAGCGTGAAGATGGCAAAGAACACGGCGCTGAAAATCACCCCGGCAATCGTCGCCTGGTATTTGGTGAACAGATTCACGATGGCGGTGGTGAACAAGACGCCGGAGATCAGCAACAAGCCCACCGGAATCTCGATCTTGCCGATGTGAAAGTTCCCCGGAACTTTCCATTCGCGGTTGCCCGGTTCGGTGAAGCGCAGCACCAGCACCGCCAGGGACTTCATGGCAAAACTCCAGATCACTCCAAAGGCATAGAGCGCTGCCAGCACGTAGACATTGCCGCGGCTAAGAATGATCGTGGCGAACTGCAGGATAACAATCAGATTGATGATGCGGTAGCTGGTGCCAAAGCGGGTGTGCGGCCGCTGAAACCAACTGGTGAGCACTCCGTCTTCTGCCACGCGGTTGAGCACACCGTTCGCGCCGACGATGGAAGTGTTCTGCGCCCCCGCCAGTATGAGCACGCCCACCAGTACCACGAATCCGTGAAAGAGCAACCGGAGACTCAAGGGCCCGGACAAGTACATGGCAATTCCGCCAATGAGATTGGCGAAAAAATCGGGCCGAACCTTATCGGGAATGATCATCACCGCAAAAAACGAGACCAGCGAAGTGAATAGCAGGCTGTAAATGAAAATCACCAGCCCGGTCTTTTCCAGATTCTTGAGCTTGGGATGTTCGATTTCGCGGTTTACCTGGGCCAGAGTTTCTTCGCCGCTCATCGCCAGAACGGAATGGCCAAAGCCGACGAAAAGCAGCACGAAGGTCAGATGGGCGAAAAGCGAGCCATCGAGCCAGCCCATCGATTCCTTATTGAGAGGAATCGGGGCGCGAAAGGGGCTGGGAGGCAGGTGAACCGGCGAACGCAGAATAGTAAACGTACACCATATGATCAGGATCACTACCATCACAGTAGTGACCGCCATGATCTGCACGGCCTTCTGGCTGGATTCGTGAATGCCCTGGATGTTTTTCCGCCAGAAATAAAGCACGACCAGCACACCAAAAAACGCCGCGAAATAGTCGTCGTTATAAGACAAAGGATGATGGAGATATTGCGCGATATCCTTGGTGAAACCAGCCAGGTACTGGCCCGCGGAAACGGCGCTGATGGGGCCGGTGAGGACGTAATCGAAAAGAAGGGCCGAAACTGAAAATTTGGCCAGGCCGCCGCCCATGGCCTCCTTGACGACACGGTAAACGCCGCCGCGCACGAACATGCTGCTGGACTCGATGTAGAGAGCCCGCACACAGTAACTGAACAACATCACCGCGAGAATGAACCAGGGAGCGCTCTTGCCGATGACCTTTTCGGCGTCGCCACCGGCGTAGTAAGCCGAAGAAGCCAGATCGGAGAGAACGATGGCGGAGGCGCGCCAGAAGGAGATGAAGGTTAACATCACCGTGGTGGCGACGAAAACCTTTACCGCCGGTCTGGGTCCTTCAGCGGACGTAGCCATGCGTTCAATGAATGCTCGGGAGGGATAAACCGCCAGAGCTCAGACTACAGGATAAACCCTAGAAGATAGCACATAGCGCGCCGCTGGCGGGAAATGCCGGGTCGGGGTCGGGATGCGAGCGTGAGTCGCAGAAACCCTCAGGTTCGCCGGCGGATCGGCCGTCGAGCGAGGTAGGTGCGAGTGATGCGGTCGTGCCAACAGAGCGCGTCTTCGTCGAGAAACACCCAGAGATATCCCATGCCAAGCGAAGCGCAGGAAAGAAAAGAAGCCAGAACGCGCCAACGCCGCAGCCGGCGGCTGGCGGAAGAGCCATCGAAGCGGGCCAGTCGCAGGCCCAGGAGCGCGAGACCGGGGGTGGTTCCGGAATACACGATCAACAGGTACTGGCAGGAACCCCAGAACAATACTGCCAGGCCAACGGCCAGCCCCCAAAGCTGGACATTGGGTGGCCGGACGGCCGCGAGTTTCCAGAAAATAAGACCAAAGAGGGAACACGCGAACCAGGCAGTGGCCACATCTACAACAGCGGCGAGCATCCGCCGCCCGAGCGGCGCGCCTTGCAGAGGAATGTCGACGCCAGGGCGCTTTTCGGCCATTGGTCTCTGAGGCGCTTCGATGGTAATTCCGCCAAGAGCCGGAGGGGGCGGAACAACCGCCGGCGCCTCCAGAATGCGGGGGCGATCCACCAGAGGCTCGGCCAACTCCTCCAATGGGAGAGGCGGGGCCACCGAAGAGCGGGGAAATTGGATGATCTTCGCCGTGGTGTGGGATTCGGTCTCGGCGGTTGCGGGCGATTCAGTGCCGGAAGCGAGACGATCTGCCCGATTGGCAACATCAATCGATGTATGCGACTCGCTGTTGGCAAGGTCCCGCAGAGACGACGGGGGTTCAGAACGAGCGCCAGCATTTTCTTCATAGCGGTCCAGAGCCAGCGCGTGCCAGAAAGAGCCTGACGCCGCCGGCGACTGAGCTTCCGGCTGGAAACCGTCCGCCACGCGGTCCGCTTGGGAACTTTCGAAATGTAAATAGAGCGATGGATACCGGGGAGGTCGCGGTTTACGCCGGGCCTGATAGCGGGTGAGCCTGGCGGCAATCTCTCCTCGCCAAGCCGACTCATCCTGCGACGGTACGCCGAGGTCGTCCGCTGCCTCTGGACCCGAGGGTGATGAAACTGCGGCGGAAGTAAGCGACTCCACCGTCGCGGCATCTTCCTCCAAAGAGGTGGCATCGAGCTTTGCGGTAAAGGGGCGTTCGGTGACACTCCGAGAACGGTCGGGATCAGCCGCACCGAGATCGGGGGCATCGGGCATCCACCGAGGAACGGCAGCACCCGATTCTTTGCTGCACTCGCAAACCTCTCCACAAAACGGACAGGACATGATCAGAGTCTTGCGCGAACTCAAAAAACGAAAGCCGACCGGCCAACTGCAAGTAAAGCGGCAGAATCCTAGCTGTTTTAGTCCTTTGCTTCTCAGGCGACCGGCATGCTAAGGTCACGACGGCTGCAGCGGCCAAGGAAGTACGCGGACTTCCGATGATCTTGTTCCGATGAGCCTTCGCAACAGATTCCTTATCACGGCGGCGTGCCTTTGTCATCTGCTTCTCGCGCCGCCGTTAGTTACCAGCCAGTTGCGGTCCGAAGCCTCTTCCCCCGCAGAACAAGACGTCGCCACAACAAAATCGCAGCCCGTTGCCCCGAATCCGTGCGCTCAGGCGGCAAAGAATCAAGCCTCTAATAAGGCCACCTTCTGCGCCATCCAGCAGGAAAAACAAGGTCCCGTCTACATGC
>Ga0335081_10013248_pt1 | contig 13334 bp, 18 predicted proteins | sample Lox_Sample_35_FD_206713 | JGI IMG/M metagenome (GOLD analysis project Ga0335081, IMG submission 206713) | Soil microbial communities from Loxahatchee National Wildlife Refuge, Florida, United States - Lox_Sample_3.5 | ecosystem: Environmental > Terrestrial > Soil > Wetlands | place: USA...
GTGCTAAATAAGATTTGACTTATTTAGCTCAAAAACTATGTTTTTTTTGATGAGGTCAATTTGAGCTAAAAATTGTTTGATTAGGGAACAATTAGTTTGGAATTGATAAGTAGTTTTGTTGATTCGATTAACAACTTTTTATGTTATTTTTCCATGTTAGATTTTTGTCTTAATTGACAATTAGAAAGTATTGTGTGCAATAACTTTATAAATACCACAAACCTTAAATAATAGTGAAGCGCATCAACTTAGTTTGCGCGGGCCGAATGTACTGTTTCTACCCCAAAATGGATATGGTGACGGCTCCATGCATGTTGAAACGGAGAGAAAAAATTGAGCAAAAAAGAAGTTAAACCACAGGCTCGCTTATCTGATAAGTGCGCCGAGTGTGGAAGCGAAAACCTAGTTCACGATTATGACACTGGAGAAACCGTGTGCGGTGACTGTGGCTTGGTCCTCTACGAACAAATGATGGACAAAGGGCCAGAGTGGCGTGCGTTTACCCAAGAAGAAAAAGCATCAAGAAGCCGTGTAGGTGTACCAACATCCTATTCGGTTCATGACAAAGGGTTATCTACAGCTATCAGCCAAGTGGATCGAGACGCTTTTGGAAGGAAATTACCGCTATCCACAAGACTGCAAATGTGGCGTCTAAGAAAATGGCAAATCCGAAGTCGAGTACACTCATCTATTGATCGAAATTTGGCTCAAGCTATGGCAGAGCTTGATCGTCTTTCAGACAAAGTCTACATTCCTCCGCCAATCAAGGAAAAAGCTGCTGTAGTCTATCGAAAAGCCTTAGACAAAGGTTTAGTTAGAGGAAGATCAATTGCCGCAATCGCCGCAGCTGCGCTTTATGCCGCATGCCGTGGAAGTGGAACACCACGAACATTAAGAGAAATCGCTGAAGCAAGTCTAGTAGACAAGAAAGATGTCGCAAGATGCTACAGACTACTATTACGCGAACTCGAAGTGCATATGCCAATCGCAGATCCATTAACCTACGTATCTAAAATCGCAGAAAAAACTGGAATTTCAGGAAAAACACAAGGTGCAGCCATCCAAATTCTCAGAGACGCAAGACGCAAACGTGCTGCCGCCGGAAAAGACCCAATGGGATTAGCTGCTGCTGCCCTATACATCGCTTGCTTACAGAATGGCGAGAAGAAAACGCAGAAAGACATCGCTGAAGCTGCTGGCGTGACAGAAGTAACGGTACGCAATCGATACAAGACACTCAAGAAACAATTAAATCTTGAATTGCCTGACTAATTTTTTAAGTCAAGCATCGGATTCTTCTTTTTCTTTTTCAAGTTCCATTACAACAATTCCAACGTAATGGCAATCTTCACAATAATATTGTTTAGGCGTTAACCAAATAGCTAGACTGTTTGTCAGATGAATTTTTGGGCTGCAACATCTTGGACAATAAATCTGCACTGGTTTTTTACGGGTAGTTGATTTGAATACTTCACGTATGTCATCTAGTTTTTTCATTAATCTGCATCTCTGTTTTTTGACTTACGGTTTATTGGACTTCAATGTTTTCTGTTGGATAACCCAGTTTGATTAAGAATTCGCGAACTCGATCCCGATGATCTCCTTGCAGCATAATTTGACCATTTTTGCTCGTTCCTCCGCATGCGCAATAGGTTTTGAGCTTTTGGGCAATAGTTGCTAAATTAATATTTTTATCTTCCATCCCGTCGATTACGGTACTTGGTCTACCAAATTTTCTAGTTTCAAGTCGAACGCGTATTCTTTGCTGTTCTTTCTCTATTTCTCCACAAACACATAAGTCCTTAGGAAGCCCGCATGTTGAACAAACTTCAGCCATGACACTCAACACAGAATTAGCATCTGAAATATATAAAAGTTTCAAACCTCAAAAAGCAGATTTTTTTGAGCTTATAGGATGGTTGTTGCGTTGCATTTGGCATCAGTAACTTAGGCTCTCCGACGGTAAGATCTCTGATTGCATTGGAGAATTGCTATTGCCGACCCATCTCTTTCCCGCTTTTATGAGTTGCTCTACGAAGTCGGGACTCGGAATAACGAGGAAATAACCACCTACCGAGTTTTTATCTTGTTTAAAGCTCATTTCGAAAATAAAAGCCGATTTAGCTGCACTCATTTGTTTAGCAAGAAAACTATCAATTACAGCCTCAAAATAGTCAGTTATAACCTCGGGGGCTGAGGGAAGAATTCTCATTTCTGCAAAATTTGCTATTGCACTAAAGAAAGCGCAAATCATAATTGATCCCATTTCTTCAAGAGCTGATTTGTACATTTCGGACCGCAAGAAACTAGTTGATTTTTGCGTCAAAATATCTGCAATCTTTTTTGCGTCTTGAGGATCAAAAACTATTAAGATATCGCAGTTAGGTTCCTTAAATAATTGCATATGGATGGCGGTAACCTGTCTATCAGGTGCTCCACATAGCCTAGCAGCTAGATGCGGCGGTCCGGTTTCGAGTTTGGGTAAGCTTATGTTTATCGGCTGGTTGCATAACTTGGATAGAACTGTAGCAGCGTGCCCAACTCCAATATTTCCTATTTCAGAAAAAATGCGAAGGTCCGTGCACATAACAATCGTTTCAAGCAGCTTTTCCGGTTCAAAGGGCTTAGCGACAAAAGCCTTAGCGCCTGTCTTCATTGATTCATTTATCAAGGTTTCTTCATTCAATGCGCTACAAACAATAACGTTTGCTTCAGCGTTTTCAGCCATTATTTCTTTAAGAGCTTCAAGCCCATTTTTTGCGATATTTCCTTCTTTCATTACTATGTCGAGTAGCACAACGTCAGGTTTGAGTTTTTTAAATTGTACTATGACTTCGTCTCCGTTGGAAGCTTCACCAACTACATCGTGCCCGGACTCGAACAATATTGTTTTTAGTAAATCTCGTATGTAAGCTGAATCATCGGCGATTAGAACTGAAACCATATTCGTGTCCCTAACTTCAAAGACTTTTCTTTCTTTGAATATATACCTGTTATGAAACCAGAATACAAATTAAAAATTAATAAGAATAAATATTATTAGAATAAATATTATTGAGATAGTTTTGTTAAAAAACAAATCTTCTGTCCTAAGTCCCATTTAAGTGACATTAAATGTAACTCTGCGCGGTTACATTAACTATTTATGATGTCTAAACCTAAAAGCAGATGATGCGCAATGATAAGCGCCGTTGAAAAGCTCCAGCGAGTAGGATTAACCGAGTACGAAGCTAAAACGTACTTAGCGCTCTTAACAACACATCTTAGTACCGCCACGAGAGTTTCCGAAAAATCAGGAGTTCCACGAACTAAAATTTACTCAGTGCTTGAATCTCTTAAGAACAAAGGTTGGGTACGAATATATTCAGGTGTTCCATTGCTGTTTAAAGTCGTTGAGCCAATGGCTGTTTTCGATAAAGTCAAAGAAGATTACACGTTATTTTTGGAGTCGGTTCAATCGGCGCTCAAAGGAGAGGCTAATGGAATGAAGGAAAAGTTTGTGATAAAGAAGTTTGACATAGGTTTAGATGGATTAAAACATGAGATAGCCAAAGCTAAAACAGTTGAAATCAACAATGCAACTAACAATTTCTTAAAAAAATAAATGACTCATTTGCATCAGATGCCGTGATTCGCGTACTTTTGTTTCCAGGCGAAGCAAAAATAGGAAATCTTCCAAATATTATCTTCAAGGAGGCAGATGTAGCAATTGTTACAATCATCAGAAACAAAGAAGTTCCCTCAATGTCTATCACACTTGATGAAGAACGCACCTTCACAGCCTTCCAAGATCCAATTGATCACAAGTATATAGTTGATGAAATGCTCTACGATGAGTGTCAACGTTGCTTCGTAGGATGGAGCAACATGAGCTGGAACTCAGGAAATTAATAGGAGGTAGAAAAAGTGCCGATTGTTGACGGAAAATACGAAGCAAAAATCTCTACAACATATGCTTCCCCTCAAGAAGGAATAGATGAAATTAAGCGAATGATCCAAAAATCAAGAAGAATCAGAATAAGCAACTTACCAATGTCACTATTAGACCAGCTAAGGCCGCTTCTGAAAGACAAAGACCTAATGATTGTTTTGCCACAAAATGAAATACCTACTGAAGAACTCAAGCAATTAGCGCCGACAGCCACAACTAAAGCACGGATATATGTTGATTACATGGGAAAAGAAGCAAATTCTGGATCAGTTAACTTTGCAAGCCGAAGCTTTAGTATCATCTGGTCAGATGAGAAAATTCTGCTTGTTTCAGCGATGGAATATGCTAAATGTGCTAAATGCCTTATGGAGACTTTTGAAGGCGGATGGCATTATGCCCAAAAATGGTAAGTTCTATTCCTCGCCTTTTTTATTTGAAACTATGGTTTAGTCATTGTTGTTAGTTTTGCCAGTTCAGCGATTTGTTCTATGAACTTATCTCGCATTTTTGTGAAACGCATAGCTGCTGAAGGGTGGATAACTTGAAAGTATTTTATGCCCTCTATCCTTGGTGTCTCTTTTGCTGATGCTCCTAAAAGAACGATAATTTTTGGTTTAATGAGGCTGATTTGCATGTTTAAGTAGGGTAAGCATGCTGCTACCTCATCTGGATAGGGCTTGCGATTCTGAGGAGAAACATGTTTAACTATGTTGGTTATGAAGACGTCTTCACGCTTAATTCCGTTCTCAGATAGAATTTTAGTTAAGAATTTTCCTGCTCTGCCTACGAAAGGTCTTCCTGTTTCATCCTCTTCAGCTCCAGGATTCTGGCCAACAAGCATTACCTTAGCGTTTATTGGGCCTTCGCCAGGCACACCATGTTTTGCTCCTTGCCAAAGTCTACATTTTTTGCAACCGTAAATTTGTGAATCCAATTCTTCAAACGCCAAAATAGTCACCTTGTTGTTGGGTCATGACAGTCACACAACCTTAAAAAAAGCGCGCTATTATTTTATATCTAAGTTGTAGCTCCTTATTTAGTGGAGCTCATTTGAAGTCTTTTGGTATTTTGAAGGATGAACCATGACTGAGAAAGAAACTGTGTCCGAATCGCTTGTTGACAGCGCTATTCGTGTTCTTTTGAAGGTTGCTTTCAGGTTTGAACCGTTGGCGCCGACGGCCATAACGGTACTTATGAATCGTCAGTTGCACGGTTTCAAGGAACGGGGGGCTATTGGTGCTTATAAGACTAAGACTAAGCGTTTAGGTAAGTTTCATTACCGGATTGAAATTAATTTAGATGTTACGGGTATGCAGGCGATTCATCTTCTAGGTAACTTATTTCCAAGTCAATTAAGCAGGTTCAGGAGGTGGTTCCATGACTGAGATGGCAGAAAAGAAAGGCAAATTGAAGCTTACGGTTGAGGTTGAGGTTAACGATGAGTTGATGGATTTAGCTAAAGAAGCTATTTCCAAGATGCCGATGCGAATGCAGGAAATGTGGAAGAAAGGCAATGGAGAAAAGAAAGAATAAACTTTTTTGGGTTCCCTTTTCTTTTTTTGAATTTTCTATTTTTTAGATTTAATACAGAATTTGGGCTTTTGGATTTGAAAATTCTGTCAGATGTCTCTTTAGGTCGCTGGTTTTCCTATTTTTCTTATCAGAAATTTTTTTCCAAGAACCAATCTTTGAAGCTTGAGATATTATAGCTCTTTTTTATTGTTGAGTTGACGCTTTTTGAGAGGTGTAATAGGCGCGTATTAACTTCTGTAGACTTCTGTTGTAGGTGTTGACGAATACTGACGCAACCTGCAAACAAATCAAACCCTAAACCAAAAAAGCAACCCAAACCACAAAGGATAAAAATGGCAATTAAAATGGTTGTTGCTCTTTTAAGTCAATTGAAAGAGGAATGAGGGTCACCGTAAAAGAAAGATTTTATAATTAATGCAAACATCTTTCTATTAAGGGTAAATATGAAGTTCTTAATTATACAAAAGGTTAAACGTGAGGTTCCCATCGAGAAATGGGCAAAACTGCTTCCTATGCAATTCAAATATTTCGACAATCTGGAAAAAGAAAAAACGATTGAAGTCACTTACCACCTTATTGGTCAACAAGGCACTATGTTAATAGTCAATGTAGATTCAGACGAGAAGCTTTCAAAAGTTATTGGACAAGATCCCTTGTTCTTTGATTGTGAACGCGAAATCTATCCCCTAACCACTCGGCAAACGCATGAAAAACAAATACGAGAGCTCCTCAAGCAATAAATTTGGTTTTAGTCCATGTGTTGTCACGGCGGTTTTTCCCTCGATGAGAAAACTAGACGATCCTGGTACAATCCAGAGGCTATCTTGGAAGACTTACGCTCTGGTATGGTGTTTGCTGATATTGGTTGCGGCGAGGGGTTCTTTTCTATGTTGGCGGCAAAGAAAGTTGGGGATAAAGGGAAAGTCTACTCGGTAGATGTGGATGCGTCAGCAATCCAAAAGCTTAAGGACAAAGCTGAAGTTGAAGGTTTGAAAAATATTTCTGCGAAAGTCGGAATGGCTGAACAAACGGTTTTTTGCGATAAATGCGTAGACTTTGTCTTTTACAGTATGGTTCTTCATGATTTCAATGACTCCGCAGTAGTTCTCAAAAACGCCAAAAAAATGCTTAAAGCTGACGGTCGACTGGTTGATTTGGATTGGAAAAAACAAGAAATGCCTTTTGGTCCCCCATTCAAAATCAGATTTAACGAAGAACATGCTTCAAACATAGTCAAAAAAGCAGGTTTTCAAATTGATCAAGTTAAAGCAGTCGGAAGCTACCATTACGTCATTACGGCAAAGCCTTTGATTTAGCATAATCAGGTTTGTTCTACAGCAGCATAAAATTCCAGTAGATCGTGTTTGAATTGTTCCGGTTGATCTTTATATGCTGAATGTGAAGCGCCACTGTAGACAATGAGTTTTGCGTTAGGTAATTTGTCTGCGAGAGTCCGCATGTCCTCTCCTGAAATGATGTTATCTTGGGAACCCCAAATTATCCTAACTGGAAAATCAAACTTACTATAAAATCGCTGTAAATCCTCTTGCAACGCTCTGCCAGGCGCAACCAAAAACAAACCCTTAACAGAAAACTTTGTTGCATACCACAATGCAATGTGACCACCAATGCTTGCACCGACAAGAACTGGCGCCGCTGAACCGAAAACATTTTTGGCTGCTTCAGCTGCTACCGACACATTGACTTCTGTGTTTCGAGTTTTAGGTTGACACCTGCTTCTTAAACCGTATGGCATATCTAAAGCTAAAAATGGTACCTTCTTATCAATTAATAGTTCTGTTACTCCGATTCGCTCCCAAATATCTTTCGTATATGAAAATCCATGCAGAAAAATAATCGGGATGCCAGGTACATTGGAGTACAGTGCTGGACATTTATGCTCTGCAGCGTTTAATGTTTTTTCCATAGATCCTACTTAGTTTTCGTTTCTTATAACATTTAACTAATAGTCAAATATACGAAAAGAATAATAGACGTAAGACTTTCATTGTTTTTGGTGACTTTTTTGACTGTTAAAGTTGGCGATAAAGCGCCAGATTTTACGCTTCCTTCACAAATGGGCGACAACGTAACACTTTCAGAATTCTTAGGGAAAAAGAACATAGTTTTGTATTTTTACCCCAAAGATGAAACACCTGGCTGCACAAGGGAAGCCTGCACTTTTAGAGATAGCTATGAAGAACTAACAAGTTTAGGAGCTGAAGTACTTGGCGTGAGCGGGCAAAGTGTAGCTTCACATAAGTCCTTTGCAACACATCACGGGTTGCCTTTCATTTTACTTAGCGATGTAGGCAATAAACTTAGAGAATTGTACGGCGTCCCATCAAGCATGGGAATAATTCCCGGGCGTGTGACATATATAATTGATAAGAAGGGTGTCGTCAGGCACATTTTCTCGTCTCAAACCCAAGCAGAACGCCACGTAGAAGAAGCGAAAACTACACTTAAAGAACTGGAAACAGAGTCACAGACATCGGCTACCGTTTAACTGGAGAAGCGTTAGATGCTAAATTTATACAACAGTTTAACAAGAAAAATTGAACCATTCAGCCCAGCCGAAGATATGAAGGTTAAAATGTACACTTGTGGTCCATCAACATACCAAAAAGCACACATCGGAAATTACCGCACATTCCTCTTCGAAGACATAACACTTCGCTATATGGAATACTTAGGCTACAAAGTGACACGGCTCATCACCTTAACTGATGTAGAAGACAAAGCTATAACTCAAGCAAAAAAAGAAAACCTTAGCGTTGAGCAGTTGACAACAAAAAACGAAGCTATCTTCTTTGCAGACTTTAAACTTCTAAGAATTAAAAAGCCGGATTTCGCAATAAGAGCTTCTTCAGTAGTAGATCAAGCAGTAAACATCATAATTCAGCTATTAGACAAAGGCACAGCCTATTGGTTCAGCCATGAGGATTCAAAAAACGTCTATTTTGACCCTTTAAAATTCAAAGGCTTTGGCAAACTTGCAAATTTAGATATGAGTAAATGGCCAAAAAAGAAACGACGCTTTCATTTAGACACATATCCTGGCACGCCTTGGAATATGGGCGATTTTGTGATTTGGCACGGTTGCGGGCTTGAAAATGTTTGCTATGACACATTGATTGGGAGGGGTCGACCAGCGTGGAATATTCAAGATGCAGCCATTGTAACTAAACATTTAGGATTTTCAATTGATGTTGCCTGCGGGGGAATCGACAATCTGGTTAGACATCATGATTATGCTCTCGCGATTGCAGAATCAGTTTCAGGCATACCTTTCTCGCGTTATTGGCTTCATGGGGCCCATCTGTTCGTGAATGGAAAAAAGATGTCTAAAAGCACTGGAAATGTGTATTACCCAAGCGACATTATGGAGCAAGGAGTTGACGGCGATCATTTAAGGTTCTTTCTTATTTATGGACCTTATAGGAAAAAATTAAACTTCACTTTTGAAAAGCTGGCCAAAACTACTCAAAGGCTTGATTCCTTCAGAAGAATGTTAAGAGAGATACAGGGGTCAAATTCAGAAACCAACGTTAACGAAAAAGCCCTGATCAACAAAATTGTTGCCGAATTCGAGGATCACATGAATAACGATCTAGATGTAAAAGGTGCTTTCGATTGCCTAAATGAAACAATAAGTGAGCTTCACAAAAATCGAGAATTATTAAGCAAAAAAGACGTAAAAAACTTAATGGAAGACTTGCATAGGATTGATTCGGTGCTTCAATGCATTTTTTAATTGACCTTACGTATTAGACTAAGTCGCCAACAAGCTTAACTCTCTTAAGATTTTCCTCCCTATGAGGCGCCATTTCCAATTCTTCAGTTAAGTCTTTGCCAGCTTCATGCATTCCTAAGTGGTCTCCATCAAGCCAAAAACTACTTTCGGACACATCATACACTTTGCCCTTGTAGGACAAGTAGGCTGGTTTACCGTTTTTTCCGTTGTTTGCTTCAAGTTCTTGTCGAGTTACTTTTTTTGTTTCAGTCAAAAAGATTCCTTCTGCATTTTAAAGTTGCAAGCCTCTATTTAAAATGTTTATGCTTAATTCCTTAAGCTGGTTGAAGCAACAAATTGGAAGGCTACATCGTTATTTTATTGTTTCAATGTTGGAGAGATTACATGCTTGCAAATTCTGTTACCCTTTTAGCCCTAGCAATTTTAATAAGGGCGCGGCTAAACGGTTTGTTGGAGATTAAGTTTGCCTGAAAAAGTTCTAGTTACATCCGCTTGGCCATACATTAATGTCACACCTCATTTAGGTAACCTCGTCGGCTCAGTACTTTCAGCCGATGTTACAGCTAGATATTACAGGCTTAAAGGTGACGATGTTTTGATGGTGAGCGGTTCAGATACTCATGGTACTCCAATCGAAGTGGAAGCTATAAGGCAGGGAATCAAGCCTAAGGAGTTAACTGACCGAAACCACGCCAGAGTTGCAGAGCTTTTTCGAAGATGGTATGCTTCTTTTGACAATTACACAAGTACCGAGAGTCCTGTACACAAAGAGTTCGTGCAAAAAACTTTACTCGAAATCGAGAGAAACGGATACATTTTTGCTCAAGAAACGCAGATGCTTTACTGCGAGCATGACCAGCGCTTCTTACCTGACAGGTTCGTGGAAGGCAAATGCCCGTATTGCGGTTGCGAAAAAGCCCGCGGTGACCAATGTGACATATGTGGTAGGCTTTTGGAACCTACTTTGCTAGTTGAACCTTACTGTGTAATCTGTAAAAATAATCCCACTGTAAAAACTACTCGCCACTGGTACATCGACCTGTCAAAACTATCAGAGCCATTAACAGAGTACTTAATGAACAACCAGCAGCTTCCCGTCAATGTCAAAAACTTTAGTCTTAACTGGATAAAAGAAGGCTTAAAACCACGAGCGGTCACCCGCGATGTAGAATGGGGAATTCCAGCACCTTTCAAAGGTGCAGAGGGCAAAACCGTCTATGTCTGGGTTGATGCTGTCTTAGGTTACATTTCAGCAACCATAGAACAATCAGACCGAATGGGGCAACCTGAAAAGTGGCGTGAATTCTGGTTTAACAAACAAGCAAAAACTCTATATTTCGTCGGCAAAGACAACATACCCTTCCACACAATTATCCTCCCAGCCCTACTGCTAGCTTCAGGACAAGGCTACAACCTGCCATGGAACGTTTCCGCCACCGAATTTCTTCAGTTTCGAGGGCAAAAAGCCTCAAAAAGCCAACGCGTCGGCATTTGGATAGATGAAGCCTTAGAAATGTTTCCAGTGGACTACTGGCGCTTCTTCCTTATCGCTACAAGACCTGAAAGCAAAGACACCAACTTCACCTGGACCGCATTCACAGAAAAAATTAATGCTGACCTAAACGACACCTTCGGCAACTTCATTCACCGAACCCTATCCTTCATAAACAGCAAGTTTGACGCAACAATTCCGGCACCAAACAGACTAGATAAAGACGACGAGGCGATTCTACAAATCCTAAAATTGAAAGTTGAACAAGTCGCTAAAGAAATTGAAGAATCTTGGTTACAATCCGCTGCCAACACACTTATAGGGATAAGTCGAGTGGGCAATCAATACCTTAACGATAAGGAACCTTGGAACCTGATGAAAACGGACAGGGAAAAAGCTGCTGCAATTTTCTACGTTGCAGCTCAATTTGTTAAGGCTATCGCAATTGTTTCGGAACCTTTCATCCCTGACACAGCAGAGCAACTTTGGCAAACGCTAAATCTAGCGGGAAGCGTTCATGCAAGTAACTGGAATGAAGCATTAAAACCGCTTGATCCAGGGCATAAAACCGCTAAACCAAAACCACTTTTCCATAAAATCGACGCGGATGAGGCAAAGCTTGATGAAGAATTAGCTCAGATTAGAGCTAACTCTAGAAGTCAACCCAAATAGTGAGAGGCGGACTAATGAAAATTAGTGTCGATCTCCATGTTCACACCACCTACTCGAAGGATTCACTGATAACGCCAAAAGACCTTGTTTACTATGCCAAAAAGCATGGTTTGAATGCTGTTGCTGTAACCGACCATAATCAGCTTGAAGGAGCCTACAAAATTGCTAAAGAAACTGATTTTCTTGTTATTCCAGGTATGGAAGTCTCCAGCGCTGACGGCCACATCGTTGCTCTCAATGTTCAGGAGCTTATTCCCAGAGGATTAAGTGCGCCTGAAACAGTAGAGCGAATCCATAAGGCAGGCGGAGTTGCAATCGCTTGCCATCCTTACGTATTTTTCAAAGGCTGTCTTAAAGAAAATGTATGCGGTACATTTGATGCTGTAGAAGTAATAAATTCACGAGCTTTTCCCTTTAAGCGAAGTGTGAGGAAAGCAGAAGAAACAGCTAAAGAGTTGGGGCTTTCGCGAGTTGCGGGAACCGACTCTCATTATGGACCGCAAATAGGCTACGCTTATACAGTTATTGAGGCAGTTGATGCAACAGTCGAAGCCATCGCCAAAGCAATAGTGGAGGGCAACTGTCAGCCTTTTGGAAAAGCTGTCCCAATTACTCTAAACGCTCAGATGGAGTATCACAGGGTACTAAGGATGATTAGAAAAATAAGCCATAACTGAAAAAAGCAATTATGGTTTTGTCGTTTTGAAGATCATCCTTATTGTTAACAATATTTTTGATTTGCATCAATTAAAAATCTTAGTCTATTATCTTGCAGATAGCATAAACTTTTTAGAAGCGCTCCAATAATTCTCAATCTTAAGAGGGGTCGCTGAAAAATTACATCAACAATCCAGGACGGCAGTCAGCATCCATCTGAAGAACAAAAGACTACACCAAAAGTAAGTCAGCGACTTAAGACAAAAACAATTTTTTTCGTAAGAAAATATCGCTTTGAACTCGCGCTTTTAATTTTCTTAGCAATCTTTTTCCTTTTTGCTTTTTACCAATTGGGTTATAGCACTATTCAATGGGATGAAATGCCCCATCTAAATGGAGCCCTAATGCTTAGCCGGGGGCAAACATACAATTATATCTCAACTTACGGATTCTACCCTCCTTTTTTCGATATTGTTTCATTAGGGTATTTCCAAATTTTCGGGGTTAATGTGACTGCAGGACGGCTAGTAGCATTAACATTTGCCTTGTTGACAATAGTCGTTTTATTTGAGTTTACCAAACGAACTTATGGCATTAAAAACGCATTAATCGCAAGTGTTCTGTTAGGTACTATGCCCGGGTTCTTTTGGTTTTCAAGGCTAAGCTTGTTAGAAACGATGTTAATTTTCTTTTTTACATTACTTTTGTTTGCTTTTTTTTGGTTGATAACTAAAGGCGGTTACAAAGCACTTATTATAAGCGGCTTAGCCTTAGGTATTGGAATCTTGGCGAAATATCAACTTGTAGTTGCAGCTATAGCGATGTTTCTGAGTATTCTTTTTCTTTGTAGACAAAAACTCAAAATCACGTTAACAAAGTTTCTCGTTATTTTGATAATCGTAGTTTTAGTAGTTACACCTTGGTTTCTTGTTCTCTACCAAATGACTGGGACAGCAAAATTTGAAGCGTCGTTGTCTGCTATGCAGGATGGCGGCCAAGCACGGTCAGTATATAGTACCCGCTTCTTCACTCCGGTTTACTACTTAATCGAAATGACTTGGCCCTTAAATCAAGCACCTACCCATCCAATAGCTTTACCAATTTTTATTTTTGGACTGAGCGGTTTAGCGTTATTTGCGTATCGAAGAAAAAAACAAGACCTTTTCCTGCTAACCTGGTTTATGGTAATATACGTTTTCTTCACTTTTTTTGTAGGAAACAGGCAATGGCGTTACGTAGACACTCTTTTTCCAATCTTGGCTATTTCTGCAGCAAGTTTTCTCACTTTTTTG
>Ga0335081_10013249_pt1 | contig 13332 bp, 7 predicted proteins | sample Lox_Sample_35_FD_206713 | JGI IMG/M metagenome (GOLD analysis project Ga0335081, IMG submission 206713) | Soil microbial communities from Loxahatchee National Wildlife Refuge, Florida, United States - Lox_Sample_3.5 | ecosystem: Environmental > Terrestrial > Soil > Wetlands | place: USA: Florida...
ACTTCCCGGTGCCGCCGGTGGATCAGCTCCAGGACCTGCGCTCCCGGATCATGCTGGCGCTGATCGCGTCGGGCGTGGACGTCGAAGTGCACCACCACGAGGTGGGCACCGCCGGGCAGACCGAGATCGACATGCGTTTCGGCACGCTGGTCCGGATGGCCGACCAGATCATGATGTACAAGTACGTCGTGAAGAACGTGTGCGCCGAGCACGGGTACACGGCCACGTTCATGCCCAAGCCGATGTTCGGCGACAACGGCTCCGGGATGCACGTGCACCAGAGCCTGTGGAAGAACGGCGACAACCTGTTCTTCTCGAAGAACGGCTACGCCATGCTCTCCGACATGGCGCGGTTCTACATCGGCGGCCTGATCAAGCACGCGCCGGCGCTCCTGGCGTTCGCCGCGCCGACGACCAACTCGTACCGGCGGCTGGTGCCGGGCTACGAGGCGCCGATCAACCTGATCTACTCCCAGCGCAACCGCTCCGCGGTCTGCCGGATCCCGATGTACTCCAAGTCGCCGAAATCGAAGCGCATCGAGTTCCGCGCGCCCGATCCGACCGCGAACCCGTACCTCACCTTCGCGGCGCTGTTGATGGCCGGCCTCGACGGGATCAAGAACCGCATCGAGCCGCCGGCCCCGATCGACAAGGACCTCTACGACCTCGAGATGCACGAGCGCAAGCGCGTGAAGAATACGCCCGGCTCGCTGGGCGAAGTGCTCGAGGCGCTGCAGAAGGACAGTCAATTCCTACTCCAGGGCGGGGTATTTACGCAGGATCTGCTGGACACGTGGGTCGACTACAAGACGGAGAAGGAGCTGAAGCCGGTGGCGCTCAGACCGCATCCGTACGAGTTTTTCCTGTACTACGACGGCTGAGCGGGCCCACACCTAACCGGGAGTTCCGATGCCTTCACGTGCACGCGGAGTCCGCGGCACCGAGGCGAGAGAGGCGGGCGCGGCTGTGGTCGCGCCCGTTTCGTCTCGCGCCCTGATGCGTCCCCTGCCGGTGAGCCTGGACGCGGAGTACCGGGCGATGCTGCGGGCGCGCGGCGTGACCAAACACGACATCCTGGACGTCTGTGAGCGGCTCGACGTGCGGTTCCTGCGGCTCCAGTTCACCGACATCCTCGGCGTGGTGAAGAACGTCGAGGTGCCGCGCAGTCAGTTCGCGAAGGCGCTCGACGGGCAGATCATGTTCGACGGCTCCTCGATCGAGGGCTTCGTGCGGATCGAGGAATCCGACATGCTCCTCGCTCCTGATCTCTCGACGTTCCGGATCTTCCCGTGGGGCGCGGAAGAGGGGATGGTCGCGCGGATCATCTGCGACATCCACAACACCGACGACTCGGAGTTCGCGGGGTGCCCGCGCCTGGCGCTGAAGCGGCAGGTGGCGCGCGCGAAGGAGATGGGCTTCGAGATGATGGCCGGCGTGGAGGCGGAGTTCTTCCTCTTCAACAAGGACGCGCGCGGAGCGCCGACCACCGAGGTGCACGACGTCGCCGGATACTTCGACGTGGGCCCCGTGGACCGCGGCGAGCAGGCCCGGCGGCTCATCATCGGCGACCTCGAGGAGATGGGCTTCGAGGTGGAGGCGGGGCACCACGAGGTGGCCCCGGGGCAGCACGAGATCGACTTCCGCTACGCCGAAGCGCTCACCACCGCGGACGACCTCGCGACCTTCCGGGTGGTGGTGCGGAGTGCGGCGGAGCGCTATGACCTCGTCGCGAGCTTCATGCCGAAGCCCGTCTTCGGGCAGAACGGCTCGGGGATGCACACGCACCAGAGCCTGTTCAAGGACGGGAAGAACGCCTTCTACGACCCCAAGGCGGAGTGGCAGCTCTCCAAGACGGCCCTGCAGTACATCGCGGGGCTGCTGGATCACGCGCAGGGGTTCTGCGCGGTGACCAATCCGCTGGTCAACAGCTTCAAGCGGCTGGTCCCGGGCTACGAGGCGCCCGTCAACATCGCGTGGAGCATGCGGAACCGCTCGCCGCTGATCCGGATCCCGGATCGACGCGAGAGCGGGACGCGGTGTGAGCTGCGGATGCCGGATCCCTCCGCGAACCCCTACCTCGCGCTTGCGGTGCAGCTCGCCGCCGGGCTCGACGGGATCAAGCGCAAGCTGGTGCCGCCCGACCCGGTGAACAAGAACATCTTCACGATGACGTATCGGGAGAAGCGGCACCACCGCATCGACGATCTGCCGCGGGACCTGCACGAGGCGCTCAACTGCCTGGAGAAGGACGAGGTGGTGCTCGGGGCCCTCGGCGACCACATCGCGGGGCGCTATGTCGAGGCCAAGCGCTCCGAGTGGGCGGAGTACATCTCGCAGGTCAGCGAGTGGGAGATCCGGAAGTACCTGGGGCAGTACTGAAGTGAGAGGTGAGGAGTGAGGGGTGAGAGGTTCGGGTGAGCGGTGAGAAGTTCCGGTGAGAAGGAGACGTTCGTGACGCACGGGGCCCGCCGAAGAAGGCGGGCCTCGGCGTTTCGCCCCCCCGGCGGCATTCCCGACCTAACCGCTCGTAAATCCTTGTGATACAAGGCATTGACCTGCTCGTGGCGCTCGGGATATTAGCCCCGGTTGCACGGTCCTCCCGCGAGAAGGTCGCTCATGGGCGCTCGAGCTCTTCGGTCGCGGCAGGTGGGCGTCGGCGCGGGTGCACTGCGCCGTCGGATCGGGCTGATGATGTCGCTGACCCTGGTCGCACTGTCGGGCGTGGAGTGCGTTCAGGATCTCTTCGTTTCGCCCAAGGCGTCCACTTGCGCACTCGCTGCGGCGTCGCCGCAGAATGACACGCTGAACATCGGCGATACCCTCTCCCTGCCGTCAGTGCGACTGACGTGCGGGTCGGCGACGCCGTCGGTCGGCTACAGGGGAGAACTGGTCGCCGGCACCGGCGTGCTGGCCGTCGACACCGTCGCCGGGCGGATGGTCGTGCTGGGGCCCGGCACGGCCCAGGTGCGCGTGCGTCCCGTGAGTCCGGCGCTCGCCGTCGACACCCTGTACGTGGAATTCACCTTCCACGCCGCCGTGCCGGTGCTGGCGAGCACCGGCCAGGACTCGATCTTCAGTCTCAAGGACACGCTGCAGCTCACGGCGCAGCCGCGTTCGTCGAAGGGCGTGGCGCTCTCCGGCATCAGCGTGCGGTGGCAGCTGGTGAGCGGCACGTCGGTGAGCCTGCTCGACACGACGGGACGCGTGCGCGCCGAGGCCAACGGCGACGCGGTGCTGAAGGCGGTGAGCGACACGGCGACCGTCACGCGCACCGTGCACGTGAGCCAGAAGGCGGCCAGCGTGGCGGTGTCGCCGGCGGGCGCCACGCTCGTCGGCACGGCGGCCACGCAGACCCTGGCGGTGCAGGCGCGCGACGCGCGCGGCAACGGCATCGCGAGCATCAGCCCGGCGTGGACGAGTCTCAACCCCAGTGTCGCGACGGTGGGCGGCTCGACCGGTGTGGCGACGGCCGTGGCGAACGGCGAGGCCGTGGTGTCGGCGACCGTCGGGGGCGTTACGGGTTACGCGATGCTGATCGTCGCGACGCCGAGCCTGGCGGCGGCGAGCCTGTGGAGCGAGACGTCGAGCAACGTCACGGCGCTGCTGCACGGCGTGTGGGGCACGTCGCAGAGCAACGTCTACGCGGTGGGCGCCGGCGGGAACATTCTGCGCTGGAACGGCAGCGGCTGGTCGGCGATGGCCAACGCCGTGACCCAGGACCTGTGGAGCGTCTGGGGGACGTCGCCGTCGGACGTGTATGCGGTGGGCGCCGCGGGGACGATTCTGCACTGGAACGGCAGCGCCTGGTCGGCGATGACGAGCGGAACGAGCCAGGCGCTGTGGGCGGTGTGGGGCAGCTCGCCGTCGGATGTGTACGCCGTCGGCGCCGCGGGGACGATTCTGCGCTGGAACGGCAGCGCCTGGTCGGCGATGGCGAGCGGGACGACGGCCGGCTTGTGGGGCGTCTGGGGAACGTCCCAGGGGAGTGTGTACGCGGTGGGCGATGGGGGCGTCATCGTGCACTGGAACGGCAGCGCCTGGTCGACGATGACGAGCGGGACGAGCCAGAACCTGACGAGCATCTGGTGCGTCAGCGACACCTCGGTCGTCGCCGCGGGGGCCTCGGGAGCGATGTATTTCAACGGGACCGGCTGGGCGGCGATGTCGGGGATGCCGTCGGGTGTCCAGGTATCGGCGATCGTCGGCTCGTCGAGCAGGGACCTCTATGCGGTGGGGCCCACCGCCGTGTACCACTACGACGGCAGCGCGTGGTCCACGCCGTACTCCTTCACCACCGGAAGCATCCAGGACGTGTGGGCGTCGCCGGGCGTCGACGTCTGGGCGGTCGGGGCCGGCGGGCGGGTCCTCCGCGGCTACCGTGCGGCGAGCGTGACGGTGAATCCCGCGACTCCCACGCTGACCGCGCTCACCGCCACCCAGACGCTGACCGCGTCGGCGAAGGACGCATCGAACAACACGATCGCCGGTGTGACGTACACCTGGTCGAGCAGCGACACGACGAAGGTGCGGGTGAACGCGACGACGGGCGCGGTCACGGCCGTGGCGAACGGCGTGGCGACGATCACGGCGGCGGGGGCGGGCGGCGCGAGCGGCTCGACCACGGTGACGGTGAGCCAGGTGGCGAAGAGCCTGGCGGTGACGCCGGCGGGCGCGTCGGTGACCGGGGCGGGCACGACGCAGACGTTCGGCGCCGTGGCCAAGGACTCCCTCGGCTATGCGCTGCCGAGCGCGAGCGTCACCTGGTCGAGCCTCAACTCGAGCGTGGCGACGGTGGGATCCGGGACGGGCGTCGCCACGGCCGTGGCCAGCGGCCAGGCGACCATGGCGGCGGCGACGGGGAGCCTGAAGGCGTACGGCCTCCTGACGGTGGCGGCGACGCCCGCCACGTCGGTCAATCTCTGGGCGCCGATGGCGAGCGGCACGACACAGCAGCTCTCCGGCGTATGGGGCACGTCGGGCACGGACGCCTTCGCGGTCGGCGCGGCCGGCACGATCCTCCACTACAACGGCGCCGCGTGGAGCGCGATGACGAGCCCCACCACGGCGCCGTTGTACGGGGTGTTCGGATCGTCGTCCACGGACGTCTGGGCGGTCGGCGGCGTGATCCTCCATTACGACGGATCCACATGGACGGCGGCCAGCGGCAGTTACCCCGCCCTGTACGGGGTGTGGGCGGCTTCGCCGTCGGATGTGTTCGCGGTCGGAGCCGGAGGCGCGATCTGGCACTTCGACGGCGCGCAGTGGTCCGCGATGACCAGCGGCACGACGCAGCTGTTGTTCGGGGTCTGGGGAAGCTCGGCCGTCGATGTCTTCGCGGTCGGTTACAGCGGCGTGATCCTGCATTACAACGGCACCCAGTGGTCCGCCATGACGAGCGGCGTCGCGCAGCGGATCCAGGGCGTGTGGGGCACGTCGGGCAGCGACGTGTTCGCCGCCGCCTACGACGAGGCGAAACTCCTGCACTACGACGGCTCGAGCTGGAGCACGGCGACGAACCTCCCCGGGCTCGGATGGGCGGTCTGGGGCACGTCGCATGCCGAGGTCTTTCTGGTCGGGGCGTGCACCGTCTGCGGCATCGTCCGCTACGACGGGACCTCGGCCACGGTGATCACGGGAACGCTGCAAACGACGACCTTCCTCGATGCCATCCGCGGGATACCCGGCGGCGGCGTATTCGTGATGGGCACCGGCGGGGTGATCCTGCGGGGCGTGCGCGGCGGAACCGTGGCCGCGAGTCCGCCGGCGTCGACGCTCACGGCGGCGGGGGCGACGGAGATCCTGACCGCCACGGCGAAGGACGCGTCCGGCAACGTACTGCCGGGCGCCACGGCCACCTGGGCCAGCAGGAACCTCGCAGTGGCCACCGTGGACTCGGTGACGGGCAAGGTGACGGCGGTGGCCAACGGGATCGACACGGTCACCGCCACCGCACCGGGCGGGGCGAGCAGCTTGGCCGTCGTGACCGTGAACGTCTCCGCGGCTGCAGCGCGCTTCACGACAGGGTACAGCCACAGCTGCAGTCTCACCGCCGACGGGACCGCCTACTGCTGGGGCAGCAACGGCTCGGGACAGCTGGGGGACGGAACCAGCACCAATCGCGCGACTCCGACGCCGGTTTCGGGCGGGCTCAAGTTCCAGGCGCTGACCGCCGGCAATGACCACACCTGCGGGCTCACCACCGACGGGATCGCCTACTGCTGGGGCTACGACGGCTACGGCCAGCTCGGCGACGGATCCCCGAGCTCCTCCCAGAACGCGCCCGTCATGGTGCAGGGCGGGCTCACCTTCCGGAGCCTGACGGCCGGAGGGGAACACACCTGCGGCGTTGCGACGGGCGGCACGACGTACTGCTGGGGCTGGAACGGGTACAACCAGCTCGGAACGGGTGACACGACGTGGCACTCGACGCCGACGGCCGTGCAGGGGAGCTTGTCCTTCCAGCTGGTCAGTGCCGGAACGTGGCATACCTGCGGTGTCACTGCCGCGGGGGCGGCCTACTGCTGGGGTTACAACCAGGACGGCGAGGTGGGCGACGGGACCACGACCCAGCGGACCACCCCGACGGCCGTAGCCGGCGGCCTGATTTTCCAGTCGGTGGAGGTCGGGTCGTACGTCAGCTGCGGTCTCACCAGCGCGGGGGCGGCCTACTGCTGGGGCTACGGCTACTACGGTCAGGTCGGCGACGGGACGTCGACGAGCCGGCTGACGCCCACGGCGGTGGTGGGCGGCTTCACCTGGCGGGCGCTGGCGTCCGGGCAGTACCACACCTGCGGGATCACGACGGCGGGGGCGGCCTACTGCTGGGGCCACGACGATCTGGGCCAGGTCGGGAACGCGTCGACCGGCAACGCCGTCGCCAGCCCCGTGGCTGTGACGGGAGGCCTGTCGTACACGGCGGTGGCGACGGGCGGGGAACACACCTGTGCCCGGACTTCGTCGGGCGCCGGGTACTGCTGGGGCGACAACGAATACGGCCAGCTGGGCTCGTCCACCGCCTCCTACAGCACGACGCCGGTGACGGTCGCGGGTGGACTGACCTTCCCGTCCGTGGCGGTGGGCTCCGATCACGCCTGCGGGTTGACGGCGGCCGGCGCCGCGTACTGTTGGGGCTACAATACCTACGGGCAGCTGGGAGACGGGACGGGCACGAATCATAGTCAGCCGGTGGCCGTGTCGGGCGGCCGGACGTTCCAGTCGCTGGCGGTCGGGGGATCCCAGGCATGCGGCCTGGTCGCGGGAGTTGCGTACTGCTGGGGTATCGACTTCGGCAACGCGCCGGCGTCCGTCGGCGGCCCCACCTTCCAGTCGTTGATCGCCGGCAACTATCACATGTGCGGCCTCACCAGTGCGGGCGCGGCATACTGCTGGGGCGAGAACTGGGCCGGCGAGCTGGGCGACGGCACGACCACGTATCGCAGTACACCGACGGCGGTGCAGGGCGGCCTCTCGTTCCGCGTGCTGGCGGCCGGAGACTATCACACCTGCGGCATCACGACGACCGGCGTGACCTACTGCTGGGGCGCCAACTGGGATGGCCAGCTGGGCGACGGCACGACCACCCAGCGCAACGCTCCGGTGCAGGTCCAGGGCTCTCCCCCGACCTTCCAGGCGCTGACGGGCGGCAGCTATCACACGTGTGGCCTCACGAGCAGCGGGGCCACGTACTGCTGGGGCTCGCTCTGGGCGGGCTCCACGCTGACTCCGGCGGCGGTACAGGGCGCGCCGACGTTCAGCCAGCTGACGGCCGGTAACGGCTTCACGTGCGGCCTGACGGGCACCGGGGCGGCTTACTGCTGGGGCTCGAACTGGTCCGGGCAATTCGGAACCGGGACGACGACGGGCAGCAGCACGCCGATCGCGGCGGAGGGCGGTCTCACGTTCCTGGTGCTGAACGCCGACGAGGGTACCGTCTGCGGCGTGACCACCTCCGGCGTGACGAGCTGCGCGGGCGACAACCACTACGGGCAGCTGGGCAACGGGACGCAGGGCTACGTGACGAGCCCGGCCGCGGTCGGCGGCGGCATCACCTTCCTCGCTCCGCCGGTCGCGGGCACGCCGCTGGCGCCGACGCGAGCGGGAGGGCCGCGTCGATGAAGTGCTACAAGTGCTCCACGCCGATTCCGGACAACTCGCACTTCTGCTCGACGTGCGGGGCGGACGTGTCGGGGGACTCGCACGCGCGCGATTCCACGGTCGCCATCGAGCAGGATCCGCAGCTCCTGGAGAAGCTCCAGGCCGAGCTGGGTGACGAGTACATCCTCGAGAAGGAGCTGGGGCGCGGCGGCATGGCCATCGTCTACCTGGGCCGCGACGCGCGCCTGGGGCGGAAGGTGGCGGTGAAAGTCCTGCCGCCCGAGCTCACGTACGGCAGCCGCGGCTCGACGATCGAGCGCTTCAAGCGCGAGGCGCAGACCGCGGCCAAGCTGGACCATCCGAACATCATTCCGGTCTACCGCGTGGCTCCCGGCGGCACGCTGTTCTGGTACGTCATGAAGTACCTCGACGGCGAGCCCCTGGACCGCATCCTCGAGCGCGAGGGCCAGCTGACGGTCGAGCGCACGGTCGCGATCGTCACGCAGGTCGCCGAGGCGCTCGACTACGCCCACCAGAACCAGGTCGTGCATCGCGACGTGAAGCCGGCCAACGTGGTCGTGGACAAGAAGGGCCACGTCACCGTCACGGACTTCGGCATCGCCAAGGCGCTGGACGCGAACACCCTCACGGCGTCGGGCTCGATCATCGGCACGCCGTACTACATGAGCCCGGAGCAGTGCAAGGGGAAGCGCGTGGGCCCGGCGGCGGACCAGTACTCGCTCGCGGTGATGACGTACCAGATGCTGGGCGGGCACGTGCCGTTCACGGGCGACTCGGCCGTCGAGATCGTGCACAAGCACGTGGCCGACCCGGTGCCGCCGCTGGGCATCCTGCGCCCGCAGCTGCCGGAGAAGGTGGTCGCCGTCGTGGAGCGGGGTCTGGCCAAGGCGCCCGAGCAGCGGTTCGCCACGGTCGTGGAGTTCGCGAAGGCGCTCAAAGCCGTCTCCGAAGGGATCGACGTGAACATCGCGCCGCCGACCAAGCCGGAAGCGGTGCGGATATCGAAGACGGCGCTGATCAGCCCCGTGCCGGGCGTGCTCCGCACGGCGAAGGGCACCTGGCGGGAGAAGCGGAGCGCCATCGTCATCGGCGCGGGCGTGGTCATCGCTCTTGCGGCGGTCGGCGCCGGCCTCCTCGTGCGAAGCAGGGCGCAGCCCGCCGCGCAGGTGTCGCAGTCCGCGTCGGCCCGGCAGATCGCGGCGGCGCCGTCGCCGGCGCAGCCCGTCGCCTCGGACACGGCGACCGCACGCGGCGCGCCGCCATCCGTATCGACTGAAGGCGGCGCGACTGGCGCATCGGGCGCGCGCACGTCACGCGAAGCGGCACGGACTCGGGCGGCGAATCGCCGCAACCGACAGACCGCGGGAACGTCGCTGCGGCCGCGGTCGTCCGGTGGACAGCAGCCGCCGGCGCAGGTCGTGCCGCAGGCGCAGCGACAGGACGCGACTCGAGGTTCCGCCGCGCAGCCGACGCCCGGGCAAGCCGGGCCCGTCGCGCCGGCGGTGGGCTATCTGTACCTGGGGACGCAGCCGGTATCCACGATCTACGTGAACGGCGTCCCGAAGGGCCCGGTGCTGCGCAACGTGGAGGTACCGGCCGGAACGGTGCGGCTCCGCTTCCAGGTGCAGGACGCGAGCGGCATGTGGTGGGCGCCGGATCTGGTCGTGACGATCGGAGCCGGTGAGACCAAGAAGCTGGGCTTCCTCAAGCTGGTGCGCCCATGAGACTACAAAATGCGTTGATCGGGCTGCTGCTCGTGGCGGCTCACGCGCGGGCAGCGCGGGCCCAGGGGGACGTGGCGACCCTGATCACGGCCGCCAGGTCGCAGCTGGATCAGTTCAACCCCGATTCGGCGTCCGCGTATCTGGAGCGGGCGCTGGCACCGAACTCCGGCGCGAGCAGGGAGCAGCGGGTGCGGGCGTACGTCCTGTACGGAATCGCGCAGCTGACGGCGAAGAACGTGTCCGCCGCACGGCTGGCGTTCCGTCAGGCGCTGCAGATCAACCCGGGCGAGCGGGTCGATTCCCTCGAGTTCCTCGAGCCCGAGGATCTCCTGAGGGAATTCAACTCCGAGCGCCTGGCTGCGGCGTCCGGCGCTGAAGCTGCGCCGGCGCCCGTCGTCGCCGCGGCTGCGCCGCTCACTGTGCAGATGGCGTTGCCGGAGGACACGATCCTGCCTCTGACGGACGGGCGCCTGCCCATCCTCCTGGCGCCGAGCCGGACGGCCCGGGCATCGGTGGCGATCGCGCCTGCGGGCGCGCCATCGGTGCCGGTGTGGACCGACACACTGGCGTCCGGCGCCGCCGGAGCGCTGGGCTGGGACCTCCGGGGCCGGGACGGGGCGCTGGTGCCCCCGGGCCGGTACCGGATCTCGGCGACCGCGGTGGACACGACCGGGGTATCGGCGCCGACCGTCACGCGGGTGGTGGTGATTGCGCGCGCGCCTGCGGACACGCAGGCCCTGCCACCGCCGCTGCCCCGATCCGCGTTCCTGCCCGAGTTCGCTTCGGTCTCGCACCGGTCGGCTTCGGGGCTGCTCGTCGGCGCGGGCCTCGGCGCCGCGGTCGCGCTCCTCCCGTCCGCGCTGGGCCGGCCGGAACTGAACAAGGGTCTCGCGAGCGACGGAACGGCGTATCTGGTGGCGGGTTCCGTCACCGTCGCGGGGGTGATCGCGTTCCTCGCGGGCGGAAGCGAGCGGCATCCCCTGCCCGAGAACGCGCAGCGCAACGCCGCCCTCCGCGAGCAGGATGCGGCGAGTCGGGCGGCGATCGTGGAGGCGAACGCGCGGGTGAAGGCCAACGCGCCACTGCGCGTGCGGTTGGAAGGAGGCAGACCGTGAGATTCCGCGCTTCGCTGGTGCTCGCGCTGGGCTTCTGCCCCATCGGGGCGGCGGCGCAGCCGCTGAGCGGCTTCGGTCAGGCATTCAACGTCGAGCGCCGGATCTACTACCAGGGCGCGGTCTACCAGCAGACCGGCCTGTGGTACGGGGCGATCGGCGCGGTACGGCTCGGTTCGCTGCAGGTCGGGGTGAGCGCGCTGATGGGAACGGCGAGCGGTGGCGGCGCGACCAGTCCCGACATCCAGATCCGCACGACGGCGGTGACGCTGCACTACATCCTGGCTCCCTGGATCGCGCTCGGCGTGCAGGCCGAGGCGCGCCGCTTCGAGTCCGACGCCGGTGTGACGATGTGGCGGCTGATCGGAGGCAACGTCCGTCTCGAGCCCGGGCTCGGGGTCGCCGGGCTCAGGGGCATCGCGGAAATCTCGGTGCTGCCGGCATCGTCCGTGAGCGGCGGACCGTCGCTCCAGACGGCGATGCAGGCGGCCATCGGGGCCGGATTCGCGCCGTCCGGCTCGCCACTGGATCTTCGCCTCGTCTACCGCTTCGAGCGCTACGACGTCGCCGCGTCCGGGGCGTCACCGGAGCGCTACGAGCAGTTCCGCGGCATCGTCGCGCAGGTGGGGATCCGTCTCGGGAGGTGAGCTTCAGGTCTTCAGGGCCGCGACGACCAGCTCCGTCGGCGCGTTACCCAGCAGCAGGCGGTCCCCGACGTTGAGGGTCGCGTCGCCCTTCAGGGGACGGTCGTTGAGCCAGGTGCCGTTCCGGCTGCCGAGGTCGCGCACGACGACGCGGCCGTCGGCGTAGAACTGGATCTCGGTGTGCCGACCCGAGACGTGCTTCTCATCGTCCGCACGAATCACGATCTGGGCCGCCGTGGGATCGCGGCCGATGACGACGGTGTACCCGGTCGCCGCCAGCTCCTCGCCGGTGCGCTGATGCACGAGACGCACGCTCGGCGGGGACCCTCCCCGCAACGGTTTGTCGGCGCTGCCATCCCGCTCGTCCACCGGCGCGCGGCCACGGGCGTTCGGATGCTCCGGGTGCGCTTCCTGCGCGGCGGTGACGAGCGTCGCGGCTTCGGCGACCGACAGGTCCTGTTCCGCGATGGTCCGGTCCGCCCCCGTGCCTCCGAAGCCCTGACAGCACTGCACGCGGGGTCCGTGCTGGCCGAGGGTGAACTCGTCACCGGTGTGCAGCAGCGTCTTCCCCGCGAGGCGCCCGCCGCGGATCCACGTGCCGTTGGTGCTGCCGAGATCCTCGAGAATCCACCGCTCGGTCCCCTCCCGCCGGAGCACGCAATGCCGGTTGCTGACGACCTTGTTGAGGAGGCACGAGATCATGCCGGCCAGGTGGCAGTCGCGCCCGAGGTAGAGCGCGTCGCCGACGACCTCGACGTAGGTGCCCGGCGGGTAGATCTTGATGACCGGCTGATCGCCCATCGCGCTCTAGAAAGCGCCCGGAGCAGAGACGTGTCAAGCATCGCCGCCGTGCTCTTCGATCTCGATGGCACGCTGTACACCGACGCCGGAGCGCTCCCGGGGGCGGTCGCGGCGCTTGCCGAGCTCCGGCGCCGCGCCGTGCCGTTCCGGTACGTCACCAACACGACCCGCCGGTCGCGCCGGCTCCTGGCCGAGCGGCTGCGCGGCTACGGCTTCGAGGCGCGCCCGGAAGACATCGTCAGCGCCCCGCAGGCGTGCGTGGCGCTCCTGGAACGGCGTGGGATCCGGCGGGTGGCGGCCTTCCTCGCCGAGTCGACGCTCGAGGACTTCGCGGCGTTCGACCTGGCGTCGGAGACGCCGGAGGTGGTGGTCGTGGGCGATCTCGGGGACGCGTGGGACTTCGCCACGTTGAACAGGGCGTTCCACCACCTGATGGGCGGCGCGGAGCTGATCGCGCTGCAGCGCGACCGCTACTGGCTCAGGGCCGACGGATTGGCGCTCGACGCCGGGCCGTTCGTGGCGGCGCTGGAGTACGCGACCGGCAAGACCGCCGCGGTCTGCGGGAAGCCGTCGGTCGAGTTCTATCGCGCGGCCGTGGCGGCGCTGGGCGCGCGGGCGCCCGCCGGATCGAAGGGCGTGGTGATGGTCGGCGACGACCTGTGGGGTGACGTGGAAGGCGCGCAACGCGCCGGCCTGACGGCGTGGATGGTGCGGACCGGGAAGTTCCGGGACGACGTGCTTGCGCAGAGCGGCATCGTCCCGGACCGGATCATCGACTCCGTAGCGGAGCTGCCGCGCCTCCTCTGAATCCTCCCGGCTGACGCCTCGTAACCACTCGCAACTTGGCGTCTCGCAACCGTTCTGAGTTCTGTGCTCTCCTGCCCGTTCCCTACGGGGAGGGCAGCGTCATCCCCAGATTCTTCGCCAGGAAGGCCC
>Ga0335081_10013251_pt1 | contig 13331 bp, 17 predicted proteins | sample Lox_Sample_35_FD_206713 | JGI IMG/M metagenome (GOLD analysis project Ga0335081, IMG submission 206713) | Soil microbial communities from Loxahatchee National Wildlife Refuge, Florida, United States - Lox_Sample_3.5 | ecosystem: Environmental > Terrestrial > Soil > Wetlands | place: USA...
CCTGATCCATTCCTCGCGCTGCGGGACCTTGTTCACGATCACGTGCTCGCCGTCCGCGCTGCAGAACTCCTGCATCACGATCGCGTCCGTGCCCGGCGGAATCGGCGCGCCGGTGAAGATCCGCGCCACGGTTCCGGGCTCGAGCGGCTTGCCGAGCGCGCCTGCCGCGATGCGCTGCGCGACGCGCAGGCGTGCCCCGGGCGCGCCCACGTCGGCCAGGCGCAGCGCGTAGCCGTCCATCGCGCTGTTGTCCATCGGCGGCACGTCCATGGTCGAGGCCTGTGCGCGCGCCAGCACCCGGCCGCTCGCCTCGAGCGTCGGCACCTGCTCGATCTCGCTTACCGGGCGCGCGCCCGCGAGCAGCACCTCGAGCGCCTCGTCCACCGACAGCAATCCCTTGCCGTTCATCCCAGCTTCATCTCCTTCAGTACGAACGCCGCGATCGCGTCGACATCGTTCAGGTCGAGCAGCGGCAGGCGCGTTTCGACTTTGGCGTCGCTCGCCACCGCCACGATGTGCGGATCGTTCGGGTGCAGCAGCGCCTCGCCGGTCTCGGCGCGCCAGACCTCCAGCTTCGGGATCGGCGCGAACTTGAAGCCCTCGACCAGCAGCAGGTCGCAGGGCGACAGATGTTCGACCTGCTCCTCGAACGCCGGTTCGGCCCCGCCGCGCAGCTCGTGCATCAGCACCCAGCGCCGCGACGAAGTCACCATGACCTCGCTCGCGCCGGCGTGGCGATGGCGGTAGGAGTCCTTGCCCGGCTGGTCGACGTCGAACGTATGGTGCGCGTGCTTGATGAGCGAAACGCGCAGCCCGCGCCTGGTCAGGCGCGGGATGAGCTGCTCGATCAACGTCGTCTTGCCGCTGCCGGAATAGCCTGCGAAGCCGAATACCTTCATGCCTGCGCTCTCTGCCCGTCGCGGGCGGAGCGCACATTCTAGCCGGATTGAAGCGCGATCCGTCCGTCGTCCAGGCGCAGCCGCGTAAAGCCCGCGAGGCCGATGATCTCCTGGTCGTGGCAGGCGACGATCACCGTGCGCCGCTCGTCGCGCAGCTGCGCCAGCAGCGCGAGCGTCTGTGCGCGGCCGTCGCGGTCGAGGTTGCTGGTCGGCTCGTCCAGCAGCAGCAGTTCTGGCTCGAGCGCCCGCGCGCGCGCCAGCGCCGCGCGCTGCTTCTCGCCGCCGGAGAGCTTGGCCGGCGGCGTCGCGCGCCGCGGCTCGAGCCCGGCCCAGGCGATCGCCTCCTCGACCCGCCGCGCGCGCTCGGGCGCCGGCAGGCCGCGGCGCCTGAGTCCGTACTCGAGGTTGTGGCGCAGGCTGGTGTGGAACAGGTAGGGGTGCTGGTGCACGTACACGATCGAGCGGCGCAGGCGCTCCGGATACGCGCTGAAGGCGGCCGGCTCCCCGCGGAAATCCATCCCCCCGCCCGCCTCCCGGTCCAGCCCGGCGAGAATGCGCATCAGCGTGGTCTTGCCCGAGCCGTTCGGGCCGACCAGCACGTAGGCGCCGCCCCCCTCGAACGACAGGCGCTCGATCTCGAACAGCAGGCGCGCGCCGAAGGCCTTGCGCACCCCGCGCAGCGCAAGCAGCGGCGCGCTCATCTGAGCCCGCCCTGGCCCTGCAGCAGCGCGAGCAGCACGTTCACCCCCAGCGCCACCGCCATCAGCACGAAGCCGAGCGCGATGCCCTGCGCGAAGTCGCCCTTGGTGGTCTCGAGCGCGATCGCGGTCGGAATGTTGCGCGTCAGGCCGGCGATGTTGCCGCCCACCATGATCGCGCAGCCGACCTCGGAAATGGCGCGCCCGAAGCCGTTTACCACCGCGGCGAGGATGCCGAAGCGCACCTCCCACAGCGTGGTGAGCGATGCGGCAAGCCGACCGGCGCCCAGGCAGCGCGCGGTTTCGTATATGCGCGGGTCCGCCCCCTGGGTCGCCGAGATGGTGAACACAACCAGGATCGGGAAGGCGATCACCATGTAGCCGACCATGATCGCCCACGGGGTGAAGAGCAGGTCGAACGAGCCCAGCGGACCGCGGCGCGACAGCAGCAGGTAGATCACCAGCCCGATCACCACGGTCGGGAACGACAGCAGCGCCTGCACCAGCACTACCGCGGCGCGCTGGCCGGGAAAGCGCCGCTTGGCGAGCAGGAAGCCGAGCGCGATCGACGGCGCAGCGACCAGCGCGATCGCCGCCACCGAGACCCAGAGCGACAGCCAGATGATGCGCCACAGCTCCGGGTCGCCGCCGAAGAGAAGGGCGAAGGCCTGCCGCGTCGGCTCCAGGAGATCCAAGCAATGAAGCCTACTGCGGCGGATGCCCGTAGTCGGGATGGAACAGCTGCGCGCCCTTGAAGCGGTAGTCGCCGATCGCCTGCTGGCCCCTGGGCGAGGTCATCCACTTGATGAAAATCATCGCGCCTTTGTAATTGATCTTCGGGTAGCGCTTGGGATTGACCGCGATCACGCCGTAGGGGTTGAGCAGCTTCTTGTCGCCCTCGACCACGATCTCGAGCCCGGTCTTGGCGGCGTAGGTGGTGTAGGTAGCGCGGTCAGACAGCGTGTAGGCCTGCTTTTCGCCGGCCACCGTGAGCGTTGCCCCCATGCCCTGGCCGACCGCGAGATAGTGCGGCCCACCGGGCTTGATGCCGATCGCCTTCCAGTAGGCGAGCTCCTTCTTGTTGGTCCCCGAGTCGTCGCCGCGCGAGACGAAGGTCGCGCCCGCGGCGTGGATCTTCTTCAGTGCCGCGAGCGGGTCGTGCATGCCCTTGACCCCCGCCGGGTCCGAAGCAGGCCCGACGATCACGAAGTCGTTGTACATCACGTCGCGCCGGTTGACGCCGTAGCCGGCGGCGACGAACTTGTCCTCCGCGGGCCGAGCGTGCACCAGCACCACGTCGACGTCGCCGTTCTGCCCCAGCTTGAGCGCCGCGCCGGTGCCCACCGCGGTGTAGTGGATCTTGCATTTGCAGTCCGCCTCGAACTTCGGCAGCAGGTACTGCAGCAGGCCGGAGTTGTCGGTGCTGGTGGTGGTCGCCATCTTGATGTCCTTCATCGCGAACGCGCTTGCGGCCGCGAACAGCGCTGCGGCGGCGACTGTGATTCTGACTACGCTACGGGCTGCCATGCGATCCTCCTCCGGAACAGAAGTCGATCAATATGCCTTTGGGTGCATAATTACCCGAAGGCTTGGGCCTGGATCATAGCGGCCGGTCCGCAAGCACAAAATATGTATTTATTTGCATATTTGTCCTGAATGAATCGAATCACGGCGCAGGCCGCGAAAGCGGCCGCTTTGCGGCACGATGGGCGCAACCGCTATGGCCTGGCCGAGTGGGCCGGCGCGTTCGGCGACCTCGGCACGCTGCTGCCGTTCGCGCTCGCCTACATCGCGGTCGTGAAGGTCGCGCCGCTCGGAATGCTGCTTGCCTTCGGCGTCCCCATGATCGCGGTCGGGCTTTACTACCGCACTCCGGTGCCGGTGCAGCCCATGAAGGCGATCGGTGCGGTGGCGGCGACGCAGGCCGCGCAGATCGTCTCGATCACGCCGCAGGCCGTGTACGCAGCGGGCCTCATCACCGGACTAGTGTGGCTCGCGCTCGCGGCGAGCGGCCTGATCCAGCGCGTCGCCACGCTGGTGCCGCGCCCGGTAAGCCTCGGCATCGTGCTCGGGCTCGGCTTCGCCTTCATGCTCGAAGGGCTGAAGATGATGGCCCTGGGCTGGGCGCTGGCCGCGGCCGGTCTCGCACTGGTCCTGCTGTTGCTCGACAACCACCGCGTTCCGGCGATGTTCGCCCTGCTTGCCTTCGGCGCGGGCGCGGCGCTGGTGCTGGATCCGACGCTGGTGCACGAATTGGCGCAGGTCCACATTAGGCTGCGCCTTCCGCATTTCGCTCTCGGCGACGTCGACTGGCACGATTTCGTGGTCGGACTCGCGTTTCTCGCGCTGCCGCAGTTGCCGCTGACGTTCGGCAACGCGATTCTCGGCGTCGTCGAAGCCAACAACCGCGAATTTCCCGAACGGCCCATCGACGCGCGGGAGGCCGCGCTCTCGACCGGACTTATGAACGCGGTCGGCGCCGCGGTGGGCGGCGTGCCGATATGCCACGGCGCCGGCGGCCTCGCCGCGCACGTGCGCTTCGGCGCCCGTACCGGCGGAGCGCTCGTGATCCTGGGCAGCGTCCTGGTGCTGGTTGCGCTGCTGTTCAGCGAGTCGCTCTCGACGCTGCTGCGGATCTTCCCTACCCCGGTGCTCGGCGTGATGCTGTTCCTCACCGGCGCGCAGCTCGCGCTCGGCTCGTGCGACTTCAGTCATCGCAAGGAGGAACGCTTCGCCACCCTGGTCACCGCGGGCTGCTCGATATGGAACGTCGGCCTCGCGTTCGCCCTGGGCTGGATCATCCTCGCGCTGCTCCGGCGCGGCTGGGTGCGATTATGAGACTGGTGCCCGAGATCGGCTGGCGGCGTGCGGGCCAGGACGGGACCCGGCTCGACGTGCGCCTGATTCCGCTGCTGCGCGAGATCGCGCGGCGCGCGACCTTGCGTGCGGCTGCGGCGCACCTGGGTATCTCCTACCGCTCGGCCTGGGACATGCTCCTGGCGCAATCCGGGGCTGCCGGCGGCACCTTGGTGACGCTCGAGCAGGGCCGCGGCGCCAAGCTCACGCCGCTGGCGGAGCGGTTGCTCGCGGCAGACGAGGCCGCCCGTAGTCAGCTGTTGCGCCTGGAGCCCGCGCTCGCGGTCGTGCTCGCCGCGGGCGAGCGCGGCGCCAGGGGGCGCGCGCTGCGCGTCGCGGCGAGTCACGACCCGCTGCTCGCCGCCTTCGTCGACGAGCCCGCCACGCGCGCCGGGCTGGCGCTCGAGCTGCAGTTCAAGGGCAGCGCCGACAGCCTGGCGGAATACGCGGCCGGGCGCGCGGACCTGGCCGGCTTTCACGTTCCGCTGCGCGACGCCGCCGGCGCCGACGAGGATCCCCTGCTTTCGCGCCTGAGCGCGCGGCGCGACCGCCTGATCCGCTTCGCCGAGCGCGAGCAGGGGCTGATGCTGGCCCCGGGCAATCCGAAACGGATCCGTGGCCTCGCCGACCTCGCGCGCAAGGGGTTGCAGTTCGTCAACCGCCAGCGCGGCTCCGGGACCCGGCTGCTGTTCGACGAGCTTCTGGCGCAACAGAACGTCGACGCCACGGCCATCGGCGGCTACCGCGACGAGGAGTTCACCCATCTGGCGGTCGCGGTGAGCGTCGCGGCGGGACGCGCCGACGCCGGCTTCGGCGTGCACGCTGCCGCGGCGCGCTTCGGGCTGGACTTCCTGCCCCTGCAGCGCGAGCGCTACTGGTTCGCGGTCAGGGCGCGCAACGTCGGCGACGCTCCGCTCGAGCGCTTTCGCGCCGGGCTGGCTGGCCGCGCCTTCAAGCGCATCGCGCGCAGCTTCGTCGGTTACGACGTCAGCGGCGCGGGAGAGGTCTGCGCCGTAGAGCCCGGCCCCGGCGCCCGCGCCCGCGCCCGGCGTTAGGTAAAACCGGTGCTGTGGCGATCGAGCGAGATCGCCTTCACCATCGCGTAGATCTCTAGGCCGGGCGCGAGCTTCAGGCGCTCCACGGAGCGCCGCGTCACGCGCGCGAGCAGCGTCGCGCCGCCCACCGCGAGGCGCACGTCGGCCGCCGCCTCGGCCCCTTCGCGCACCTCCAGCACGCGGCCCCTGAGCACGTTCAGGATGCTCACGTCCTCGGGCGCGCGCAGCGCTAGAGACACGTCGCGTGCACGCACGCGTACCCGCACCGGTTCACCGATCAGGGCGTCCACGTTGGTCGCGAGCAGCTCGCCGCCCTCGAAGCCGAGGGTGGTGACGTCGTCGTGCTCGTCGTAGGCCAGAACCCGCGTCTCGATCACCGCTCCGGCTTCGTAGCGGCCGGTCGCGGGGCGCAGGTCGAGACGCCCCATGACGTCCTGCGGTGCTCCCGTGGCGCGCACGGCACCATCCGACATCACCACCACGGTGTCTGCAAGGCGCACGACCTCCTCGATCGAATGACTTACGTAGACGATCGGGATTTGCAGTTCGTCGCGCAGCCGCTCGATGTAGTGCATCAGCAGCAGGCGCGGACCGGCGAGTAGCGCGCGCCCGATGGCGACGCGCTGCTTCTCGCCTCCCGAGAGCGCACCGGGCCGGCGCGCGAGCAGATGGTCGATCCCGAGCAACTGGACCACCTGCTCGAACTCGATCCGGGGCCCGGCAGCGCGGTTGAACCAGCGGCCGAACAGCAGGTTCTGTCGCACCGTGAGGTGCGGAAACAGCCGCCCCTCCTGGAACACGTAGCCGATGCGGCGACGCTCGGCCGGAACGTCGATCCCGTGCTCCGAGTCGAACAGCGTCTGCCCGTCCAGCTCGATCCGGCCGCGCTCGGGGCGCAGCAATCCGGCGATGATGTTGACGAGCGAGGTCTTGCCCGAGCCCGAACGGCCGAACAGAGCGGTCACGCCGCCCTCAGCCTCGAACTGCGCATCGAGCTGGAACGCGCCGAGCCGCAGCGCCGCGCTAACCCTGAGCATCGAGGCCCCTGACCCGCCGCTGGGTGCGCCGCGCCAGCACTTCAGAGGCGAACAGGGCGCCGAGCGAAAGCACGACCGCGATCAGGCTCAGCCGAAGCGCCTGCGGGTCGCCGCCCGGCACCTGCGTGTAGGTATAGATCGCGATCGGCAAGGTGCGGGTCTCGCCCGGGATGTTCGAGACGAATGTGATTGTGGCGCCGAACTCCCCCAGGCCGCGCGCGAAAGAGAGCATCGCGCCGGTGATGACCCCGGGCATCGCGAGCGGCAGCGTGACGCCGAAGAACACCGCGAGCGGACCCGCGCCGAGCGTCCGGGCGGCCGCCTCGAGCCGCACGTCGATCGCCTCGAGCGAAAGCCGCATCGCGCGCACCATCAACGGAAAACCCATCACTGCCGCAGCCAGCGCGGCGCCGGTCCAGCGGAACGCGAACACCACGCCGAACCATCGCTCCAGCGGCCCGCCGATCGGCCCGTAGCGGCCGAACAGCAGCAGCAGGAAGTAGCCCACGACCACCGGCGGCAGCACGAGGGGCAGGTGCACGAACGCGTCGAGCAGCGTCTTGCCGGGGAATTCGCGCCTGGCGAGCAACCACGCGGCCGCGACCGCGATCGGCAGGCTCGCCGTGACGCTCAAAGCCGCCACCTTCAGGCTAAGCCGGATCGCCTCCAGCTCCTCAGGCGTCGGTACAAGCATTCCCTATTCTATCGGGACGAAGCCGTATTTCCGGAAGATCGGGGAGGCTTCCCGCGAGCGCAGGTACGCGAGGAACTTCTGCGCGGCGGGGCTGGCGCCGGGCGCCACCAGCGCCGCCGGGTAGACAATCGGTGGATGCGAACCCGCGGGGAACTCGGCCACGACGCGCACCCCGCGATCGGCGGCGGCGTCCGTGGCGTACACGATACCCAGCGGGACTTCGCGCCGCGAGACCAGCGCGAGCGCCGCGCGCACGTTGTCCGCGGCAGCGATGCGATCGGACACCGAGTCCCACACGCCGAGCGATACCAGCGCCGCCTTGCCGTACTGGCCGGCGGGGACGTGGGACGGATCCCCCATCGCGAGCTTGCCGCTGCCGAGCAGCTTGAGGAGCGGGAAAGCCGGCTCGATCTCGACTCTTGCGTCGCTCGTCGACGGGGCCACCAGCACCAGGGCGTTGCGCAGCAGGTCGACCCTCGAAGCGTCGACGATCAGCTTGCGCTGCGCGAGGTAGTCCATCCAGTTCACGTTCGCCGAGATGAACACGTCCGCCGGCGCGCCGTGCTCGATCTGCTTGGCGAGCGTGGAGCTGGACGCGTACGAAGTCAGCACCTTCGCGCCGCGCGCGCGCTCGAAGGCCGCGGCGAGCGCGTCGAGCGCGTTCTTCAAGCTCGCCGCGCCAAAGACCGTGACTTGCTGCGCCGTCGCGTACGGCGCAAAGCACAGGAACACAACCGCGAGAACGATCTTGCGCAACATTGACTCTTCCTCTTTATATACAGACGGATATAACGCTAGCCGCGCACGACGAGGACGTCAAGTGTCTATTCGGAGAGCGCTAGCCGCGACGCAGCTCGCGCGCGAGGCGTGCCAGCTCGGGCCGCACGCTGCGTGCGGCTTTGACTTCCATGCTCCTGTAAAGGCGCAGAACCTCCGCCCCCTGCGCGGTCAGGCGCGCGCCGCCGCCGCCCTGCCCTCCAATGGCGCGCTCGACGAGAGGTTTCCTGAAACAGCCATTCAGCGCCGCAACCAGCAACCAGGCTCGCCGGTAGGACATGCCCATCTCACGCGCCGCGGCCGAGATCGATCCCGTGCGTGCGATCGATTCGAGCAGGTTGGCGCGGCCCGGGCCGACCGCGACGACAGCTCCAACGAGCACGCGGATCTTGGGGGCGAGCTTGGCACCGCGCATGGCGGCATTGTATGCCGGGCGGGTAAACTCGCCCCCAGGATGCGCCCTCTCTCCGGTCTGCTCGTCTGCGCGGCGCTGCTTGCGTCATCGGCGCGGGCCGCGACGGCGGTGGTCGACGCCACGGGCCGCGAGATCCGCCTCGCCGCGCCGGCGCAGCGCGTTTACGCGGCCGGTCCTCCGGCGAGCCTCCTGGTATATGCGATCGATCCGCACAAGCTCCTCGGCTGGACGCGCGCGCTGCGCCCGGACGAGGCGGCGTTTCTTCCGCCCGACGCGGCCCGGCTCCCCGAGCTCGGGCGCCTCACCGGCCGCGGCAACAGCGCCAACGTCGAAACGGTGCTCCGCGCGCGACCACAGCTCATCGTCGACGTGGGCTCGACCAGTCCGTACTTTGCGTCGCTGGCTGAGCGGGTCGAGGCGCAGACCGGCATCCCGTACGCGCTGTTCGACGGCCGCATCGAGGCAACGCCCGCGACATTGCGCGCCCTCGGGCGCCTGATGGGCGAGCAGGCGCGCGCCGAGCGCCTGGCCACATGGTACGAGGCCGAGCTGGCCGACGCGCGCCGTCGGGTTGCGCTGGTCCCGCGCGATGCCCGTCCGCGCGTCTACTATGGCCGCGGCATAGCGGGACTGCAAACCGGAGGAGGCGGCTCGATCAACGTGGAGGTGCTCGACTTCCTAGGCGCGGTCAACGTCGCCGAGGAGGCGCGCGCGGGTTTGGTCGCAGTGCCGATCGAGCAGATCCTGCTCTGGAACCCGGAGGTGATCCTCACCACCGATCCGGACTTCTGGCGCGCCGCCCGGCAAGATCCGCGTTGGCGCGCCGTGCGGGCGGTGGAGACGCAGCGCGTGTACCTTTCGCCGCACCTACCTTTCGGCTGGTTCGACTTCCCGCCCGGCGCCAACCGCCTGCTTGGGGTCTGGTGGGCCGGAAAGCTGCTCTACCCGCGGGCCTTCGACTTCGACCTGCGCGCCAAGGTCGCCGAGTTCTACCAGCTCTTCTACCACCGCGAGCCGACTCCCGCGCAGCTCGACGCGCTGCTGGGCGAACCCGGAGTGCTGCCCCGGTGAGGTCGACCCTGCTCGCCTACGTACTCGCGCTCGCGGCGCTACTGGCGCTGACCGCGCTCGCGTTCACGGTCGGACGCTATCCAGTCCCGATCGGCCAGCTGATCGACCTGCTCATCGGCAAATCGCAGGCCCTGCCGCCGACAGCGCGGACGGTGCTGTTCGAGATCCGCGGTCCTCGAGTGCTGTCGGCGTTGCTGGTCGGGGCGGCGCTCGCCGCAGCCGGTACGGCCTACCAAGGCATGTTCCGCAACCCGCTGGTCTCACCCGACATCCTCGGCGTTTCGACCGGCGCCGCACTCGGCGCGGTGGGAGCGATATTCCTCTCGCTCGGCGTATTCGCGACCCAGTTGTTCGCGTTCGGCGGCGGCCTGGCTGCGGTGGCGCTGGTTTACTGGATCGGATCGCGCATGCGCGGGCACGAGCCCATGCTCGCGCTCGTGCTCACCGGGGTCGTGATCGGCACCCTGCTCGGCTCCGCAATTGCGCTGCTCAAGTATCTCGCGGATCCCTACAACCAGCTGCCCGCGATCACGTTCTGGCTGCTTGGCAGCCTCGCCGCGATCGCGCCGCAGGATCTCGCTGTCGCAGCGCCGCTCGCGCTGGCGGGATTGGCGCCGATGCTACTGCTGCGCTGGCGCGTGAACCTGCTATCGCTGCCGGACGACGAGGCGCGCGCGCTCGGCGTGGACACTAGGCGCCTGCGCAGCGTGGTGGTTGCGGCCGCGACACTTATGACCGCGGCCGCGGTGGCCGTGAGCGGCATCATCGGCTGGGTGGGCCTGCTGATCCCGCACGCTGCTCGGCTCGTGGTCGGCCCGCATTTCGGCCGGCTGCTGCCGCTCTCGATGCTGATCGGGGCCGCGTTTCTGCTCGCGGTCGACACGCTGTGCCGCACGATCGCTCCGATCGAAGTTCCGCCCGGAGTGCTGACCGCACTCATCGGCACACCGTTCTTCCTCTGGCTGTTCGCGCTGTCGCGCCGCGGATGGTGATGCTCGAGGTCGATTCGCTCGCCTTTGGCTTTGCCGGTCGCGTCGTCGGCCAGGGCATCGGCTTCACGCTCGCCGCGGGCGAGGTCATGTGCGTTCTCGGGCCGAACGGCGGCGGCAAGACGACGCTCTTCCGCACCCTGCTGGGCCTGCTGCCGCCGCTCGGCGGCACGGTGCGGGTGCAAGGCGCGCCGCTTGAAGCGCTGACCCGGACCGAAATCGCGCGCCGTGTCGGCTACGTGCCGCAGGCGCACGTCGGCACCTTCGCATTCACGGTGCGCGAAATGGTGCTGATGGGACGCACTGCGCATCTGGGTGCCTTCGCCTCCCCGGCCGCGCGCGACCGGGAAGTGGCCGAGCGCGCCATCGCCTCTCTCGGCATCGAGCACCTCGCGCACAGGCCGTTCACCGAGATCTCCGGCGGCGAGCGACAGCTCGCGCTGGTGGCGCGCGCACTGGCCCAGGACCCGGTGCTGCTGGTGATGGACGAGCCCACCGCCAGCCTGGATTTCGGCAACCAGTTGCGGGTCCTGGATCGGATCGGCGAGCTCGCCCGGCGCGGCATCGCGGTGCTGTTCTCCACCCACGATCCGGACCACGCCTTCCTGTGCGCGCAGCGCGCCCTGCTGCTCGCCGAGGGCCGCGCCCTGGAGGTGGGCGCGCCACGCGAGGTCATCCGGCCCGAAACGCTGCGCCGCATGTACGGCGTCGCCGTGCGCATCGTCGACGCAGGGAACGGCCAGCACGCCTGCCTGCCCGAGCCGGCGCCACGGTAAACTGCGTCAAACCCAACGGAGGATCGCCATGCCCGGATATGTCATCGCCGAGGTGCAAGTCACCGACCCGGCCGCCTACGAGGAGTACCGCAAGCTGGTGCCCGCCACGATCCAGAAGTACGGCGGCAGGTTCCTCACCCGCGGAGGCAAGACCGAAACCAAGGAAGGCGGATGGGCACCGCCGCGCTTCGTGATCGTCGAATTTCCGAGCCTGGAGCAGGCGCGCAAGTGGTACGAATCGCCCGAATACGCGCCCGCGCTGGCGATCCGCAAGAAGGCCTCGAAATCGAGGCTGATCCTCGCCGAGGGGCTCTAGCGCGCCTAGTAGTGCTTCTTCTTGCCCATCTTCTCGGGCATGGGCGCCGCTATGCCCTTGTTCTTGCGGTAATTCGCTACCGCGCGATCCTCGGCCGCGCTTAGCTCCGCGGCGCCTTTCGCCGCAGCAGCCTTTGCCTTCTCGGCCTCGGCGGCCTTCGCAGCGTCGCTCATCGGCGGGGCCGGCGGGAGCTTGGCTTCGGCTACGAAGCTGCCAAGCACGAGGCTGGCGGCGAATGCGGTGACGATGGCGGTGCGCTTCATGATTTTGCTCTCCCGTTTCCCGGTCAGTGCTGGGTCTGCGGCGTCCTGGCCGCGGCGCCGCTGGATTGCGCCTGGACCTTGCCCGATTTGACGTCGTTGTACCAGAGCTCGTGGTGCTGCTTGGCCCACTCCTCGTCGACGTAGCCGGTGCGCATCGCCTGGTAGGCGCCCTCGACGCCGATGGTGCCGAGGTAGATGTGGCCGAACGATAGCGCGATGAAGATCACGGCGCCGATGACGTGGATCACGTTCGCCTGCTGCATCGTCTCGCGCAGCTGGTCGAAGTTCGGGAACAGCATGATCAGCCCGGTAACGCTCATTATCACCCCGAGCAGCACGACGCCGCTCCAGAACCAGCCCTTCTCGCCGAGGTTGAAGCGTCCCGAGGGAACCTCTTCGCCGCCGAACATGCCGCCGGCCTTCGCGAGCCACTTGCCGTCGCCCGCCCGCCAGAAGTTGTCCTTGATGTACACGATGATCGTCAGCAGCAGGCTGAGTATGAAGAACGGGCCGACGAAGTTATGTAGGTTCTTGGACAGCGCACTGAGCCAAGCGAAAAGCGTGTAGCCGATCACCGGCAGCAGCACGAACTTGCCGAACAGGATCGTCAGCCCCGACAGCGCGAGGATCACGAAGCTGATCGCGGTGGACCAGTGCGCGATGCGCTCGAGGCTGCTGAAGCGCTCGATCAGGCGGCCGGTCGGCGCGTGCTTGAGCTTGATCGCGCCTTTCACAAGGTAGTAGACCAGGATCACCCCCGCCACGACGATCAGCAGCCAGCCGCCGTAATGGATGAGCGGGCCGTTGCGGAAATTGCGCCACGCCTCGCCCGCAGTGGCAAAGGACTTCTGCCCCGGGAAACGAAGCTGTGGCTGGATCAGCACCCCCATCTCGCGCCCAGGGAGTCCGGTGTAGTTCTTCTGGCCGGACTGCACGTCGCGCCAGACCGGCGCGTTGTTGCCGGGCTGCGTCACGGCACGCTCGGCCTGCGCCTTCGCCGATCCCTCCGCCTGCTGCGCGAGGGCAGCTTGGGGCAGCGCGACGATCACGAGCCCAAGTAGCGCGCCGAACAGCTTGCATAGCCTGGTCATCTCATCCTCCTTGCCGCAAGCCGCCGCTACTGGCCGATGCGCACGTACTCGTTCTGGGACTGGCTGCGGGTCTTGATCTCGTCTTCCCAACTCGTCTTGCTGCCCTTGTCCCACTTGGCGCCGCCGTAGGCGAGCGGCGCGTTGTCCCACGGGAGCGTGTCGGGCTTGCCCTGATACTTTCCGTGCTGGTAGGAGCTGGCCTGCGGCTTTTCACCGCAGCCGCCGAGCGCCACCAGTCCGAGCGCGGCGACGATCGCGACTGCTACTCCGCGCGCGCTCATGACTTGCTCCCGGAGGCGGCCTGTCCGCCCTTGGGCGGGCCGTAAGCGGTACCCCAGCCCCACACTTCGGCGCCCTTGCCGCGCACCGTGACGCGCTGGCGGTAGATATTCGC
>Ga0335081_10013252_pt1 | contig 13330 bp, 12 predicted proteins | sample Lox_Sample_35_FD_206713 | JGI IMG/M metagenome (GOLD analysis project Ga0335081, IMG submission 206713) | Soil microbial communities from Loxahatchee National Wildlife Refuge, Florida, United States - Lox_Sample_3.5 | ecosystem: Environmental > Terrestrial > Soil > Wetlands | place: USA...
CACAGCGGTGGAAAGGCGCTCCACCCCCGGAAGGGGCGGCGCCCGAAAGGTACATCCACCGGGGGCGATGCGGAGCAGACCTAGAAACACCGCGCGCGGGACGCCATCGGACTTGGCGGACTTGCGGCTAGTGGCTTCGATAAGCCTCGATATCGCGAGGTGTCGAGGCCCGTGGGTCCTCCGGGGCCCTTGGCGTCCCGCGCGCCCTCGGCATTTCGAGGGCGGCGGCGGAAATGGGAATACGGCCTACCCGGGGCCGACCAAAGAATACGGGCGATGACGCATGCCTAGAATTCAGACCTCATCCTGAGGAGCCCGCCGAAGCTTTAGCGAAGGCGGGCGTCTCGAAGGATGGCAGAAAATATTGGGGCCTCATGGTTCGAGACGCGCCCTTCGGGCGCTCCTCACCATGAGGAGAAAGTCTCAGCCCCGGAACGGGCGCTTGTCGCGCCGGCGGTCGGTGAGCGGCTGATAGGCGACGCGCGAGTGGTACGAGCAATAGGGCAGCTCGTTCACGGTGTCGCCGCCGCAGAAGAAGAAATCGGCGCTGCCTGGATCGCCCACCGGCCAGCGGCAGGTCTTGTCGCTGAGCTGCAACAGCGTCTTGCGCTGCTCGACCGGGATCTCGATCAGCTCCGGCTCGGGCTCCATGTCGTATTCGTAGGCGAGCGCGGTATTGCCCCGCATCGAGGGCCGCGACACCCGCAGCATGCCGGAGGAGCGCGCCTTGCGCGGCCTGGGGCTGGACGAGGAGGGGCTCTTGGCCCGCCCCGACAGGCCGAGGCGGTGCACCTTGCCGATCACCGCGTTGCGGGTGATGCCGCCCAATTCGGCGGCGATCTGGCTGGCGGACAGCCCGTCGGCCCACAGTTTCGTCAGCAGTGCTACCCTCTCGTCCGTCCAGCTCATCGGTATTCTCCTCAGCCTTCAAGGACTTGATTGGACTCGGTCGGAATCCGCCCTCGTTATCGGACGCCCATGCGGGACGCCTGACGCGTACGCCTCAGGAATGAACTAGAAGTCGGTCGCCGTACGAGATGTCGTACCGGCAGAAGTAAACGCTACAATATGGAGTGGCGCCCCCGCAAGCATTTGCAACCGCCAAAGCCCAGCTACCAACAGCTTTTCCTTTAGAATCGGCACTTGCGGCGAAAGTGAGTCAGAGCGCATCGCCCCGAAAAGTGGAAACCGGTTTTCGGACAAGGTGATGCGCCCCAAAATGCCGACCGTTGAAAATCGCAAGGTCCTGCAATACACTTGCAAAAGTGCCGCCCGGCGAGGCGGCACATTTCTTTTCGGCTGAGCGCATGACCCCGAAAAGTGGGCACCGGTTTTCGGAAAAGGTCATGCGCAAACGAAAAACGTTCGACGAAAGATTATGGCTGTGAGCTCGCATCTATTGCCGACTTATGCGCGTGTCGACCTCGCTTTCGAGCGGGGCGAGGGCGCGTGGCTGATCACGGCGGACGGCGAGCGCTATCTCGACTTCACCTCCGGCGTCGCGGTCAACGCGCTCGGCCATTCGCATCCGCATCTGGTCGAGGCGGTGACCGAGCAGGCCAAGAAGGTCTGGCACGTCTCGAATTTGTACCGCATCCCGGAAGGCGAGCGGCTGGCCGACCGGCTGTGCGCGGCGAGCTTCGCCGACACCGTGTTTTTCCAGAATTCCGGCGCCGAGGCGCTGGAGTGCGCCATCAAGATGGCGCGCAAGTATCAGTCGGCGTCGGGCAAGCCGGAACGCTACCGCATCGTCACCTTCGAAGGCGCCTTCCACGGCCGCACGCTCACCACTATCGCGGCGACCGGCAACAAGAAATATCTCGAGGGCTTCGGGCCGCCGGTCGAGGGCTTCGACCAGGTGCCGTTCGGCGATCTCGAGGCGGTCAAGAAGGCCATCGGGCCGGAGACCGCAGCCATCCTGATCGAGCCGATCCAGGGCGAGGGCGGCGTGCGGGTGGCGCAGCCGTCGTTCCTGCGCGCGTTGCGGGAATTGTGCGACAAGCACGGCCTGCTGCTGATCTTCGATGAGGTGCAGAGCGGCATCGCGCGCACCGGCCGGCTGTTCGACTATCAGCGGTCGGGCGTGACGCCCGACATCATGACGCTCGCCAAGGCATTGGGCGGCGGCTTCCCGATCGGCGCCTGTCTGGCGACCACCGAAGCCTCCAAGGGCATGACGGTCGGCACGCATGGCTCGACTTTCGGCGGCAATCAGCTCGCCATGGCCGCAGGTAATGCCGTGCTCGACGTGGTCCTGGCGCCCGGCTTCCTCACGCACGTGCAGAAGGTGGCCTTGCTGTTCAAGCAGCGCCTCGCCGAGCTGAAGGACCGCCACGCGTCGGTGATCGCCGAAGTGCGTGGCGAGGGGCTGCTGATGGGCCTACGCATGGTGCCGCCGGCTTCTGCCATGGTCGATGAATTGCGCAACGAGAAGATGATCACGGTCGCCGCCGGCGACAATGTGGTGCGGCTCCTGCCGCCGCTCATCATCGGCGAGCCGGAAGTCTCCGAAGCGGTCGCCCGCATCGATCGCGCCTGCACGCGCCTTGCGCAAATGCACGCGCGGCCGAAGGAGAAGGCGTCATGAGCGCCAACGGTTTGCGCCATTTCCTCGATCTCAGCGAGATTCCAAAGCCGACTTTGGCCGGCATGATCGATCATGCCCGCGCCATAAAGGCCGAGCGCGCGCGCGGGCTCATCGCGTCACCGCTCGCCGGCAAGACGCTGGCGATGATCTTCGACAAGCCGTCCACCCGCACGCGCGTCTCCTTCGACGTCGCCATGCGTCAGCTCGGCGGCGAGGCCATTCTGCTGACCGCGCAGGAAATGCAGCTCGGCCGCGGCGAAACGCTCGCCGACACCGCGCGCGTGCTGTCGCGCTATGTCGACGCCATCATGATCCGCATCCTCGACCACGAGGCGGTAGCCGAGATCGCCCGCAACGCCTCGATCCCGGTGATCAACGGGCTGACGCGCCGCTCGCACCCCTCGCAGGTCCTGGCCGACGTCATGACCTTCGAGGAGAAGAAAGGCCCGATCCGCGGCCGCACGGTGGCCTGGACCGGCGACTCCAACAACGTGCTGGCCTCCTGGATGCATGCCGCCGAACGCTTCGATTTCAACCTGCGGGTGGCGACCCCCAACGAGCTCAGGCCGAAGAAGTGGCTGATGGACTGGGTGAAGTCGTCGGGCGCGGCGATCAAGATCGGCGAGGATCCGGAAGCCGCGGTGAAAGACGCCGACTGCGTCGTCACCGACACCTGGGTCTCGATGGGCGACCGCGACGGCAAGCACCGCCACAACGTGCTCAAGCGCTACCAGGTCAATGCGCGCTTAATGGCAAAAGCCAAGCCGGACGCCATCTTCATGCATTGCCTGCCGGCTCACCGCGGCGAGGAGGTCACCGACGAGGTGATCGACGGGCCGCAATCGGTGGTGTTCGACGAGGCCGAGAACCGGCTGCACGCGCAGAAGGGCCTGCTGGCCTGGTGCTTGCACGCTGACTCATAACTGTCATTCCGGGGCGCGGCCTTTAGGCCGCGAACCCGGAATCCATAATCCCGGCGCTGCGGCGTATGGATTCCGGGTTCGCTCGCTTTGCTCGCGCCCCGGAATGACGACTTCGGGGGGCTCGCAATCAAACGGATGAACGCTAAATAAGACCTCATGACCGATCCGAACGCCAGTCCCGACATCGTCATCCCGTCCCGCGCGCCCTCGGCCACCCCCACCGACGACATCGTCACCCCCTTCGAGGTCGCCAAGCTCGATCTGCGCGGCCGCGTGGTGCGGTTGGGGCCGGTGGTCGACGAGATTTTGGAGCGGCACGATTATCCGCAGCCGATCGCCAAGCTGGTGGGCGAGGCGATCGTGCTCACCGTTATGCTCGGCTCGGCGCTCAAGATTGACGGCCGCTTTATCTTGCAGACGCAGACCGACGGTCCGGTGCGCATGCTGGTGGTGGACTACACCGCCCCCGGCAAGGTGCGCGCCTGCGCGCGCTTCGACAAAAATCGCATCGCCGAAGCGATCGCCGCCGGCAAAGCGGATGCCGGCCAACTGCTCGGCAAAGGTCATCTCGCCATGACCATCGATCAGGGCCCCGACATGAATCGCTATCAGGGTCTGGTGGCGCTCGAGGGCGGCTCGCTGGAAGACGCCGCACACGAATATTTCCGCCGCTCCGAGCAGATCCCGACGCAGGTGCGCCTCGCGGTTGCCGAGGAATTGCGCGCCGGCGCCGGCGGTCCCAGCCATAGCTGGCGCGCCGGCGGCATCATGCTGCAATTTCTGCCCAAATCGCCCGAGCGCGCGCGCGTCGCCGATCTCGATCCCGGCGATGCGCCGGAAGGCACCGTGACGCACACCGTGCCGGAGGACGAGGCCTGGATTGAGGGCAAGGCGCTGGTTTCCACCGTCGAGGATATCGAGCTGATCGATCCCGCGTTGTCGAGCGAGCGGCTGGTCTACCGGCTGTTCCATGAGCCCGGCGTGCGCGTGTTCCGCAGCGCGCCGCTGCGCGCGGAATGCTCCTGCTCGCGCGACAGCGTGGAAGCGATGCTCAAGAGCTTCTCGCAGGACGACCGCGACCATATGGTCGAGGACGGGCGCATTTCGGTGACCTGCGAATTCTGCAGCGCCAATTATCTGTTCGCGCCCGGCGAGATCGACGCCAAGGCGAGCTGAGGACTCACATTATGCGCACGGCGTTGTTGGCTCTCTTCGTGCTGATCGCGCCGCAAGCGGCGTGGGCGCAAAGCTGTCCCGAACCGCTCGCTTCAGCGCGACGTTTGGTCCTGGTAATTGCCGATACGCCCTCCAGCACCACCGCGACCGTCGAGCGTTTCGAGCGCGACACGCCGAATGCGCCGTGGCAGCTCAGCGGCGGCGCGGCGACCGCTCTGATCGGCCACAAGGGTCTGGCCTGGGCCTACGCGTTTCGTGGCTTTGCGCGCAAGGGCGAGCCAGTGAAAGTGGAAGGCGACAAGCGCGCGCCGGCGGGCTTCTATAAGATCGGGCGCAGCTTCGGTTTTGCCGTGTCGGATCGCGCGAATTATTTGCACATCACCGACGGCATGACATGCGTCGACGACCTTTCCTCGCCCGCCTACAACACCATCACCACGCGCGCCGAGATCGGCTCGAAGGTGCACGGCGAGAATATGTGGCGCGTGCCCGAATACGGCCGAGGCCTGCTGGTCGAGTACCCGACCAACCGCAAGGCGCGGGCCGGGTCCTGCATTTTTATCCACCTGCAATTGCCCGGGAAAACCGGCACCAGCGGCTGCGTCGCCTTGCCGGAGCCGCAACTCGAGGCCGTGCAGGATTTTTCGGCGGATGGCGCCGTGCTGGCGGTGCTGCCGCGGCAGGCGCTCGGTCGTTTCAAGAGCTGCTTGCCGGCACCGGCTAATTGATCGTGCGTTCCGCGTAGGATGAATCGAGCGAGAACGCCGGGATCTCGATATCGAAATGCTCACCCGCCGCCGTAACCATCCCGTAACTGCCGGTCATGAAGCCGGATGGTGTCGGCAGCGGCACCCCGCTGGTGTACTCGAAGGATTCGCCCGGCTTGAGCACCGGCTCCTCGCCGACCACGCCCGGCCCTTTGACCTCCTGCAGCCGCCCGAGCGCGTCGGTGATGCGCCAATGCCGCGTCTTGATCTGCACGGTCTCCGCCCCGAGATTGGCGATGTCGATGGTGTAGGCCCAGAAGTAATAGCCGTTGCTCGGTGACGACCGCTCCGAGACAAAGCGGGGCGTCACTGTGACCTCGATCTTGCGGGTGACAGCGCGGTACATCTATATGCCGTATAATTGTCGCAGTCGGGGCGATCTGTCCTTGCGACGAGAGTATGGCCGAAAGGCCGTCTGAAAGAAAAGCCGTTCATGGCTCCTTTGGCCCCGGTTTCGACCGAACGCGATCTGCGGCTCGATTTGTTCCGAGGGCTCGCCCTCTGGCTGATCTTTCTCGACCACATCCCGTCCAATGCGGTGAGCTGGATCACCATCCGCAATTACGGCTTTTCCGACGCCACCGAGATTTTCGTCTTCATCTCCGGTTACACCGCAGCCTTCGTCTATGGCCGCGCCATGGACCAGCACGGCTTCGTGGTGTCGAGCGCCCGCGTGCTCAAGCGCGCCTGGCAGATCTACATCGCGCACGTGTTCTTGTTCGCGATTTACCTCGCCGAGATCGCCTATGTTGCGCATTCCTTCGACAATCCGCTCTACACCGAAGAAATGGGTGTGCTCGATTTCCTGAAGGAGCCGGACATCACCATCCTTCAGGCGCTGCTGCTGAAGTTCAAGCCGGTCAACATGGACGTGTTGCCGCTGTACATCGTGCTGCTCGCCTGGTTCCCGCCGATCCTGTGGCTGCTGCGGCGCGCGCCCTCGACCGCGTTGATCGCCTCCGCCGCGTTCTATTCGCTCACCTGGTGGTTCGACTGGAACATCCCCGCCTATCCGAAGGGCGTCTGGCTGTTCAATCCCTTCGCCTGGCAGATGCTGTTCGTGTTCGGCGCATGGTGCGCGCTCGGCGGCGCGCAGCGGTTGTCGCGTTGGATCGATTCCCCGGTCGTCATTTCGCTGGCGGCTTTCTATCTCGCCTTCGCGTTCTTCATCACCATGGGCTGGTATTTTCCGCGGCTGGCGGCGCTGGTGCCGAAATTCGTCAACGACATCATCTATCCGATCGACAAGACCAATCTCGACGTGCTGCGCATTTTGCATTTCCTGTCGCTGGCCGTGATCACGATCTGGTTCGTGCCGCGCGACTGGCCGGCGCTCAAATCGCCGGTGGCCTGGCCAGCGATCGTGTGCGGCCAGCATTCGTTGGAAACTTTCTGCCTCGGCGTGTTCCTCTCCTTCGCCGGCCACTTCGTCTTCACCGAAATATCCAACGGGCTGCCGACGCAGGTCGCGGTCAGCCTCGCCGGCATTGCCATCATGGTTGGGGCGGCGGCCCTGGTTTCGTGGTATAAGCGGGTCGAGCGACGGGGTCCGGGACCGCGTCCGCCGGCGGCGACGCCGAGCTACGCGGGGGGCGCAGGATGAAACGCCTGGCATTGCTGCTGGCATTGCTGCCGCTGGCCGGTATGGCCATGGCCGAGCAGCCCGCCGAGTGCTTGGTCGCGCAGACCCAGCTTGAGCAAGCTTTTCCGCTGCACCGCGTCACGGCCGCGATCGCGGCCAAAAAGCTTAACGTGCTGGTCGTCGGCGCCGGCTCTTCCACCCTACCGGGTGCGAACGGCGCCAAAACCGCATACCCCGCGCGCCTGCAAAAGGCGCTGGCCGAACTGTTGCCGGGCGTCGCCGTCAAAGTCACGGCCGACGTCAAAGCCGGACGCACCGCCGCCGAGATGGTCAAGACGCTCGAAAAACCGCTGGCCGATGCCAAGCCGGCGCTGATGATCTGGCAGACCGGAACGGTCGATGCGATGCAGGCGGTTGACGCAGATCAATTCAGCCAGGCGCTCGATCAGGGTATCAATATTGCCCGTTCCGCAGGCGCTGACGTTATCTTAGTCAATTCCCAATACAGTCCTCGAACGGAATCGATGATCGCGTTGACAACTTATGCCGACAATATGCGTTGGGTTGCACTGCAACATGATGTCCCACTGTTTAACCGCTTCGAGATCATGAAATTGTGGGCCGACCTCGGTACATTCGACTTGACCGGCGCGGCCAACAAGCTTGATATCGCCGCACGAGTTCATAATTGTGTCGCGTGGTTGCTGGCCGATCTCGTCAACGAAGCGGCCAAGCAGGGCGGACCTCAAACAGAGGCCGTTAAGCCGGGGGCTGGAAACTAAGTGCAACACCATCTCACTCTTCGCGCGGCAAAGCACATCGCCGTCGCCGCGGTCGTGGCAACTGTCACTCTGCCGCTCGCCGCGCGCGCCGAGCAGCCGAGTTGCGACGCGCAGCCCAGTCTCGTGCGCTTCGCCGTTCCGCTGGCGCGCGTCGGACATAAATTGTCGGCCGGCCAGCCGATCACCATCGTTGCCATCGGTTCGTCGTCGACCGCGGGCTCGGGCGCAAGCTCGCCGGCCGCGACCTATCCGAGCCGGTTGCAGGCCGAGCTTTCCCAGCGTTTTCCCAATCACCACATCACCGTGATCAATCGCGGCGTCGGCGGCGAAGAAGTCCCCGACATGCTCAAGCGCTTCGATCAGGCCGTGATCGCCGCCAAGCCCGATCTGGTCATTTGGCAGCTCGGCACCAACTCGGTGATTCGCGATCACGCGCTTAGCGATCATGGCTCGCTCATCCGCCAGGGCATCGGCAGGATCCGCGCGACCGGCGCCGACATCATTCTGCTCGACCCGCAATACGCGCCCAAGGTGATTGCCAAGCCCGAAGCCGCCCACATGGTCGAGCTGATTGCCGTCACCGCGAAGCAGGAAGACATCGATCTTTATCCGCGCTTCGACGTGATGCGGCATTGGCGCGATGTCGATCACATAGACTTCAAGGCGTTCGTGTCGCCCGACGGGCTGCACATGAACGACTGGAGCTATGCGTGCCTGGCCAAGAGCCTCGGGCAAGCGATCGCGGAAGCCGCGCGGCGACCGGTCTTGTCGGCGTCAATGCACGCCTTCGCCGACTAGAATCTTACGCCGCGTCCAGCGCCGTCAGTAAATCCTCGATCAGGTCGTCGGGATGCTCGAGCCCGGCCGAGAAACGCACGAGCCCATCGCCGATGCCGAGCTCGGCGCGTTGCGCCGGCGTCAGCCTTTGATGTGTCGTCGTGGTCGGATGCGTGACCAGGCTCTTGGCGTCGCCGAGGTTATTGGTGATGCCGATGAGCTTGAGCCCGTTGAGGAAACGGAAGGCGCCTTCCTTGCCGCCTTTCACCTCAAACGAGCACAGCGTCGAGCCGGCCTTCATCTGCTTGGCGATCACGGCGGCCTGCGGATGATCACTGCGACCGGGATAGATCAGCCGGCTGATCTTCTTGTGGCCGGCGAGCGTGTTCGCAACCTTGCCCGCAGTGTCGGTCTGCCGCTCTACACGCACCGATAACGTCTCCAGTCCTTTCAGCAATACCCAGGCATTGAACGGTGACATCGACGGTCCGGTCTGCCGGATCACCTGGTGCACGTGGTCCATGATGAATTTTTCCGACGCCAAAATGACGCCGCCGAGCACGCGGCCTTGCCCGTCGATGTGCTTGGTCGCCGAGTAGACCACGCAATCAGCGCCGAGCGTCAGCGGCTGCTGATAGAGCGGCGTCGCGAACACGTTGTCCACCACGAGCTGGGCGCCGGCATTGTGCGCGATCTCGGCGACGGCTGCGATGTCGATCACCTCCAGCGTCGGGTTGGTCGGCGATTCCAGAAAGAACGCCTTGGTGTTCTTCTGCACCGCCGACTTCCACGCATTGAGGTCGGTGCCATTGACCAAGGTTGACGTCACACCGAAGCGCGGCAGCCATTCCTCGATAACCCAGCGGCAGGAACCGAACAGCGCCTTGGCAGCGACCACGTGATCGCCGGCCCGCACCAAACCCATCAGCGCGGTCGTCACCGCCGCCATGCCGGTCGCGGTCGCGCGCGCGGCCTCGGCGCCTTCGAGCGCGGCCATGCGCTGCTCGAACATGGTCATGGTCGGGTTGGAGTAGCGTGAATAAACGTAACCCGGGATCTTGCCGGAGAAGCGCGCTTCGCAGTCCTCGGCACTGTCGTAGATGTAGCCTTGGGTGAGGAACAGCGCCTCCGAGGTCTCCCTGAATTCGGACCTCAGAATGCCGGCATGAACCAGCCGGGTTTCGGGGCGGTAGGTCTTTTTGCTCGATTTGGACGCGGGCATGCGGGCCTCCTTTAGTCGGCTTGCGCATGGCCTTGCCCGAAAACCGGTGCCCACTTTTCGGGGCCATGCGCCGGCCAACAAAAAACCGGCCGGAGAAATATCTCGGCCGGGCTCACGCGTCCCCGGCCTTTTAGCGACTTGTTTAACGTGGCTGCAAGCCGGCCGGCTCAAATGACCACGGATTAAATTGTTTGTAGCGGAGCGAGCGGCTTCCCGTCAAGGCGCCTGTCGGGTTAGATCGGCGCGCACTGGAAAGAGGCGCCGTGGCACTGACATTCGCCGTCGAGGACAAGGGCATTTTGCCCGACCGCATGATTGCGGCGCTTGCCCGCGCCGGTGGGATTTTGCCCGCGGCCGATTTCGCGCCCGATCAGATCCAGCCGGCGAGCCTCGATTTGCGGCTCGGCGATGTCGCCTACCGCGTGCGCGCGAGCTTCCTGCCGGGCTCGAGTACCGTGGCCAAGCGCATCGACGAATTGAAGCTGCACGAGATCGCGCTCTCCGACGGCGCCGTGCTGGAAACCGGCTGTGTCTATATCGTGCCGCTGCTGGAAAGCCTGGCATTGCCGGCGGAAATTTCCGCCGCCGCCAATCCGAAAAGTTCGACCGGCCGGCTCGACGTGTTCACGCGCGTCATCGCCGACGAAATCCGCGGCTTCGACCGCATCGCGGCCGGCTATCACGGCCCGCTTTATGCCGAGATCAGCCCGCGCACCTTCCCGGTGCTGGTGCGCGAGGGTTCGCGGCTGTCGCAAATCCGCTTTCGCCGCGGCGGCGCGCTGCTCGATGCGCGGGCGTTACGCGAACTGCATGCGCGTGAGCGGCTGGTCGATTCGGACACCGCCGACGTCAGCGAAGGCGTTGCGGTCGGCGTCGATCTCTCCGGCATCGGCCCGGGCGGCCTGGTCGGCTATCGCGCCAAACGCCACACCGGCCTGATCGACGTCGAACGTCGCGCCGGCTACTCGGTGCTCGAGTTCTGGGAGCCGATGATGGCGCGCGCCGACAAGACGCTGATCCTCGATCCCAACGAATTCTACATCCTCGCCTCCAAGGAAGCGGTGCAGGTGCCGCCCGATTACGCCGCCGAGATGGTGCCGTTCGATCCGCTGGTCGGCGAATTCCGCGTGCACTATGCCGGATTCTTCGATCCCGGCTTCGGCTACGCCGGCTCAGGCGGCAAGGGCGCGCGCGCCGTGCTGGAAGTGCGCTCGCGCGAAGTGCCGTTCATTCTGGAGCACGGCCAGATCGTCGGTCGGCTGGTGTACGAGAAAATGCTGGCGCGGCCCGACACGCTCTACGGCCAGGGCATCGGCTCGAATTACCAGGCGCAGAGCCTGAAGCTGTCCAAGCATTTCAAGACGTGAGGCGGCCCTTGCCGCTGCCGCATCGCTTTCGGTATTGTTGAAAACAGTCGGCTCAGGCTGATGGGGAGTTCATCATGCGCGTCGCGCTTTGCGTGGTTGCCGTCTTGCTCGGCTTGCCGAGCCTCGTCTACGCGCAAGATTCCGGCGACAAAATTAATCCGCGCTGGAAAAAGATCGAGGTTCCAACGATCGACCCCAACATGGGCTTTACGGCCAGATTCGGCGCGAATGAATCGCAGATCTGGCAAACGCCGGATCCTTCCAGCCTCAACCAAGCGCGGCGCAGTTGGGACAATGACGACCGGGCCTTTGGCCTGACCTTTTCACGGCCGATCCAGTACTGATTGTGTCTCGATCGTGGGACATGGCATAAAGCGAAAAGCGCGCGGGCGTAGTTCAATGGTAGAACGGCAGCTTCCCAAGCTGCATACGAGGGTTCGATTCCCTTCGCCCGCTCCAATACTTAGGAGCATTCCGGCTGAAAGTTTTGAGAGCGGTTTTGAGAAGTTATGTTCGCGGTTCGGTCTCTGCCCCGAGGCGCATATTCCGTCAGCGTCAGAGCTGATCGCGCACGGTATCGAATCGCGGCAAAATCGTAGTGCAGCTACCCTTAAGGAAGTTTCACGCCATATCGTGTGACCCTCACCGCGTTCAATTTGGACTCCGAAGCAATCTTCTTTAGAGCCTCTTCTGTACGACGAACAACTTCGAGCATTTCCGGGCTCGCGTTTGAGATGCGTCGAAAATCCAAACCGGACAATATGACTTTTCTCATCTCGTCACCCTCTTTCGACTTAATCAATTTATAGTATTCCTCGACTGGAATGGTAGCCAACTTTGCAATTGCTTCGTTGTTATAGTTTTGCGCGGCCTGAATTAGCTCAGCCTCAAAATCAAACGTTTTGGCCGCCGCCTCGGCTGCCGCATTCTGCCTTTCAGCCACGACAGCAGCCACCGCAGGATGAAAATTGCCTCGTAGGAATGGCTCTTTCGTTGGGTCCCAAAAGTCGATTGGCCTATTCTCAACAAAATATTTAATGATGCCTTTTGCTTCCTCTTGTTTGTCCAATTCAAATAATACAGCTACGGCTGCATCCAAGTTGGCGAGTGACACCACGGCTACGTTTGCTCTAAGTCCATCCAAAATTGATTTTGTAACTTCGTCGATGTTATCTCGAAGAGAATCATGAAATGGCCGCCAAGCTTTTTCTAGCGAGCCAGTTTTCTTTTGAATTTCAAGCGTTCGATTTTGTTCTTCGGCTTTGCTTGTTATCGACGGAATGTCCAATATGCCAGTATCCACGAACTTCGCTAACTCTGCATCAAAGTCATCCATATTCATAAATTGGTATTCGCTGAGAAGGGCAGACCATTTTTCATCATCTGCTGTGACCGCCTCATTGGTGCGTTTTCTTCGCAAATAGCGGGCCACTGAACTGACGCGGAAGTAATCCAACGGCGGCGCCACATTCGGTTGGAATTTGCTCCAACCGAATAGGACTAGCGAATGAATAGCCTGCTGAGTTATTTCTGGAGCATACGGCGTTAGGTGGGGCAGAATTTGTCTAACGAGGCGCTCTATCTTCTTGATTACCCGAATGTTCGCAATCTTTAAGGTCTCGCAATAGCCTCGAAGGAGTGTAGTCGCGCGGTCGTCTGTTTTGAGTGCGATGTTGAGCGCTTCCGGCGCGGTTGGCGAAAAGACAAGCCTTGCATCAAACACTTTTTCGAAGTGAGTATCAAAATCGCCTTTATCGACGTCTAGCTCTTCCTCATTCAACAACAATATAACCTTGCATCCCCTTTGTTCCCGCAAAAATGAAATCAAACCAAAAACATCCTTCAATTCCAAGCCCGCTCCGCGTCTTTCTAAATCATCAATGCAGACGATTTGATTCCGGATTGCAGAGAAGTAAAGCGGGCCCGCTTTAGACAGCAACTGGCCAATAGTCGGCAGGCCTTCCGCGAGGCGGCTGTATTTTGTCGCCGTTGAGGCGACCCTTTTTAGAATGTCCTTTCCTTTGTCTGTATAACTAGTCGCTGGAGCATCTAGGAATTCTAGATTTTCGAAGAGCGTCAATTTCAATCCTTCCAAAGAATTGACTCCAAAAAGAGATGCATAGGAATAGCGCGTCAGACCGATTTTG
>Ga0335081_10013253_pt1 | contig 13330 bp, 11 predicted proteins | sample Lox_Sample_35_FD_206713 | JGI IMG/M metagenome (GOLD analysis project Ga0335081, IMG submission 206713) | Soil microbial communities from Loxahatchee National Wildlife Refuge, Florida, United States - Lox_Sample_3.5 | ecosystem: Environmental > Terrestrial > Soil > Wetlands | place: USA...
CGACGATCTTGAGCAGCTGCTTGCGCTCGGTCTCGAGCTTGTTGATCTTGTCGATCAGGACCTGCACCGCGTTGTTCTCGATCGGCAGCTGCGGCGGCGGCTTGTCGGGGCGGGTCGCCACCGCGGCGGCCGCGCCGCCGACCAGCACCAGCCCGATCGCGGCGACCGCGGCGAACCGCGCGGGCGAGCGCTGCGGCGGCGGCACCAGCTCGCCGAGCAGCGCCGACATCATCGGAAAGCGCTTGGCGCGCTCGCGCTCGAGCCCGCGCAGCACCGCGCGCGAGATCGAGCTCGGCACGCGCGTGCCCTCGGGCGCCGGCAGCGCGCGATCGCCGCGCTCGAGCATCGTGATCGCGGTCGCACCGGGCAGCGGGTGGGTGCCGAACAGCGCCTCGTAGAGCGCGACGCAGAAGCTGAACTGATCGCTGCGCGCGTCGATATCGGGCCCGGTCAGCTGCTCCGGCGGCATGTAGCGCGGCGTGCCGAGCACCGTGCCGGTCGCGGTGAGATCGACCTGCAGCGGGCTGCCCTGCGCGTGCGGCTTGATCGCGTCGTGCAGCGCGACCGACGCGGGGCCGCGGTTGGAATCGTCGAGCCCGAACGCCGAGCGCGCGAGCCCGAAGTCGGTGACGCGGACGCGGCCTTCGGTGCCGACCAGCACGTTGTCGGGCTTGAAGTCGCGGTGGAGCAGACCGACGCCGTGCGCGGCCATGAGGCCGCGGCCGGCCTGCAGGAACACGTCGAGGATCTCGCGATACGTGCGCGGCCAGCGCTTGAGCCAGGTGGTCAGCGTGTCGCCCTCGACGAACTCCATCGCGATATAGACGTCGTCGTCCTCGGTGGTGCCGACGTCGTAGACGCCGACCACGTTGGGATGGTTGAGCTGCGCGATCGCCTGGGCCTCGCGCTTGAGCCGGGCGCGCGCCTCCTTGGCGTTGGCGCCGAGGTTCGCGCGCAGGAGCTTGAGCGCGACCTTGCGATCGAGCTGCGGATCGTAGGCGGCGAACACCACGCCCATCCCGCCGGTGCCGAGCGTCGACAGCACGAGGTAGCGCCCGACGCGATCGCCGACCGTGAGCTTGCGCGGCAGCTTGCCGGCCTGCGACTCGGTGACCCGCTCGTGCTTGCGGGTCGCGGCCTGGCTGTCGTCCTCGCTGCCCGCCAGCGCGGCGACCAGCGCGCGGCAGTCGCGGCACCCCGCGAGGTGACCCTCGATCCGCGAAGCCTGAGGGGCTGCGAGAGATCCCGATACGAACTCGCTCGCCGCGTTGTCGTCGAGGCACTCCACCGTGACTCGAGCGTAGCAAACGCCGTCCGGCAACCGCTTGAAATGCAATGACATGCTCCCGGGGTTCGCAGTCTCCACCGGAGACACCGCCCGAACGCCCGGGTTTCGCTTGCGAAAGGCGCGGTTACACGGTAGCAAGCACCCCCCAAGGAGTGGCTTCCCGTGCTGACCGACCTGTCTAAAGTCCGCAACATCGGCATCTCCGCCCACATCGACAGCGGCAAGACGACGCTGACCGAGCGCATCCTCTATTACACGAACCGGATCCACCAGATCCACGAGGTGAAGGGCAAGGACGGCGTCGGCGCGAAGATGGACTCGATGGAGCTCGAGCGCGAGCGCGGGATCACCATCCAGTCGGCCGCGACGTTCTGCCAGTGGCCGCCGCCGGCCACGTCGAAGGCCGTGATGGCCGTGCCCGGCTCGCCGATCAAGAGCCAGCACTGGATCAACATCATCGACACCCCGGGACACGTCGACTTCACGATCGAGGTCGAGCGCTCGCTGCGCGTGCTCGACGGCGCGATCATGGTGCTGTGCGGCGTCGCCGGCGTGCAGTCGCAGAGCTACACGGTCGACCGCCAGATGCGGCGCTACAAGGTGCCGCGCATCGCGTTCATCAACAAGCTCGACCGCACCGGCGCCAACCCGTTCCGCGTGCGCGATCAGCTGCGCGACAAGCTCAAGCTCCACCCGGTCATGATCCAGATGCCGATCGGCCTCGAGGACAAGCTCGAGGGCGTGGTCGATCTGATCGACATGCAGGCCTACAAGTTCTACGGCGACAACGGCGAGACCATCGAGCGCGGCCCGATCCCGCCCGAGCTCGCGGACCAGGCCGACAAGCTGCGCCACGAGATGCTCGACAACCTGTCGCTGGTGTCCGACGAGCTGACCGAGGCGATGCTCGAGGACAAGGTCACCCCCGAGGTGATCCGCGCGGCGCTGCGCAAGGCGACGGTCGCGCTCAAGTGCACGCCGGTCATGATGGGCTCGGCGCTCGGCAACAAGGCGGTGCAGCTCCTGCTCGACGGCGTGTGCTCGTACCTGCCCGATCCGCGCGAGGTCGAGAACGTCGCGCTCGATCTGTCCAAGAACGAGGAGCCGGTCGTCCTCGAGTCCAACCCCGACAAGCCGCTCGTCATGCTCGCGTTCAAGCTCGAGGACGGGCGCTACGGCCAGCTGACCTACATCCGGGTCTACCAGGGCAAGCTCAAGAAGGACGACTTCATCGTCAACAGCCGCAACGGCAAGAAGGTGAAGGTCGGCCGGCTCGTGCGCATGCACGCCGACGATCGCGAGGAGATCACCGACACCGGCGCGGGAGACATCTGCGCGGTGTTCGGCGTCGACTGCAACTCGGGCGACACGTTCACCGACGGCAGCGTCAACTACGCGATGACCTCGATGTTCGTGCCCAAGCCGGTGATCTCGGTCGCGGTGCGGCCGAAGGACTCCGGCGCCGAGATGAACATGTCCAAGGCGCTGAACCGGTTCACCCGCGAGGATCCGACGTTCCAGTGCTGGGTCGATCCCGAGTCGAACGAGACGATCATCGCCGGCATGGGCGAGCTCCACCTCGAGGTCTACATCGAGCGCATGAAGCGCGAGTACAAGGCCGAGGTCGTGACCTCGCCGCCGGTCGTGGCGTATCGCGAGACGATCACGCGCAAGACCGAGTTCCTGTACACCCACAAGAAGCAGACCGGTGGCTCGGGCCAGTACGGCAAGGTCGGCGGCTACGCCGAGCCGTTCGAGGGCGACTTCGAGTTCGTCGACGAGATCAAGGGCGGCGCGATCCCGCGCGAGTTCATCCCGTCGTGCGAGAAGGGCTTCAAGAGCATGCTCGCGAAGTCGCCGCGGATCGGCGTGCCGGTGGTCGGGCTGCGCATCGTGATCAACGACGGCCAGTCGCACCAGGTCGATTCGAGCGACATCGCGTTCCAGGAAGCGGCGCGCGGCGCGTTCCGCGACTTCTTCCCGCGCGCGTCGCCGAAGATCCTCGAGCCGATCATGAAGCTCTCGATCGAGGGGCCGGCCGAGTTCTCGGGCAACATCCTGGGTCTCATCATGCAGCGCCGCGGCATCGTGATGGGCTCGACCGAGGAAGACGGCAACGCGCGGGTCGACGCCGAGGTGCCGCTCGCCGAGATGTTCGGGTTCTCGACCCCGCTGCGCTCGGCGACCCAGGGCAAGGCCGAGTTCACGATGGAGTTCGCGAAGTACGCCGAGGTGCCGAACATCATCTCGGAGGAGCTGCTCGCGAAGGCCAAGAAGGCCCGGGAAGAGGCTTCGAAGAAGTAGCGCGTGGCCGCGGTCGGCGTGGTCGGGTGCGGGACGGCCGGGGCGGCCGCGGCGATCCTGCTCGCGCGCGCCGGGCACGACGTCACCGTGCTCGAGCGCGTGCCCGCGCCGCGGCCGGTCGGCGCCGGCATCCTGGTGCAGCCGACCGGTCAGGCGGCGCTGGCGCGCCTGGGCCTCTACGAGCAGGTCGCGGCGCGCTCGGCGCGGATCGATCGGCTGTGGCTGCGCGCACCCGGCGGCCGCACCCTGGTCGATCTGCACTACGCGGCGTGCGACCCGGGCTGGTTCGGGCTCGGCGTGCACCGCGGCGTGCTGTTCGAGGCGCTGTACCGCGCCGCGTGCGCCGAGCCGCGCGTGCGCGTGTGCGCCGGCCGCGACATCCGGGCGCTGCGCCGCGACGGCGCGCGCCACCTCGCGCTCGACGCCGCGGGCGACGCGCACGGTCCGTTCGACCTCGTGGTGATCGCCGACGGCGCGACCTCCGGGCTGCGCGCCGCCGCCGGCGCGGTCCGGCGCGATGCACCCTATCCGTGGGGCGCGCTGTGGTTCATCGCCGAGGATCGCGACCGCGTCTATCGCGGCGAGCTGTATCAGATCGCGAGCCGTGCCCGCCGGCTCTACGGCGTGCTGCCGACCGGCCTGGGGCCGGGCGATGGCGAGACCCCGGTGGTCAGCCTGTTCTGGAGCCTCGCCGCGCGCGAGCTCGACGCCTGGCGCAGCGGCGGGCTCGCCGCGTGGAAGGCCGAGGTCAGCGCGCTCGACCCGCGCATCGGCTTCGCGCTCGACCGGATCGACTCGCCCGACCAGCTGGTGTTCGCGCGCTATCGCGACGTCCAGATGAGGCGCTGGCACGAGCCCGGCGTGGTGTTCGTCGGCGACGCCGCGCATGCCGCGAGCCCGCAGCTCGGTCAGGGCGCGAACCTCGCCCTGCTCGACGCGCTCGTGCTGGCCGACTGCGTCGCGGCGGCGCCGTCGCTCGCCGCCGCGCTCGACGACTACGCGCGCAACCGCCGCCGCCACCTCCGCTACTACCAGCGCATGACGCGCTGGTTGACCCCGCTGTTCCAGTCGGACTCGCGCGTGCTCGGCTGGCTGCGCGACTGGACGTTCCCGCTCGCCAACGCGATCGGCCCGCTGCGCCGCCACATGATCCGCACGATGGCCGGCGTCGCGCTCGGCTTCGGGCCCAGCCAGCTCGCGCTGCCCACGGGGGCGGCGTCGGCCGCCGGCGAGCCGATGTCCTGAGCCGCCCGCAGCGAGCCGGACGAGCGCGCCCGCGAGCTAGCGCACGGCGTCCCTGGCGATCACGGTCCAGTCGTGGTGGGCGAAGCCCTCCGCGATCACCGCGTCCATCCGCGCCGCGATCGCGGGGAGCAGCGCGAGCGGGACGCCGGCCGCGCCCGCCGCGTCGAGCATCAGCCCGGCGTCCTTGCGCGCCATCGCGAGCTCCCACGACGGATCCTCGTAGTCGCCGCTGGTCATCCGCGCGAGCCGCGCGCCGATCGCCATCGCCGGGTTGAACTGCTCGAACAGCTTCGCGGCGTCGCCCGCCGCCACGCCGAGCGCCTTGGCGAGCGCGAGCACGTCGGCGAGACCCGCGGTGAAGCACATGAGGAACGCGTTGCCGAGCAGCTTGAACGACGCGGCGGTCTCGGGGCGATCGCCGAGCTCGAGCAGCTTGCCGGTCATCGGCTGGAGCAGCGGACGCACGCGCTCGATGGTGGCGCGATCGCCGGAGATCATCATCAGGCCGGTCGCCTCACGCGCGTTCTGCGGGCCCATGAACACCGGCGCATGGACGTAGGTGACGCCGCGCTCGCGCCAGCGCGCGACCCGGTCGGCGGCGCCGCGCGGCGAGGTCGTGGTGTGATCGATGACGAGCGCGCCCGCGGCGAGCCCGGGCCGCGCCCGCTCGAGCACGTCGTCGACCGTCGCGTCGTCGCGCAGCGCGAGATGCACGCGCTCGGCGCCGCGCACCGCGGCTGCGGGATCCTCGCACGCGACCGCGCCATCGCGTTCGAGCGCGCGCGCCTTGTCGGGCGAGCGGTTCCACACCTGCACGGCGTGGCCGCGCTGACGCAGCGCGCGAACGAAGTTGCTTCCGAGCAGGCCGGTGCCGAGGAACGCGATCATCGTGGCCGGGATGATAACGTGACGGCGTCGCAAGGAGGATCGCGTGCAGGCAACGATGATGGATACCCCGCTCACGCTCGACTGGATCGCCGATCGCGCCGAGCGCTGGATGGGCGACGGCGAGATCGTCACGCGAAATCCGGATCGCACGCTGTCGCGCACGACCTGGGCCGCGGCGATCGGCCGGGCCCGCCGGCTCGCGCGCGGGCTGATCGCGGCGGGGATCGAGCGCGGCGATCGCGTGGCGACGCTGATGTGGAACCACGCGGCGCATCTCGAGGCCTACTTCGGCATCCCGCTCGCCGGCGCCACGCTGCACACGCTCAACCTCCGGCTGCATCCCGACGAGATCGCGTTCATCGCGAACGACGCCGGCGACCGCATGCTGATCGTCGATGACGTGCTGCTCCCGCTGTACGAGAAGATCGTCGCGTCGGGCGCGAAGTTCGAGCGCGTGCTGGTGGTCGGCGCGCATGGCGACCGCGAGAGCTACGAGCGCTTCCTCGAGCGCGCGCCGGCTAGCGGCGAGCTGCCGCAGCTCGCGGAACGCGACGCGCTCGGCGTGTGCTACACGAGCGGCACGACCGGCCGGCCCAAGGGCGTCGTGTACTCGCATCGCTCGACGCTGCTCCACTCGCTGGTCGCGACCATGCCGGACGCGCTGTGCGTCTCGCGCGCCGATTCGATCCTGCCGGTCGTGCCGATGTTCCACGTCAACGCGTGGGGCCTGCCGTTCATCGCGGCGATGGCCGGCGCGCGCCTGGTGTTCCCCGGGCCGCACCTCGATCCGACGAGCTTGCTCGAGCTGATGGAGGCCGAGCGCGTGACGATCGCGGCCGGCGTACCGACGATCTGGATCGGGATCCGCGACGTGCTCGATGCCGCGCCCGGCCGCTACAAGCTGCAGCCCGGGCTGCGCATGCTGGTCGGCGGCTCGGCCGCGCCCGAGCAGCTGATCCGCGACTTCGATCGCCACGGCATGCAGCTGTGCCACGCGTGGGGCATGACCGAGACCTCGCCGATCGGCACGGTGTCGCGCGTCCCGCCCGCGCTCGCCAACGCGCCGGCCGACGAGCAGTACCGGCTGCGCGCCAAGCAGGGCCGGCCGGTGCCGCTGGTCGAGCTGCGCGTGCGCAACGAGGCCGGCGACGTGCCGCCCGACGGCACCACCAGCGGCGAGGTGCTGGTGCGCGGTCCGTGGATCGCGAGCGCGTATCACGGCGGCCACGATCCCACGCGGTGGACCGCCGACGGGTTCTTTCGCACCGGCGACGTCGCGCGGATCGACGCGCACGGCTTCATCCAGCTCACCGATCGAGTCGCCGACCTGATCAAGTCGGGCGGCGAATGGATCGGCACGCAGGAGCTGGAGAACGCGCTGATGTGCCACCCATCGGTCAAGGAGGCGGCGGTGATCGGCGTGCCGCATCCGAGATGGATCGAGCGGCCGCTCGCGGTGGTCGTGCTGCGCGCCGGCGCGGCGTGCACGCCCGAGGACCTGCGCGGCTTCCTCGCGCCGCGCTTCGCGAAGTTCTGGCTGCCCGATGCGTTCGTGTTCGTCGACGCGATCCCGCGCACCTCGGCCGGGAAGTTCAAGAAGACCGAGCTGCGCGACACGTACCGCGCCTGGCAGTGGTGACCGCCTGTTCGTCGCGGATCCGTGCTACCCAGATCGCGTGAGCTCGCTGCGAGCCCTCGTGAAGCGCGCGATGTTCGACCGCGTGCCGGGCCTGTTGCGGCGTGGCTCGCGAGCGGCGCCGCGGGTCGCGCTGACGTTCGACGACGGCCCCGACGACATGACGCGGCGCTACCTCGACGCGCTCGACGAGCTCGGCGTCCCGGCAACATTCTTCGTGGTCGGCGATCACGCGGCCGCGCGCCCCGAGCTCGTCCGCGACTACCTGCGGCGCGGTCACCAGGTCGCGGGCCATGGCTACGACCACGCGCGGTTCACCACGCTGTCGCGCCGCGCGCTGCTCGATCAGTGCGCGCGCACCGACCAGGCGATCGGCGGCCAGCTCACCGGCCGGCCATGGGTCCGGCCGCCGCACGGCTCGCTCGACGCCGCCTCGCTGATCACGCTGCGAGCCGCCGGCTACGTCGTCGCGCTGTGGTCGGTCGACTCGCTCGACTACCGCGAGCACGACCCCGACAAGCTGGCATCGCATTGCGTCGGCGCGGCGTCGGCGGGCGACGTGCTGCTGTTCCACGAGGGCCAGGCGTGGACGCTCGACGCGCTGCCGAAGATCGTCGCGGCGCTGCGCGGCGCCGGCCTCGAGTGCGTGACCATGCAGGACCTGTTCGCGAGCTAGCCCGGCTTGCGGCCGACGAAGTCGATGCTGGTGATCGCGAGCTGCTCGCGCGAGTAGCGCGCCGCGAGCGCCGGATCGATGCGGATGTTCGCGAGCTGGGCGAGCCGCTCGGGGCTGGCGCGCGAGGTGTCGACCTCGATCGCGAAGCCGGCACGCACCGCCATCCGGGTGAAGTCGGCCGCGCGCAGCCGGTTCTGGTAGAGGAACTCGTTGTTCCACTTGCGCCACGCGGTGTCGGAGAACTGCAGGTAGTGCAGCTGGTCGATCGAGCGATCGGCGTACGCGTAATGGTCGCCGCAGTTGACCGAGTGGAACACGATGCCACCGGGCCGGAGGATCCGCATCGCCTCGGCAAAGCACGCCTCGATCACCGGGCCCGGCACGTGCTCGAGCACGCTGTTCGAGAACACGACATCGACCGAAGCCGCGGGCAGGCCGGTGCGCGCCGCGTCGGCGGGCGCGCGGTAGTCGATCACCCCGCCGGTCGCGCGCTCGAGCGGCTCGCCGCGGGCGAGCGCGGCCGCGAGCTCGGCCTGCTCGGCCGCGACCGCATCGGGATCGCGGCCGGACTCGCGCGCGATCAGCGGGACGTGGCTCTCGAGCCGGTCCGCGAGCTGCGCGGTCATGTCGGTCTTGAGGTGGCGGGTGAGATCGAGCGTGTGGACGCGCGCGGCGCCGGCGAGGTACAGGCACAGCGGGAACGTCGGGTACCAGCCGGTGCCGATCTCGAGCAGGGTCGCGCCGCGCGGCGGCATGCCGACCGCACGCAGGTGGCCCATCATCAGCCGCCAGTCGTCGACCTTGATGTCGCACTCGCGGCTGAAATCGGCGAGGCCGCCGCCGCGGCGCTGCAGCATGTAGTGCAGACGGCCACCGCCGGGCACGTAGCCGAGCACCTTCTGGATCGCGCCCTTGATGCGCCAGTCCATGCGGACGGCAGCTATATCAAGCTGCGAGCCGCGCTGCCAGCCACCGCGCGAGCGCGGGGTACATCTCGCGCGCCGCGCGGCTGCCGACCACCGCGCCGACGTGGCCGCCGGGCACCTCGAGCGCCGCGGTGTCGCGCGTGCCGACGTGGTCGAGCAGCGCGGTCGCGGCGCGCGGCGGGCAGATCGCGTCGCGGCTCGCGGTGATCGCGAGCGTCGGGCAGGTGATCGCCGCGAGCTCGACCGCGCGGCCGGCGACGCGATGGGTGCCGGCGACCAGCGCGTTGCCCTGATAGAGCTCGGCGATGTAGCGCCGGTAGGCCTCGCCGGGGAACGCGATGTTGTCGCTCGCCCACGCGTCGAGCGCGAGCAGCGCGGCGCGCGCGGCCGGATCGGTCAGGAGCTCCGGCCACGACATCGCCTTCGCGAGGTCGAGCGTCGGGCGCAGCGCGACGAAGCCTGCCTGCATCTGCGCGGGCGCGACGTTGCCGGCGTCGGCGATCGCGTCGGCGTCGAACCAGCGCGGATCGACCATCGTGCGCAGCATGCCGGCGTCGCGGAAATCGATCGGTGAGGCCAGCGTGACCAGCGCGGCGAGCTCGGGATCGAGCGCCGCATGGATCGCGGCGAGCGTGCCGCCCATGCAGTAGCCGAGCACGCCGAGCCGCGCCGCGCCGGTCTCGCGCCGCACCCGGCGCAGCGCGCGCGCGAGCCGGGCGAGCACCGCGTCCCAGTCGAGGTAGCGGTCCTCGTCCTCGGGCGCGCCCCAGTCAAGGCACCACACGTCGAACCCGGCGCCGACCAGCGCCTCGACAAGCGATGCCCCCGCCCGGAGATCGAGCACGTACCACCGGTTGATCAGCGACGGCACGAGCACGAGCGGCACGCGCCCCGCCGCCGGCGCGCCGCGGAAACGATACAGCCGCGCACCGCCTTCGAGCGCGAGCTCGTCGCGCGGCGTGGGCGCGAGCGGCGGCGGCCCGGGTAGCGGCGCGCCGAAGGCCCTCGCCCACGCCTCGGCGACCGCGCGCGGCCAGGCGGCGAGCGCGTCGCTCACGCGCCGAATCCGACGCCGACCTTGCGCGCGGTCTCGATGCCGAGCTCGCGAGCGCGCGCCGACAGCTGCGCGGCGTAGACGAGCGCCTCCTGGGCGAGCTGCGCCCAGCTGTCGATCGCGGCGCGCGCGCGCGCCATCATCTGGGCCTCGAGCGCGGCGTACTCGTCGTTGAACGCCTTCGCGCGGGCCTGCGCGTCTCCCATCATCTTGTGGAACGTCTGCTGGTACGCGGCCCACGCCGCGGCGGGATCGAACGCGCTGAACGGGTCGGGCGCGGCCTCGGGTCGGGCGCTGCTCGGATTCGGGGTCTCGGTCTTCGACATGAGGTTCTCCTTCGCGGCCCACCCTAAGGTCGGGGGCGTGCGCTGTCAACGTCGTTTTGCTGCATCGCAACAATTTTTCGTCGACGAAGCTTCGCAATTTGTGTTGCATTGCGGTGGCAGGGTCGGCTAGAGGATCCGGCCATGACGACCAAGGCTTGGTGGCGAGAGCCGACCCGCGCGCAATGGATGTCGTTCCTGGCGGCCTGGCTGGGCTGGGTGCTCGATGCGTTCGACTTCACGATCTACCTGCTCGTGATGAAGGACATCGCGGCCGAGACCCACGTCGGCATCACCGCGGTGTCGGGCTCGATCACGCTGACCCTGCTGGTCCGGCTCGCGGGCGGCGCGTGCTCCGGCTGGATGGCCGATCGCTGGGGCCGCAAGCTACCGCTGATGCTGTCGCTGCTGTGGTTCGCGGCGTTCGACTCCGCGATCTACTTCGCGGCCACGTTCCAGGCGATCCTGATCCTGCGCACGCTGTTCGGCTTCGGCATGGGCGCCGAGTGGGCGGCGGGCACGGCGATGGCGATGGAGAGCTGGCCGGCGAACAGCCGCAAGGTCGCCTCCGGCCTGCTCCAGGCGGGCTGGCCGGTCGGCTTCCTGCTCGCGGCGCTGGTCGCATACTTCGTGGTGCCCGCGCTCGGCTGGCGCGCGATGTTCCTGATCGCGGCGGTGCCCGCGCTGCTCGTCGTGCCGATCCGCATGCTCGTCCCCGAGCAGCCGTCGTGGCCGAACCAGCCGCGCACGGTCCGCGCCTCGGCGCTGCGCGAGCTCGCCGCGCCCGGCGTGCTGCGCATGATCGTGCTCGGCTCGCTGGTCATGGCGCTCGGCTTCATCGTCTATTACGGCCTGACCTCGCAGTACGCGCTGATGCTCGCGACCGAGCTCCACCTCGGCGGCCAGAGCGCGTTCCTGCACGTGATCGCGTTCAACATCGGCATGCTGGTCGGCGTGATCCTCGCCGGCATCGTCGCGAACCGATGGGGCGTGATCGTCGCGCTGGTCGCGCCCGCGCTGCTCATGGTGCCGGCGATCCCGCTGTTCGTCGGCGCCGTGCCCGGCCTGCTCGGAGTCGGCGCGTTCCTCGGCGGCCTGCTCGGCGTCGGCTACTCCGGCGTGACGCCGGTGCTCACGACGGGCCTGTTCCCCGAGCACGTCCGCGCGCGCGCGATCGGCATCGTCTATCACGTCGGCGCGCTGGTCGCGGCGTTCGTGCCGACCCTGATCGCGTGGCTCGCGACCACCGGCGGGCTGAAGCTGTCCTCGGCGATCGCGCTGGTGTGCGCGGTCGGCCTGGTCGCGATGTCGCTCGCGGTGCTCGTGCTGCGCCGCGAGATCGTCCCGCCCGAGCTGGCCGCGCCCGGCGAGCGGCCGCGCTACACGCCGGTGCCGTCACCGGCGCGCGGTTCGGCGCCGGCGCTGACTGGCGCCGCGCCGCGCGAGCGCGGCGTCGAGCTCCGCGGCTGACAGGCAGCGCGCGAGCAGGCGGGCGAGCTGGCTCGGCGTCGTCGCCGCGACCAGCTCGCCCAGCCCGGCGAGGAGCGCGTCGGCCGCGCGGCCGACCGCCAGCTTGCCCGCGGTGCGCACGTGGACCGCGTGCACCTCGTCGACGAGGCGGTACGGGATGCCGTCCTTGCCGAGGTAGGGCGCGCCGGTCTTCGGCACGTCGGTCGGCCCGCGATCGATCACCAGCGCGCGCTGCAGCTCGGCGAGCGCGTCGTCGGCGAGGTTCGGCCACACGCCGGGCGGCACGCCGAGCGCGGCGCGCACGCCGCTCGCGGTCGGCCGCGGCTCGCTGGCGACGAACGCGAGCGCCCGCCGCGCCGCATCGGACAGCTCCAGCTCGGCGACCGTGCGGCCGCGCCGGACCAGCGCGATCAGCGGCGGCGCGAGCGCGGCGTCGGCAAGCGCGACCCGGTCGGCGACGCACGCGATCTCGAGCGCGTTGCCGTCGCCGATCAGCTGGTTGGCCAGCACGGTCGCGCGGCGCTGCGCGTCCCGCTCGGGCTCGCGCGGGCCGGCCACCGCGGCGTACATGCTGGCCAGCGGCAGCGACCTGTGCGGACCGTAGCGCAGCGCGATCCCGACCTGGCCGAGCCACGCGCGCGCCTGCGCGCTCGTCGTGATCACGGCTTGCGCCGCTTGCGCTTGCCCGCGAGGCCGTCGCGCAGCGCCTGCTTGAGCTCGTCGAGCTCGCGCCGCATCGCCGCGACGTCGTCGGACTTGGCCGGCTCGGCCTCGGACCCGGCGGCGTCGTCCGCCGGCGGCGGCGCGGCCGCGACCGGATACGGCGGCGGCGGCGCGGCATAGCCCGGATAGCCGCCGAACGGGTTGCCCATCCACATCCGCGCCAGCGCGTCGCTCGCCGCGAGCGGCAGCTGGGCGAGCGGGTTGTAGGCCGCGAGTGACTGCACGCCGCGCTTGGCCTGGAGGTAGAGATCGAGCGCGCCGGTGACGTAGCGGCTGAAGAACTCGGCGAGCGCGTCGTCCGACAGCCGGATCATCTGGGTCAGCAGCTGGACCGGCAGGAACTTCGCGGCGTGGCCGGTCTCGAGCACGATCTGGGTCAGCGTGGCCTGGGTCAGATCGTCGTTGCTCTGCGCGTCGACCACGCGCAGATCGGCGCCAGTCCGGATCTTGGCGGCGAGCTCGTCGAGCGTGACGTACCGGCTGTCGCCGGTGTCGTAGAGCCTGCGGTTGCCGTACTTCTTGATCAGGACCGTCGCCACGCGGGCACACCTTACCGGGGCGCGTTGCCGCGTCGCAAGGGACGTTTTTGCTGCGCCGCAAAAACCCGCTTGACACCCCCGGTGCCACGGTCGTAGCGTGCGCCCATGTCGCCCCGCCTCGCCGCGATCTTTGCGCTGCACTGCAGCATCGCGGCGTGCGGCGGCAGTGGCGGCCGCGCGTGCACGACCGACGATCAGTGCCCGTCGCACTTCTGCCGCGCCGACGGCACGTGCGCGCCGGGCGACTTCGACGCCGGA
>Ga0335081_10013255_pt1 | contig 13329 bp, 11 predicted proteins | sample Lox_Sample_35_FD_206713 | JGI IMG/M metagenome (GOLD analysis project Ga0335081, IMG submission 206713) | Soil microbial communities from Loxahatchee National Wildlife Refuge, Florida, United States - Lox_Sample_3.5 | ecosystem: Environmental > Terrestrial > Soil > Wetlands | place: USA...
ACGTAGGTCTCGTGATGGCTGGCGATCAGCATGTCGTGCTGGTCGGATTCGGGATCCGGATGCGCGCAGATGCGCGCGCGCCTCAAGGCATTGGCGCGCGCCTGCGCTTTCAGAAACTCGACGGTTCCATAATCGGCCAGCAGGAAAGCCTCGCAGCCGTAAAACACGCCCGGCGCCGCTTCTCGCAGGTCGTGCGGCCGGACGAGCCCGGTAATTGCCGGCGTCGCAGCGTCGGCGCCATGCTCACGCCCGGGCGGCAGCATCGCCTCCATCCACGTTGACGAGCACGCGGCCCGCCTCGCCCGAGCGCACGACATCAAGGGCGTCGTTGATATGGTCGAGCGTGAACTCGTGGGTTATCAGGCCGTCGAAGGACATGCGGCCCGCGGCGTTGAGGCGGATGATGCGCGGAATGTCGACATCCGGCCGGCAGTCGCCGCCGTGCGAGCCGGTCAGCACCTTGTTGAAATGAAGTGGAAGCGTGTAGATCGTTACTTTTTCGGTCGGCACGCCGACCAGGACGCAGGTCCCGTCCGCGTGGGTCAGATTGTAGGCGAGCTCGATGACGGATTTGATGCCAGTCGTCTCCAGCACCTTGTCGGCGCCGGACGCGCCGACGATCTTCCTCAATTCCGCTTCGATATCGGGCGTCTTGCGCGAGTTGAGCGCGTGGGTTGCGCCGAACCGCTTCGCCATGTCGAGCTTCTTGTCGACAATATCGACGGCGACAATCGGATAGGCGCCGACCATGGCGGCGCACTGGGCGAGATTGAGGCCGACGCCGCCCGAGCCGAAGATGACGACCGACTCGCCGATCTTGACCCTGGCGTCGTTGTTGACGACGCCAAGCGCGGTGGTGACGGCGCAGCCGAGGAGGGGGGCGACCTTGCGGTCGAACGCGGCGGGCACAACCGTCAGCCGGTTCTCGGAGATAACAGCATACTCGTTGAATGTCGTGACCCAGCCGGCGTTGAGCTTTTCGCCCCGCCAGCGGTAAGCGGGCGGCTGGCTTTGAATGCCCTTGCTCGGGCGCCAGTGGAGCACGACCGGATCGCCGGCCTTGGCGGTCGTCACGCCCGGCCCGGTCTCCACGACCGTACCGGACGCCTCGTGACCGAGCAAGTGCGGGAGGAACTTGTCGGGGCCCTTCACGGCCTCGATCTCGTTGATCTGTGCGCCGCAGATGGTGCTGTAGTGAATCTTGACCAGCACCTGGCCGACATCGAGCGCCTCCGGCAGCGCGAACTCGTCGATGATCAGCGGCTTCTTTGACTCGGCCAGGATGGCGGCCTTGGCTTGCCTGATTCTCATGTACGCGCGCGGCCCCGCTCACTCCATGTAGATGAATTCGTAGTCGCCGGTATAGCCGAAATAATTGTACAGCCAAATCCACTCGGCGGCGTCGAAGAAGGACTCGGCGGTCAGCGCCCAGCACTGCAGATTGAACAGCTCCTGCTCGTTGCGATAGCTTTCGAGCATGACGTAGCCACGCTTGCCCACGCGCTCGATTTCGCCGAGCGCGGTCTTGAGCTCGAAGAGCCGCAGATTGTGCAAGGTGGCGAGCGAGATCACGAGATCGAAATGCTTGTCGCCGAACGGGTAGGCGTCCTGCGCCCGATAGATGAACAGGTCATCGCGAATTTCCGGCTTCGCGTCGGCGAGGCCATGATGTGAAATGTCGAAGCCGGCGAGCTGGAGGCCGGGAAGGAGCTTCTTCATCTCGTAGAGCAGGAATGCCTTGCCGCAGCCGACGTCGAGCACCCTCGACTGCTCGGTCAGGCCGTAGGTTTCGATCAGCGCCTTGGCGACCGGCGTCCAGCGGCCTTCGAGATACTTGTAACCGCCATATCCGAAGCGACGATCACCGTCCCAGTAGTCCTTCTCGTACTCCTTCGCCTTCAGCATGCAGTGAACCTTGTCGTCGTTCATGCGCGCAAGGTAATCGCGCTTCGTCATGCGGTGCAGCGGCGTCACAATGTTCAACAGGCGACCCATGCAAGCGTCCTCAATCCTTCTGCTTCGCCACGCCCCGGGCGGGCGGGCGCAATTCCTCGTGGTGTCAGGCGGCCGGTGGGCCGGGATGACGCCGCCGCGGTCTCAAGCGGCAGCAGATGATGCAAGCGTCCGCTCGACGGCCGCGGCGATCTGCGGCGGCAGCAGTCCGTTGACCTCGAGCAGATCGTCCTGCGTGCCGTAGTGCTTGGCGAACGCGTCGGCAAGGCCGAGCTTCTTGACGATCCGGCGCGTTCCTTCGCCGCGCTCGGCCAGGAGATCGATCACGGCGCTGCCGAGGCCGCCGATGATGGTGTGCTCCTCGATCGTGAACACGCTGCCGGCTGCCTGGGCTCGTGCTGCGATCAGAGCCTCATCGAGCGGCTTGATCGTGTGGATGTGAATGACCTCGACCGCGTGACCGCGCGCCGACAGGAGCTCAGCCGCCGCGAGGGCATGGCCGGTCATGATGCCGCAGGCGACCAGCAGGACATGGCCACGCCCCGCGGCGGGACGCATGATGATCCCCTTGCCAATGGCAAAACCGTTCTCTTCCTTGCTGATCACCGGATCGCCGCCCTTGCCGAGACGGATGTATATCGGGTGCGGCCAGGCGAGCGTCGCGCGCATCAGCCGCTTCATCTCCTCCGCATCCGCGACGGCCGTCACCGTCATGTTGGGCAGCGCCCGCATAATGGCAAAATCCTCGACGGCGAGATGCGTCGGCCCGAGCGGCGCGTAGACGACGCCGCCGCCGTTCGCGATCAGCCGGACCGGCAGGTCATGCAGGCACAGATCGAGCGCGACCTGCTCGTAGCAGCGGCGGGTGATGAAGGTGGCGATCGTGTTGAAGTACGGCATGAAGCCGTCCATCGCCATCCCGGCCGCCATGCCGACGAGATGCTGCTCCATGACGCCTTCCATGTAATGGCGGTCGGGAAATTCCCTTTTCATGCCGTCGAGCAGGCCGGGGCTCAGATCCGAACCGATGAACACGACGCGCGGATCGAGCTTGGCCAGCTCGTGGACCATATTGATGCAGGTCTGCCTCATGCCCGCCCCCCGAGCGCGGCGTACATCTCCGAAATCTCCGCCGGGCGGAACTTCGAGTGATGGTGCCACTTCGGATCGTTCTCGGCGAACGGAATGCCCTTTCCTTTTACGGTATGGCAGATGATGGCCGTGGGCCTGTCGTTCGCGAGCGGAAGCATCTTGCACAGGGTCGACAGCTGCCGCACGTCATGGCCGTCGACGTCGGCTGCGGCGAAGCCGAAACTCCGCCATTTGTCGAGGAGCGGCTCGAGGTCCTGGATGTCGGCCGTCCGGCCGGCCGACTGGATCTTGTTGTAGTCGACGATGGCGGTCAGGTGGGAAAGCTTGTGCTTGCCGGCGCACATGGCAGCTTCCCACACCGAGCCTTCGTTGATCTCCCCGTCGCCCATGATCACGAACACGCGGCTGTCGCGCTTCTGCATCCGCGCGGCGAGCGCCATTCCGACGCCGATCGGCAGACCATGGCCGAGCGCGCCGGTCGAAGCCTCGACGCCCGGAACCTTGCCGCGTTCGGGGTGACCGCCGAGAATGCCGTCGACGCGACAAAACGTGTCGAAGGCGGTGACGTCGAAATAGCCCTTGTCGGCAAGAACCGCATAGAGCGCGAGGCATCCGTGGCCCTTGCTCAGGATGCAGCGGTCGCGCTCCGGCCACGCGGGCTCGCTCGCGCGATACTTCAGAACGTCATCGAACAGCACGCGCAGGATTTCCACCAGCGACATCGACGAGCCGACGTGACCGCGATTGCCGCCTTCGAGTCCGCGTACGATCAAGCGGCGCAGGTGACGCGACCGCTCGTCGAGCGTCGTGGCTTGCGGCGCCGTCGTCGCGACCTGAAGCATCGGCTCCCCCTTTCAAAGCCTCCGCCGCAGTGGCCCTTCCGCGCCGTCCTTACAGGTTCCAGGCTCGGCCGACCGGCCCGCAGGCGGCCGGCCGCAACCCCGTGTGCCGGCGGCCACTACTTACAATCTCCGCAGAACCCTGTCCAACACTTCCGTCCAGCTGCGCAGCGCGGTCAATCCGTCGCCGGTCGTCGCGGCTTGACTGCCGACGAACCAGATCGGTTCGACCGCGGCAGGGAAGCCCGGATGATGAAGCACGTCGGGAAGGTCGTCGATGAAAAGCCGGCATCCGATCGATGCGATGCGCGCGATCTTGCCCTCGCGCGTCTCCTCGAAATGCAAGTCGGCGCGATCGAGACCGAAGCCGTCCGCGGCGAAAAATCCGCGCCGCTCGAGCCAGCGCCGCGCGGCATCCCAAAGATCGATCCGCGCCGGATCGAAATGGCCGTACCGTGTCTTGTGGCTGACGATGGAGATGCGAACGCCCTTCTCGCGAAGGGCGCGCAGGAACGGCTCGACGCCGTCGGAGCACGAGGCCCGCTCGATGAACCGGCCGTAGACCTGTCCCTGCAGCCGCATCCAGAGATTTTCCGAAGGATCGCGTGCGATGAGTTGCGCCTTGACTTCGGCCTTGCTCGGCGGCGCGACTCCGCCCTTGAACAAACCGATTTCCTCCGCCACCGGGCCGAAGACCGCGTCGTAGTCGACGATGGTGTTGTCGAGATCGACCCCGATGTGGAGAGCGGCCATCTTGCGCGGGATGCCTTGATACGCGTGCTTCAAAGGCCGAGCGGGCGCGTCATCGAGAGATAGACGGTCTCGCGACCGAACAGGGCCCCGAAGTGATCCATTTTCCGGATCATGGGGACCGTGACCGACGGCGCGGTCCAGACGTCGATGAGTTCGGTCACGGCGGTCCCCAGCCGGCCGTCGAGCGCGGCAAGATGGGCGGCGATTTCCTCGAGGTGGCCGCCGATTTCGCCGGTGCGCGACGCGATCGCGGCGCGATCGCCGTTGCGCCACGCGGTTTGCCATGCGAGAGCGGCGGCGTGGATCGCATGGAACGCCCGGTCGAGCTCCGCATTCGCATCGGTCGCGCGCTCCGGCCATACGTGACGATAATCGACGAAATTGTGAATGTTGCGCCGATAGGCGGCGCCGAGACCCTCGTTGAAGCTTCGTCGCGCGCCGGTCATGGCCTTGAACCAGCGCCACTCGCTGCCGAAGCGGGGCAGCGTCGCCAGTGCCTCGAGCTCGCCGCCAACCGCGCCGAGAACCGCCTCGAGCGGCAATGCGACGTTGAGATAGTGCGGATTGAGCAGGCAATCATGCACCCAGTCCCGGTGGCTGCGCGTCATGTCGGCAAGCGTCGCGAGATGGGGCGCGAAGGCCTGGACGAGGAGCTCGGTCTGCGCTTCGAAATCAAGGTCCGGCGGCAGGATCCGGTGCGCGAGCAGCTTGCGCATCACGTTCGCAAAGAAGCCGCTGAGCGGTACGACGGTCAGCACGAGCACGCCGCCGGGCGCCACAAGGCTTGTTAGCTTCTTGATGAGCATCATCTCGCGCGGCAGGCCGCCGAGCCAGTTTTCGCACAGAACGATGTCGAATGTGGATTTTGGCGCGAACTCCTCCAGTCGGACGGCGTGCACGGCGGGGATCGTATGCGGCAACAGAAAAGCGTCGTAGGCCGCCGCGATGGCGGAAAGGCCGGCAGGATTTGGCTCGACGAGATCCAGGGATGCCGGTCGGCAGTGGGCGACGTAGAGGCTATTCTGCCCGGTGCCGGGCGCAACCTCGAGCACGCGCACGCCTTTGAAGGCCGCGGGCGGCAATCCGAGGGACCGGTAAAGGCTGTCGCGGCGCTCGAGATGCGCGCGCAGGTCGTCGGTGCGGTAGGCAACGGGCGCGAGCCCATGGGCCGTGTAGTATTCGAGGTGGCCGCCAACTATCGTACCTACGTCACCCGTCACGATCGTTTCTTCCGTTCCCACGCTCGCCATCGTCACTGAAAGGTGCGCGGAGTCGTAGTTCCGTTCGTCGCTGCGGCCGCGCACGTCTGTGTATCGCATCGACAAGCCCGTTCACGCGCATGGACGCCAATTTGCGGCGCTCGCGCCGATGGACTAAACTGCGACTGCATTATATCGAGGAACATCCCGCGATGTCGATACGCAGGACCAGGGATCCGGTCAATCAGCCGAATATCGATTTTGCGGAGAAGCGCGGTTCGATCTCGTTGGGGCTGCTCAAGAGCCGCGAATGGATCGAGGACCCGCGACGTTTTCTATTCTCGCAATCTCGGTACAAGTTCGTCTCGAAGATGTTGTCCGGACGCAAGCGCGTTCTCGAGATCGGTTGCGGGGACGCATTCAACGCTCCGATCGTCATGCAGGAAGTCCGGCATTTGACCGTCACCGATTTCGACGGAGAGTTCATCGCCGACGCGAAGGCGCGCAGGCAGCCCGAGTACCCCTACGAGGCCTTGGTGCACAATTTCCTGGATGGGCCGCTTACCAGCACGTTCGACGCCGCCTATTCGCTCGACGTTCTTGAGCACATCAGCGCGGCAGACGAGCGGCGGTTCATCGGCAACATCATGAGGTGTCTCACGCCAGATGCCGTCATGGTCATCGGAATGCCGTCGCTCGAGTCGCAAGTCCACGCGTCTGCGGGCAGCAAGGCCGGGCACATCAACTGCAAGACAGCGGTCGATCTGAAGACGCTGATAGAGAGCTTCTTTCACAGCGTCTTCATGTTCTCGATGAACGACGAAGTCATACATACCGGATTCCACAAGATGGCGCACTACATCCTGGCGGTCGCGGCGCATCCGCGCGCCGATGCCGCGAGTGCCTGAGGGGCGCTTCGACCGCACGGCGTCGGCCAACGCCGTGCGGGCCCTTGCGCGAATCGCCGTGCGCGGCGACTTTGTACCCGAGTGGGCTGGTGGGGACCGGCTTGTTGTATTTTCGTCACAGCTCATATGGAAAGATGCATCCCCGGTGTGAAGGCCCGGGCCGAACGGTTGGCGCGACCGCAAAGCCTCTTGATCTCAACGGACGTTGAGGGCTACAACAAGGCCGCGCACAGGGGCACAAGTGTGCAATCAGCGATATGCGTTGCTGCCGGTCCCGCGGCCGGATATCGCGTGATCGCGATTCTGGGGTGGATGGGGGCAGACGGCATGTCGGAGAAGAGGAAGCCCGTACTGATCGCCGAACGGGATCAGCCGCTTGCCCCTCACGAGGCGCCCAGGCGAAAGGTCGTTTCACTGGAGAACCTCGGTACGGCTTGCGCGAACCTGCGCGCACGCGGGCACACCATCGTTCTCTGCCATGGCGTGTTCGACCTGCTTCATGTCGGACATCTGCGGCACCTCAAGGCCGCCCGGGAGTTCGGCGACATTCTCGTCGTTTCGATTACGGCGGATCAGTTCGTCAACAAAGGGCCCGATCGGCCGGCGTTTCCGGCCGAGCTTCGTTCCGAATTTTTGGCCGGCCTCGAACTCATCGACTACGTGGCCGTCGTGCATGAGAGCAGTGCCGCTCCGGCCATCCGCGCGGTGAAACCGCATTTCTACGTCAAGGGAGACGAGTACGCGGCCGGCGGAAACGACGTCACCGGTAAGATCGACTACGAGCGCGAACTCGTGGAGTCCTCCGGCGGTCAGCTGGTCTTCACGCACGACGTCACGTTCAGCTCGTCCAATCTTCTCAACAAGCACTTCGGCGTGCACGACCAGGCGACGAGGGAATATCTGAACGGACTGAGGAGCACGGGCCTCGAGAAGAAGATCAGTCATCTTCTCGCGCGAGCCAGCGACTTGCGCATCGTGCTCGTAGGTGAGGCGATCATCGATCGATATGTTTACGTTTCGCCGATGGGAAAATCCGCCAAGGAGAGCATCATTGCGGCTCAGCACAAGGGCGAGGAGGTGTTTGCCGGTGGCGCCGTGGCGGCCGCAAATCATCTTGTGGCGATTTGCGGCAATGTCGAGCTCATCACGCTCGTCGGAGATCCGCGCTTCGGGGAGACCCACGAAAACCTAATACGCGAGCGGCTCAACAAGGCCGTCAAAGTCACCTTTGTCCATCGTCCCGAGGCGCCGACTGTTCAAAAGACGCGGTTCGTGGAACCGACCTACGTCCGCAAGCTTTTCGAGATCTATCATCTGGACGATCGCCCTCTGCCGGAAGACGTGCAAGGCGAGTTCCACGCCACGCTGCGTGAGAAGATCAAAGCTGCGGACGCGGTGATCGTCTGCGATTTCGGGCACGGAATGATCTCCAAGCGCACGATCGATATTCTAGAAAAGGACGCCCGTTTCCTTGCCGTGAACGCCCAGTCGAATGCCGGGAACATCGGTTACAATCTGATCGACAAGTATCGGCGGGCGGATTTCATTTGCGTCGACGCCATGGAGGGCTGGCTTGCGGTCCGCGACAAGCATGCCGACATTGCCGACGTCGCCGGCAAGCTTCTGCCGGAATTGGTCGATAGCCCTAACATCATCGTGACGTCCGGAAAGGCGGGCTGTTACGCAAGGCAGCGCAACGGCGACGTGGTTCGGATCCCCTCATTCGGCAACGGCGCGGTGGATACGGTCGGCGCGGGCGATGCGTTCTTCGTCATTGCGGCTCCCATGCTCGCGGCAGGCGCGGACTGCGAAACGGCCGGGTTCATGGGTAACGTGGCCGGGGCCATCGCGATCGGAATCGTTGGGCATCGTAGGTATCTGAATAAGCTGGAGATCCAGCGCTACGTCACGACGCTCCTCAAGTGATGAGATGCTGCGTCGCGTTGCTGCCGGCCCCCGAATGAAAGACGCGCTGCTCGAGACGGACGGAACGCCAGGTGCGTCCGCGGCACCGAGCGGTGGCGCGGCCGCCCCCAGTCCACCTCGATGTTCGCCTCCAGCGCGAGGCCTGTGGGGGGCGAGCCCGCCACCTTTCCGTCTTCCCGCCGCGCTGGAATGGATCGCCACGGCCTTCAAGTCGGGCTTGAAGAATGAGGAACTAGCATGTCTCTGACCCGAAACGTTCTCGTCACCGGAGGCGCCGGCTACGTCGGCAGCGCACTGGTGCCGAGGTTGCTTGCGCTCGGCCACACTGTCACGGTGCTCGATCTCTATTTGTACGGGTTCGACGTGTTCAATGAGGTACGCCGGAACCCACGACTGATCGAGATCGTCGGCGATCTCCGCCACCCCGCCGCAGTGGAAAAGGCGCTCGCAGGCTGCGATTCGGTCATTCACCTGGCGTGCATCTCGAACGATCCCTCGTATGAACTCGATCCCGCACTCGGAAAATCAATCAACTACGACGCATTTCGGCCCTTGACGCGCGCCGCCAAGCGGGCAGGCGTCAAGCGCTTCATTTACGCATCATCGTCCTCGGTGTACGGAATCAAGCAGGAAGAGGACGTGACCGAAGATTTGAAGCCGGAGCCACTGACGGACTACTCGAAGTTCAAGGCGCAGTGCGAGGAGATCCTGGAGCAGGAACGCGAGCCGGGATTTACGACGCTCACCATCCGGCCGTCGACGGTGTGCGGCTATGCGCCGCGCCAGAGGCTCGATGTGATCGTCAACATCCTCACGAACCATGCGATCATGAACCGCAAGATCAAGGTGTTGGGCGGTTCGCAAATGCGCCCGAACATCCATATCGACGACATGTGCGAGGTCTACGAAATGGCCTTGACATTGCCCGACGAAAAGATCGACGGCAAAGTCTACAATGCCGGGTACGACAACGCGACGGTCATGGAGCTTGCGGCTTTGGTGAAACGGGTCGTGGAAACCGACAACAAATACGGCGGTCCTGTCGACCTCGAAGTGGTGCCAACCGACGACAACCGGTCCTACAAGGTCTCGTCAAAGAAAATCGCGTCGGAGCTCGGCTTCGTTCCGCGGAAGACGATCGAGGACGCCGTGCGCGACCTGCTCGCAGCATTCAAGGACGGGCGCCTCAAGAACACCATGGAAGACAAAAGATACTACAACATAAAGACAATGCAGGCGGCAAAGCTGCAATGAAGATTGCGGCGTAGGGCTGGGATCGAGCCAGAACGGGAGCAAGTGGGCGGTGCTGGCAACACCAAGTCGTCCGAGGATAGGATTCGTCGGCGGCGGCATGATGGCTCAGGTTGGGCATCTGCCGTTTTATCTCGATGACCCTCGATGCGACGTCGTGGCGATCGCGGAGGAACGGCCTTCTGTCGTCGAAGCGCTGATAGCTCGGCTTGGGCCCGACCGGGTGATGTCGGACCGGCGCTCGCTTGTTGAGCGCGCCGACATCGATGCTATCGTTCTGAGCGTGCCGCGACCGGCGACTGGGCCCCTGACGCTTGAGGCGCTCGAAGCCGGAAAGCATGTGTTTGTCGAGAAGCCGATGGCGCACACGGCCGAGCAGGCACGTCGCTTGGTTGAGGCGGCTCGGGCACGCAATCTGATCTACGCCGTAGGCTTCATGAAGCGCCACGATCCGGGTGTGGAAAAGGCGAAGGCCTTGTTCGCCGAGGTCATGGTCTCGGCGCGCCTCGGCAGGCTGCTGCTCGCGCGCTTCTACGATTACTCAAAGTCCTACGCGATGGCCCCGCCGGCGCACGTGCGTCCCAGGGAGAGTCGGACGGTGCGCTATCCGACCTGGCCGACCTGGCCCGGCTGGCTCTCCGAGCGCAACCACGGCCCGTACGAGTGGTTTCTCAACGCGGCGTGCCACGACGTCAATCTCATCACGCATTTCTTTCCTGATGGCGTGGACGTGAGATCTGCGCAGGTCAACCGTGACGGCGCCATCGCGGCAACGTTGCGCTGGCGGGATGTTCCGATCGCGCTCGAGGTCGCCAAGACGGAAGCTGGGCGCTGGCTCGAAGGCGGCGAGTTCTTGTTCGAGCGCGGCCGAATCGGACTATCGATTCCCTCGCCAATGGCGGTAGACTGTGTGAGCCAGGTGGAACTCGATGATCTTGGCGTCGGCGCGGTCCGAAAGGTCATCGATACGGGTGCGGGCTGGTGTTTTGAGCGACAGGCGGCCGCGTTCATCGATGCGCTGACGGGTGACCGGCCGCCGCTGACGTCCGGCAGCGCGGCGCTTGGCGACATGGAATTGATCGAGGCCATATGGAGGCACATCGAGGGGTGAAAGGTGAGTGAGCTCGTTCATGTGCGTCGAACTTGCCGCTTGTGCGGTTCGGCGCGCATCGTGAAAACTATTCCGTTGGCGCAGGTGCCCATCGTTTCGCCGAATGTCGAGGCCGAGCGGACAACCGACGGTTCGCCCATCACGCATATCATGGCGCCGCTCGACAACTACCTCTGTCAGGATTGCGGCCTGATCCAGCTCGTGCATGTGGTGGATCCGGCCCTGATTTATTCCAAGTACCTATACCGCACCTCGATATCCCGAGGATTGCCCGAGCATTTCGCCGATCTTTCCGCCACCGTGGTTTCACGTCTCGGGCTCGAGCCGGGCGATCTGGTCGTCGAGTTCGGGAGCAATGACGGTACGCTTCTTTCATTCTTCAAGCGCCGAGGTATGCGGGTCCAGGGAGTCGATCCGGCCGGCCGGATTGCCAGGGAGGCCGCACGCAACGGCATTCCGACCCTACCGGAGTTCTTCAACGTCGAGGTCGCGCAGTCGATTTACCGCGACCACGGCAAAGCACGGGCAATCATCGCGAACAATGCGATGGCGAACATCGACGATTTGGACGAAATCTTTGAGGGGGTCCGCACGCTACTGGCCCCCGATGGCGCGTTCGTCTTCGAGACGCAGTACGCACTCGACGTTTTCGAGTCGACCCTGCTCGATGTCATCTATCACGAACACATTTCCACGTTTTCCGTACAGCCGGTCGTACGGGCTGTGGGGCGCCACCGGCTCGTCGTGTTCGACGCCGAGCGAATAGCGACCAAGGGTGGCTCTATTCGTTTCTGGCTGCAGCACAGCGACGCTGTCCGACCGGTCGAGGCACGGGTCGGCGATCTCGTCGACCTCGAGCAGAAGACCGGACTCTACGATGTGGCCTACCATAGCCGCTTTTCTGACCGGGTTGAGCGCAATAAAGCCGAGCTCCATCGTCGGATCGACGAGGTGCGACGAGCCGGCGGCCTTGTCGGCGGCTATGGAACATCGGTCGGCTGTGCGGCGCTCATACACCAATTCGAGCTCGAGCAGCGCCTTGACGTTCTGTTCGACGATACGCCGTTCAAGGACCGCCTCACGGGGCCAGGTTACGATCTTCCAGTGCTGAGGGGCGAGGACGTGCACAAAAAGGCCCCTGCGCTGATCGTTGTCCTCGCATGGCGCTACGCGAAACCAATTGTCGACAAGCAAGGAGACTACGTCGGGCGCGGAGGCCGCTTTGTCGTCCCGCTCCCTGAGGTCTTCGAAATCTCGCAAGGCGACGGAAAATGACCCGTTACCGGCTCAGCCGGCGATTGCTGGCGCGCATGGTTCGCATCGGAAAGGCGGTCCACGCCACCGCGGCCGGGCGGATAACAATGCGCCTAGTGGTGGCCAATCCGGCGGCGCGTTGGCTCGTTTTGGTGGCTGCGGTGAACGCGTCGGCGAACCTGCGGCGCATCATCATTGACATCGTGCAGAGAGTGAACGGCACGGCGGCTGCGAAGCGGGCGTTTGTCGACGCGGCGCGAAAATTCCATGAGATGAAACGCAGCTCGGCCGAGAGACTCGATTGCTATGCGCTTTCTTTGGCGTATTCGGGAAATGCCGGGCCGGCTTGGTCATTGCTGTCCTCAGACGAGGTGCGGTCCACGATCCTTGACCCGACGAAGAAGACGAACCTGGTTGCTTCGAGTGTGGCCCTTTGCTTCGAGCTCGCCCTCTATCGTCGTGCGACGGAAATCGCGGATCTTGCAGTGCAGCGGGAACCCAGGTCACTGCGGCCGCGTTACGACTATCTGAAGGCAGCATTTGCGGCGGGCCAGTTGCGAAATGAGCGCAAGGCGCTCGAGTTCTTCGGTCGGCAATACAATTTAATCGACGATTGGACACCGATTGCGACGGAACGTGACCTCGAACGAGCGATCGCGGTGGTTCACAAACAGGCGCTGCATACGATTACGCCGGAAGTCATCTACCAAAGGCTTCGGCTTGGCCGGATGGCCACGACTGCAATTTTTTTTCTATCCTCAACCGAAGCGCTTGGCCATGCAATACTCGATCCATATCATTTTATCGCACTTAATCGGAGCAAGTTCGAACAGCTTATCTTCATTGGCCCTCCCAAGGCGAGGTACCGGACTGCGTCGGCCGCCTGCTTGCCGATCATCGAGCAATATGGGACTTATGTCGAAACCGGTTCGGATATGCTGTGGAATCTGTCGTGGATGAGCTTGGGGTTCCATGAGGTTGGCTCCGTGAGCTGCATTATCGACCATTACTGGGCGCTGCTGCGCAAAGCCGTGTTGCGCACA
>Ga0335081_10013256_pt1 | contig 13328 bp, 7 predicted proteins | sample Lox_Sample_35_FD_206713 | JGI IMG/M metagenome (GOLD analysis project Ga0335081, IMG submission 206713) | Soil microbial communities from Loxahatchee National Wildlife Refuge, Florida, United States - Lox_Sample_3.5 | ecosystem: Environmental > Terrestrial > Soil > Wetlands | place: USA: Florida...
GGGGCGCCTTCGGAGTCCTTGTCATAGAAAACTCCGTGCGGATGCATGCTGTAGGGACGTGTGGCATTGTTCTTGAAAATGATCTGGATCGTGTCGCCGACTTCGGCGCGGAGAATGGGACCCAGAATTCCCGCAGTCGCCCATTCGGCAGGCCGTGGTTTTAACTGCCGGAAAGTCTCATCTGTGTACTCACGATAGATGGCTTTGCGATAGACCGTCCCGATGCGATGAGGGCCTTTTTCAACGAAGACCTTCGAATAGCCGTCGAACTTCATTCCCATCATCTTGTTGACGCCGCCGGGTGCGTAGTCCCAGTCAACTTCGTCGGCCGCGATGTAGTAGTTGCGGGTCTTACCCGACGACTGTCCGAGGACAACCGGGGATGACAGAACCAATATGGCCGCCAATTTGAAGAAACGATTCATCGTTCTCCCCTCTTTACGCTTGAACAATGTGCTGATTACAGCCTTACGCCGGCCTGCTCGGCGGCGAATTTGCCAACGATCGGCAGCTTGAACAGTTTTTGCTGATAGGCCTGGTACATGAGGAAGATCCAGATCCCAAATCCCGCGAGGGTGAAAATCAGCATCAACGGCAAGGCGATTAAGCCAAAGATTCCTGCCGTCAACGGTGTCAGCACCGCCGAAAGAATCATCCAGACAATCCAAAACGCGATCCATGCGACATTAAAGAAAATGGACTGGAAAGCATGGAAGCGCACGAAGGAGTTCGACTTGTACGGATCCAGGACCAGAAAAATGATTCCTGTAATGAAGCCGGCGAGGTAGGTGAGAGCTCCCACCAGATTCGTTTCCATCGGTTTCAACGCATTCTCCCCGGAGGGAGAAGCAATGGCTGCTGCCGCCGGATTCCCGACTGCCGACACAGAGTCGCCTGCCCTGAGTTCTTTCGGTGACCCACAGGACTGACAAAACCGGGTCTCAGCGGCTAACGCAGAACCACAAGATTGACAAGCGCTCATCGGTTGCTCCTCAGAACTGCATTCGGTCGACGGCTGCAACGAGGAGACTTTGCTTGCAAGTGCAATAATTCGCAAACCAACTAAGGGCAAATTCCGCCTTAACTGTTAAACCGTTATTCTCTTTTGTGTTACAGGCGCTGATTAACTCGTCTTAGCTTGAAATTCCGTGCTAAACTCGACCCTCAAAACTCGCCTGATGTATGAAGGCTTCTGCTACAGACAATTCTGGGGCCGTGGAAATCAGCTACAGTTTTGGGCTCTACCGGCTTGACCCGGCGAATGGGACACTGACGCGCGACTCTGTGCGCGTGCGGGTGCAGGAACAGCCGTTCCAACTCCTCCTACTACTGGTAGAACGGGCTGGTCAGATCGTTTCGCGGGAAGAAATTCGCAATCGTCTGTGGCCGCAAAACACCTTCGTCGAATTCGACAAGAGTCTGGGCGTGGCGGTGCTCAAGGTCCGAGAGGCGCTGGGGGATGATGCGAGCAATCCCAGATTTATCGAGACCGTCCCCCGTCGCGGCTACCGGTTCATCGCGCCAGTTCGGGTCGAGACTCCAAACATTGCCGGTTCAACCACTTCAACTCCGCCTGCGCCAAAGGCGTTCCACCCCAGTCTCTACGCGACAAAGCATGGGTTGATCATCGCCACCCTTGTAGTGTTTTTCGTTGGCATGGTGTTCTATTTTGTCCGCCCGAAGCGTGGATCTCCGCTTCCCACGGCCCAGGCTGGGACCCCAACCCCTCGCATACACGTGCGTCGTTCGGTCGCGGTGCTCGGCTTTCGCAATCTGCGTGGCCGAGCAGAGGACGATTGGCTCTCCTCCGCTTTCTGCGAAATGTTGAATACAGAACTGGCCGCAGGCGGACAACTCCGCATGGTCCCGGGAGAGGATGTGGCGCGGGCCAAGAGCGATTTGCCACTCCGCGGCGAAGATTCGCTTGGCAAATCTACCTTGCAGCATTTGCGAACCAACCCAGGCGCGGACGTGGTCGTCGTAGGCTCATATACGATGATTCCCGCTGACCCCAGGCGTAGGATTCGACTTGATGTTCGCCTTCAAGACACCGCCGGCGGAGAAACGATCGCCGAGGAGTCTGTCTCAGGCGACGAAAACGACCTCTTTAACCTGGTCTCGGACCTGGGCGGGAAATTGCGACGAAGTCTCGGGGTGGCTGCGCCGTCTGAGGGAATCGAAATTGCCACAAGGGCAGCGCTTCCGTCCAACGAAAAGGCAGCCCGCCTTTACGCCGAGGGACGAGCTAGACTATGGGCGTTCGACTACTTTGCGGCGCGCGACTTGCTGACCGAAGCCATCGCGGCCGACCCCGCTTTCCCTCTCTCCCATGCTGCGCTTTCGGATGTGTGGTGGCACACAGGCTATGACGCCAAGAGTCGTGCGGAAGCTCGACGGGCGCTCGAACTCTCGAATCATCTTTCACAAGAACAGCAACTCCTGGTCGAAGGGCAATATCAGAGGACCCTGCAAGAATGGCCCAAAGCCGTAGAGACCTATCGCTCACTGTTCCACTTGTTCCCCGACAATTTGGACTACGGCCTGTTGTTCGCCTCAGCGCAAATGCATCTCAGTGCCGCGGACTCCCTGCAGACGCTGGCCGTCCTGCGGCAGCTCCCACCGCCCCTGGGCGACGACGCGCGAATCGACATGACGGAGGCCTCTGCATGGATCAACAAAGACTTCACCAAGGCACAGGCCGCGGCCAAGTTGGCGATTGAGAAAGCGACTGCGCAAGGATCACCCGTCATTGTCAGTCGCACCTACGGCATTCTGTGTCAGCAGGAGCCTTCGATCGGTGCATCTGCCGAAGGGATAGAAATCTGCCGAAAGGCCCTTGAAGCGGGCATCGCTGCCAAAGATCCCAACGGCGAAGCGATGATGCGCACCGATCTCGCGGCTCTCTACTATTTACGAGGCAACCTCACGCAATCTGCAGAGATGTTTCAGCAAGCGGTTAAGAACTTTCGCCAGATTGGCAACAGAGACGGCACCGCCACCGCGCTCAGCAATTTCGCGGCTACTCGCCTTTCTCAAGGCAATCTGATGGAAGCGAAGAAGCTATTGGAGGAGTCCATCTCGGAGTACCAGGCGGTCGACGACAAGGAGGGCGTAGTCCTGAACCTCGACGGCCTCGGAGACATCTGGCGGCAGATTGGCGAACTCGACAAAGCCGACACCACGTACCACCAGGCAGAGGTCATTGCCAGGGAAATCGAAGATAAGAACGCAACCGCGTTCGTGCTCGGTGGAATGGGTGATGTAGCTTTGGACCGCGGCGATCTTGCCTTGGCCCGGAAGCGGTATGAAGAATCTCTGGCGCTCAGAAATCAAGCCGGAGAAAAACAGACGGCGGCCGAAAGCCGCGTCTCCCTGGCAGCACTTGCCTTGGAGGAGGGCCGGGCTTCCGAGGCGGAAACGTCGGCTCGTTCGTGCAGAGAACAGTTTCAGCAGGAGCAACAACACGACGACGCGCTGAGTGCGAGCCTCGTCATCATCGACTCACTTCTCGCTCAGGGTAAACAAAGCGAAGCTCAAAAAGAAGTGGAGGCAGCACAAACGCTCGGAAATGCGACGCAGAACCACTTTCTCCAACTGGAATTCGAATTGGCCTCAGCGCGAGTCTTCCTGGCCTCCGATCATCCCGACTCGTCACATCCGTTACTACAGCGAGTAGCGGGCGATGCACACCGTTACGGATTCGTCGGTCTCGAGTTTGCTGACAGACTTGCATTGGCGCAACTTGCGAACAAGACGAAGAATGTCTCGAAGGCTCAAATCGAGTTGCATGCTTTGCAGAAGTCAGCGACTTCCAAGGGCTTCGGACTGATTGCGCGCAAGGCACTCTAAGAGAACTCCGTTCTGCCCAAGCAAACGCAGTAGCTGCGGCAGGGACGTGCCAAGGTCTTCAAGAAGTATTCCCAGATGAATTCTGCAGATGAAACGCGAGGCTTTAGTAAGGTTGAACCGGATGGCAAACGAGCAGCACTTGGTCGAAAACCCAACTTCGTGGAAGTAGTTTAGAATCGGCAGAGCGGTTAATGTCGGGGCGTAGCGCAGCCTGGTAGCGCACCTGCCTTGGGCGCAGGGGGTCGTAGGTTCAAATCCTATCGCCCCGACCATCAATCACATACGTCTTTGGGGCCTCTCCAAATCACCCCTGCTGTCACTGCAATACCAAGTCACTTTCGCAATCAGGACAGCAGGCATCGGTCTTGGCGTCAATTAGTTGTAGCCGACGGCAATCTCGACAAAACGCAATCTGGCAGAAAGGCTTTCGAGGCCGCCTTCCGAGATTCTCAAAAAAGTCGTTGAGTCGGTCGACCAGTCGTGAAAAAGGTTGCTCTGGTCGAACCGAGACGGCTGGTACAAGGTTAAATGTCTTTTGCAGTGGATTTCGCGGACTTGCATAGGTAGCAAATTCGCACTCTCCGTGGACGTTCCGATCGTGTTCAAAAGGTAACAATTGGTATCCGAATCGCTCGCGGCGCAAAATCTCAATCTTCTCCCTAAGCGTCGCATGCAAACATGTTGGCGGAAACGGATTCTGACTGGCGAAGCCAGTTTCACAAATGTAGCAATCCAAGAGGGAGACCTCGGGGGAGCCAAACTCTCGATACGCTTTTAACTGGGTCACGGTTCTTTCCGTTTTGCCTGCCTTAAGCGACCGCGCAGTCCCGTCTTTGCAAAGCAGACTGACTTTAACTTCCCAAGTCTTGTAGAGCCACTCTTGAGATCGCGGGTAATCCTGAACTTTCGCGATTATGTCGATGTCGCTTGTGAACATACCGCCAGTCATCAGGTCCATTGGGATGTTCAGCGCGAACCATCTCCAAATCTTGCCGCCAGCCAAGGTCGCCCAGAGCGGCCGAAAGGAGAAGATTCGCCACATCGCGGCCTTCTCACGGTACTGCGACTCGTTTCAAATAGTGCGAAGGAACACCCCCAACAATAAGAGACCAATTTTCGCTTCAATTTCACCGCATATTTTAACGCACCAGCAAACGCGACGATTTATCGCGATGGCCCTAGCCCCTAATCTCTAGTTGCGGGGAGGCCGGGCGCCGCCCAGGACCAGCGAGCATAAATGATCGACAAATTCCGGAGTGAGGCGGTCGTGCTGGATGAGGAAGCGCATGTAGAGGGGGCCGTAGAGAGAATCGAGAAGAAGGTCGAGGTCAATGTCTTTGCGCAGCTCGCCGCGCTGGACCGCGCGGCGCAGAGTATCGTAGGCCTCGCGGCGGCGCGGCCACAAGAAACGCTCGCGGAAAGAGGCCATCAGGTCTTTGTCGCTTTGTCCCGCAGCCAAAATCGCGGACACGATGCGGCCACGCGGACTGCGGAAAATCTTGATGAGTCGGCGCATCTGCCGGCTCATGTCGGTGTCGATGCAGCCCGTATCGGGGAAGTGCAGCTTGCGCGTCGTATCGCTGGCGAAGGCGTCGGCGATCAGCGCTCCTTTGTTGGGCCACCAGCGGTAAACGGTGGCCTTTCCCACGCCCGCGTGGTCGGCAACGTCTTCGATTGCAAAACCCGAGAAGCCTTTGTCTCCGAGAATCTTCAGCGTGCTGCGCAGGATGGCGAGACGTGCTTGTTCGCTGCGAGGTCGTCCGGGAGGACGTTTTCCGTTGCTGTTTTCGGGCCTTTCCGCAGCCAGGCGCCTTTTGCGCATCGCCCTAAACTACCATATAATCATGGCCCAGGTATTTAGAATCCGATACGCTCAGTATCGAATCTAAGTTCACACTAGCAGTAGTGCTTGGGGCAGCACATTGCAGAACTTTTCATATGGTTCGGGAGCAGCGGTAGCCAATGTGGATTGTAGCTTTAGCCCTCAGACGTCCTTATACGTTTGTTGTGATGGCGCTGGTAATCATTCTTCTGACGCCAATCACTCTGCTGCGCACGCCCACCGACATCTTTCCTGAGATAAACATTCCTGTCGTTTCTGTTGTCTGGTTCTACAGCGGAATGTCTCCGCAGGACATGGCCGACCGGATCATCGTGAACTCCGAGCGCGGCATCACGACAACAGTCAACGACATCGAGCACATGGAATCCCAGTCGGTATATGGACTGGGAGTGATTAAAGTTTTCTTCCGCCCCGGAACGAACGTGCAGGGGGCAATTGCACAGATCACCGCCATCAGCCAGACGTCGGTGCGCAGCATGCCGCCTGGCACAACCCCGCCGCTGATCATTTCTTACAGCGCATCGACCACACCGGTCATACAGTTGGGCTTGAGCAGCAAAACGCTGCCGGAGCAGCAGTTGTTCGACCTTGGGCAGAACTTTCTTCGGACGTACCTGGCGACCGTGCCGGGAGCCGCGACTCCATATCCGTACGGGGGCAAGTTGCGGCAGATTCAGGTGGACCTGGATTTGCCGAAGCTGCAGGCCTACGGACTGTCGCCGACTGACATCGTCAATGCGGTGAATGCGCAGAACATCATTCTGCCCGCGGGGACGATCAAGTTAGGGTCGCTCGAATACAACGTCGAGATGAATGGAACTCCGCAGACGATCGCGGAATTGAACGATCTTCCCGTCAAGACGACAAACGGTTCGACGCTCTACATGCGCGATGTAGCGCATATTCGTGACGGCTTCGCGCCGCAAACGAATATTGTCCGCCAGGATGGAAATCGCGGCGCCCTTATGTCGATCTATAAGAACGGGAACGCGTCCACTCTGCAGATCGTTGCCGGGTTGAAGAATATTGTTGCGCAAGCAGCGCAGGCGCTTCCCCCCGAACTAAAGATCTCGCCCATGTTCGACCAGTCGTTGTTTGTGCGGGCATCGATTGAGGGCGTTTTGCGCGAAGGATTGATTGCAGCGGCGTTGACGGCGTGCATGATTCTGATCTTTCTGGGCGATTGGCGGCCGACCATCGTCATTTCGATTTCGATCCCCCTTTCAATTTTCGTGTCGATCATTCTGCTAGGAGCCATCGGGCAGACAATCAACATCATGACTCTGGGTGGGCTAGCCCTTGCGGTCGGCATCCTGGTCGACGACGCCACGGTCGAAATCGAAAACATCGAACGCAATCTGGCGATGGGCAAGGAGATGAGGCACGCCATCCTGGATGGTGCCCAACAGATTGCGGTACCGGCGTTTGTTTCGACGTTGAGCATCTGCATTGTGTTTGTGCCGATGTTCTTCCTGACGGGAGTGGCGAAGTTCTTGTTCGTGCCGATGGCGGAAGCGGTCAGCTTTGCGATGCTGGCCAGTTATTTGCTGTCCCGAACTTTGATTCCGACTCTGGTCATGTACATCATGCGCGGGCATGAACATCGCGCCGAAGCTCCCACATCGTTCATGGGCCGCTTCCAGCGCGGATTCGAGCGCAAGTTCGAGGATTTTCGCCGCGGCTACGAAGCGCTACTGGAAACGACACTCGAACACCGAGGCGCTTTCGTGGCCTGCTTCCTCGCGTTTTGTGTGCTTTCGCTCGGATTGTTCACGTTTCTTGGACAGGACTTCTTTCCGCAAGTGGATGCCGGATTGCTGCGCCTGCACGTTCGTGCCCGGCCCGGTTTGCGCGTAGAGGAGACGGCGCGACTGTGCGATCAGGTTGAAGGCGTTCTTCGCGAGGAAATTCCTCAGGGTCAGTTGCAGACGATTCTCGACAATATCGGTTTGCCCAACTCAGGCATCAACCAGTCATACAGTTCAAACGGAACTGTGGGTACGAGTGATTCGGAAATTCTCATCGCGCTGAATCCCGAGAAGCATCCGCCCATGAGAGATTTGCAGCGGCATTTGCGCGAGGTTCTGCCGCAGAAGTTCCCAGGGGTGGAATTCTTCTTCCAGCCGGCCGACATCGTGACGCAGATTCTGAACTTCGGACTGCCGGCTCCCATCGATGTACAGGTGGTCGGGGCAAATTCGCAGGCGAACTATGCCATCGCGCAGCAGATTGCCAACAAAATGCGGCACGTTCCCGGCGCCACCGACGTACACGTGCAACAGTTGCTTTCGCTTCCGACCCTCCACATGGATATCGAGCGCACTCGTGTGACCCAAGTGGGCCTGACGGCGCGCGACGTTGCCCAGAGCACGCTGGTTTCGTTGAGTGGCAGCTTCCAGACCTCGCCAAATTTTTGGCTCAATCCGAAGAATGGTGTGACCTACCAGATTGCGGTGCAGGCGCCACAGTATCGAATGACCGACCTGCAGGATCTGATGGACATCCCCGTGATGTCGCAGCAAGGGCCGCAGTTGATGAGCAATCTGGTGCAAGTGTCGCCGGTATTTCGTCCGGTGACGGTGAATCACTACGACGTGCAACCGGTCATGGATGTCTACGCGAGCACCCAAGATCGGGATCTGGGAGCGGTGGCGGCGGAGATCGACAAGATTCTTGCGACGTTCCAAGACAAACTACCACGGGGCACCCACATCGTGGTGCGCGGGCAGGTAGCCACGATGCGCTCGTCATTCATAGGCTTGGGGATTGGGCTCGCGGGCGCCATCCTGCTTGTTTATCTGCTAATCGTGATCAACTTTCAGTCGTGGCTGGATCCGTTCATCATTATTGCTGCCCTGCCTGGAGCACTGGCGGGGATTTGCTGGTTCCTGCTGCTGACGCACACGACCTTGAGCGTGCCGTCGCTCACGGGCGCCGTCATGTGCATGGGTGTGGCAACCGCGAACTCGATCCTGATGGTGAGCTTCGCTCGTGAGCAGATGGATGAGGGCATGTCGGCGATCAGGGCTGCTGTGTCCGCTGGGTATACGCGGGTACGTCCCGTGTTGATGACGGCCCTGGCGATGATCATTGGCATGGTGCCGATGGCACTGGGGTTTGGAGAAGGCGGCGAGCAAAACGCGCCGTTGGGACGCGCGGTGATCGGGGGATTGCTGTTCGCCACCGTCGCAACCCTATTCTTTGTGCCGAGCGTGTTTGTGATATTCCACGGCCGGCGGGAAGCCCAGCGTGGCCGCGAGCAACAGGCCTGAGAAGCTATTATGAAGACTCTTGCAGAACCGGAGCGGAGCATGAGCGTCGAGAACGAACAGAAACCAGCGCCTGCCGGCGGACTGGATGATAGCGGGCAACATCGTGCCCGGAGCACGCAGGCGCAGCGCGATGAAGAAATCGCGGCGATCAGGGAACACTCGAAGCATCAACCACCGACCATCCAGCATGCACCCGAAACGGCCCCTGCTCCTCCGCGCAAGGCGTTGATGATCGTTGGCGTTGCTTTGCTGGTACTGCTGCTCGCCGGAGCAGTGACTCTGGTCGGACGCATGAATCATGAGCACGCACTGGCGAAAGAGACAGAGCGTGAAACTGTCCCGACGGTAGCGGTCGTACATCCGCTCGCGGAAAAGCCGGACGAGGAACTGGTGCTTCCGGGATCGCTCTTGGCGTATGAGGAGTCTCCGATTTACGCGCGCACCAATGGGTATCTCGTACGCTGGTACAAAGACATCGGGAGCCACGTCAATGAAGGAGATCTGCTGGCGACGATCGACACTCCAGAAATCGATCAGGAACTGAATCAGACGCGGGCGGCTCGGCAACAGATTGTGGCACAACTGGAACTGGCCAAGATCAGTGCTGAGCGGTGGGAGAACCTGCGGAAGAGTGACTCGGTTTCGGCACAGGAAGCGGATCAGCAAACCAGCGGATACAAGCAGGCCCAGGCAAACCTGGCAGCGGCGGATGCGAACGTAAAGCGACTCGAGCAACTAGAGGGATTCAAGAAGGTCTACGCGCCGTTTTCGGGAGTGCTGACGAAACGCAACGTGGATCCGGGGGCGTTGATCAATGCGGGAGCGGGTGCGGCCGGCCGCGAATTGTTCGACATCGCACGTGTGGATCCTCTTCGCGTCTATACCAGCGTGCCGCAGGCGTACGCGCCGTTCATCAAGGTTGGAGAAGCGACGGTGGTTACATTGCAGGAGCTTCCCGGACAGAAATTCTCTGCCAAGATTGCGCGAACGGCGGAGGCCATCGATCCGAACACGCGCACGTTGTTGACCGAAGTCGACGTGCCGAACAGAAACGGAAAACTGCTTCCCGGTTCGTTCGGAGAAGTTCACTTTGCAGTTGGGTCGAATGTCAATAAGGTCACGGTGCCGATCAATACGATGCTCTTCCGTGGCGAAGGACCGCGGCTTGCCGTCGTTGGGCCGGATAGCAAGGTGCAGATGCGGGCGATCAACATCGGGAAGGATTACGGGACGAGTCTGGAAATTCTCGGCGGAGTTTCAACTGGGGATCAGGTCATAGTGAACCCCTCGGACTCTCTGGAAGAGGGACAGCAGGTGAACGTAGCAGCTAGGCCATCTCCGGGTGGAGCCGATCAAGGAGGAAATGCGCGGTGAAGCAGTGGCGGATGGTCTTCTTTTTTGGCGCACTGTTGTTGCTTGCGGAAGGATGCACCGTCGGCCCACGTTATGCCCGGCCCGCGGCTCCGGCGCCGGCTCCTGATGCCTGGAAGACTCAGCCGCCGTGGCAACAGGCCGCTCCTAAAGATGCGATTCCCAAGGGAACGTGGTGGCAAGTTTTTCATGACCCTCAGCTGGACGCTTATGAACAACAACTGCTGCAGGCCAATCAGTCGCTGATCGCTGCGCGGGACCGGCTGGCGCAAGCGCGGTCGTTGGCTCGCGTGGCGACGGCTGATTATTTTCCCCAGCTTGCAACCGATCCCAGCGTTGTGCGGGAGCGCGGTTCGGGGAACCGGCCTCTAAACGGCGCGGCACCTAGTGTTGTAAATGGCGTCGCGCAGCCAATTCGCCCCTACACTCAGACTGTTTATACGATTCCCTTTTCACTGAGCTACGAGGCCGATTTGTTTGGACGCGTGCGGAAGAATGTGGAGGCCGCCAACGCTTCTCTGCAATCCACTGCGGCCGATCTGGGTAATGTGCAATTGGTCCTGACCGCGGAGCTCGCCGCTGATTACTTCACGTTGCGCGAGCTGGATGCCGAGTATCAGGTTGTGCAGGAATCGGTTGGTTATCAGCGCAAAGGTCTGGACCTTTTGAATGCTCGTCACGTGGGCGGCATTGCCAGCGGCCTTGAAGTCGCCCAGCAAGCCGCGCTGCTGGATTCAACGATTTCACAGGCGTCGCTGGTGCAACAATCGCGGGCGCAATATGAACATGCAATCGCCGTCCTGGTAGGACAGCCCGCTTCGAATTTCAGCGTTCCGGTCACGCCGTTGAATGCAACTCCGCCGCCGGTGCCGTTGGGCGTTCCTTCCGACGTGCTCGAACGGCGTCCCGACATTGCGTCTTCCGAGCGCCAGATGGCGTTTGAGAACGCGCAGGTCGGAATTGCCCGCGCGGCGTTTTATCCGCACATCACATTGAGCGGCGGAGGCGGATACCAGAGCACGGACATCACTTCCCTTTTCAACGCTCCCAGCCTGTTCTGGTCGCTTGGCGCGGATGCGCTGGAGCCGCTTCTTCAGGGGGGGCGTAACCGTGCCAATCTTGCGGCAGCGCAGGCGGCATACGACCAATCGGTCGCGAATTATCGGCAGTCGGTGCTCGTGGCGTTTCAGGAAGTGGAAGATGGCATCAGCAACCTGAGTACGCTGTCGCAGGCTCTTACGACCCAGACAGCGGCGGTGGATGACGCGCGGCGTGCGCTCGACATCGCCAACAACCGTTACATCGGTGGCGTGACCAGCTATCTCGACGTTATCACCGCCCAGACCACACTGCTCGGCAGCGAGCGTCTCCAGACCCAGCTTTTAGGACAGCAGATGGTGAGTTCCGTCTATTTGGTCAAGGCGATCGGCGGCGGTTGGGACCCAAGTCCAGTCAACGGCGAACAAGTCCGGCCGCAGCCGGGACAAATCCTTCAACAGTAGCACATTGCTGAATTCCTTAGCACCGTTGCAGTTTTCTTCAGCGACTGCTTTTCTTCCGCTCTTTGGCGACTGTGGCAAACCGCAACTTCTTCTCATCAACGCTGATGACCGTCATCACTCTCTGATGTGATTCGCATCACTGAGCGCATTTCCCGAATCGACGATAAACACTGCATTCGATTTGCGGATGTAGGCCGGGAAGGAGGATGCCGGAAGACTACTCAGGGATCAATGCACGCTTGCTGGTGATTCTCATACGGCTTTCATACTTTCAAACCAGTCTCATCCCGAGACAGTCTCGCCGACAACCTCCTCGCGATCGAATTGAAGAATCCCCAGGAGGAAGTTTGTCGAGCCGTGCGCTAGGACTCACCGTGGCGCCGCCGCTCCTTTGGGGAAACACTCAATTCTGAGCAGCCCGACGGCTAAGTTGCCAGGAGACTGTCTATGTCGACAGGTGCGAAAGAGACGATTGGGGCACATCTTAGGAAGAGTGGGGTGTCCCGCCGGGATTTTCTACAACTCTGTTCCACCCTCATGATCGCGGCTCCGGTCGGGCTGAGCCTGACGAGCAAGGCAACGGCCGAGCAGATTGCGCGCGTTGTCGCCAAGGCGCGGCGGCCGTCGGTGATCTGGCTGCACTTTCAGGATTGCACCGGGTGCACTGAAACGCTGTTACGGACATCGGCTCCTGATGTTGCCCACTTGATCCTGGATGTCATCTCGCTCGACTACCACGAGACTCTGATGGCCGCGTCCGGAGCGCAGGCGGAAGCCGCTCTGAAGTCGGCCATCGAAGAGAATGCCGGGAAGTTTGTGCTCGTCGTCGAGGGCGCGATTCCAACCCGCGATGACGGCGTCTTCATGGAACTCGGCAGCAGGCCAGCGATCCAGGTGGCGAAGGAAGTTGCCTCGCAAGCAGCGGCGGTGATTGCCATCGGCTCATGCGCCTCCTGGGGAGGAGTTCCATCCGCTGATCCGAATCCGACGGGCGCCGTTGGAGTCGACTCAGTGATCTCCGGCAAACCGATCATCAACCTGCCGGGGTGTCCGCCGAATCCTTACAACTTGCTGGCTGTAGTTCTCGAATATGTCACGATGGGGCGACTGCCGCAGCTCGATCAGTACGGACGTCCGAAGTTCGCGTATGACCGCGTGATCCATGAGAACTGCCCGCGGCGAGCGCACTTTGATGCCGGCCGATTCGCAGCGGCATTCGGCGACGAGGGACACCGCAAAGGCTGGTGCCTGTACAAGCTGGGCTGCAAAGGTCCAGTAACGCACGCGGCTTGCGCATCGCGTCACTTCAACGAGATTCCGGGAGTTTGGCCGATTGGAACAGGCGTACCTTGTGTCGGCTGCACCGAAAAGGGCGTGGTCTGGCAGATGGGAACGTTCCAGACAGTGCCCATTCACTTGGCGACTCCTCCGGAAACTTACCCCCCGATCTACAGCACGGCTGGCGCGTTGAAAGTAGGGGCCGCGGGAGTG
>Ga0335081_10013257_pt1 | contig 13327 bp, 9 predicted proteins | sample Lox_Sample_35_FD_206713 | JGI IMG/M metagenome (GOLD analysis project Ga0335081, IMG submission 206713) | Soil microbial communities from Loxahatchee National Wildlife Refuge, Florida, United States - Lox_Sample_3.5 | ecosystem: Environmental > Terrestrial > Soil > Wetlands | place: USA: Florida...
TCTCGACCGTGCCTAAAAAAGAACTGCAGGATTGGTCGCTCAAACATTCCAGGCTTCGACGCTCTGACACGATGTTTTGCGCATGCCTGCGCGCCCATCTCGCTCTGAATTTATTTTGTGCTAGATTGAAAGACAGTGGGCGCGTAGCTCAGTTGGTAGAGCAATGCCCTTTTAAGGCATGGGTCGCAGGTTCGAATCCTGCCGCGCTCACCAGAGCTCAAGGGTCCAGCCCGGAGACATGGGTGACAGAACGTACCTAAGACATAGGTAACAGTTTTGGGCCGAAGGGATTTTCGAGCGGTTCGAGCACACCGGGTCTCCAGATCGAAGTATCCCAGGTCATAATCCATAAAGCTGACCAGCCAGATGTCGTCGTGCACTTCTTTGATGCCTACGGCTTGACCGGCAAAGACCTGGCTGAAGTTGATTTTCTTGCTTCCCAGGCAGATGCGATCGCAGTGGTTCAGAAGCTATCTCGCAAAGAATCGCGGCGAAGGCGCGGCTTCAACCCCTGAGTGAAGCTGAAAACTTTCCAACTCCATTGCTGAGGCAAGTTCTCAGTTCTGAGTTCCCAATTCTCAGCGCTGATCATTGAGCCATCCAGCTTGATTGAAGAGTTGGCCTGCTTAATTTTCCTTCCGGCTGTACTTCGCTGCTGTTTTCCACGTTGTGTCCGGGTTCTTCTGTAGTTCACGGGTGTTTACCAGATGATTATCCCGTAACCTCCGGTACGCGAAGGTTGCAGTACCACCTTTGTCCTTTCGCACTTCCGTGATTGGACTTCGGAAATCTTTCCAGGTTACTTCCGTGGGGGGCATGCTGGCGGGGTTGCATCCTTCTGCTGCCCGTTTCGCCGTACGGGCAGACAGGAGAGCGGTTCAATCCCCCGCCATATTGCCGGGCGATATGGCTTGAAACAGAGGTCTTCGGTGAAGGCTCTCCGCTCGCGCTGCAATGCTTACATTCTTCTCCTCACTGTCTGCACAAGTCTGATGGGTTGCCAGGGTTTGGAAGGCAGACCTTCTCCGGACAACAACACTCAGGCCCTGGTCGTGGGAAGCTCCACCATGAACTTCGGTACTGTGGTGGCCGGAAACAGCCAGCTCATGTGGAACTCCATCTACAATCCCACCCGCCACCGGGTGGTGGTGAGCCAGGTCACGGTGAGCGGAACCGGCTTTCGCCTGGTGAACACCAGGACCCCCTTCACCGTTTATTCTGGCCAGCACGTGTGGATTCAGATCCTGTTCACCCCGCACTCCGCGGGCACGGCTTCGGGCACCATCGCGGTTTCCAGCAATGCGCCCAACCCCACGCCGGCCATTTCCCTGGCCGCCGACGTCATTGCCGCCGGAGAGCTGGCGGCAAACCCTTCGAAGTTGACTTTCGGCAGCGTAAGAGTAGGCAGTAGCGTGGCCAAATCGGCGACCCTGACCAACACCGGTGATACCAGCGTCACCATCTCGCAAATCTCGGCCGGCGGAAACAACTTCGCGGTGAGCGGTGTGGCTCTGCCGGTAAGCCTGTCTCCGAATCAGAGCCTGTCATTCCGGACGGCGTTCAGCCCCAAGTCCCGCGGGGCGATCAGTTCCAACGTGGTGGTGACCGCCAGCATTTCGCTGCTGGCTCCGAATTCTCGGCATTCTGGCGGGGCGCTCAAGCCGCACGATACCAGCGAGAGCACCACGGTCACGATTCCGGTGGCCGGGAGCGGACTGACCGACGGTCAACTGGTTGCGCCTGCGGCCGTAAGCTTTGGCAGCGCCCGCGTCGGCAGCACGCAAGACCAGTCGGTAACGGTGACCAATTCCGGCGGGTCCACCGTTACCATCAGCCAGGCCAGCATAACCGGCGCGGGCTTTCATTTGAGCACTGCGAGTACTCCAATGACTTTGCCCGCGGGCCAGAGCGCCACCTTCAATTGCTCATTTGCTCCTCAGTCCGCTGGCGCTGCCAGCGGCAGCCTTGCCATCACCAGTGATGCCACCAATCCTTCCCTGACCGTCGCTCTCAGCGGCACGGGTATGGCCGACGGCTCCCTGACTGCGGGGGCGGTTTCCTTTGGAAGCGTAACCGTGGGCAGCAGCCAGAAAGCTACGGCTACCATTACCAATTCCGGCGGATCCAGTGTCACCATCAGCAGCGCCACCGTGAGCGGCGCCGGCTTCAGCCTGAGCAGCATGAATCTTCCGGTCACGCTCTCCGCCGGGCAGAGCGCAGCGGCCATCATTGCCTTTGCGCCGCAGTCGGCAGGCAGCGCCAGCGGCAGCCTGACCGTCGCTTCCGACGCTCCGACTCCGACTCTTACTGTCGCTCTATCAGGAACCGCGGTCAGCCCCGGTGCGCTTTCCGCCAATCCCTCGACTCTGAGTTTCGGATCGGTGGCCGCGGGCAGCAGCCAGACCCTGCAGGCCACCTTGACTAACTCCGGCGGCGCCAGCCTGACCGTCAGCGGCGCCTCGCTTTCCAGTTCAGATTTCAACCTGAACAACCTGAGCCTGCCGCTGACCTTGGGGGCGGGCAAGAGCACAACGTTCAACGTGGTGTATTCGCCGCAGTCGGCGGGCAGCGATAGCGCGAACCTGACCATCAGCAGTAATGGATCGAATCCCAGCCTGACGATCGCAGTCTCCGGCACGGCAACAGCCGCCGGGACGCTGGCCGCCAGCCCCTCCAGCATTCCTTTTGGCAGCGTGCAGGTTGGCGACAACAGCAGCAAGCAGGCGACTCTGACCAACTCCGGCGGCGCCAGCATCACGGTTTCGCAGGTCAATGCCAGTGGAAATGGTTTCAGCGTGAGCGGCATCAGCCTGCCCATGACCCTCTCCGCCGGACAGACCTTCACCTTTAACGTTCAGTTCGCTCCGCAAAGCGCTGGCAGCGCCAGCGGAACCATCGCCATGGTATCGAGCGCCAGCGGAACTGCGCCGAGTATCTCGCTTTCTGGGACCGGCACTGCGGTCGGGCAGGCCAGCGTCTCGCCCACCAGCCTGAGTTTTGGCAGCGTGGCCGTGGGCTCGAGCAAGAACCTGACGGTGACGCTTTCCGCCACCGGATCGAGCGTGACCATCAACTCTGCCTCGGCCAGCACCCCCGAGTTCCAGGTAAGCGGGACCTCGCTGCCGGCGACTATCCAGGCCGGCAAGAGCGCCTCGTTTACCGTGACTTTCACGCCCCAGAGCAGCGGCTCTGCCTCCGCGACGCTCTCCTTCGTTACGGCAGGCTCCAGCACGCCTCTCGTGGCCTCGCTGAGCGGCACCGCCACGGCCGCAGCCCAGCACAGCGTAGATCTTTCCTGGAACGCCAGCTCCTCCTCGGCAGTGGTTGGCTACAACGTCTACCGTGGCAGCAAGAGCGGCGGGCCCTACACCAGGCTGAACTCGAGCGTGGATGATGGCACCAGCTACTCCGATTCCTCGGTGCAGGCTGGCCAGACTTACTTCTATGTGACCACGGCCGTGGGCAGCGATGGCAGCGAGAGCAGCCATTCCAACGAGGTAAGCGCTTCCGTGCCTACGCCCTAGGGCAGCTCGGCCCAGGCTTTGGAGGAAGAACAGCCCTTATCCCGGCTTCCTCAGACCTCAGTTTCCAGAGGTATGCAAACCTTTGTGTTTCTGCCTTGCACTCCTGTGACCTTCAAGTATTAGTTGAGAAAACCAGAGACTTTGGAAGGCATGAACAGGCTTGTTCGACCTCTCCTGGGGCTGTTCGTGGTGGTGGTGCTGTTTTTGCTGGAAGCCGCTTTCGTCTCTCAGTTGGCATTCGGTCAGATTGGGCTTGGCTCCTCCATTACAGCGACGCCCGCCGTGCCCTCGCTTGGGAATACGGCCCCGGGGCAAACCGCGAGCGCACCCCGCACGCCGGCCAACAGCGGCGGAGCGACACGCTTTTCTTCGGCCAGCCCAGGCAGTTTGAGCGGCAGCTTGGACCTTGCCCCGAACCGCGGCAATCCGAACCTCACAGTTGCGCTTGCCAGCACGAGTCAGGGAGGGGGCGCGCTTGTCCTGAGCCCGAGCGTGGAATCATTCGGGTACATCGTGTTGGGATCGAGCCGCAGCGCGGACATCACCCTTAGCAATATCGGGACCGCCAGCGTGACTGTCTCCGGCTACACCAGCACCAGTTCATGGTTTTCTTTAAGCGGTATCAGCTTTCCATTGACCCTTAGTCCGGGACAGAGCACGATTTTCACTGTAACCGCAACACCCCAGGCGGCCTCGGTGGTGGATGCCTATATCTATTTTGCCAACGACGGCTCGACCCCATCCCTTCCCCTCCATGTGGGGGCCGGAGGCGGCGCAGGAACCCTTGTCTCCGCCGACGCGAGTGTGGCCTTCGGCACGGTTATCGAAGGGCAGAATTCAGCGCTGCAGGAAACCGTCAGCAACACTGGCAAGTATCCCGTTGTCGTTTCCCAGGTTTCTGTCTCGGGGTCAGGCTTCAGCCTCACGCCGGTGAGTGTTCCTTTTACCCTAGCTGTGGGAGAGAGCGCGGTCTTCTCCCTCGGCTTTGCGCCAACCACCAACGGCACGTTTAGCGGCGCCCTGGTTCTCGCCTCTAACGCCACCAACCCGGCCTTCTCGATTCCGCTTGCCGGAACCGGCGTAGCTCCGCCGGGCACGCTGGTCTTGACTCCCACCGTCGAGTCGTTTGGTTACATTGTGTTGGGGTCGAGCCGGAGCGTAAATGTAACCCTCAGCAATGCCGGCGCAACCAACGTGACTGTCTCCGGTTACACCAGCACCAGCCCCTGGTTCACAATAAGCGGCATCACATTTCCCCTCACCTTGGCTGGAGGAGAAAGCGTTACGTTCGCGCTCACGGCCACGCCTGACGCCGTGACTGCGGTGGACGGCCACATATACCTCGCCAATAATGGCGTTACACCCTCGCTTCCGCTCCACGTTGGAGCTGGAGGAGGCGCAGGCACTCTCGTTTCCTCCAGCGGCGGCCTGAATTTCGGCACGCTGGTTGACGGTCAAACCGTCACACTGCAGGAAACCATCAGCAACACCGGCAAATACCCGGTGACGATTTCCAAAGCCTCAGTCGGCGGCGCGGGATTCGGCCTTGCGGCGATGAGCCTGCCGGTCACCATTCAGGCTGGCCAGAGCGCTCTCCTGGGAGTCACTTTTGCTCCTGTGAGTGCCGGTAGCCTTGGTGGCGCTTTGAATCTCACCTCCAACGCCACCAATTCCGTTTTCTCCATTCCGCTGGCCGGCGTAGGGCAAGCGCCCTCGGGCACACTCTCGCTTTCTCCCACTATCGAATCCTTCGGTTATGTTCTGATCGGCTCCAGCAGGAGTGCAGATATCACCATGAGCAATGCGGGGACGGCGGGAGTCACTGTCTCCGGCTACACCAGTACCAGCGCCTGGTTCTCTTTGAGCGGAATAACCGTTCCCTTTACCTTGGATCCGGGGCAAAGCCTGACGTTCACGGTCAACGTGGCTCCTCCGTCGGTTTCTGTGGTGGATGCCTACATCTACTTTGCCAACAGCGGCACCACCCCGGAACTCCCCTTGCATCTCGGCGCCGGGGGCAAGACTCCCGGCAGCCTGGACAACTCGCCGCAGATATACGATTTCGGCAATGTCACCACCGGTTCGACGGCCAATACCTCCGCCACCATCACCGCCAGCGGGCCCAATGTTACGATCTCCTCGGCCAGCACCACCGATCCGGAGTTCACCATCACCGGCCTTACCCTGCCGCTGACTCTGGCGGATGGTCAGAGCGCGACCTTCCAGTTGCATTTTGCCCCGACGGCGAGCGGCGCGACTTCGGCGCTGGTTTCCCTGCTCAGCAATGCCGGGGACTCTCCTACCAGTTTCGTCGTCAGTGGGATTGGAATCGCCCCCAACCAGCACACCGTTGCGCTTTCCTGGAACCCAAGCTCCTCCGGCGTCTCCGGTTACAACGTGTACCGCGGAACGCAATCAGGCGGGCCATACAGTCAGATCAATCCGGTTCTCGAAGGGGGAACGTTCTACAGCGACGCCACCGTGCAGAACGGAAAGACCTACTACTACACGGTGACGAGCGTGGATGAGAGCGGGTCTGAAAGCATCCCTTCCAACGAGGTCAAGGCTGTCGTCCCCACTTCGTAGATGGCAATCTATTGTGTAAGTGACAGTTGCCGTGATTCTCTGAACAATTACATGCATTCGTCGGTTTGCGATCGCGACCACACGAAAGTACCAGTCATCCAGGTACGATATTTCTTTTCAATTTTGCACAGAGACATGTACCAGTGAGACATTCCATTTCGCCCGGAATGGGTTAGAATCACCCAACCTTTTAAGCAACTAAATAGTTGAGCCCGGGGCTGCGCAAGTCCGCATCACCGCCACTCCGTTCCAGCGGCCCATTCAAGACTTACGGAAGTATTACCAGAACCTGCAGCGGTGCATGTCTTTCCGGACTCTGGTGTGAGTAAACGCCCTATCCGGATAATGGAGGCGGATGAGCAGGATTCGATTCCCCCGCAATTGGCAAGGTGCCGCCATTGCCTTCCTCGCAGCTGCTATCAGCATTTCCTGCGGCACCGGGGCCAACCACCTCAATTCCACCAGCACGAATCCCGTAGGCAGCCTGGGCGTCAGCAGCTCGAGTCTGGATTTTGGCAACGTGGCAGTCGGCGGCAGCGCCACCAAATCGGTCACTCTGACAAATTCTTCCGTCAGCGTGGGCGCTACCATCACAGTTTCTCAGGTGACGACCACGGGCACTGGGTTCAGCGTGAGCACCAGCAGCCTGCCCGTGACCTTGAACCCGGGAGATAACCTGACGATTTCGGTGGCCTTTAAACCCAAGTCTGCCGGTGATGCCAGCGGGATGCTTTCCATCTCGGTGGATGGACAGGCGGACCCGGCAACCGTTCCCCTCAGCGGGACGGGGCTGGCCAGTGGGCAGTTGGCGGTTTCACCCTCCACCCTGAACTTCGGCAGCGTGACCGTAGGCGGCAGCAAGAACCTGAGCGGAACCCTCAGCGCAGGAAATGCCGGCGTGACGGTCTCTTCCGCCTCCTGGAATGGCCAGGGATTCGCGGTCAGCGGCATCAGCTTCCCTGTGACGATCGCTGCCGGCAAGAGCGTATCCTTCACCGTGAGTTTCAGCCCGCAGGCCGCGGGCAGCGCCTCAGGTAACATTTCCTTTATCAGCGATGCTTCGAATTCGCCCACCGGGCAGAAGCTTTCGGGCACAGGAACCTCAACCTCGCCCTCATCGCAGCACAGCGTGACCCTTTCCTGGGAGGAGTCTTCCTCGGTGGCAGGGTACTACGTCTATCGGGGCACGCAGTCGGGCGGGCCTTACTCGCGGCTGAATTCCTCGGCAGTGCCGACCACCAGCTATACCGATAGCACCGTGCAGGGCGGCCAGACCTACTACTACGTCGTTACCTCGGTGGATTCGAGCGGCAACGAAAGCTCGTACTCCGGCGAGGTCTCGGCGACCATTCCTTCGCCGTAAGCTCCCGGTCCAATAAAAAAGGCAGATTCCGTCTATCACGGAATCTGCCGATGCTGCTTCAAGCCTTCTTCTGTGGATCTTCGAGTTTTCCCCATTATTCCTGGCGGCGGGAAGCGCGCAGCTATTCGCGCCCAGCCGAAGCCGCCTGGCGCGGTTCCAACCTGCGGAATAGCCAGATCACGGCCAGTAGGATGGCGAAGCCAATGGCAAAAAACACGATGCCGCCATGGTGATGCAGGTTACCGCTGAGAAAGCCGGGATTCACATACATTCCCAGCATGCTCAGGGTAAAGATTCGCAGGCCATTCTTGATGACGGAGAGCGGAATGGCCAGCAGCACCAGCGCGATCTTCTGCCACCTGCGCTTCAGGTAAAGATGTGCCAGCACGAAGCTGCTGATGAACAGAATCAGGCTGGAGCGGATGCTGCTGCACTCGCGGGCCACTTCGATGCTCAGCCTGGGCAGGACGATGACGGTTCCATGGCGGGTGAAAGGCACGCGCGCCGCGGAGAAGAAGAGCACGGTGGCTTCGGTCGAGGTGTTTTGCAGCACGGTGATGGCGCGCTGCAGCAGGCCATCGGGCAGCGGGACCATCAGGACCAGGAACAGCAGGGGAAAAGACGCAGTCCGAAAGGCGCGAGGCCCATAGCAGAGAAGAAAGCCGGCGAGGCACCAGAGAACAAAAAAGAGCAGGGAGAGAGAGACGAAATCATTGGCGCTGGGCGGAGGCCAATAATGCTCCGCCACCACGAATGCGCCGAAAATCAGAGGCAGCAGCGCCGCGCCGAACTTGCTGTAGCCGGCCTGGGCGAAGATTTGCGCCCGCAGCATATAAAGCAGAATCAAGCTCACCGGCAGAACCAGAAGAATATGGGAATACTGATCTGAGGTCAGCCCCCGGTCGAAGACAATCCCCCAGGCCTGGTGGCAAAAGGCCACGGCGAGACCAACCAATCCGGCGAAGAGCGCGTGCCGCACGGCTGGGCGTGAGTTCGAAGCTTGCATCCCTATTTCAGCCTATCGCACTCCGAAGCTGACTGCGGCCGTAAGAACCATGCCGTAAGGCCAATACTGGGACAGCCAATGAAGTCCCTGCCAGCTGCATCGAGCTGAACCGCCCTCTCAGGCGGCGCGCTTAAGTGGCGGCCCGGACTGCGATTGCAATGCAGCCAGCCGTAAGGGGAAGTGGCCAGCGATATCGGCCAGCAGCCAGACGCCGGCGGCGAGCAAGAACACAATCAATGACAACCCGGCAGCCAGAGCGCCCGATGCCTCGTCCGCGCTCGCCGCGCGCTCCTGCCCTTCGGCCCGATCAAACTGCAACCGGCCCAGGTCGGTCAGAACATTCGCTTTCGCAGCATCTTCCTGCGCACTACTGGTGCGGTAACCGGCGTCCATCATCGCCGACAATGAAGCCAGGGCCGCAAGAAACGAAGCCAGCTGCAGAACTATCGCGATAATCTTGAGCGTTTTGTTCATTTCCACCTCCCCACCGCAGCCGCCTGGTTTGCCCGGCGTGCGCGGCCGAAATTATGGTTTCAGGCGGCGCGGCGCCAGCCCGCGGGCAGATTCTTGGAAATCTCGATAGCTTCGAAGCTACGGCTTTGCCGCGGGCCATGCGCTCTTACCCATTTTGCCATCGCATGAATTCCCCGCTCCAGCGAAGTCTCGGGAGCCGTCCTAAATACTCGCCTGATTTTTTCATGGCCGCAGAAAGAGATCTTCGCCTCGCTTCGAGGCGGAAGGTATTTGATCTTGCACGCTCTGCCCAGGGCCGAGGCAACCCTATGCGCCAGTTCATTCACGGTGGAAGGAGTATCTGAACCGATATTGAAAACTTGGTTCTGCGCATCCTTTACGTGCACGCAATCCGCCAGAATCGGGATTACGTCGCGAACACAAGTGAAGGCCCTCTGCTGCTCACCATCGCCAAAGATGGTCATGGGCTCGCCCTTAAGCACCTGGTTCATGAAGATTCCCACGGCATTGCGGTAAGCATCGGCAATGTTCTGGCGCTCGCCGTACACGTTGTGCGGACGGAAGATCACGTAAGGCAAGCCGAACATCTTGTGGGCGAGTCTCAGGTCCTGCTCGGCCGCCAGCTTGGCAATGCCATAGGGATCTTCGGGCATGGCCGTCATCTCCTCGGTCAAGGGGCTGGGCAACTCGCCATAGACCGCAATGGAAGAGGCGAACACAAAGCACTTCACCCCGTGATTCACCGATTCGTTGATCAGGTTGGCCGTGCCCGTCAGATTGTTGCTGTAGTTAAAGCGGCGAATGAAATGGCTTAAGGCCTCGGCAGCATAGGCGGCAAAATGATAGACGTAGTCGAAAGAGTACCGCTCGAAGAGCCGCTCCAGCAGGGCATGGTCCAGAATTGAGCCCTGTATAAAAGTCGCCTCCGGAGGAACGTTCTCGGTAAACCCGCCGCTGAGATCATCCAGGATTACCACCTGGCCGCCACGCTGCAGCAGATGCTCGGCCAGATGGGAGCCCATGAACCCTGCGCCGCCGGTGACCAGAGAAATGGCCATGAGAGGCTGAAATTTTAGGATGTTGGCTTGGCGCTCCCAAGGTCATTGATCACAGATTGCGCAGCTTATGTGCTGTAATTCCCAAAATGGAACCGCACAGGCCTGGCTTAAGGAAACTTCGCCGCCTCCCTGAAGGAAAGACCCGAGGCGTCTTTAGGAGACAGGGTGGGCAGACCGGCCAGCCGCCAGTCAATGGCCAGGTCCGGATCGTTCCATACGATACAGTGCTCGTCTGCGCCGGAATAGTAATCCGTGGCCTTATAGAGCACATGCGCACTTTCCGAGAGGACGTGAAAGCCATGCGCGAAGCCGGCAGGAATCCACAACATGCGTTTGCTTTCGCCTGAGAGTAAAGCTCCGCACCATTTGCCAAAGGCAGCCGAACTCTGCCGCAGGTCCACCGCCACGTCGAAAATTTCACCCGTGACTACGCGGATCAGCTTGCCCTGCGGCTGCCGCAGCTGGTAATGCAGGCCGCGCAGCACCCCGCGCGCGGACAAGGAATGATTGTCCTGGACAAAATGGGCGCCGATTCCAGCCTCGGCCATCGTCCTCTCGTTGTAGCTCTCGAAGAAGAAACCGCGCGCGTCGCCGAAAACCCGAGGCTCAAGAATCAGAATGCCGGGCAGCTCACCTTCGATGACGCGCACAGCCGCAGGCGCGGCCGAGGATGAGTTCATCAAAAGACCTTCTCCTGCAGCAGTTGCAGCAGGTAGCGGCCATAACGGTTCCTCATGGGGGCGGCAACGGCCTCCAGACATTCCGCCGTTATATAGCCATTGCGATAGGCGATTTCCTCCGGGCAGGCAACCATTAGGCCCTGGCGGGTCTGGATGGTCTGTATGAACAAAGACGCTTCCAGCATGGCCTCGTGCGTGCCGGTATCGAGCCAGGCCATCCCCCGCCCCATCAAGCTGACTTCGAGCTGCCCGCGGTTCAGGTATTCCTGGTTGACATCGGTAATTTCCAGTTCGCCGCGCTGCGAAGGCTTCAACGAGCGGGCGATCTCCACGACCTCCGGATCGTAGAAGTAGAGGCCCGTCACCGCGTAACGCGATTTGGGAACTTTGGGCTTTTCTACCAGATTTAACGGGCGGCCAGCGGCATCCAGCTCGACCACCCCATAGCGCTCCGGATCCTGCACCGGATAGGCAAAAATTCGTGCGCCGGTCTTTCGCGTGACGGCTTCGCGCAGAGTCTTCACCAGATCGTGGCCGTAGAAGATGTTATCCCCCAGCACCAGTGCGCAGCAGGAAGAACCGATGAACTTCTCGCCCACCAGAAAGGCCTGCGCAATGCCCTCCGGCCGGGGCTGCGCGGCATACTGGAAGCTCACCCCGAGCGTATGGCCGTCTCCCAGCATCTGCTGAAATTTTGGCGTGTCCTGGGGGGTGGAGATGATCAGGATGTCGCGAATCCCTGCCAGCATCAGGGTGGAGAGGGGATAGTAGATCATCGGCTTGTCGAAGATAGGCAGCAGGCTCTTGCACACCGCATGGGTCACGGGATAGAGCCGCGTTCCCGACCCTCCGGCCAGGATGATGCCTTTGTACGGGGCAGCGCTTGTGCTCGTATCAGTCACGCCGGGTAGTCCTCAAACACAGCCTTAAAGAGAATACTGGACGGAAATCCATTGCCGGTAGCTGCCACTGGTGACTTCCTGGGTCCACCGCTCATGGGCCAGATACCAGGCGATGGTCTTGCGCAGCCCGCTTTCCAGAGTCTCCTTCGGCCGCCAGCCCAGCTCGCCCTCGATTTTGCCGGAGTTCATCGCGTAGCGGCGATCATGACCCGGGCGATCGGCCACAAACTTGATGAGCTGGCGGTGTGGCACTACCGGGTCGCCGGGCCGCAGCTCATCCAGAATGGCGCAAATTGTCTCCACGATCTCGAAGTTGCGCCTCTGGTTTCCGCCCCCGATATTGTAGGTCTCGCCCACTCTCCCGCGCGCCAGCACGATTTGAATCGCGGCGCAGTGGTCGGCAACGTACAGCCAGTCGCGGACGTGCTGCCCGTCCCCATAAACTGGGAGCGGCTTCCCCTGGAGGGCATTGAGAATCATGAGCGGAATCAGCTTCTCGGGAAATTGGTGCGGACCGTAGTTGTTCGAGCAGTTGGTGGTGAGGACCGGAAGGCCATAAGTGTGGTGATACGCCCGCACCAGATGGTCAGAGGCCGCCTTCGAGGCCGAATACGGGCTATTAGGAGCATAAGGCGTGGATTCGAAGAAAGGCGCGTCCTCGGGCCCCAGCGAGCCATAGACCTCGTCGGTGGAGACGTGCACTAAGCGAAACTCACCGCCTGCGGGGCCGAGCCCCGCGCAGTAGGCGCGCGCTTCCTCGAGTAAAGCGAAGGTGCCGTTGACGTTAGTGCGGATAAAATCATCCGGGCCGTGAATGGAACGGTCCACGTGACTTTCGGCGGCAAAGTGCACAATGGCCCGCGGACGTCTTTCCGCCAGCAGCTTCGCGACCAGCCCACGGTCGTTGATATCGCCTTGCACAAAGCTGTATCCGGGGCCGGCAGAGACATCCTCCAGATTGCGCAGGTTGCCGGCATAGGTCAGCTTGTCGAGATTGATGACCGGGGCTTCCTCCGCCGCCAGCCACTGGCGGATGAAGTTCGCTCCGATGAATCCGGCCCCTCCGGTGACAAGAATCGGCTGCGGCATGTGGTCAGAACCTGCGCAGTGCTGGCGCGCCGTCCTCCCTGCTGACAACCTTCATGCTATGTTGTACAGCAGAAGCAATTCCTGATGGCGCGATTGGGAATCGAAAATCACAACTGCCTGCCGGCCGCCTGGCACTCCGGGTGCGAAAGACCGTCCGCCGCATGATCAGAAAAGCCCGCCCCATCTTCTGTCTGCTTATGCTGGCCGGCCTTCTCACCGGCGGGCTTTGGCCGTTTAACTTCTTCTGCAAAAATAGTGCCGTCTGGCTCACTCAGCCGCCCGGCCTGAGTTTCAGTGCTTACGGCATCGCCTGGTCGCATCAGCCGCTGCTGCTGCAGGGCCCGGGCTCACAGCCCGGCGCGATCACCGTTGAACTCTGGCTTCAGCCTTCGCGCTACGACTTCGGCGATTATGCCGAGATTCTCTCATTATATCGGCCCGACCGTTCCGACTGGTTTACCATCTGCAAGGCGCGCCAGTACCTTTTTCTGCAGGGCCGTTATGTGGATGCCGACCACCCCGCCGGCATGTTCCGCCTCACTGTTGTGGACGCGCTGCGCCGCGACCAGACCGATTTCTTGACGGTTGTTGCCGGGCCTTCCGGCACCTACGTGTACCGCAACGATGAGCTGATGCGCGGCTTCC
>Ga0335081_10013259_pt1 | contig 13327 bp, 13 predicted proteins | sample Lox_Sample_35_FD_206713 | JGI IMG/M metagenome (GOLD analysis project Ga0335081, IMG submission 206713) | Soil microbial communities from Loxahatchee National Wildlife Refuge, Florida, United States - Lox_Sample_3.5 | ecosystem: Environmental > Terrestrial > Soil > Wetlands | place: USA...
ATTTTTGGCATTTTTTAAATCAGGGACTGGGGTTGAAGTCGTGGCGCTTTCAGGAACGACGGATTTAAAAATTCGCCAGGACTTCAATAATTCCACGGCCTTATCAAGCTGGACATCCTGATCGTCCTTGCCTTGTTGATCGGACGGGGTTTTGATCCCTTGTTTGTCAGAATCAGACTTGTCGCCTTCCGGAGCAGGTGTTGATCCAGCAGGTGGGGCCTCCTCATCGGAGCCGCCTCCCTGATGCTTGATCAGATCTTGCTCGCGGATGACGCGATGGCCTATTTCATCCTTCCCTTGAACCACGATATCAGGCACGATGCCGACGCCGTGGATCGACCGGTCCTTCGGCGTGTAATACTTGGCCGTGGTCAACCTCAAGCCGGAGCCGTCGCTCAGCGCGATGATGGTTTGCACGGAGCCCTTGCCAAAGGTCGTCGTCCCAAGCAGCACCGCCCGGCCCCAATCCTGCAACGCGCCGGACACGATTTCTGACGCGCTGGCACTGCCCGCGTTCACCAAGATGATCATGGGCAATTCCGTCACAGGCGATTCACCGTTGGCTCGATATTCCTCGGCGGCGCCGTTGCGTCCCCGGATCGAGACGATCAGCTTGTTTTTTGGCAAAAACTGTTCCGATACTTCGACCGCTGACGTCAACAGCCCTCCCGGATTGTTGCGCAGATCGAGAATCAACGACTGCGCACCCTGGGCCAGTAACCGGGTCAGCGCCTGATGCAAATCGGCGGCCGTCTGCTCCTGAAATTGCGTCAGCCTGACATACCCGATGTGGTCGTCCAGCATCTGGCTCTTGACACTTTGAATCTTGATCGTCTCGCGCGTGAGGGTCACCCGGATCGGCGCCTTTTGGCCTTCGCGCCGGAGGGTCAGCGCCACCTTGGTCCCCTTGGGTCCGCGGAGCTTGTTGACCGCGTCAACCAGCGTCATATTCGTGGTGGTTTCCCCTTCGATCTCCGTGATGAAATCACCCGCTTTGACGCCGGCCCGGTCCGCCGGGGTGTCTTCGATGGGCGCGATCACCACCAGCCGGTTTTCTTTCATCCCGATCTGGATGCCGAGACCGCCGAATTCCCCCTTGGTATCCACCTGGATTTCCCGATAGACATCCGGCGGCATATAGGCCGAATGCGGGTCAAGCGTGTTGACCATTCCCTGCAGCGCCCCATCGATCAACTTCGCGCTGTCGATTGGTTCAACATAGTTCTTTTCAAGCTGGGACAGCACTTCGGCGAACACCTTGAGTTTGTCGTACGTTTCCACCGCCGCGATGCTGCGCCCCTCCATGGACTTTCCAATGAGGACACCGGCAAACAGCATCAACACCAATCCCAGCACCGACAGCACTGCCTGTCGACCCGCACGCTTCATTCTGCGACCCCTTTCCTACCCTCGTTTTTTCAACCAGGTTAATGGATCCAAAGGCGTTCCGTGATGGCGCAATTCGAAATAGAGCGTCTGCTCGTCGCTCATTCCCGTCTCCCCGACCACACCGATCACCTGCCCCCGAGACACCGCTTGTCCCACCTTGACGTCCAACCGACCCAAATGGGCGTACAACGTATAGTAATGATCACCATGGTCCAGGACCACCACCAAACCGTATCCTTTAAACCAGTCGGCAAACGCGACCACCCCCTGATGCACCGCTTTGACGTCATCTCCTTCGTGGGCCTTGATTTCAATCCCACGCCGGAAGATATCTGTATTATACTGCGAATGGCGCTGGCGGCCAAATAGCCCGACCACCGCCCCGTCATAGGGCCAGGGCAACCGGCCCTTGGCCTGGGCGAGCCGACCGTCGATTTTTCGATTCGCGGCTTCGCGCTCCAATTGCTGCAGCAATGCCTGAAGCTGCTTGGCCGATTCCTCAAGCTCCGTGATGGCCTTGGCCGTCATCGCCCGTTCGGTGCGCACCTTGGCTAGCAACACCCGCTTGTCGGATCGGGCGCTGTCGATATCCTGCAAGACGGCCGCCAGCTGGCGGCGCTGCTGATCAAGTCGCTCGGATGCATCGCGCTGGTCCCGCAACGTGGCGGCCAGCTCCGTCCTCCGCCGGTCATAGTCGGTCAACATCGACGACTCGCTGGCTGCGATGCGTTGCAACCCGTCCAGCCGTTCGAGCAGGTCCTGATAGTCACCCGCCCCGAACAGCATCGCCCATTCACCCTCCACACCGCTCATATACACGGCCCGCAGGCGGACCGCCACCGACCGGCGAAGGGTTACCACGTTGCGCTCCAGCCCGGCCACTTCGTCATTGAGCTGAGACACCGTCCGGCTTTGCTCGCGGATCTGTTGATCCAGGATGGCCATCTGACGCCGGCGCAGGTGGATGCGATGATCAAGCGCCTCCAGATCTCCAAGTACCGATCGCTCCTTTTTGGCGGTCGCCTGCTGCTGCCGTTTTTTCTGATCCAGCTGCCGATTGAGCTCTTCGAGTTCCCGTTTCGGATCACCGGCGGCTCGGTGCTCCGCGGCCGAAGCCTCCCCGCCCCTGACCAGGCCACCCACCTTTCCGCTCCCGCCGAACCAGACGATCCCCGCCACGACCAGGTAGACCACGCTCCGAGCGACCCCGCTTCGATCCGTGGCCAGTCCCTTCATTTCGTCAACCCGCCGCCCATCGAAAATAACGCCGCAGGGCGATCAGACTGCCCGCTCCGCCCAACACCACGCCGGCGGCGAGCCACAGGAGCAAGAGGTCAGGCGACAAGAAGTGGAGCCCGCCGCGTCCCAACAGAAAGCCGCCAATGACCTCCAGTGACGGGCCGAACTGGGCCACCAGGGCGGCCAGCAGCCCGATGGCCCCCGCCACGCTGACGAGACCCAGCAGGATCCCTTCCAAGAGATACGGGAGCGCGATGAGTGCGGGGGAGGCGCCCACGATTCTCATCACCATGATGTCGATGCCCCTGGCGCCGATCAGGAAACGGATCGTGTTGGTGACGATCGCCACGACCGCGATCGCCACAAGGACGCCCAACCCCACACCCAGCGCCTTCACAAACGCCCAGAACACTCGAAACCGATCCACCCACTCACGTCCGTAGCGCACGGCATCAACTCCGTCCCAGGTTTGAATCCTGTCTGCCAATGAGGCCAACCCGGCCAGGACGGCAGGTCCCTGGCGCAATCGCACCTCAAATGACGCCGGCAGCGGATTGGAGTCCAACCCCTCCAGCAGGACCGCCTGATCCTTTAAGCGAGCCTTGAACCGGGTCAATGCGTCATCGGCCGAGACATACGCGACCGATTGCACCGACTCTTCGCGCTCCAGTTGCGCGCGGATGGCGTCACGACGGCTCTGATCGAGCCCGTCCTTGAGGAACACCTCCATGCGCGCTTCATCGGACGCCACCTGCACCATGTCACGCAGGTTGACCCACACCAGCAGAAAGAGGCCGAGCAGAAAGAACGCCACCGCCATCGTGGAGACCGCCAGGACCACGACGCCCTGATGCTCGCGCAGGTGGCGGCCCAGTTCCTCAAGGCAGAAGAGGAGCCGTCTCACCTCCGCCACCTTCGTCTTTGACCACGGCGCCGTCCCGCAAGGTGATGACGCGGCATCCCAGCCGCGTTATCAGCGCCCGGTTGTGCGTCGCCAGCATGATGGTCGTGCCCCGCAGATGAATGGAGCGCAGCAGTTCGCCGATGTCCCAAGCGAGTTCCTCATCCAGATTGCCGGTCGGCTCGTCGGCCAGCAAGACCGGTGGTTCGTTGACCAGCGCCCGCGCGATGCAGGCCCGCTGCTGCTCTCCGGCCGACAGCTCTCTCGGCAGCGCCGCCCGTTTCTTTTCCAGCCCCACCGTCCTCAGCGAGAAAATGGCGCGCTGGTTGGCCTCCGAAATCGTGTAGCCGGCGACGCGAGGCGCCAGCAGGATGTTGTCGAACAGCGAACGGGTCGGCAGCAGCTTGAAATCCTGATAGACCATCCCGATCAGCCGTCTGATCGTGTGAACCTTGCGGGGGGGCAGGCGGCTGATGTTGCGCCCCATGACCACGATCTGGCCCTGATCGGCCCGTTCTTCGCAGAAGATCAGCTTGAGCAGTGTCGTCTTGCCGGCGCCGCTGGGACCGGTAATGCAGACAAATTCCCCCCGGTCGACCTGCAGCGTTACGTCGTTGAGCGCAGGCGCCGATCTGCCGTACCGTTTGGTCACATGATACAGCTGGATCATTCCGGTCCGTTCACCCGCCCTCCCCGGAGGGAGAAAAGACGTCCTTCAAGAGCTCAATTCTGCCTTGGCCCCCGCCCTCCTTCTGCTCCCCGCGTTCGATGATTACGAGATCGAAGCGGCACGGGGGCGGTTCGCCGCGATCCGCGCCCCCGGGACCGTCCCGTTCAGGTCGCACCCTGGCCAGATAGGCCAGCGCGGCCCGGGTCAGCCGTCGCCGCTTCTCGGCGGTGACAGCCTCATGGGGCGCGCCGAACCGCTCGCTGCGCCGGGCTTTGACCTCCACAAACGCGAGCATGGCGCCGTCATATGCCACCAGATCGATTTCTCCGAATGGAGTCCGATAGTTGCGGGCCACGATCCGATACCCGGCCCGTTGCAGGTGGCGCGCCGCCTCCCCCTCGCTCTCACGGCCGAACCGTTGCGGGTCATTGAGCATGTCGGGGAGCAATTCGGGGAGCGGCCTCGGCGCGGCCGATGGTGGCGGCCGAACCCCTCCCGGCGCTCATCACAGGCAGAAAACTCATCCGATGTATGGCGCAGGCGCCGCGCCGCCGCAATTGGGCCATGTGTTCAGGCGTGCCGTACCCCTTATGCACGGCGAATCCATAGGCGGGGTATTGACCGTCAAACTGCGCCATCAACCGGTCCCTGGTCACCTTGGCGATGATCGACGCGGCGGCGATCGGCAATACCCGTCGGTCGCCTTTGATCAATCCCCAGGCGGGCCAGGAGCTTTGAAGCGTCACCGCATCGATGAGCAGGAAATCAGGAGCCGGACGAAGTGTCTTGACGGCCTCCCCCATCGCCCGTTTCGTGGCCTCAAGAACATTGAGGCGGTCGATGTCGTCATGCGAAGCCATCCCGACGGCGATGGCCGACGCGCCGACCATGATTCGCTCAAAGGCCGCCTCGCGTTGCGCCGGCGTCAGCCGCTTGGAGTCATCGACGCCCTCGGATGAAAACTCATCCGGCAGGACCACCGCCGCGGCCACCACCGGACCCGCCAGCGCGCCGCGCCCGGCCTCATCCACGCCCGCGATGCGACGATACCCCAACGCCCGCAGCGTCTCCTCCCATGCGCGACATCGTCCCATCCACCCCGTGCCGCCACTCACCACGGGCCCTCCGCAACAACGCGTGCCACAGGGGGGTGCCCTTCAGGCCGCATGACGGCGTCAAGAACCTTTCACGATGACGGGCGGCCTTTCCCGCCGCCGGCGCCGGCACCCACTTTCCCCGATGCAGCCGCGACCTGTTCCCCATCGCCGCCAGCCAGTCCAGCGGATTGCGGCGCAAGCGATTCCCGTTCCGTGAGCTTGGCGGCCCGGCCGCTGAGCTTGCGCAGATAGAACAGTTTCGCCCGTCGGACCTTGCCAGACCGGACGACCTCGATCTGCTCCACAAACGGTGAATGGATGGGGAAAATCCGTTCCACCCCCACGCCGTAGGAGACCTTCCGCACTGTGATCATCTCACGATGAAGGCCGCCCCTGCGCCCGATCACCACACCCTCGAATGGCTGCACACGTTGTTTCTCGCCCTCGATCACGCGCACGTGAACGCGGACGACATCGCCTACCCGGCAGGCGGGCGCCGTTTTCTTCATCCAAGACCGTTCCAACGCTTCAATCCGATTCATAACCCCGCTCCTTCATCTCGTGCCTCCCCGGCCGCCGGCATGCCTGCCAGCGTCGGCGGATCCGTCTCCGGCCGATCCGTCTCCGATTCCATCAACCATGTTTGCTCCTCACCGCTGAGCGCGGCGTCGGCCAGTAATTCGGGCCGACGACGTTTGGTCCTGATCAGGGCCTGTTGGCGACGCCACCGCGCGATCGCACCGTGATCGCCCCCCAATAAGACCGATGGCACCGCCATCCCCCGGTACACGGCCGGCCTCGTATAGTGGGGATAATCCAGCAGGGAGCCCGCGAACGATTCCGCCACCACGCTCTCGGACGCGCCCAGCACCCCCGGCACCCATCGCGCCGCCGCGTCCACGATCACCAACGCCGGCAATTCGCCTCCGGTCACCACATAATCACCGATCGAAATTTCTTCCGGGTCCAATCCGATCCGGACCCGTTCATCAATGCCTTCGTAATGGCCGCACAGCATCACCAGGGAGCGCCCCTCACACGCCAAATCCCGCGCCATCGCCGTTGTCAACTGCCGGCCCTGGGGCGATGGACAGATCAGCCGGATCGCTCCCTCCTGTTGCCGGATCGCCTCCACCGCCTCAAAAATCGGTTCGGGCTTCAACACCATGCCCGGCCCCCCCCCATATGGCGCGTCGTCGGCCACCTGGTGTCGGCCATGGGTGAAATCCCTCAGGTTGACCACCGCCGCACTGAGCAGCCCTTTGTCGGCCGCGCGCTTGAGCATGCTCTGCCCCAGGACGGGTTCGATCATCCCGGGAAACAGCGTGACAAACACCGCCCGCATGCGGCCTATCCCTTGGCGACGCCCGCTTTATGCAGAATGCGCCGCACGGTCGGAGTCGCCTGGGCTCCCCGATTCAACCACAACCGGATCCGGTCCGCCTTCACATCCGCCTGATTGGCGCCGGCCAACGGATTGTACGTGCCCACCACTTCCAGGCACCGCCCGTCCCTCGGAAAGCGTTCATCGGCCACCACGATCCGATAGAACGGCAATTTGTGCCGGCCACGACGTGACAATCGAATTTTGACCACTGCTCCGCTCCTTCCCTGCCTGTTATGATCCCAGCAGGCGCCGAAGGCCCGCCCGACCCCTCCGGTCGGACTGCCCCGCCGCGTGCTTCATCATCCGGCGCGCCTCGTAGAATTGACGCACCAATTGGTTGACGTCCTGGACGGTCGTCCCGCTGCCCTTGGCAATGCGGATCCGCCTCCGCCCATTCAACACATCCGGCGCCCGCCGTTCCTGGCGGGTCATCGAGTCGATGATCGCCGTCGCCCGCGTGATCTGTGCCTGGGCCGCGCCCTCGGTGACCGCGCCCTTCAGCCGATGGCCGCCGGGCACCATGGCCAGCAGGTCCTCCACCGGCCCCATCGATGACATCTGCGCCAGCTGCGCGCGGAAATCCTCCAGCGTCAGCTCCTCCCGCCGGATTTTTCGGGCCAGTTCGGCCGCACGGTCCGGTCCCGGCTGCGCCGTCGCCACCCGCTCCAACAAGGACTGCAGATCTCCGCGGCCGAGCAGCCGGGAGACCATCCGGTCGGGATGAAACGGCTCCAGCGCTTCCATCTTCTCTCCGGTGCCGAGATAGCTCACCGCCAGGCCCGTCACGGCCCGGATCGACAGCAGGGCGCCGCCGCGCGCATCGCCGTCCAGCTTCGTCATGACCAACCCGCTCACCGGCACCGCCGCGGCAAACGCGCGCGTCGTGGTCACCGCCTCCTGGCCCATCATTCCATCGACCACCAGCCAGACTTCCTGTGGCGTGACCGCCTCATGGATCGCCCGCAACTCGTCCATCAATGCCTGATCGATGTGCAATCGGCCGGCCGTATCGATGATCACGACCTCGGTCGCCCGAGACCGTGCCCGATCGACGGCCTCCCGGCACAGCGCCACCGCGGTCTCCCGCCCCGCGTCCCCTCCCTCCACGGACGCCGGACGTGAAGGAGCGCCGAGGACATCGACCAGCATCTGCCGGCCGAGCGCCTGCAACTGCTCCGTGGCGGCGGGCCGCCTTGGATCGGCGGCCACCAGCAGCAGCCGGCGTCCCTGTTGCTTGAGCAGGCGGGCCAACTTGCCCGCGGTGGTCGTTTTTCCCGCCCCCTGCAGCCCCACGAGCATGATGACCGTCGGTGGCTCGGACGAGAGCTTCAACGGCCGATGGCGATCGCCCAGCAGCGAGGCGAGTTCCTGGGCCACCAGCGCCACGACCCGGTCACCGGTATTGACCGACTCCTGCACGCGCAGTTGCGCCGCGCGTGCCTGGACCCGGTCAAGGAGCGACGCCACCACCTCCTGATGCACATCTGCATCCAACAGCGTCGTCCGCAGTTGTCCCAACGACGCCCCGATCTCTTCAGCGGAGAGCACCCCCCCCCGCCGCAGCCGGTCCACCCACGACTGCACCCGTTCCGTCAGCTGTTCGAGCATCGACCCATCACCTGATTCGGCATCCGCAGATACGCCGACTTAAACAGGGTAGTGTAAACATTTCGCCACGCCGTGTCAATTCATCTCTATCTCTTATGTATATCGGGCGGACGGCACGATCCTGGTGGCCTGCAGCCATCGATCAGGACGGCGCGCCTCGGTCGGCGTTGAAGAACCCTGCCTTCTTCACCTCCGGCGGAGGAGGGGATGGCGTTCGCTGTCCGGGATCAGCCCAGACTGTGGCGAAGCTTGGCGGCGTCTAACACCGGCTGACTGAAATCCTTGCCGGCATGCCAGAGGAAGAAACTGTTCGAGGCAAAATTCCGGTGGAGGAAATGCTCCGGCGTCCGCGGCCCCAGCTCTTCACCCAGATAATCCTCGATGGCAACGATGTCCGCCTCGACGTCCTGCCACGCCGACGACCGCTGGATGAGAAACCGGAGATTCTCCTTGTTCAGATAGGTGCCCGCCTCCAGCAGATCATGCCGGAGGTTCGTGTAGAATTGCTCGACGTCATCGAGCAGCCCCTTCTTCTTGGCAGCCATCAGCCCGCGCCCCGTGCCGATCAGTTCAGGAGGAATCCCGAAAGAATAGAGCGCGGCCGTGAATCCGATCGCGCGGGGGAGCCGAATGCCGCGCACGCCCCGGGCGTAGCCGAACAACCCGAAATGGAGCAACCGCTCCCGCCGTTGGGGGATTGCCTGGGCCACCTCGTTGACCATCGGCGCCAGCTGCTCGATCGTCCGTTGATAGATGTCGCTGAATAGCGTGCAGAGCTGCTCCCCCCGCTTGAGTTGTTTGGGCGTGAAGAGGCGGGGCCGTCCCTCAGCCAGCGCATGGTTCAAATGCGTGATCGCGCTTTTCACCTCGTCATAATCGTAATCGTAGCGGAAGGCGGACTGCACCGTGACGGTGCGCACCCCCCGGTATTCCTCCATGAATTCTTTCAAGAGGTGGGGAGACAAGCCGCCGCGGAAGGGCAGGCAGCCGCACCCCATGATGGGATAGACCGGGATGCCGGTCTCGTCCTGAAACCTGTAATGTTCGGACAGGGCGACCTTGGCGGCCACGGTCGCGGCAATCAGTCCGTTGTTCAACGACGGATCCGAACGGGCCACAAACGGTCGGACGTAGTCGAGGCGTTCCCCGTACTCCTTTTCGTACAGTTCGACGTAATCGTCGAGGATTCGGCGGGTTGCAGTCAACTCCTGCACCCCTTCGATCAGCGGAATGACACGGAGACGGCCGAATTCCCGCTCCTGACTGAAGACACGGGACTTGAGCTTGGCGACCTGGTCGAACGTCCGCTGCAGATGGATCAGCTTCGCCGCCTCATCAGTCATCGGGAGGATGACTTCAAACACCGGTGCGGAGGCGTAGCCCAGGTCGCGGGACAGGTCCTCGAACGTCAGGATGCCCATGTAGGCCCTGGCGAGCCGGTAGCCCTTTTCCAGCCAGATGTTCGGCAACCGGAACGTCAGAAAGACGTCGCGACCGAGGTGCGTGTTGGAGAAAAACTCGTAATGGTTGGAGAAGAGCTTGTCGACCACCGCCTCGTCGACGTATTTCCCCTCCCAGTCCCACATGTATTCCTCGCAGTCGAGGTCCTTGAACGCCCCGAAACATTCCTCCACCTCCTCCTGCGCGTGGACAAATGCATCGCCGTTGCGTTTCCAGAAGGGGACATTGGCGTGGTCGGGATGCTGGGTCGCCATCGTCGCCGGAATTTTCCGGTTGATCTTCGGCGCCTCCGGCTTCGGTGTGCGCGATCGTCGCATTCCCATTGTCTCCTCACGCTCGGCGGGACCGCCGGAACAGTGACGGGCCTAGCCTACCAGATCCATCCCCGTTAGACAACCGTTATATGGGGCTCGCGTCAACATGAAATGTGGGGGCCTGTGCGGAAGACGCAGATCAGGACCCTCCATGGCCCCCCACACCCCAGGCCACCGTTGCGAACCCGCCGGCCCGGGTTGACCTCATTGGAGCCTCCCCCTCACGCTCGCGTGGCGAGCTGATTCAATGCCCTGGACATCCATCTCCTCTTCCGAGCGCACTTGCGACTCGACGCCGATTCTGCCACAATGAGCCCGCTCCGGCGACCATGCGCTCCCCCTCCCTCGACACCGTCCGACTGATCGACGACCCGGCGGCGCTTCCCGCGCTGTCCTCCACCCTGGGCCGCGAGCGCCGTCTGGCGCTGGACTCGGAATCGGACAGCTTTCACCATTATGAAGAACAGGGCTGCCTTCTGCAGATTGCGACGCCGACCCAGACCGTGCTGCTCGACCTGATCAAACTGGATCACGTGAATCCGTTGCTGCCGCTGTTCGCCGATCCGGCCATCGAGAAAGTGCTGCACGGCGCCGACTATGATGTCCGCATCCTGGGCCGGGATTACGGAATCGCCTTCACCCATCTGTTTGATACGATGATCGCCGCCCAGCTGCTCGGCTTCGACGCCTTCGGTCTCGGCGCGCTGGTGCACCAGCACTTCGGCGTCACACTGAACAAGCGGTATCAGAAAGCCGACTGGACCCAGCGTCCCCTGCCGCCGGAGATGATCCGGTACGCGGCGGAGGACACGGCCTATTTGCTGCCCCTCAGCGACATCCTTGCGCGGGCGCTCGAGGAACAGGGCCGGCTGGCATGGCTGCGTGAGGAGTGCGAGCGGCTCACCGGGATGGAGGCCGGCGAACGGCCGGCGCCGTCCTGTTTTGCCGTGAAGGGCGCCGGCCGCTTGACACCACCTCAACTTGCGGTGCTGCAGGCGCTGCTCGAGGCGCGCGATGAATTGGCCCGAGCGGCCGACCGCGCCCCCTTCCGGATCATCGCCCCGGACGTCCTGCTGGAACTGGCCCAGCGGCAGCCGGAGAATCCCGACGCGCTGTCCGCCGTCAAAGGGCTGTCCCGCCGCCTGATCAACGAGGAGGGCGCGCGGCTGCTCGACACGATCCGCCGGGCGCGTGCGCTGCCGCCTGACCGGTGGCCGACCAGACCGCGCACGCCCTACACCCCCCTCACCCAGACCCAGGAGGAGCGGTTGCGCCGCCTCAAAGCGGTGCGTCAACGGCACGCCGAGCGGTTGAAATTGAATCCTGGACTGCTGTGCAGCAACAGTGTGATGGAGGGGTTGATCCGGCTGGAGTCGCCCGACGCCGAGGCCGTCGCCTCGCGGCTGATGCCGTGGCGGACGTCAATCTTGGAAGAGGAGTTCCTGTCGATCCTGTCAGCCGTCAATCCCGCTCGGGCTCGGTCCCGCCGTGCCGATGGGTCACCTTCTCCTCATTGAAGAGCTCCTCCATCTCCCGCTCCGTCTCCAGCTGGTCATTGGGCGTGGAAATCAAAGGAATTTCGATCCGGCGTGCAGGCGCGGCCGGTTTCTCCCCGTCTCGGGACGCCGGGGGCGGAGGCACGGTCCGCTTCCGCGGGGGCCGGTTCGGCAAAGAGGGCTTGCGTGATTTGGGGGCTCGAGACATGGGGCGCGCTCGCAGGAAATTGTACACTGATGGGCGCCCGGATGCAACGACCGTTGCCGGGGCGCTGACGATTCTGCTAAGGTAGCCTCCGTGCATCCGGTCCTGATCCAGATCGGCCCGATCACCATCCGCTGGTACGGCGTGATGTACGTGCTCGCCTTTTTCATCGGCGGCTGGCTGCTGGGCAAGGAGATCCGGCGCAAGGGCCTGCCGCTGACCGATGAGCAAAAATGGGATTTTCTGGCCATCGTCTATCTGTGCGGCATTCTCGGCGCGCGCATCTATTATGTGGCGTTCAACTGGCCCTACTACGCCGACCACCCACTGGAGATTCCGGCCATCTGGCACGGCGGGCTCGCGATCCACGGCGGCCTGATCGGCGGCGCGATCTCGGGGTGGTGGTATGTCGTCCGCCACCGGGTGCCCTTCTGGCGGCTCGCCGACGCCGGCGCCCCGAGCATCATCCTGGGGCAGGCGTTCGGGCGCTGGGGCAATTTCATGAACGGGGAAATCCACGGCTACCCCACAACCATGCCCTGGGGCATCGTCTTCCCGCCCGGCAGCCCGGCCGGCGATCAATTCGGCCAAGTGCCGGTACATCCCGCCATGCTCTACGAGCTCGGGCTCAACCTGCTCATCTTCGTCCTCCTCTGGTCGATCCGCACGCGCCCCTTTCAAGATGGCTTCCTGTTCCTGAGTTACCTCATGCTCTACTCCGTCGACCGGTCGATCGTGAGCAGCTTCCGGGCCGAGGATCTGATGCTCGGTCCGATCCGCGCTCCGCACGCCGTCAGCGCCGTGCTGATCCTGGTCATCGGGTGGTACATGTACCGCACCCGCCTCTGGGGACCGCCCCCCGCCGGACCGCGCGCGAACCGGAGACCGGCCCGCGCCGGAGGCGGCCGGAAACCGTCGCCCGCGCCGTAGCCGCCGCCCGCGACGCGATCCCATCCGGGACGATCACTCAAGCCGACAGAACGCATCGATGCGGCGCAGGGAATTCGAAGCGATCGTTCATCAATCGTTAGCCCGCATACCGGAAGAGTTTCGGGAAGCGCTCGGCAATGTCGCGATCGTCATTGAATCCTGGCCGGATCCGCAGGAGATGGCCGACATCTACGGCGACCCCGACGAGCTCGTGTACGGCTTGTACCGCGGCACTCCGCTGACGGAGAAGAACGCCAGCGACGCCGGCGCGCTGCCGGACATGATCGTCCTGTACCAGGGCCCGCTGGAGGAGGACTTCCCCGAACGGGAGGAGTTGATCCGCGAGATCGAGATCACGGTGGTGCACGAAATCGCCCACCATTTCGGCTTTGGAGAGGAGAGCCTGGAACGGTACGGCTATGATTAAGGAACCCGGGCCGGCGCGCGGGGTTATGCCACCGCCTTGATCGCCCGTTCATACAGCGCCGCATATTCCCGCGCCGATCGCTCCCAGGAGAAGTCGGCCGCCATGGCCGCCGTCATCATCTGAGCCCAGACGGCGTGTTGACGATACAGGCTGATCGTCAACCGCACTGCGGTGAGCAACTCGTGACTGCTGGCGGATTCAAA
>Ga0335081_10013260_pt1 | contig 13326 bp, 9 predicted proteins | sample Lox_Sample_35_FD_206713 | JGI IMG/M metagenome (GOLD analysis project Ga0335081, IMG submission 206713) | Soil microbial communities from Loxahatchee National Wildlife Refuge, Florida, United States - Lox_Sample_3.5 | ecosystem: Environmental > Terrestrial > Soil > Wetlands | place: USA: Florida...
GAAGAACCGCTCGGTGCCTTCGAACAGGCAGCCGTGGTGCTCGCCCCACTCCATGCCGTCGCCGGACTTGAACGCGCGGGTGATGCGCTCGCGCGCTGCGAAGCAGGCCGCGATGATCGAGAAGGCGCCCGGCAAAAATGCAGGGCTGCCCTCCTGCGCCAGCGCAAATGCCTGCTCCTCGCTCATCGAGTACTTGCCGCTCCCGGGCAGGTAGGTGACGTAGCCGGACGCCGCCTGGTTGCCCAGCCACTCGCGCACGTACCGCTCGACGCAGCCGGTGCGCTGCGCCAGCTCGGCCGGCGTAGCCGGCGCCGCGGCGAGCGCCTTGTAGAGCCCGAGCTGATCGCCGATCACGATCAGCGGCGCGGTGAACCCCGCGCCCATGTCGCCCACCGCCCGGCCCACCAGCTCGTTCAGCTTCGCTTCGTCGATCGCCATTGGATCCTCCTGCCGGCTTGGGTGCCGGACGCGAAGGACTGTCGGCGGCCGCCGTCGAAGCGCGCGTGTGAATCAGCGTTGGTATTTGTGCGCCGGCCAGACGCGCGCGAAGGGGACCTCGGCGCTGCGGAGCGCGTCGCGGATGTGCTCGGCCGACTCCGCCTCGAACTCGCAGATCATCTTCAGGCCGTCGCTCGCCAGGTAGCTCGCGAGCCAGACCACGCCGTACTGCTGGTAGCACGGCCCCGCCTTCTTGCTCGAGTCCTCGAAGCCTTTCGGCGTCAGCGGCTGGTTGAACTCATGCTCCACCACGTAGCGCTGCATGGGAACCTCCTTCGGATTGGATGGCGGCCGCCGAGATGCGCGCGCGCATGCGGGCACCGATGCTGCCCGGCGCGGTGAGCGCCAGCGCCAGCTGCTCGCGGGCCGCCGCCTTGTCGTCGCGGGCGAGGGCCAGCTCCGCGAGCACCACGTGCGCGCGGCCGTGGCGCATCTGCACCACGCCCTCCTTGCCGAGGCCGCGGATGCGGTCGCAGATGGCGGTCACCGCCTCGAGCCGGCCGGCGTGCATGTCGAGATCGGCCTTGATCAGCAGCAGCTGCGAGAGCCGCCAGCGCGCCTCGGCCGCCAGCAGCGACCGCGCCGCCGGCTCGAACGCGGCCAGCGCGCGCTGCTCGGCAGCGGGGTCGCGGCGCTCCTGCGCGTCGAGCACCTGCGCCAGCGCGAGCAGCCCGCGGGCGGTGAACGGCTCGTCGCCTTCGGGCATCTTCTCGGCCACCGGCAGCGCCTGGCTGGCGGCGCGCAGCGCCTCCTGCGGGTCGCGGCGATCGAGCGCGAGCCGGCAGAGCGCGAACAGCGACTGCGTCTCGCGCCACTTGTCGCCCGTCTCGTGCGACAGCGTCGCGGCCAGATCGAGCTGCTCGCGCGCGTCGGCATCGCGGGCGTGGAACGCGGCCAGCATCCCCCGCCCGGCCGGCACGTCGATGACCACCGCGCGCGCGCTGGCGGCCGCCGCCGCGGCCTCGTCGAGCAGGCGGGCGGCGCGATCGACCTCCTGCTCGATCTGCGCCAGGCAGCGGCCGGCCTGCGCCAGCGACCGCGCGCGCACCAGCGGGTCGGGCTCCAGCCGCGCCACCTCGGCGCTTCGAAGCGACCCGCGCATCGCGCCCTGCTCGTCCTCGCGGAAGTAGTGGGCCCAGCTGATCAGGTGCAGCCCTTCGGCGACCACGTCGGAGAGCCCCGACGCCTCGGCTTCCAGCACCAACCGGCTCAGCTCCTGCGCGGCGCGCTCGAGCCGCTCCGGCCGGCGATCGGAATGGACGCGCACGTGCAGGAGCGTGAGGTGCTGGCGCAGGCGCTCCTCCCGCGGCAGCGCGGGGAGCAGCGAGACGCCCTGCTCGGCCAGCGCGAGCGCCTCCTGCCAGGCGAAGACGCTCATCGCCTGCTGCGCCGCCATGGCCGACGCGCGCACCGCCAGCGCCTCCTCGCCGCCGAGCAGCGCCTGCCGCGCCGCGCTGCCCGCGAGCACCTGCCGCTCCGGCCCGGGCAGCTCCCACAGCGCGCGGGCGAGCGCGGCGTGCAGCAGCTTGCGGCGCGCGGCGGGCACGCGCCGCAGCGCGGCCTCGCGCATCAGGTCGTGGGCGAAGTCGAACGCGTCGCCGCTGGGCAGCACGCGGGTGAGCCCGCGCCGCTCGAGCTGCGCGAAGATCTCGACGATCTCCGCCTCGGTCCGCCCGGTGACCCGCGCCAGCAGCGACGGCCGCGTTGCGCCGCCGAGCGCCGCCGCCCACGCCAGCAGCGAGCGACCGGCCTCGTCGAGCGACTCCAGCCGCTGCTCGAGCGCCTCCAGAACCCCGGCCTGCGCCGGCCGGCCCTCCGCCAGCGCCCGGCCGGTCTCGAGCGCGAGCAGCGGGTTCCCGCCGCTGTGCCGGTGCACGCTGTCGGCGTCGGCGGGAATGCCGCGCGACGCGAGCAGCGCGCGGACCGCCGGCGGATCGAGCGGTCCCAGCCGCACCTCGCGCAGGCCGTGCTCGCGGCGCAGCGCGCGCACCAGGCGCAGGGCGGCGGCGTTGTCGGCCAGCTCGCCTTCGCGCGCGGCCAGCAGCAGCCGCACGCCGGGCGCGGTGCGCACCAGGTAGTGCGCGAGCGCGGCGGAGGCCTCGTCGATCCAGTGAAGATCGTCGAGCGCCAGCGTGGCCGGCCCGCCCTCGCGCAGGAGCGCGGCCACCGCGTCGAACAGCCGCGCGCGGTCGAGGCCTTCCGGCGGCGGCGCGAGCTCGGCCATGAGCGCGGCGAGGTCGCGGCGGAGCACGTCGCCCGCCTTCGCCGCGAGGCCCGACGAGCGGAGCGCCTCGATGATGCACCCGTACGGCCGCGCCTGCTCGGCCTCGTAGCTGCGCCCGCGCAGCACCCTGCCGGCGTTCGTCAGCTCCTCGAGCAGCCGCGTCTTGCCGATGCCCGGGTCGCCGAGCAGCAGCGCGGCGCGCCACGGCTTCTCCAGCTGCGCCCGCTCGCTGTCGCGCCCGACGAGCGGCGGCTGTGCAGGCGCGGGCGGTCCGGGCGCCGGCGGCGGCACCACTGCCGGCGCGGGCGGCGCGCCCAGCGCCCGCCGCGCGTGCTCCGTCTCGGCCGACGGCGCGGTGCCGAGCGTCGAGCGGAGGATCTCGCGGAGCGAGTCGTACTGCTGCATCGCCTCGCGCGGCCGGCCGAGCTTGCCGAGCAGCTCGATGATGGACCGGTGCGCGGCCTCGTCGGCCGGCTCGAGCGACACCAGCCGGCGTGCAGCCGCCAGCGCCTCCTCGCCGGCGAGCCGCGAGAGCAGCGCCCGCAGCACCTGGGCGTGCCGCGCCCGAGCCTGCTCGCGCCGCGCGGTGCACCATGCCTGGAAGCGGAACGAATCGCCCAGCTCGAGCCCTTCGAGCAGCTCGCCGCGGAACAGCTCGTCCGCCGCGCGCAGCTCCGGCGCTGAAGCGCCTTCGAGCGGCAGCGCGAGCGTGTCGTGGAAGTCGAGGCGCGCGCCGGCGAGGTCGATCGACACCCGCTCGCGATCGGCCACGATGCGCTCGCGCCCCGGCTCGTCGAGCAGCGGCCGCAGGCGCGACAGGCTCCACCGCAGCGCGCCGCGCGGGTCGTCCGGCAGGTCCCAGAAGAGGGAGCAGAGGTGCTCGCGCGTCTGCTCGCGGCCTTCGATCGACAGGTACGCGAGCAGCGCGCGCGTCTTCTTCGACGGCGGCAGTTCCAGCCGCTCGCCGCCGCGCTCGACGCAGACGCTCCCGAGCACCCGAACCTGCAATGGTCGAGCCGCCCCCGCGCGCTTCGCCACACCGGCCTCCGGGCGAAGCTTTAGCACGAGGGCGGCCACGGCCGTCACTTCCCCTGGTGGAACTGCTTGATCTGCGCCGGGGTGAACTTGACCAGCTTGACCGCGCGCGCGCCGGCGCGGCTCTTCTCCGGCAGCGCCTTGAGCGCGCCCTCCTCGCTGTCGGCGTCGACCGCGAGGTAGCCGGTGTGGTCGCCGGCCGCGCAGCCCCAGTCGATCTTCTTGAGCAGCGCGGCGTCGTGGTCCTTGATGTCGTCGAGCACGGACAGGCACTGCTCGGCGGTGTGAGGGGCGATGACGAGGTAGCGGGACTTCGAATCGCCGGCAAAGGCAGCAGCAGCCACCAGCCCGGCCAGCACGAGAGCAGAAGAGACGCGCATGGTTCCTCCCAATCGGGCTCCATTGCCCGAACGAGAGTCACCCTGCGCGCGCGGCGTCGAATACAGCGTGGTAGCGGGCGTGGGAACCGTAACCGCGACCGCGAAGGCGCAAAGGTCACGAAGGGCCGCGAAGAAGAAATTATTTTCTTTGTTTTCGCGGCCCTTCGCAGTCCTTCGCGGCTTTGCGGTGGAGTTCCGGGACCTGCAAAAGCAAAGGAGCCGCCCCTCTCCAGGAGCGGCCCCTTTGAAGCCGAGGGATTGTGCCTAGCTGCGGCGGCGGCGCAGGGCCAGCATCAGGCCCACGAACGCCGCGCCCGCCCAGGCCAGGCCGTTGCTGCTGGTGCTGCAGCCGGTCGGGAGGCAGATGCCGCCGCCGAGGTCGATGGTGCCCGGCGGGCACCCGCCGCCGCCACCGCCGCCGCCGTTGCCGCCGCTCACCGTCGCGGTGCCCTTGGCCGCGCGCGAGACGCTGCCGGCATTGCCGTGGAACGAGAAGTAGTCCTCGCCGTTGGCCGCGCTCGAGTCGACCGACACGGTCAGCGTCGCCGTCTGGCCCGCGCTGATGGTCGAGGGGCTGAAGGTGCCGGTGAAGCCGGCGGGCATGCCGTCGGCCACCAGCGCGATGCTGCCCGGCGAGCCGGCGATGGCCTTCGACACCACCGTGTAGGTGGCCGACGAGCCCGCGGCGATCGGGTGCGTCGAGGGGCTCAGCTCGAGCGCGAAGTCGTTGCTGGCCGGCCCGGTGACGCAGGCGTTCTGCGAGTTCGACCAGATCTGCTGCACGGTCCAGCTCTGGTTGTTGGCGGTGATGGTGCCTGCGGTCGCGTTGCAGATGTCGGCGATCTCGCCGTCATTGCCCTGCGGGTCGTACCAGGCGAGCGGCGGCGCGTTGTCGGTGGCGAGGCCAACCTCGGCGTCGGTGGTGGCCTCGATCAGCTCGTGCGACGAAACCATGGTCACGTTGTTGATGCCGCCGCCGATGGGGCCGCAGCCCAACTCGCAGCCGTCGGTGGTCACGTTGGGGAGGGTGCCGTAGAAGATCTCCGGGCTGCCCGCGATGGTGCCGTGGTAGGCGCAGAACTGCTGGCACGAGGTGGCGGTGCCGCCCGAGCCGTCCGGAAGCGAGATGCTCATGCCGGCCGGGTAGTGCACCGCGTAATAGGTGTTCGCGTCCGGCGCTGGCAGCTTGCCGATGGAGATCTGGTGCTGGATCTCGCTCTGGATCTGCGCGTCGGTGATGGAGGTCGAGGTGATCGACGGCGTGATCACGATCGCCTTGGTCGCGGTGCCCGTGCCGATGTGCTGGTTGGTGCCCTGCTGGCCGCCGTAGTCGAGGATGTTGGTGTCGTACTCGGCGAGGAAGCTCCAGAAGGTGCTGTTGGTCACCGCCGCGTAGAAGTTCGGCATGGTGGTCTGCACGTCGGAGGGCACGTTCGAGCCCCACATCACCGGAACCACCTTGACGTTCGAGATGACGTGGCCGCCGTAATAAAAGAGGTACGCGTTGGCCGGGGCCGCCGCCGAGGAGAACTGCGAGATGGCGCCCTCGCTCTGCGCGCGCATCTTCTGCAAGTGCGGCGCGGCGAACAGCGCGGTGGGAAGCAAAGCTGCGGCGACGGCGATGCGCATTCGAGCCTCGTTTCGGTGAAACAGCGCGGGCATCTTGACCGCGCGCGGCGCGAAAGTCGGTCGGTTGATCGACCGATGAGGGGTTACTTGAGAATCACGCGGTCGCTGGCGAACGTCAGCGCCGCCGAGTACGCCGCGGCGTTCTCGCAAGCGCCCAGGTCCACGGAGGTTCCGTTCTTGTCCTTGCAGCCGGTCACGGTGCCGCCGGAGGCGACGAACCGGTACGGCCCGCCCGCTCCGGCCACGGGGGCCGCGGGGTCCACCTGGTCGGGCTGGGTGGCCGAGAAGATCACGAACGTCTTGTAGATGGGGAAGCCGAGGTAGTGCGTGCAGCCGCCGACGAGGACGTCGAGCATGCCGTTGCTCGCGCCGTAGCCCTCGTCGCAGGAGGCGCTGCCGCCGTCCTGCAGCGTCTGCGCCACCGGCGCGGCTGCCAGCGATGCGGCGCCGATGTTGCCGCAGATCTCGCCGTTGCCCATCGAGCCGAAAGCGACCAGCGAGGCATCGAGCCGCTCGAGGATGGTGTGCCCCGGCGTCTGCCCGCGCACGCTTTCGGTCGGCACGCTGGCGCTGCCCACCGACGCTTTCACCTTCACGCCCGTGGCCTTGAGCCCCACCGGCCCGCTGCCGAGCGGGAGCGTGAGGATCATGCTGCCGGGCGCGGTGGTGACCAGGTTGGTGTGCGAGATGCTGGCCGGGATCAGGTTCTTCGGCACGCGGCTCGCGTCGAGCGAGCTCGCCTGCGCCGTGTACCACCAGTCGAGATCGCTGGTGCCGCTGTAGGTCTCGTGCAGCGGCGCCGCGGCCGGGCTGCCGGTGACCGGGCCGAGCGTGAGCGTGCCGTTCTGGCCGGTCGGGTCCGACAGGTTCATCACCGCGAACATCACGTTCATGGTGCCGTTGCCGAGCGCGGTGTCGATCTGGCTCTGCACCGTGGACTGCGCGTCGCTGCCGATGGCGCCGCCGAGCGCGTTGGCGGTGCAGAACGAGTCGGGGGTGGAGAGCACCCTGGCCGCCACCGCGCGCTGGTTCTGCTCGAAGCGGCAGCTCGAGTCGCAGCCGTCGAGGTTGGCGAGGTTGCCGTCGTCGCACTGCTCGCCGCGCGCGGCGTCGCGGCAGCCGTCGCCGCACACCGACAGAACGCACGCGCCCGCCTTGCAGACGCCGCCGCTGCAGGGCGTGCAGTCGGCGGCGCTGGCGCAGCTCGACGAGACGCAGTGGCCCGCCTGGCAGGTCTCGCCGCCCGAGCCGCACGAGGTGCCGTCGTGGAGCGCCGTGCGCGGCGAGCAGCTGTGCGTGCCGTCGTCGCAGGTGGACGCGCCCTGGCACGGATCGGCGGGCGCGCAGTTGCGCGTGCTGTCGGTCGAGACGCAGACCCAGTGGCAGGTCGAGTCGCAGCCCATGCTGCCGTCGTTGACGCCGTCGTCGCACTCCTCGCTGCCGCTGACCACGCCGTCGCCGCACACCGGCGGCTGGCACGCGCCGCCGCGGCAGACGTTGCCGCCGCCGCAGGGTGTGCCGTCGGCGAGGCCGCCGGTCACCATGCAGATGTGGTTCGGCTCGCAGGCGCCGGTGCCCTTGCAGGGGTCGTGCGGATCGCAGTGCTCGTCGCCGCGGACCGGATCGCCCGGGATGCAGCTCAGCGTGCAGTCGCGCTCGCAGCCGCTGTTGGGCCCGTTCTGCGCGCCGTGGTCGCACTCCTCGCCCGCCTCGCGGACACCATTGCCGCAGACGCCGCCCCCGTCGGACGGCCCGGCGTCACCGGGGTCGTCGGCCGAATCGATCTTGCCGGCGCCACAGGCCAGCGCGAGGGCAGCGATCGCGACGAGAGGGGTGGCGCGCATGCTGCCCGCAGTACAAGGAGACCGACACCGCGACCATCGGACAACTGGACGCAAGCGGCCGCAGATGCTGCACCACGTCGCTCGCGCGACCGGCGACGGCGCATTTCGTGCGCTACAGGGGCAGCGCGTCTTTTGAAACCTCAGCGGAGTCGGCCGCCTGAGCGGATTTCCCCACGCTGGCTCGCAGCTTGCTCCCACAGGTGGTCGCCCGCCGGCCGGCCACGGAGAACGCCCACATGTCCATTCGCTCCCAGATCGTCGCGCTGTTCGAAGAGGTCGCCCGGGAGCAGGGCCGCAAGCTCTCGCCGTTGTCCGACAGCCTCAACCTGCTCGAGACGGGCCTGGATTCGCTGAGCTTCGCCATCGTCGTCGCCCGGCTGGAGGAGACGCTGGGCGTCGATCCGTTCAGCGCCGCCAGGGGCACCGCCTTCCCCGTCACCATCGGCGACTTCGTCAAGTTCTACGAAGACGCCAGGAAGTGACTCTTCCGTAGCCCGACTGCGGGAGGCTCGAATGCAACCAGCTCTGCGATCGCTGTGGGAAGTGGTCAGGTCCGCAGGGGCGCCGTCCGGGCGCTTCCTCTGGGGAGCGGAAGCGAGCGTGGACATTGGAGCGCTGGCCGGCGCCAGCAGCCTGTCGGGGCCCCTCGACGAGCTCCGCGGTCGCGCGGTGCTGATCCGGACCAGGGACCAGCTCTCTGCTGCGCTGGCGCTGATCGAGCTCGACGGGGTCGCGCGCCGGCTCGTGCTCTGCCCCCATGACCTGGCGGACGAGCACGTGCCGTACGTCGTGGACGCGGCGGAGATCGACGCCCTCGTCGTCGATCGCGATGCGCCCGCCGTGGCAGCGGGCCGGGCGGTCGTGCGCTCCAGCCCGCAGCTCACCGCCATCAGGGGCGAGCGGCGGGCCGGGGAGCAGACCGAGTGGGTCCTCTTGACCTCGGGCACCACCGGCGCGCCGAAGCTGCTCATCCACAACCTGCAGACCTTCGCCGGTGCGATCGCGGGCTTCAGCGCCACCGCCACCTCGCAGGTCTGGAGCTCGTTCTACGACATGCGCCGCTACGGTGGCATGGTCCTGTTCCTGCGCGGCATCTCCTCGGGCGGCTCGCTCGTGCTCGGCGGCGTCGACGAGCCGGTGGCGTCGTTCCTCGGCCGCGCCGCCGCGCGCGGGGTCACCCACCTGACCGGCTCTCCGTCGCTCTGGCGCCGCGCGTTGATGAGCCCGGCCGCTTCGCTCATTTCGCCCAGGCACGTCCGCCTCTCCGGCGAGGTAGTGGACCAGGCCATCCTCGATCGCCTGCGCGCGGCATATCCCCAGGCCGAGATCACGCACGCCTTCGCCTCGACCGAAGGCGGCCTCGCCTTCGAGGTCACCGACGGCCTCGCCGGATTCCCCGCGAGCTTCATCGGCCGCAAAGGCGGCGTCGTCGAATTGAAGATCGAGGACGGCTCGCTCCGCATGCGCTCGATCCGCACCGCCGTCCGCTATCTCGGCCCGAACGCGCCCACCCTCAAGGACGCGGACGGCTTCGTCGACACCGGCGACATGGTCGAGCTGCGCGGCGATCGCTACTTCTTCACCGGCCGCCGCGACGGCGTCATCAACGTCGGCGGGCTCAAGTTCTATCCCGAGGAGATCGAGGCGGTCGTCAACCAGCACCCCCAGGTGCGGATGGCGCTGGCCCGCACGAAGAAGAGCTCGATCACCGGCTCGCTGGTGGTCGCCGAGGTGGTACTGCGCGAGAACGCCGGCGGCAACGGCCAGCAGGTGAAGGACGAGATCCTCCAGCTCTGCCGCGGCGCGCTCGCCCGGCACAAGGTCCCGGCGGTGATCAGCATCGTCCCCGCGCTCCCGGTGGGCCCGAGCGGGAAGCTGCTGAGGCACCATGAATAACGTCATCGTCACCGGCGGAAGCCGCGGGCTGGGCCTCGCCATCGCCCGCGCGCTGCAGGCCGCCGGCCATCGCGTCATCGCCATCGCCCGCAAGAGCACCGATGAGCTCGCCGCGTCGATCGACCAGTGCGAGCGGGTCCGCGCCGGCTCGCTCCGGTTCGTCGCCTTCGACCTGGCCGACGTGGACGCGATTCCGAAGCTCGTCCGCGACCTGCGGAGCGAGTTCGGCCCCGCCTACGGGCTGGTGAACAACGCCGCCGCCTCGCTCGACGGTGCCCTCGCGCTCATGCCCGACGACGAGATCGAGCGGCTCGTCCGCCTCAACACGCTCTCGCCGATGATCCTCACCAAGTACGTGGTGCGCTCGATGATGGCCCACGGCGGCGGGCGGGTGGTGAACATCGCCTCCGTCATCGGCTTCACCGGCTTCAGCGGGCTGGCGGTGTACGGCGCGACCAAGGCGTCGCTGCTCGGGTTCACCCGGTCGCTCGCGCGCGAGGTGGGGCAGGTGGGCGTGAACGTCAACGCAGTGGCGCCCGGCTTCGTCGCGACCGAGATGACCGGGAGGCTCAGCGAGGCGCAGCGGCAGCAGATCATCCGCCGCAGCGCGCTCCGCCGCCTGACCGACGCGGCGGACGTCGCCGCCGCGGTCGAATACCTGTTGAGCGAGCGGGCGAAGTCGGTCACCGGCACGGTGCTCACCGTCGACGCCGGGAATACCGCATGAGCCCGGAAGCCGCCGCGGGGGCCGGGGCATTCAGCGTCGCCGCGGCGTGGCGGCGCGCGCTCGAGCTCACGGCGCCGATTCCGCGCCAGCCGGAGCGGGTGCTGCCCGCGCTGCTCGACGAGCTCGCGGAGAAGTACGGCGACGCGCCGGCGCTGCTCTCCGATCGCGAGCGCCTGACCTATCGCGGCCTCGCCCGGCGGGTGAACCAGTACGCGCGCTGGGCGCTCGGCAAGGGCATCGCCAGGGGCGACACCGTGTGCCTGCTGATGCCGAACGCGCCCGAGTACCTCGCTATCTGGCTCGGGCTGACCAGGGTGGGTGCCGTCGTCGCCCTGCTCAACACGAACCTCGCCGGGCGCTCGCTGGCTCATTGCATCGAGGTCGTCGCGCCGGCCCACCTCATCGTGTCGGGGGACTTGCTCGAGCGCGTCGTCGCCGCCAGGCCGGATCCCTCGCCTGCCGTTTGGGTCCAAGGACCGGACCTGGAGGTCGACCGGTATCCGGGCGAAGCGCTCGCGGGCGAGGAGCGCCGGCCGGTCACCGTCGAGGATCGCGCCATCTACATGTACACGTCGGGCACCACCGGCCTGCCCGGCGCCGCGATCATCACCCACGGCCGGCTCATGCAGTGGAGCCACTGGTTCGCGGGCCTGATGGACGCGCGCCCCGCCGACCGCGTCTACGATTGCCTGCCCCTGTACCACAGCACGGGCGGCCTGGTGGCGCCGGGCGCGATGCTGGTCTCGGGCGGCTCGGTGGTGATCCGCGAGCGCTTCTCGGCGAGCGAGTTCTGGAGCGACGTCGTCCGCTGGGAGTGCACGATCTTCCAGTACGTCGGCGAGCTGTGCCGGTATCTCCTCCACACCGGAGCGTCTGCGCACGAGGCGGAGCACCGGCTGCGGCTGGCCTGCGGCAACGGGCTGCGTCCCGACGTGTGGAAGGAGTTCCAGCGGCGGTTCCGCATCCCGCGCATCCTCGAGTGGTACGGGGCCGCCGAAGGCAGCGTCACGCTCTTCAACGTCGAGGGCGAACCCGGCGCGATCGGCCGCGTCCCCTCGTATCTCTCGCACCGGTTCCGCGTGGTCCTGGTCCGGTTCGACGTCGACAAGGACGCGCCCGCGCGCAATGCGCAGGGGTTCTGCACCCTGTGCGAGACCAACGAGGTCGGCGAGGCCATTTCCCCGCTCCTGCGCGGTCCGTCGAACGTCGCCAGCCGATTCGAAGGCTACGCGGACCCGAAGGCATCAGGGAGGAAGATCCTCCACGACGTGTTCGAGCCCGGCGACGCGTGGTTCCGCACCGGCGACCTGATGCGCAGGGACGAGCGCGGCTTCTTCTGGTTCGTCGACCGCGTCGGCGACACCTATCGCTGGAAAGGCGAGAACGTGGCCACCTCCGAGGTGGAGGAGGCGCTCTGCGCGTTCCCGGGAGTGGCGCACGCCACCGCGTACGGAGTCGCCGTCCCCGGCACCGACGGCCGCGCCGGAATGGCTGCGCTCGTCTTCCAGGGCGGGCCGATCGAGCCGCGGCTCGCCGCGCTGCGCACGCACCTGCGCGGACGCCTTCCGCGCGCGGCCTGCCCGCTGTTCCTGCGCGTGCGCAGCGAGATGGAAGTGACGGGCACCTTCAAGTACCGCAAGGCCGACCTCGTGCGCGAAGGGTTCGATCCCGCCGCGACCGCCGACGCGATCTACTTCGACGAGCCCGACGCGCAGGCCTTCGTCCGGCTCGACCCCGCCGCATACCAGCGGATCCAGGGCCGCGAGGTCCGCTTCTAGCCCCTGTCAGCGCAAGAAAGAGGTCGACAATGACCCAGCAACCCGCCGCCCTGAACATGCCGCCCCGGCCGGAGGAGGCAGTCCGGCACCAGTCGCTCCGCTGGATCGGCGCCGGCCTCTGCACCGCGTTCGCCATCTACATCGCGTTCCTGCGGCCTCCCGAAGGGCTCAACCGGGCCGCCCTCGGCGCCTCGGCGGTGCTGATCTGGGCGGTGTCCTTCTGGATCCTCGACGTGATGCCCGAATACATCGTCGGCATGTTGATGTGCACGTTCTGGTCGGTCTTCAAGATCGTGCCCTTCGACAAGGCGTTCGCCAATTTCTCCAGCTCGAACTGGTGGATCATGGTGGGCGCCTTCGGGCTCGGTGCCGCCGCCACCAAGAGCGGCCTGTTGCGCCGCATCGCCCTGCGCATCCTCAAGGCGTGCCCGCCCACGTTCATGGGGCAGTCGCTCGGCCTGCTCGGCGCAGGCACCGTCCTCTCGCCGCTCGTCCCCAGCGCCAGCGCGCGCAGCGCGCTCGCCTCGCCCATCGCGCTGGCCATCAGCGACTCGCTCGGCTATCGCCGCAAGACCAGCGCCGCCTCCGGGCTGTTCGGCGCCATGTACCTGGGCTTCTGCGTGGTCGGGTCGCCGCTCTTCCTCACCGGCACCTTCATCAACTACGCGACGATGGCGCAGTTCCCCAAGGCCTACCAGGGCGTCTCCTGGCTGTCGTGGCTGCTCTATGGCCTGCCTTGGGGAATCCTCACCTTCGTGGGCTGCGCCGTCGCGCTCTACCTGCTCTACCGCCCGTCCGGACCGATCGCGTCACCCGCCACGACGGCCTCCGACGAGCTGGCCCGTCTCGGCCCGATGACCCGGGAGGAGAAAGCGACGGCGCTGGTGCTCGTGCTGACGCTGGCCATGTGGATGACCGAAGGCGTCCACAAGATCTCCGCCGGCGAGGTCGCCGTCGTCAGCCTCTGCGTGCTCCTCGCCCTCGACGTCCTCACCCGGGACGATTTCCGCAAGCGCATCGACTGGTCGTCGATCATCTACATCGGCGCGCTCCTGAACCTGGGCACGGTGTTCCAGACCCTGAAGATCGATCTCTGGCTGGGCCACGCGCTCCAGTCGACGATCGCCAGCTTCGTCTCCAACCCGTACATCTTCGTGGTGGCGTTTGCGATCGTCGTCCTCCTCGCGCGATTCGTGATCGTCTCGATCACCTCGGCCGCCGTCATCTTCACCATCGTGTTCAGCCCGCTGGTGCCGGCGTACGGAATGCACCCGTGGATGATCGCCTTCATCGCGCTGGCGGCGTCCAACGTCTG
>Ga0335081_10013261_pt1 | contig 13325 bp, 9 predicted proteins | sample Lox_Sample_35_FD_206713 | JGI IMG/M metagenome (GOLD analysis project Ga0335081, IMG submission 206713) | Soil microbial communities from Loxahatchee National Wildlife Refuge, Florida, United States - Lox_Sample_3.5 | ecosystem: Environmental > Terrestrial > Soil > Wetlands | place: USA: Florida...
GTCGGCCCCGGCGGTTGGATCGGCGATAAGGGTCGGCGGCTGGCCATTGGCGGAGGCGAGGACTGGCGCGTCCGCCGAGCCGCCGCTGAGGCCGATTTCGGCGAGACCGGTCAGACCCTGGAATTCCAGCGCCACCCTGGTATCGGCGCGCACCGGCACGCCGCGATCGACCGAGACCAGCGCCACGACCTTGCGCGGCTCGCGCGGGTCGAGCGAAAGCTGAGCCACCTCGCCAACCCGGATGCCGTTGAACATGACCGAGGCGCCGGCACGCAATCCCGAGACCGAGCCGGAGAAGACCAGCCGATAGACCGCCCGCGCGCCGACGCCGCCGCTGTTGTGGAACCAGTAAACAAAGCCGAACGCCGCGAAGATGACCGCGAGCGTGAACGCGCCGGTGATGATGTAGTTGGCCCTGGTCTCCATGAACGGTCTCGCTGCGCGACGTCAGTGAACGCGGCGCCCTCTCTTACCCCGGAAATAGGATTTGAGCCACGGATGCTCGGATGCCAGCATCGCCTCGATCGGGCCTGCGGCAATGACACGGCGCTCGGACAAAACCGCGATGCGGTCGCAGACCGCGTGCAGGCTGTCGAGGTCGTGCGTGACCATGAATACGCTGAGCCCGAGCGTGCGCTGCAGGGTGCGAATGAGCTCGTCGAACTCGGCGGCACCGATCGGATCGAGGCCGGAGGTGGGCTCGTCGAGAAAGACGATGTCGGGATCGAGCGCGAGCGCGCGGGCGAGCGCCACGCGCTTGACCATGCCGCCGGAGAGCTCGGCGGGAAATTTCCCGCGCACGTCGGCGCCAAGACCCACCATTTCGAGCTTGGCCGCCGCGATCTCCTCGATCAGCCGCGGCGATAGGCTAAGGTATTCGCGGATCGGGAACGCTACGTTTTGCAGCGCCGTGAGCGAAGAGAACAGCGCGCCTTGCTGGAACAACACGCCCCAGCGCCGCTCGATCGAGCGTCGCTCGCGCTCACCCAGCGAGGCGAGGTCCGAACCGAACACCTCGATGGTGCCATTGCGCTTCGGCAGGAGACCGATGATCGCGCGCATCAGCACCGACTTGCCGGCACCCGAGCCGCCGACGAAGCCGAGGATTTCGCCGCGGAAAACATCGAGCGACACCCGGTCGAGCACCGCCGCGTCGCCGAACCCGACGACGAGGTCGCGCACGCTGATCACCGCTTGGCCGCCGGTCATCGCTTACATCCCGACGCTGGCGAAGAACACGGCAAAAAGGCCGTCGAGTGCGATGACGAGAAAGATCGATTTGACCACGGATGCGGTGGTCTTGAGGCCGAGCGAGGCGGCGCTGCCCTCGACTTCGAACCCCTCGACGCAAGCGACGAGGCCGATCACCAGCGCCATGAACGGCGCCTTGATCAGCCCGACCTCGAAGGTCGGCAGCCAGATCGCCTCGCGCAGCCGCTGCAGGAAAATCTCCGGCGCCATGCCGCCATAGAGCCAGCACACCAGCCCGGCGCCGTAGAGGGCGGCCATCGAGCCGAGAAACGTCAGCAGCGGCACCGCGATGACGAGTGCGATGATGCGCGGCAGCACCAGCACCTCGATCGGATCAAGGCCCATGGTGCGCAGCGCGTCGATCTCCTCGCGCATTTTCATCGAGCCGAGCTCAGCGGTGTAGGCGCTGCCGGAGCGGCCGGCGACCATCACGCAGACGATGAGCACGCCGACCTCTCGCAGCACCAGGACGGCGACCATGTCGACGACATAGACGTCGGCGCCGAATTCGCGGAAACGGAAAATGCCCTGCTGGGCGAGGATGGCGCCGATCATGAACGTGCTCAGAAGGATGATCGGCAGCGCGCGCCAGCCGACGCGCTCAAGGTGATGGATGGTGGAGGTCAAGCGCAGCCGCGACGGATGCGCGATCGTGCCCAGCACGGCCGCCGTCAAGGCGCCGAGGAGCTGGGCGAGAAGCGCAAGCGACCAACCCATGTCCGCCATGGCCCGGCCGACGCCATCGAGCGCGAGCAAGATGCGGTTTGCGCCGGCACGGCCGCGCTGCGGCGTCCGGTTGACGAGCCGCACCTCCTCGATCAGGCCGCGATCGGCGTCGGAGAGGCCGATGATGCGCGCGGTCGAGCCGCCTGCCGTGAAGGCGCGCTCGAGCCGTTCGATGAGCCAGGCGCCGAAAGTGTCAAGCCGCTCAAGCCTCGCGAGATCGATATCGACGTAGCGCGCGTGCTCATAGCGGCGTGCGGCCTCCTCGATGATCGGCTCAAGCTCGGCGGCGGTCGCGGCGGTCCAGGCGCCGAGCGCCGCGAGCGCGACGCGCTCGCCGAAAACCCTGCCGTTGAGTGCTGCGATGCTCAAGGTTTCGCGGTCCGGGAATGCTGCCACGCTCCCCGCGGCCCTTGAGCCGGCGAGATGTCCACGGTCATAGTGCCGCTCGCATGGAGCTCTCCGTACGGATCGAGCGCTGGCCATTGGCCGGCGCGTTCACGATCAGCCGCGGCAGCAAGACCGAGGCGGTCGTGGCGGTGGCCGAACTCAGCGATGGCACCCACCGCGGCCGCGGCGAGTCCGTCCCCTACGCACGCTACGGCGAAACTCCGGGCGGCATTGTGGCAACAATTGGGGCGTTGCGCCCGGCGCTGCAGCGCGGCCTCGACCAAGCCGCCTTGCAGCGCGCCCTGCCGCCAGGAGCCGCCCGTAATGCACTCGATTGTGCTTACTGGGACGTTAACGCCAAGATCAGGGGCGTTCGGGCCTATGAGTTGGCCGGACTTCGCCCGCCCGCGCCGCTAATGACCGCCTATACGATCTCGCTTGGCACCCCCGCGACGATGGCCGAAGCGGCGGAGCGGGCGGCTTGGCGGCCGCTCCTGAAGGTCAAGCTCGGCGGCGCCGGCGATGACCGCGAGCGCATTGCGGCGGTGCGGTGCGCGGCGCCCCGCGCACAACTGATCGTTGACGCCAACGAGGGGTGGATGCGGGAGAATCTCGAGCAAAACTTCTCCGCCTGCGCGGAGGCCGGCGTCACGCTCATCGAACAGCCCTTGCCGGAGGGCGCCGATCAAGCGTTGGCGCACATCAAGCGCTCGGTCCCGGTTTGCGCCGACGAGAGCCTGCGCGACCGTGCCTCGCTCGCGGCGCTCGCCGGCAAATACGACGCCGTCAATATCAAGCTCGACAAGGCCGGCGGCCTCACCGAGGCGTTGGCGCTCGCAGCTGAGGCCGAGCAGCGCGGCTTTATCATTATGGTCGGCTGCATGGTCGCGACCTCGCTGGCGATGGCGCCGGCGATGCTGCTGGCGCAGCGTGCGCGTGTGGTCGATCTCGACGGTCCATTGTTGCTTGCCAAAGATCGTCCGGATGGTCTGCGCTACGACGGCAGCCTCGCCTATCCTCCCGAGCCGGCATTGTGGGGCTAACCGCGCTCGCGGCCGCTGCAAAAAAATGCCGATGTCACCGCGCGCGCTGAGCGGGCAAGAGCTGATCGCGTTGTTCGGTTAGCAGCCGGATTTTCGCAGAAATCGCCGAAATGCTCGCGACCGGAACCGAGCCGCCGCGCTCGCGTTCATAATTTGTTAACCTCGTATGGATTCACATTGTGCGAATCAGTAAGTGGCGCGGAACTTGCCTGCCGGGAGGGTGATGCGGATCGAGACCAGGCGCAGGCAAATGCGTTGCGTTCTCCAGGTTTGCCGGGCCGTTGCGTTTTCGGTCCGCAGGACACGAGCTTCTGGAGGCCATAATGCACAGACTCACTGGTTCTTCACTGGCGGTCGTGGCGTTGTGCATGATTGTGTTCGTCGCCGGCGACGCGTCGGCGCGTGATAATGACGGCAAGTATGCGAACTCGCCGCTCAAATCCTGGTTCGATCAGCTCGCGAGCGGGAAGGGGCTGTGTTGCTCCTTCGCCGACGGCGTCAGCATCCAGGATGTCGATTGGGACACCGATCATGGCCGTTATCGGGTGCGGCTGCACGGCGAATGGATTCTGGTGCCTGAATCGGCGGTGGTAACCGAGCCGAACAGATTCGGCCCGGCCGTAGTCTGGCCGTATATGGACGCCGACGGGGCAACGCAGATCCGTTGCTTCCTGCCCGGCGCCGGCGCGTAACGCGCGCTGCGAATGACCGGGGGACTGGTTGCTGCAGCGGACGCTGCCGGCGTCGCCGTCTTTGGCAGGAGAGACAAGCGGCTCGGGGGCCGGCCGACAGACTTAACGTGAACCGGAAGAGTGGAAAGCGGCAGAGCGCCGTCGCTTCGACTGGAAGCGATGGCGCTCTAAGCCACTAGCCGGAAGAACAGGTCGGGATCGACATTGCCGCCGGAGAGCACCGCGACGGCGACTTTGCCGGTGACGTCGACCTTGCGCGTCATCAACGCGGCGAGCGCGACGGCTCCGCCCGGCTCGACCACGAGTTTGAGCTCGGAAAAAGCGAAGGCGACCGCCGCCGCGACTTCCTCGTCGCTGACAACGACGCCCGCGCCGACCAGCGATTGATTGATGGCGAAGGTGAGCTTGCCCGGCGTGCGCGCCATCAGCGCATCGCAGATGGTACCGCTTATCGCGGCGTTCTGCTCGCGCTGGCCGCTGCGAAACGAGCGCGCGTGGTCGTCGAAGCCTTGCGGCTCGGCGGTGTAGAGCGCCGCGGTCGGCACTTGCGCCCTGACCGCAAGGGCAATGCCGGCGGTGAGCCCGCCGCCCGAAGCCGTGACCACCACCACGTCGGGAAGGAGGCCTAGCGCACGCAAATCCTCCACGATCTCCCGGCCTGCGGTGCCCTGGCCGGCGATGATCAAGGCGTCGTCGTAAGGCGGAACCAAGACGGCGCCGCGCCGTTCCGCGATCTCTTTGGCGATCGCCTCGCGGTCGTCGCGCGCGCGGTCGTAGAGCACGAGCTCGGCGCCGAGCGCAGCGGTGCGCTCGCGCTTGGCGCGCGGGGCGTCATGCGGCATGACGATCACGCAGGGCATGCCCAAAAGGCGTGCCGCCGCGGCGACGCCCTGGGCGTGATTGCCGGATGAGAACGCCACCACGCCGCCGGCGCGTTGTTCGGGGGGAATCGCGGCGAGCTTGTTGTAGGCGCCGCGGAACTTGAACGAACCGGTGCGCTGCAGGGTCTCGGCCTTGAGGAACACGCGGCCGCCGGTCATTGCGTCGAGCGTCGCCGAGGCCAGCAACGGCGTGCGCAACGCGACGCCGGCAAGCCTTTGGGCGGCGTCATCGACGTCAGCGGCGGTCGGCAAGGAAACCGGAGCTTCCATGGTGCGAACGGTAGCGCCGCCATCGGCGGGCGGGCAAGGGCATCGGTGACGCGTTCGAGGCGGCAAGCGCAGCCGCTTGTCGCCGGCCCCGAGGCGTTCGTCGCGGTCCCGCGGTGCGGCGACGGGCGGCGTTACTGATCGAACCTTCCGGCGGCGTGCGCCAGCATGGTGTAGACCTTGCCGGTATCGGAGGTCAGATAGGTGCGCGCCACGGCCGGCCCGCGATCGCCGCGCGACACGTCGTCGAGCAGGCGCTCGAACTCATGAATGTATTGCTCGACGGTCTGCCGGAATTCGGGATCGGCGCGATATTTCCGGCGGATTTCGTCAAACGCCTTCTGACCCTGCGCCGTGTAGAGGCGCCGCGTGAACAGGCCGCGCTCGCCGCGCTTATAGCGCTCCCACAGCTCGACGGTCGCCTCGTGATCGATCATGCGCGCGATGTCGACAGCAAGCGAATCCAGCGACTCCATGGCCTCGCGCGGCTGCCGTTCCTCGCCGCGCGCGGCCTCGCGCGGGCCGGGCGGGGCAATCGACGGGCTCTCCTCGCGCGACGCGCGGGTCAAGAGATCGCTGAGCCAGCCGCCGTTGCGGCCATTGCCGCCGGGGCTGCCGCCCTGCTGAGGCTGCGGTTGCGGCGGCTCGGCGCGGCGCGGCGGGGCGCCGGTAATATCGGCGCGCGGCGTCCGCGGCTGCGGCTGCGGTTGCGCGCGTCCGCCGCCGGCATAGGCGGGCTCGGCTTCGCGCCGCACCGGCTCGGCGGTGTCGAGCGTGCGGCCGTGCCGCGCGACGATGCGGTTGAGCTCGGCTAAGGCCTCGATCTGGTCGACGATGACCCGGCGCATTTGTGCGGCGGTGTCGGCAGTCTCCTGCGGCAATTCAAGCACGCCGCGGCGCAGCTCGGCGCGTGTCGCCTCCAGCTCCTGCTGCATTTCCGCGGCCATTTGCTTCATGCCTTGCATGATCTCGGTGAAGCGCGCGGCGCTTTGGCTGAACATCGAGTGAACCTGCGCGGCGGCCTCGTCATAGACTGCGTTGAAGGTTTCGCTGGTGCGCTTGCGCTCTTCCTCCGAGGTGGTACGCACCAGCTCGAACTGCTGCTCGATGGTATGCACGCTCTCGTTGCTGGTTTCGGCGATGATGCTGGCGATCTCTCGCGCCCGCGTGGTCGCCGAATCGAGCGATTCTTCGAGCAGTCCGGAGAAACGCCGCAGCCGCGCTTCGAAATCGTTGGTGCGCGTGTCGAGCGTCGTCACCAGGGACTCGATCGCGGTCTTGCGATCGGCGATGGTCTCCTCGGAACGGCGGTTGCTCTGCTCCAAGAGTTCGACCGCCTCGACCAGCGACCGGCCGTGGGTGTCGAACTGCACCGCGATTTCGCCGAGGTCGCCCAGCACCCTCGTTGTCACGGTATTGAAGGAGCCGAGGTGCTGCTCCACCGCGGCGGTGGTGGCGCCGCTCTTGCTGGTCAGCTCGTTCATGGCGGCGACGAACTCGGAAACCCGCGTCACCATGGTCTGCTCGATCGCGCTCATGTTTTCATGAGCGCCGCTTAGCACTTCTTGCAGCAGGATGTTGGCCTCGCGCAGGCGCTCGAACAGCACGGTGGTGTCGGAGCGCAACATGCCGTGCGTCTCCAGCATGTCGGCGACGGTCGCCGAGGCGGTCTGCTTCGACTGCTCGATGGCGTCCTTGGTGGTGGTGTGCAATTCCTCCAGCGCCCGCTTGACCGTCGTCTTCGCCGCTTCGGTCACGCCTTGCGCGCCCTCCTGCAATTGGGCAAGCGTGCGCGTCATTGCAGAGGTTGCGGTCTGGCTCGAATCGTTGATCAACCGGGCGATCTCGCCGCTGTTGTCCATCATCGTCTGCGTGAACACGAAGCTCTTCGCCTCGATCGCCTTGACGGCTTGATCGGTGGCCCGGCTCACCTCGCCGGCGAATTCGTGGCCCTTGCTGGACAACGCTGCGACCAGGCCATTCGATCTCTCGTCGAGCAGACGCGTCATGTCCACCATGCGCTGCGTTACCGCGCTGTTGATCTCGTCGGCCTTGCCGACGAGATTGCGGCCGATCTCGCCGCTCGCACCGAGCAGCGCACGCTCGACGTTGTCGACATTCTGCTTGAGCGTGGCGCCAACCTCTGCCGAGAGCGCCGCGAGGGCGCGCTCTGCCTCGGTGGCGCTTCGCGCCACCGCCTCGCGCGTGCCGGCAGCGCTTTTGCCGACGATTTCGCTTGCGGTCGCGGCCGCGCGGCCGATCGTTTCGCCGGCATTCGCCGCGCTCTTGTTGATGGTGGCGCTTAAGGCGCCGGCGCTTTGATTGAGACTCGCGGTCGCCTCTGCCGCGCTACGGTTTAATGTCTCCGCCGCCGCGGTGCTCGCCGCGGCGCTGCGGCCGAGCGCATCGGTGGTTTTCGCGGCGAGCTCGGTGAGCACCCGCTCGGCGTCGCCGGAATTGGCCTTGATCGAATCCGAAAGCTCCCCGACCCGCGCGCCGATCAGGTCGGCGGCAGCGCGACTGCGCAATTCGATCTGCTGCGTCACCGCTTCGGAGCGCTCGATCAAGAGGTGCTGAAGCCGCTCGATGCGCGCTTCGAGCGCGAAGGCGAACTCCTGGGTCTGCGCCCCAAGCGCCTTGTCGATGTCGGCGATGCGCTCGCCGACGCTCTCGGCAAGCTTGGCCCCGCGGGTGTCGATGACGGCGGTGACGTCGGTAATGCGCTTGTCGAGCGTGGTGACGACTTCCTTGCCGCCGTCGGCCAGCGTCTTGGCGATATCCATGACGCGGCTGGACAGCGCCTCGGTGAGCGTCTGGGTGCGGGTGTCGAGGGCTTCCTGAAAGCGCGACAGCCTCTGCTCGAGCGCGGTGGTGACCTCGCTCGCCTTGGCGGTCACGCGGTTGTCGAAGCTGTCGACGTAGTTGCGCATCGAGTCGGTGACTTCCTGGGTGCGTCCGCCAAGTCGTTCGACGAGTTCGGAGCCGTAGGTCTTTACGGTGCGGTCAAACTCGCCGAGATGCCTGGTGATGAGGTTGCCGAGCGTCGAGGAGTCGCGGGAGATCTTCTCGCCGAGCTCGACGCCGGAGTGGTTGAACATTTCCTCGAAGGCGGCAAGCCGCGACGACAGCATTTCCTTGACCGCGTCGCCACGCACGCCGACGACCTCGGCGAGATGCTCGGCGCTCTCGCGGAACGAGTCGGTGACCTTGGTGCCGCGGGCGACGATCGCCTCGGTGATGCGGGTGCCGGTCTGTTCCAGTTTGTTCACGACGTCGCCGCCACGCAAATTGAGGTCGAGGATCAGCGATTCCCCGGACGCCTTGAGCGTGCTGTTGACCTCGTCGGCGCGGGTCGCGATCGTCTCGGCGAGCTGGCTCGAGGCGTCGATGATCGTGTCGGTGAGTTCTTGCGCGCGATTGGTGAAGGTGTCGGTCAGCTCCTGCGAACGTCCGGTCATGACATCGAGGATGGAGAGCGATTTCTCCGAGAAGCCTTCGGTGATCTGGTCGAGCCGCCCCGCCATCATTTCCTCGAGGCCGCTGGCGATCTCGGCGAACTCCTCGTTGATATGATCGGTCTTGAAGTTGAGGCCCGAGGTGAGCTGATCGCTCGCGGCGGCGATTGCACGGGTGGTTTCGTCGCTGGTGGTCTCCAGGCGCTCGATCAGGTCTCCGCCGCGGTCGCTCAATTGCTGGATCATGTTGTCGCCGATCCGGCCGAGCGTGAGCGTGATGTGCTCGCCCTTCTCGGCGAGCGATTGGGTGATGGTCTGGGCCGCTTCGTTGACCTGCTGGCCGACAAGATCGCTGATCGTGGACAGGTCCTGGGTCAGATCGATGTGCACATTGCTGATCGCCGAGCGCACCTGCTCGGCCTGCGCGACCAGCGTGTCGCGCTGATTGGCGAGTTCTTGAATCAAGCCGCGAATGCGGACCTCGTTGTCGCTGTAGGTGCGCTCGAGCGCGGCGATCTCGTTCTGCACCAGCGATTCGAGTTCGCCGGCGCGCGCTAGCGCGCGCTCGACGCCGTCGCCCATGGCGGAGACTTCTCGCCGGATCGCCTGGCCGACGGTGACGATCGAATCCCGCGCCACGCCCTCAGGCTCGGCGAGACGAATGGCGACGCTGGCCATCGATTGGGCGATCAGGCGCAGTTCCTGCGCCCGCCAGGCCATGTGGGCGACGCCGAAGAAGAAGATGATCGGCAGCAGCGCCGCCGCGCCGAGCCCGATCATGACCGCAGCCGAGGAGTGATTGGGGCCGAGCGCCGCATTGAGGTCGGAAAGATAGGCCCAGGACAAAGCGAGGCAGCCAATCACCCAGGCGGCCGAGAAGATCCCGGCCACGACATAGGACGCCCGCGCCGGGCGACGCTGCAGCGATTGCAGGATCTGCCCGATCGATTGCTGGTCGTCATTGGCGACCCGAAGCCCGTGGGTTTCGATCTTGCGACCGGAGGGCGCCTCGACAGGCTCCTCAAGCGCGATCTGCGCGCCGCGCCGCACAAGGTCCTCGGCGCCGGCGCGCGGCTCGCCGCCCGCCGCCTGCTCGACCTCCGGCATGGTGTCGTCGCCCTCGCGCAGATTGAGAGCATCTTGAATGGCCGACAGCGCCGCCTCTGTCGGGTCCACCATCTTTTTAGGGTTGTTCGCCATGTCGGTCGTCGCCTCGCGTGTTACGCCGGGACCAGAGCGGCCCGAGCATGCTCAAGCCGCGCCACGAGCGCGTAAGCTGTCGAATTCACATTCGAGCAAGGGCTGCCCCGCCCTCACATCACACTGCCGTAGCCCATCCTATCGGTCTGGCGGATCGAAGAAAACCGGGCACGGTAACCTTCCTTTTAATCATCGTTAACGGATTGGTCACCATGATCTCATTCTTCGCCCTATGTGGGCACGGTCGGCCATTCTGTTGCCAACAATGCGGCCGGCTTGGGGCCGACTTGGGGCGAACGGGCCCGCTCGCCGGCGCCGTGCAATTGATCGGTGGATAACGCAGCCGGTCGGGCCGGGGCCAGGGTGTAGGTAACGAAGCCCTTACCATCGCGGTGAAACCGCGTCGGAAAATCCCTTCGCGAAAGCCAATTTTACCGCATTTGTCGCTTGCTGCGCATGATGTCTGTGCGCTGCAGGCTTTGGCCTGCGCGAGGAAGGGGACGTCATGACCGCTTCGAGCCCGTCGATGTCGCCGACCGCGGACGAGATGCCCTCCAGCATCGATGAGGGCCATCTCCACCGGATGACGCTCGGCGACCGCAGCCTGGAGCGGGAAGTCCTGGAGATTTTCGCGCGCCAGACCGTCGTGCTGCTCGGCCGCATGGCCGATGCGGAGCCCGCCTACGCGGCCGCCGCCGCCCATACGCTCAAGGGATCGGCGCGCGGCGTCGGCGCCTGGCGCGTTGCGCTGGCGGCAGAGCGGGTGGAGGAGGCGGCGGGCAAAGGGCGCCGCGCGGCGGTGACAGCGGCCATCGCCGAACTTGAGGCCGCCGGTTCCGAAGTCCGCGCCGCGATCGGCGTGCGCCTCAGCCGTCGCGCCGATGGTCCTGAGGCGGCAATTGGCGACCTTGATCGCGCGACGATTGAACCCATCTGAGCCGCCTGCACTGGCGCGGCCGGTCGCGACCCGATAAAACAACCGAACTGTTGTTCAGCACCTGCTTGTGATCTCCCGCCGCCCGTTATCTTCATCCTTTTTGCATGGTCAAAATCACCTTCATCGACACCGAAGGGACGGCCCGCACCGTTGAGGCGGAGGTCGGTTCGACGGTCATGGAGAGCGCGATCAATCACGGCGTGCCCGGGATCGAAGCGGAATGCGGCGGCGCCTGTGCCTGCTCGACGTGCCACGTCTATATCGACGAGGCTTGGCGGGAAAAGGTCGGCGAGCCGTCGCCGATGGAAACCGACATGCTCGATTTCGCCTATGGCGTACAGCCGAACTCGCGGCTCTCATGCCAGATCAAAGTCAGCGAAGCGATCGACGGCCTGATCGTGCGAACGCCGGAGCGGCAAGCGTAGCCGGCACGAATCCGCGCCGTACCGGAAGAAATCCGGGCACGCGTCCCTCGCATCGATCCCGCTGTCCTCTTCCCCTGCCGCAACGAGCACGCTAGACACTTCCCGCCTCGACAGAGGCCACGCCCCCAAAAGACGAGCATGCAGACGAGATGAGTGATCCTATCAAGACTGACGTTGTCATTATTGGTGCCGGCCCGATCGGGCTGTTCGCGGTATTCGAGCTTGGCTTGCTGGACATGAAAGCGCACCTCATCGACATCCTCGATAAGATCGGCGGCCAGTGCGCCGAGCTATATCCGGAGAAACCGATCTACGATATTCCCGGCATTCCCTATACCAGCGCGCAGGGTCTGGTTGATGCGCTGATACAGCAGATCAAGCCGTTCAATCCCCAATTTCATCTCAATGAGATGGTGGAGAAGGTGGAGAAGATCGGCGAGCCGCTGTTCCGCGTGACCACCGACATGGGCAAGGTGTTCGAGAGCAAGATCGTGGTCATCGCCGCGGGCGGCGGTTCGTTCCAGCCCAAGCGCCCGCCGATTCCCGGCGTCGAGCCCTATGAAGGCAAGTCGATCTTTTACGCGGTGCGCAAGATGGAGCAATTCCGCGACAAGCGCATCCTGATCGTCGGCGGCGGCGACAGCGCGCTTGATTGGACGCTCAATCTCGCGCCGATTGCCAGTCACCTCACCCTATTGCATCGGCGTAGCGAATTCCGCGCCGCCCCCGACAGCGTCAACAAGATGATGGCGCTCGTCGGCGAGGGCAAGATCGATCTGGTGCTCGGCCAGGTTACGGCGCTGCAAGGCGAGCAGGGGCAGATCGGCAAGGCTGTGGTCAAGACCAACGAAGGCTCGGTCTATGAAATCGCCTGCGACGTCATGCTGCCGTTCTTCGGCCTGACCATGAAGCTCGGCCCCGTCGCCAATTGGGGCTTCGAGCTTAAGAACAACGAGCTGATCCCGGTCGAGACCGCGGCGTTTGAAACGAGCGTGCCGGGCATCTTCGCGATCGGCGACATCAACTGGTATCCCGGCAAGCTCAAGCTCATCCTTTCGGGGTTCCATGAGGGCGCGCTGATGGCACAAAAGGCGCATCGTTACGTTTATCCTGAGAAGAGGCTGGTGTTCCAATACACCACGTCTTCGACGAGCTTGCAGAAGAAGCTCGGCGTGGCGCCGCAGCCGGCCTGAGCGCGCGTTCTTGCCAACGCCGGGCGTGCGAGGGCCACTGATGCCGAACGCGACGATTTCCACCACGTGCTGCATTGCCGGCGGCGGGCCGGCGGGGATGATGCTCGGCTTTCTATTGGCGCGCGCCGGCGTCAACGTCGTAGTGTTGGAAAAGCACGCCGATTTCTTTCGCGACTTCCGCGGCGACACCATCCATCCTTCGACCCTCGAGCTGATGTACGAGCTTGGCCTGCTCGATAGGTTTCTCAAGCTGCCGCATCAGAAAATCGAGCGGATCAGCGTTCAAATCGGCGACCAGCACTTGACCATGATCGAGCTCACCCATGTGCCGACGCATTGCCGCTACGTGGCGCTGATGCCGCAATGGGACTTTCTGAATTTTCTCGCCGAGCAGGGCCGGCGCTATAAGACCTTCGATCTGCGCATGCGCGCGGAGGCGACCGATCTCATCGAAGAAGCGGGGCGCGTGGTCGGACTCACGGCGCAGACACCGGACGGCCAGCTCATGATCCGCGCCGATCTCATCGTCGGCGCCGACGGGCGTCACTCGACGGTGCGCAACAAGGCCGGGCTCAAGGGCGACGACTACGGCGCGCCGATGGACGTGCTGTGGTTCCGGCTCGCGCGCAAAACGACCGATCCGGTCGACACCTTCGGCCATATCGAGGCCGGCGCGATGATGGTCATGCTCGACCGCGGCGATTATTGGCAGTGCGCCTACGTCATCCCTAAAGGCGGTATCGAGCGGGTCAAGGCGGCGGGCCTCGAGGCCTTCCGCCAGCGCGTCGTGGCGCTGTCGCCGTTCCTCGCTGACCGCGTCGGTGAATTAGGAAGCTGGGATGACGTCAAGCTCCTGAGCGTCGCCGTC
>Ga0335081_10013263_pt1 | contig 13324 bp, 9 predicted proteins | sample Lox_Sample_35_FD_206713 | JGI IMG/M metagenome (GOLD analysis project Ga0335081, IMG submission 206713) | Soil microbial communities from Loxahatchee National Wildlife Refuge, Florida, United States - Lox_Sample_3.5 | ecosystem: Environmental > Terrestrial > Soil > Wetlands | place: USA: Florida...
AAAGTCGAGCGGTTGGCTGAGGGCGCTTGCACGCCGCTCGACCTGACCCACCCGCCGCCTCCTCCCAAACCTGGAGAACGGCCGCCGAATCTTTGCGGCATCATGATGATGGGGCCGACGCCGAGAGGCGAAATGATGATCGAAGTGCGCGGGGCGGACATGACGCAGTTCGCCCAACGAATCTCCGGCAGGCTGGACCACAACGTCGTCAATAAAACCGGCGTCTCCGGCATGTTCAATTTCCACCTGGAGTTCACGCCCGATCCGTCGATCCGCGGCCAGGCGATGCCGGGTCCGCCCGATGGCGCCAATCCCGCGGCGCCGGCGGAACCAGGTCCGAGCCTGTTCGTCGCACTGCAGGAGCAGACCGGCTTGAAGCTGACGCCGGACAAGGGGCCAGTGAGCTTCCTGATTATCGATCACGTGGAAAAGCCGACCGCGAACTGACTTCAGGACTCATGGACATCCGAAGGAGCGACGGGCGCGGGAGGGGCCTCTTCGGCCGCGGGTGCTGAACTGGCGGCCTGGTCCTCTGCCGCGGGCGTCGCTTCGATCTGACGCGGCGGCTTCGGAAGGTAGGCTGGATACCGTCCCAATACCAGTCCGTATAGGACATGTCCGAGGATCGTACTTTGCATGGAGTGCAACAGCGCTACCAGCGGCAACACGCTTTTCCAGAGCAGGCGGAAGGAGAGATAATACCAGCCCAAGGCGAAGAGCACGCTCACCAGGAACACGCGCGTGCGAGGCAGCCGGTCGTCCACGACTACGGCCAGGAGCGCTCCCAGCAAGCTGTAGAGAATCAGGTAGAGCGCCAGTCCCGAGAGCGTCCGCTCGGCGAAACCGCTGCGAATGGCCCTTTCGCCATAGAAGGCGCTGGCCATCAGATTCTCGGCCGTCCAGAAGCTGCGCTGCTGCCAGACATCGCTCAGTCCAGTGCCCAGCAGCATCCAAAAGGCGCCCAGCATTCCCGCCTGCAGACCCGCCGAAGCTGCCGTGAGCCTGAACGCGTGCCGGCTCTCCGTAGCAGCATCCATACCATTCAGCCTATACTGACGATTGGACTAAAGGCAAAGCCAATCGAAATGCGTCGCGCTGTGATCACTGGAATCGGTGCTGTGAGTCCGAACGGAATCGGACGGGAGCGCTTTTGGAACGCCACCCGGAACGGGCAAAGCGGCGTGCGAAGAATCACCCGCTTCGACCCCGCGAACTTCGTGGTGCAGGTGGCGGGCGAGGTGCCCGACGAGTTCGACGAGAAGAAGTGGGTGGAGGTCAAGGACCGGCCACATGTTTCGCGAGCCGTGCCGTTGGCGGCGGCGAGCGTGGCGGAGGCGTTCGAAGATGCCGGCTTGAATCCGCGGGCGATGTCGCGCGAGGAATTGCGCGGCATCGGGGTGATCGTCGGATCGGGCGGCGGCAGCCAGGATTTCACCGAAGAGCAGTATCGGCTGTACTACGGCGGCCATCAGAAGCAGTGCAGCGTCTACACGATTCCCACCAGCACCATCGGCACTCTGGCGAGCGAAGTCTCCATGCGTTTCGGGCTGCGGGGATTCAGCCACATCATTTCCACGGGATGTACCTCGTCCACCGACGCTCTCGGCTACGCCTTCCGGCAGATTCAGGCGGGCGTTGTGGACACCATCGTGGCCGGCGGTGTGGACTCACCGATCGCTCCCCTGATCCTGAGGGGCTTTCAACTGATGCGGATCATGAGCACGCGTTGGAACCACGAGCCGCAGCGCGCATCGCGTCCCTTCTCTCGCGACCGCGACGGCTTCGTGATCGCGGAGGGATCCTGGTTCTTCATCGTCGAGGAGCTGGCCCACGCCCGCAGGCGGGGCGCACATGTTTACGGCGAGATTGCCGGCTACGGATCCACCTGCGAGGCTTATCACAGGGTCCGACTGGAGGAGTGCGGCGAAGAGCCTGCCCGCGCGATCGGGATGGCCCTTCGGGAGGCGGGGATTCCGCCCTCGGAGGTCCAATACATCAACTATCACGGCACGTCCACGGAGTTGAACGACCGCATCGAAACCCGGGCCGTGAAACTGGCGTTCGACGGCACAGCCTACCAGCTCGCCGGCTCGTCGCTGAAGAGCATGATCGGCCATCCGCAGGGTGCGTGCGGCGCTGCCGGCGTGGCCGCCACTCTCCTCGCCATGCGGGACGGAATCGTGCCGCCCACCATCAATGTGGACGAGCCCGATCCGGAGTGCGATCTGGACTACGTACCTTCCGCGGGACGGCGGCTGCAGATCGAGCACGCGGTGGCCAATTGCATCGCCTTCGGCAGCAAGAATTCCGCCCTGGTTCTGCGGCGCGCCTAGTGTTCGGTGTCCTCAAACTGTGGAAAACACGGTAGCCCTGCAGGTATCTGAAAGCCCGAAATCCGGAAAGCCGACGAGGCGCAATGAAAGGCCTCCAAACCATTGGCAGGACGCATGAATTCGAAGCTGCTGCGATCTGGTTCAATCCGAGCTAAGTACTGCGGTTAACAATGTTTAGTAGGTCGTATATTCCTGTTTCGCACAGCTTTTTCCACAGATCTGTGGAAAGGCTTTACCGTCCCGGAACGAGCCGCTGCTGCGCCCGCGGCCGCCTCGTTGATGCGTTCGAGTGCCTGGGTGGCGCCCAGATCCAGATCCGTCTTCCGGAACCGCTCGAGAATCTCGGTGACTACGGGCCGCACCCGCGGCACGGCCGCGAGAATCACCAAAAGATCGATGGGCCCCAGGCGCACCATCAGATCGCAGTCGCCGTCTTGCAGGATGCCATGAAGCGCATTGGCGAGCCCCGGATCGAAATGCGCGAGTATGCCGTAAGATCCCAATAGATCATGATTCTAAGGAAATCAGGGCTACTGCCTCGGGGGCTCGGGCAGAAGTTTTCGGCTTTCCGGCGTGTCGTCGATTACGCAGCGAAATCCGATATTGTCTGCCACCTTGCCCGCGTCTTTTCGATACGAGATTCGCAGGTGCACCTTGGGGTCGGAATTAAACGAACCGCCCCGAATCACATGAACTTTTCCGGTGGACGGGCCCGTCGGATTGGCGACCGGTTGGGGCAGAAGCATTACCACGTATTCATACGGGAGGAGATCGACAAAGAACTTGAGTTTCGGATAGGGACCAAACCAGTCGCTCACCCATTCCCAGACGTTGCCCGCCATATCAAATAAGCCATACGGATTTTGGGTGAATTTCCGAACCGGTGCGAGGTCGTCATAGATGTCGTTGCCGCTCCGTCCGTAGAAATTTGCCGAATCCCGGCTGCTCTCGCTGTTCATTGGATAGGTTTCGTCTTTTCCGCCACGCGCTGCGTACTCCCATTCCGCTTCCGTCGGAAGGCGGCCGCCCGCGAAGGCGCAGTAATTGCCGGCCTCCTCCCAGGACACATTGTCCATCGGATAGTTGTTGATTCTCCATCCTCTGTTTTCCAGTGGTGGGCCGGGCATTTTGGCCTTTGGTGTTTCCTTGACATAACGCTGATAGGAATCCACCTGAACCTCATTGAGACCCATCCAGAACCCCTTGGTAAGAGTTACCGGGTGCCGCGGTTTCTCGTCAGTATCACAAGGCTTCTCGCTGCCCGGAACACACCCCATCATGAAGGTTCCGGGCTTGATCCACGTGTATTCCTCACGATCCTTGCGATTGCTGATCACAACCCCGGGGCGCGGCCACTCCGGTTTGGTAATTCTTGTGGGCGGCGGATCGTGGAAGAAGAATCGCCCTATCACAACGCTGGAATCACGGAACGGGATCTGGGTGTTCCGGCTGGCCAGGGCGACCTCGCGTCTGATTTGATCGATGAGCGGGTCCAACTCGAGAGTCTGCTCACTAATCGCTTTGGCGACGGTCTTCGTCAGCAAATCGGGATCACTTCCGGAGGCGGCCTGGACCCAATCCCCGGTCGGCCCGGCTGACAAGAAGTAGGTTTCCTTACGGTTGCCGATTTGCGGATTCAGGAGGCCGACTCCCACCATCCCTTTGGGAGCTGCATTGATTGGAGGGGGGCCTTCCACCACAAAGACTTTCAGAGCTGCTTGATGGTCGTCGAGAGTGTCCAGCAGCCTGATGAGGTGAAGAGCCCGATTCTGCAACGGTTGTTCGCGCTGGTCTTGAGGGTCGAAATCCACGGGAACCAGATAGTTGTCATCGTCCCCAGGCACCATGTAGCCGGCATAGTAGACGAGACAGACGTCTCCCGGCCTGAGGCGCTTTTCAAACTCAGCCAGGCCATTCGTAAGGAAATCGCGCACCTTGAAATCATTCACGTTGTCGACTTCAAAGCCGGCATTGGCGAGAGCCCTGGAAATCAAGGCGGTATCCCGGTTCACGGACGGCAGCCGGGGAAGAAGGCTATAGTTCGAGTTGCCGATGACGAGGGCGATTCGGCGGGCCTTAGACAGATTGCCCTCCCTGACATCCTGTGCGTTAGCCCCAAAAATCAACAGCATGCAAACGGCTAGCGAGACCCTTACCATAAGAAGTACTATAGTACACGGTCAATTCAGCCGGCTGCTCGCGTTTCGAGACTCAGCAGGCTATCGCTTCTGCCAATGGAAACCGACGCCATTGACAGACGACTGCGATGTATTTCTTAATGTCACTTGACCATGGTTGGCGACCGATGGTTGATCCGCGACATCGACCCCGGTTGTGGTCGACCTGACAATCACTTCACAACCTGGACCTGGAAGCGCTTGGCCAGTTGCTTTGGAAGGGGCGCCTGAAGGTGCTGATGTCGCCGTGTTGTACATGTCGATCGTTAGCGCCTGCCCTGGCATTAGCAAACCCGGCCATTTGACGTCGCCTCTCTTTAATCCAGGGTAGTCGTCGGCTGTGCAGTTGACGGTAGGGTAATCCGTTTGATGTATCACCGGGTCCTGAATGATGAGCTTGATGTTTACCGTGGCCGGCACACCGGCGCCACGCCTCGACAACACCTTGACAGTTCCGTCTCCGGTCGCGCGCCCGGTCGGATCCACCTTCACGGAAACTGAGCCGCTTCCCTTCAAATCGATGGGATTCGCACTGATCCACTGGTCGGGAGTCGTGATGGACCATGCCTCACTAGGGGGTTGTCCGATCACTTGAAAAGACTGCGCAGCCGGCGGCGGGGCTCCCCTCGTGTAGGTGAACGTGAGGGTGGAAGGCTGAACCGTCACGCTGGGGGCCGGCGTTGGCGGCCCACTTCCGGTCACCGTGAGCAGAACCGTTACCGTCGCTGAACTCTCGGCGCTGCCCCTCGGCGTGAAGGTAACGGATCCCGCGTAGGGGCCCGGCATGAGGTCTTGGGGAGCTACATGGATCGGAACCCGGCCGCTTCCTGTCACCTCGCCGGGAACCTGGAGCCAAGTTTGGCTGGACCTGGTAGACCAGATCCCATTCGACGGCTGGCCACTCAGGCTGACAAGTTTGTCGCTTGGTAACGCGCCGCCACGCACGTGCGAAAACGTAAGTTCCGTCGGCGAAACCTGCAGCGTTGGCGTCCCTGGCTTGGGGAGGGGCGGCGCGATGGTGAGGTGCACGCCCACGGTCGCTGGAGCAACACCGCCGTTCTTCGCCGAGATGGAGACGATCCCGGAATATTCGCCGGGAGTCATCTTTTGCGGATCCACGATCTGCACCGTGATAGGACCGTCTCCTGACATCTCGGCGGGTGTTGCTCGGAACCACGGGTCACCAATCATCGAAACGGACCACACGGTGCCGGCGGGTTTGCCGGTCAACTGCAACGTCTGCGCGGCAAGCACTACGTCACCGGGCCGATACGAGAAGTCGAGCTTCATCGGGGCGACGTGCAACTCGACCATTGGGGGCGGAGGAGGTTGTACGATCTTCCAGAGCCCGTACAGCACCAGCGGCAAAGCCACGATTGCGGCGATCCATCGCCAGTCGAACCGGGGGCCGTCGATCTTTCGCCGGAGATCCTCCAGCTCCTTTTCCCTCCGGATGGCCCAATCCCGAAGCTCCCGGACACGGAGGTCTTGGCCCGTCGCCAGGAACTTCTCGGCCATCTGGCGCACAGTCGCGGCATCGTCCTGGCGGAAGAATCCTTCGATCTCCGCGACTGCCGCATCCTTCCGCAATCGCTGGTCTCGCAGCTCTTTTGCCTTGACGGCGGCATCCAGGTCCCGCTCAAAACCCTCTTCCGGGAATTCGGCTGCCAGTTGCCGGGCCTTTGCAATCGCATCCTCGAAGCGCACCTGCTTCATGATGGATTCCAGCTCGGATCTGCCCTTCGCCGCGAGGTCCTTCCGATCCGACTGGGCCAACGCCTCCTGGGCGCGTTGCAAATCGTCCCGAACGTCCTGCTCGTCGGGAAACTCGCCTGAGACCTTTTCGAGCAACTGTACCGCCGCCAGGAACTGGCGGTGCTTGATCAATTCGGCAGCCTCCAGACGGTTGCTTTCCAGGTACTGCTCGACTTCGTATTCGTAGCCCTCGCGTTCGATTCTCTTCAGCAGGTCGGCGGCGGCGCCGTCTTCGGGGTCTTCCAGCAGAATCCGGATGACCAGGTCGTGGGCTTCCTGAAACTTCCTTCGTTTGCAGAGCAGGTCAGCAGCGGCGAAATCCTGCAGCCGTTTCTGCCGCTGCTCGATAATCTGTTTCAACCGCTGCACGTTGGGATCGCCGGGAGCCCGCCGCAGGAGATCGGCCACCACCGGCTCGGCCTTCCCGATTTCGCCTTGCAAGACAAGCCGGTCGGCCTCGCGCAGGAGTCTCTCGAATTCGAGCTGCTGGCGGCAAGTCTCGCGCAGCTCGGCGATTCTGGCCTCACCGGGGAACTTGGCGAGCAGAGAGTCGGCCACAGCGGCGGCAGCTTCCAGTTCGTGGCGCTGAATATGCTTCTGAATCTCGCCGGCGGCCTCATCCGTGAGCTTCAGATGCGCAATTCGCTCCTTCTCCTGCAGCAGTTCAGGAGCGCCGGGCCAAGCCGTGAGTCCCCGCTCGAGCTCCGCCAAGGCCGGATCCCAGCGCTTGACGGCGGACAAATCCAAGGCTCGCTTGAGCGACGCCTGAATCGCGTCACGCTTCTTCTGCTCGGCTTCGCGCTTCTTCAGTTCCAGCCCGGCTGCCGTGGCCTTGGGGATGAGGTCGCGGAAGATCGGCTCGTTGGGAAACTCGACGGTAAGGGTGTTCAGCCTTTCTGTCGCGCGGTCGGGCTTCCCCTGTTCGATCAATTGCTCGACCTCGCGCCGGTAGGTCTGGATCTGGCGATCCTTCTTTTCCTGCCGCTCGGCGATGAGGCGGTCCACCTCTTTGACGAGTGCCTTTACGCCCGCATGATCGGGGTGCCTGGCCTTGAGCTCGGCAGACGACGTGATGGCCTCGTCCAGCCTTCCGCCCAGCAGCAGCGCGCGGCAATCCTGAACGGACCGCAGAATCGCGCGGTTCTCCAGGTCGGCCTGCCGGGCCGTCAACAAATTCTTACGGATTCGCTGTGCTCTCTCGTCGGTGGGAGCGAGATCGATCGCGCGATCGATAAGCCGCAGGGCCGCCTCGAAATCTCCTCCCTGCATATCCGACGCGCGGCGGATCAAGTCCTCGACTTCGGCAGCGCGCTTTTCCGTCTCCAACTGCTCGCGGGCATAGCTCAACAGCTCCTCGATCTGCTTCTGCTGGGGAATGTCCCTGGGCATCGCGGCCAGCGTGTCGATGGCCCGTTGAAACTGACTCTTGCGGATCAGTTCGCGGCTTTCCAGGATGGTGGCCTCGATCTTCTGCTGCGCAACGTAGGCCCCTTGCAGGCGTCTCGCCTCGTCGAGCCTCTCTTTGACCTCCGCATCTCCCGGGTAGCGGACCTCCAGGTCTCGCAGGACCGTGACCGCATTCTCATAGGCCTGGACAAGAATCAACCCCTTTGCCTTGTTGAGCCCCGCCCGGCGCTGATTTTCCGACTCCTGGCGCTCGATGGCTTTCCCGATAGTCTGCACCAGGACCGGCGCTTCGGAGTTGCCGGGGTCCGCTTTTGCGGCTTCCTTGGCGTGTTCGAACGCGATGGTGAGATCGTTGCGCGCGTACTCCGCCTGCGCTTCATTCACCAGCCGCACGGAACGGCCGACTCGCTCCTGTTCGGCCAGGATTTCATCCAAACGTCCGCGAACCCGTTGATTCGAACGGTCCAGGCGAACGGCTTCGGCGAGTTTCTCGAGTGCTGCGGCGTAATCCCGACGGGTCGCCTCGGCGTCGGCCTGCTCCATCAGCGCTTTGATGCGCATCTGCATGGATTGGGCCTTGATTCGTTCCGGAAGCTCGCGCCGCCATTTGCGGGCTTGGGCGTTGGTCTGGTCGAAATCGAGGATACGCCGGACCACTACCAGCGCTTCGTCCAGGCGCTCCTCGGCAATCAGCGCCCCGGCGCGAGCGAGGTCGTCTTCCACCTGCGCGCGCCTGAGTTCCACCAGCACCGGTTCCAGGTCGAACCGGACATCTTCCAGCGTGGCATAGCGGTCGTCGCGGTTCTTGGCCAGGAGACGACGGAGAATTGCGTCCAGGCTGCGCGGCACACCGGCCACCAGGCTGGTGATCGGGGGCGGCTCTTCCGCCGTGACGCGAAAGATCATCTGCGGCGCGTTGTCGCCATGGAACGGATTGACGCCGGCAAGGAACTCATAAAAGACGACGCCATAAGCCCAGACGTCGCACTTTTCGTCGGCAGTTTCGGTGGTAAACTGCTCGGGGGCCATGTACTGCGGGGTGCCGATCATGATGCCGGCCTGCGTGAGGCGCGTGCTCGCGCCGCGCATCAGCCGGGCAATCCCGAAATCCATGATCTTCACCGAGCCGTCGGAAAGCCGCATGATGTTGGCCGGCTTCACGTCGCGGTGGACCACTCCGTGCTCATGGGCGAACTGCAGCCCTTGCGCCACCTCGGACATGATCACCAGTTTTTCGAGCGGCGGGATCGGAGTCCCTTCGTTGATGATCTCCTGGAGGTTCTTGCCCGAGAGGTACTCCATCACCAGGAACTGCTTCTTGGTCCGTTCGTCGATGATCTGTTCACCGAACTCATGCACAATGACGATGTTCTTGTGCTGGAGATTGGCTGACGTTTTGGCTTCGGCCTCGAAGCGCATGACCAGTGCCGGGTCGTCCTGGACGTTCAGCACCTTTATGGCGACTACACGGCCGACGGTTGGATCGAATGCCTTGTAAACGCGCCCAAATCCACCGCTCCCGAGTTCGCCGGTGATCTGGTATTTGCCGATGCTCTCCATGGCATTCTGTCGGTCCCTCAGTGGTCCGCGTAAATTATACCACCGGTGTCGAGGGTGTTCGGCAAAATCCAGGCGAGGACTTGATTGGGTTACATTCTTAGGAAAGACGGAAAGAAACCACGGAGGGCCGAATCGATGAAACGAATCTGCATCATTTTGCCGCTGCTGGCGGGTCTCGCGCATGGTCAGTCGCCCAGCATGCCCAAAGCGGAGTTGCTCTGGGCGGAAGGCGCTCCCGGGGCGCAGGGGACGCAGGACGAAGACCGGCCGACTTTGGCGCCCTACGTCGTGCCGCAGGGCAGGGGTACCGGAACCGCGGTGATCGTGTGTCCCGGCGGCGGATATGAGCACCTTTCCATGGACAAAGAAGGCGATCAGATTGCCCGCTGGCTCAATTCGCTTGGCGTTACGGCATTCGTGCTGAAGTACCGGCTGGGACCGAAGTACCACCACCCGGTGGAACTCGGAGACGCCCAGCGGGCGATCCGCACGGTCCGCTTCCAAGCGGCGGAATATCGCGTGCAGCCCGACCGCATCGGTATCATGGGATTTTCGGCCGGCGGCCACCTGGCGTCTACCGCGGGGACGCACTTCGACGCCGGTAATGCCGCAGCTTCCGACCCCATCGACCGCTCGAGCAGCCGGCCGGATTTTCTGGTGCTGGTCTATCCCGTAATCTCCTTTCACCCGCCTTACGTGCACAAAGGCTCCCTGCGCGCGCTCCTGGGCGAGCAGCCCGATCCCAAGCTTGTTGACGAACTTTCGAATGAACTGCAAGTGACCGCGCAGACTCCTCCCACCTTTCTGTTCCACACCTCGACCGATACGACTGTGCCCCCGGAAAACAGCGCGCTGTTCTACCTGGCGCTCCGCAAAGCCGGAGTGCCGGCCGAACTGCACATTTATGAGCGCGGTCCGCACGGCGTGGGGCTGGCACAGACCGATGAGGCTCTCTCCTCGTGGCCCGCGCGCCTCGCGGACTGGCTGCGGGGGCGCGGTTTGCTGAACTCGGCGGGCAAATAGTCGGATGATAAACGGAATGACGCGACGAGACTTCCTGGGTGCGGCCGTGGGAGCCGCCGGATCGCAGTTGATCGGGGCTCCGGCGCGAACCCCCAACCTCGTCTTCATCCTCTGCGACGACCTCGGTTTCGGCGACCTGGGCTGTTACGGTTCCAAGATCCGCACGCCGAACCTCGACCGCCTTGCCAGTGAGGGCGTCCGTTTCACCAACTTCTGCTCCGCCGACCCGGTCTGTTCGCCTTCACGGGCCGCGCTCCTGACGGGCCGGTATCCCACGCGCGTCGGCGTTCCGCGTGTGCTGTTTCCACAGGACCAGGAGGGCCTCAATCTTGACGAGACCACCCTCGCGAATGCGTTGAAGGCTCGCGCGTACCGAACCATGTGCATCGGCAAGTGGCATTTGGGGCGCCCGAACGCATACCTGCCCACCAGCCGGGGCTTTGACGAGTATTTCGGAATTCCTTACAGCAACGACATGAATCCCCGGGTGCTGATGCACAACACCGAGGTCATCGAGGAGACGGCCCCCCTGGAAACGCTCACCGGACGATATACCGCAGAGGCGAAGAAATTCATCACCGAGTCCAAGGGATCGAACTTCTTCCTCTACATGCCGCACACCTTTCCGCATATCCCGCTGGCGGCGTCCGCCCGCTTCCGCGGCAAGTCGAAGGAAGGGCTCTACGGCGATGTGGTAGAAGAGATCGATTGGAGCGTCGGCGAGGTGCTGAGCACCTTGAAGCAAAACGGGCTGGAACAGAACACCCTGGTCATGTTCTCGAGCGACAACGGGCCGTGGTACCAGGGCAGCCCCGGCAAACTCCGCGGACGGAAGAACACGACCTACGAGGGCGGCGTGCGGGAACCCTTTATCGCGCGGTGGTCCGGCCGGATTCCGCCCGGCCGGGTTTCCGACGCGCTGGCTTCGATGATGGACGTCTTCCCCACGGTGGCCAGGCTGTGCGGATGCGATCCGCCGCGGAAGGCGTTTGACGGCATCGATATCTGGCCGCTGCTCGCGGGCAGCAGGCAGTCGATCGAGCGCGCGCCGCTTCTGTACTTCGACAACTGGGACCTGCAGTGCGCGCGATGGATGAACTGGAAGCTGCACCTGGCGCGCCACAATACCGCGGCCTACACTCCTGCGCCGCCCGGAGGACGGCACAGCTTCCTGCTGCCGCGGCCCGAGTTATACAACCTGGCGAACGATCCGGACGAGAGTTACGACGTGGCGCCCGAGAATCCAGCGATTGTGGAACAGCTTCAGAACCGGATCGCCGCCATGCTCCAGGACTTTCCGGAACCCGTGCAGACGGCGTACGCGGAGGCCAAGGCTCGCGCCGTGGATCCCGCGGTGCCGGTGGGAGCGTACCCCCAGCCCGCGAAGAAGTAAGAAAGCGACCCGCGGCTTAAGCCGCCGCCTCGAGCGCAGCGACCCCGTGCCTTGCGGCCGCCGCCTTCACATAACTCGCGGTCCCCAACAGGAGTCCCGTGCCGAACACCGGCCAGTGGAACGCGTGCGGCGTTCCACCGGCCAGGATGTTCCGGTAATCCATGGCGAAGGAGACGACGATCACCAGGGCGCCCACGATGATGCCCGACCACTCGAGCGCGGCGATCCGCACGCTGCTGCCCGCGGCGTCGCGTCGGAGGTGCCACGATCCCGCGCCGATCATCACCGCCGATACCAGCATCGGCGCGAGCACGGGCCCGACCCAGGGCACGGGCACGAGGAACAGGATATCCCAGGTGAATACCGACGCCGGCCAGTCGAGCAGCACCTTCAGGAATCCGTAAAAAGTTATGTCCCAAATCCCGAAAGCGATCACGAACGCCGCCGCCCATTGGCCGGCGTTCCGGGCCAGTGCCAGCGCCATGGCCGCCAGCATGGCGATGGTCGCGACCTCACGGCCGAGTTCGATTGCCAGCGTCTTCATCTGCACGGGAGCCACGGCACGGATCTGGTCGAGGGTGAGGATCGGGAACAGATCGCCCGGAGCACGGTCCGGATACAGGCTCTGGACCGCCGGTTCGTGCAAAGCACGCAAATAGCTGACCACCGCGGCCTCCAGGTAGCCAAACGCGGCACCGAACAGAAGCAACGCAATGATGGTGCGTTTCCAGGGAACGGAGTGAGGATGGTTGGATTGCATGGCCTGAAACGAGAGTACGCGGCGGCAGGCGCCGGATGCAACGTGCTACTTCTTGCGCGGCTCCACAGTCACGGAGCCGGCCATGTCCTTTTCGTCCTTCTCGCCGTGGAAGTTGCAGTAGTACTTGTAAACGCCCGCCCTTTCGAATTTGTGCTCGAACTTGCCGTCCGCGGTCAAAGTGTCGGACTGGAACGAGCCGTCGTCCGCGGTGACGTTGTGGCGCCCGCCAACATCGTCCCACTCCACGGTCGTGCCTTCGGTGACCACGACGTCCTTGGGGTCGAAGCTGAAGTTCTGAACTCTGACCATGACCCTGTCGGGAGTCTTCGTCTTGGTCTGGGGCACCGGACTCCTGCTTGTGGACGAGGTCATGTACCACCTGGCATAGACGGCGAAGCCGAGGAGTGTGACCAACCACCAAAGCACCAGTGTGGTCCTCATCCAGCGCTGGTAGTTGTCGAAGCGGAGGGCCGCGGGAAGCAGCCTGGTGCCGGCCACCAGCACCACGTAGAGCCCGAGCAATTCAGCCGCGGTGCCCGCGAGGGCGTGGGCGAATGCCAGCCAGTAGTAGGAATCGGATAATCCAGCGGGAACCTGCGGCGCCACCTGGCGGAGGTACGATGGCCCCATGATGCGCGCAATCAGCACCAGGTTCACCAGCATTACCGAAGACTGGCAAATGCCGTGTGCCGTGTAGCGTCTTCGGCGCGCCAGGTACATGCCGCCCAGGAGGGCGAACGCCATGATGAAATGCAGCACCAGGTTCAGATCCGCCGACCTGCTGGCGCCGGTTCCCAGAAATCCTTCCATCCAAGAGTCTCCTGTGAGCAGTACAGTGTGAGCCCGTCGCCGGATTTCGCTTGGCGAAAGACCGCTTCCGCGGCAAACCGTCAGCCGATAAGCCGACTATATTGTC
>Ga0335081_10013265_pt1 | contig 13323 bp, 15 predicted proteins | sample Lox_Sample_35_FD_206713 | JGI IMG/M metagenome (GOLD analysis project Ga0335081, IMG submission 206713) | Soil microbial communities from Loxahatchee National Wildlife Refuge, Florida, United States - Lox_Sample_3.5 | ecosystem: Environmental > Terrestrial > Soil > Wetlands | place: USA...
CCGGCGCTGCGCCGGATTCGTGGTCGACGGCGGTGTGCGCGACGCGCCGGAGATCGTTGAATTGGGAATGCCCACCTTCTGCCGCTATGTCACGCCGCTCAACTCGGGGGGACGCTGGCACCTCGCACGGGCCGATGTTGAGGTCGCGTTGCCGGGTCAGGCGTCGGCGCGCGTGAGCGTCTCACCCGGAGATTTCCTGATCGGCGACGGCGACGGACTGATCGCGATTCCGAAGGCGATCGCGGAACGGGTGATCGCCTGGACCGAGCGCCTCGCGGAGATCGAGCAGGCGATCACCCGGCGCATCGATGCCGGCGCGTCACGCGAGGAAGCATTCGCGGAGTATCCGCGCTTCAAGCACATCGGCCGGCTCAAGGCTTGACCGGCGAAGCGGCTCGAGCGGGAAGCGGACACCTGCCGCTGGTGCGCCGAGTGGTCGATCTCGGCGCGTAGTTCCGACGGCGGCCGACGAGCGCCCCGTCGGCGCCGAATTCATTCGCACGCGCGCCGTTACGCCGCGATCTCCTGATTGACCACGAAGTAGTCCGGCGGCGGCGGTCCCCATACGTAGAAGGAGTCGGCGAGCGGATGATCCGCCGCCTTCCACTCGATTTCGGCGGGTATGAAGTCGATCCCGGCCGAATACTCCACGAAGCTGCCCCAGGGATCGCGCACGTAGCGGAAGTAGTTCGATCCGATCACGTGCCGGCCCACGCCCCAGCCTTCGGTGTAGCCCTGCGCCGACATCTGCTCCATCCCGAGCCCGACCTGATCGACGTCGTCCACCACCCAGCTCGAGTGATGCAGGCCGGGTCCCCCGGACTTGGCGAAGGCGAGCATGTGATGATCGCTCGCGTGCGCGCCGTGCATGAATGCGACCACGTCGGCCGAGCGATCCGACAGCCGCAGCCCGATCGTCTCGGCGTAGAAGCGCGCCGAGCGCAGAACGTCCGTCGCGAAGAGCAGCACGTGCGAGAGCCGGCGCGGACGCACCGGGCCGGCCGCGGAGCGGCTGGGCGCGGCCGCGGTTCCCGGCGGCACGACGCGCGGTTCGCGGGTGTCGGGTACCGCGGGCGACACGCGCGGCGCGACCAGCACCTGAACCGCCGTGCCGTCGGGGTCGCGCAACCAGAAACCTTCTTCGTCGGCGAGTGGGTGCGGTTTCGCCTGCGGCGCGCCGGTACGTTCGAGATGCCGCTGCAGCGCCTCGAAATCCTCCGGGTACGCGGCGAAGCTCACGTACTGCAGCTTTTTCCGTCCCGGCGAGCGGTGGATCGATCCCCAGCGATGCGGATGACCGTAGGTGTGCAGGTCGACGCGGTCGCCGTCGCGCCGGACGTCGAGCCCGAACGTCGCGTAGAAGCGCTGCGCCTCGTCGAGATCGGGCACCGTGAATACGAAGCGGTGCAGAGAATGCACGGCGGTGACGCCGGTCCGCCGGGGCGTGGAAGTGGCAAGCCGATTCATGGTCTCTCCTGCCGACGGGGCGCTTCGCTCCGCCGGATTTAGGCGCTCGAAACAGCGTCTTATTATGACCGCTTTATCGGCCGCGCCAAAGAAGCGCCGCGCGCCGATCGCCTAGTCGGCCATGCCGCCCTCCGCCGGCGCGTGCGCTCCCTTGACCGGCCGCGCCAGCCACACCACGGCGATCAGGGCGAGAAACAGCAGCGCCGAGACGTAGAAGATGTCGTTGGCCGAGAGCATGTACGCCTGCTGATCGATCATGCGGTTGAGGGCGGTCGCGCTCTGGTCGGGCGAGAGTCCGCTCGATTGCAGCGCGGAGAAGGCGTGTTGCGACGTCGGGTCGTAGGCGGTGATGTGCTCGGCAAGCTGGGCGTGATGCAGCGCCGCGCGGCGGTCCCACCAGGTCGTCACGATGGAGGTGCCGAACGCGCCGGCGGTGATGCGCGCGAAGTTGAACAGTCCCGAAGCGGCCGGGATCTGCTCGTGCGCCAGTCCCGAGAGGCTCAGGTTGACCAGCGGGATGAAGAACACGGCCACGGCGGCGCCCTGGATGATCGTCGGTATGAGCAGCGTCTGCAGGTCCGCCTGGGTGTTGAACAGCGAGCGCATCCACAGCACCAGCGCGAAGACCAGGAACGCGCCCGTGGCGAAGATGCGCGGATCGACGCGGTCCACCGTCCGGCCGACGAACGGGGTGAGCACGATCGCGAGCAGGCCCACCGGCGCGAGAACCAGGCCGGCCAGGGTCGCGGTGTAGCCCATGTACTGTTGCAGCCAGAGCGGGAGGAGCACGACGTTGCCGAAGAACGCGCCGTAGGCGAGCGCCATCGCGAGTGTGGCCGTCCAGTAGTTGCGGCGCGCGAAGAGCCGCAGATCGACCACCGGATGACGATCGGTCAGCTCCCAGATTACGAAGAAGACGAAGCCGACGAATGCCACGATCGCCAGCGCGACGATCTGGCCCGAGCCGAACCAGTCGAGATCCTTGCCGCGGTCGAGCACGACCTGGAGCGAGCCGACCCAGAGCACCAGCAAGCCGAGGCCGACGCCGTCGACGGGAAGCCGCGCCGTCGGCGTCTCGCGCCGCCGATAGACGGCCCACGTGGCGGCGGTGGCGATCAGTCCGACCGGGATGTTGATGTAGAAGATCCACGGCCAGGAGATGTTGTCGGTGATCCACCCGCCCAGGACCGGACCGACCACCGGCGCGACCAGCGTGGTCATGCCCCAGATCGCGAGCGCGGTGCCGGCCTTGCGCTTGGGGAAGCTTGCAAGCAGCAGCGACTGCGACAGCGGAATCATCGGCCCCGCGACCGCGCCCTGGATCACCCGGAACACGAGCAGGAACGCGAGCGAGGGCGCGAGCCCGCACAGGAACGACGCGACGACGAACAGCAGCGTCGAGGCCAGGAACAGCCTGACCTGCCCGTAGCGCATCGTGAGCCAGCCCGTGAGCGGCAGCGAGATGGCGTTGGCGACCGCAAAGGAGGTGATGACCCAGGTGCCCTGGTCCGGCGACACCGCCAGGTCGCCGGCGATCGCGGGGATCGATACGTTGGCGATGGACGTGTCGAGCACGTTCATGAACGTCGCCAGCGACAGCGCGATGCTGCCGAGCGCCAGCGCGCCGCCGCTCAGCGGCGCGGGAGCGGTCGATGCGGGCGTCGCCATCAGCGTGACTGCTCTAGAACGCGCTCTTCAGCGACAGCGAGCGAGCGCGGCTCGACGCCGCGCTGAGCGCACGATTCGCGGAACTCGCACTGGCCGCGCGGGCGACGCGCGACTTTCCGCCTTCCTCGCCGCGGTTCTGCGTCAGCTGCGCCGATGCCCCTTCATTCGCGGCGATGATGGCCCTGACGCGGCGGTCCGCGATCTCGTCCTGGACGCTGAACACCTCGGTGGCCAGCACCGGCGCGCTTTGCGCGATCCGAGGCAGCCGCGCGCCCTCGCGGTCGTGCGTGTCGACCTGCACGTCCATCGACAGGCCGATCTGCAGCGGATGCGCCGACACCTCGCGCGGCTCGAGCGCGATGCGCACCGGAACGCGCTGCACGATCTTGATCCAGTTGCCGGTCGCGTTCTGCGGCGGCAGCACCGCGAACGCGGAACCCGTGCCGGCGCCGAAGCCGACCACCTTTCCGTGGTACTCGACCTTGCCGCCGTAGAGATCGGCGGTGAGCTGGACCGGCTGCCCCACGCGCATCGTCGCGAGCTGCGCTTCCTTGAAGTTCGCGTCCACCCAGACCTGATCGAGCGGCACGACCGCCATAAGCGGCGCGCCGGGAGCCACGCGCTGGCCGAGCTGCACCGAGCGCTTCGCGACGAACCCGGACACCGGCGCCGGCAGCTCCGTGCGCGCGTACGCGAGATAGGCGTCGCGCCAGCGCGCCTCGGCGGCGCGCACGTCGGGATGGTTCTCGATGGTCGTGCGATCGACCTGCGCCCGGTTGGCGGCGAGCTGCTGTTCCGCCGCCCGCAGCGCCGACTTGGCGCTCGCGACCGCATCGCGCGCGTGCTGCAGCTCCTCGCGGGAGATCGCACCGGAGCTGGAGAGCCGCTCGCGTCGCGCGAGGTCCTCGTTGGCGCGGTCGAGATCCGACTGCCTCATCGCGACGGTGGCCTGCAGTTGCGCGGAGGTCGCGTACAAGCCGCGTACGTCGCGCACCGTGCGCGCGAGTTGCGCCTCCGCCTGATCGAGCGCCACCTTCGCATCGGATTGATCGAGCCGCACCAGCATCTGCCCCGCGTCGACGTACTGCGTGTCGTCGGCGCCGATCGCGACCACTGTGCCGGCGATGCGCGGCGTGATCTGCACCACGTTGCCGCCGACGTAGGCATCGTCGGTCGATTCGCGGAAGCGAAGCACGGTCGCCCAGTAGACGCCGTAAGCCACCCCTGCGACGACGAAGACCGCCGCTGCGGCGACCAGCCAGCGCCGGCGCTGCGAACGCTGCGGCGCACCGTTCCGCGGCTGCGCGGCGTCGCCCTGAGGCGCAGCGAGTGCGTCTCTGGATGAAGCTTGCTTGTTGTCTTCAGCCATGATGGTTCTTCCCTGTCAGTCCACCGGGCCGACGAGCGAGGCCTCGGCCACGCGCGACAGCGTGATGCTTACATCTCCCACGACGCGGTGCGCCACGGTCGAGTCGATCGCCGATGCCGCGTGCACGGCCCACAACTCGCCGGCGAGCACTGCCGCGACCACGGCGATTGCGACGGCGATCGACGCCCATGGCGCGCGGCGCGGCGTGCCCCGGCACGCCGAAGGACCGCTCAGTCTCTTGGGCTCCGGCGTCGCGTTTGGGTTCAGCCCGCGGCGCAGCGCTGCCCGAGGCAGCCATGCCTCGCGCGTGCGACGCACAACCTCCAGCGCGAAGGCCTGAGGGTCATGATCGGCTTCCCGGCCCGGCATCATCGCGCCGCCCCGCTGCCCGGCCACAGGGCATGGCGCCGCCGCAGCGCGTAAAGCGCCAGCGCGATCAGCGTCCCGCCCGGGAGAATGAGTTCCACCGCGAAATACGGTCCGAATTCCCGCAATTGCGCAATCAACCATTGCAACCATCCGCTCTTCATCATCGACTCTTGCTTTCTTCCTCGACTTGTCCTCTTGCTCTTATCCACTTTGCTGCCAGGGCTATCGATGCCTAGGCAACCATTACCGCAAAATTTTTTCAATCGTTGGTCACCATGCGCTCCAGGAGCCGCTCGAGCTGCTTCACCTCCTCCGGCTCGAACCCGCGCAATCGATCGTTGAGCACGCCCGCGGCCTTCTCGACCAGTTGCGGATACACCGCGCGACCTTCATCGGTGAGCGCAAGCCTCACGATCCGGCGATCCTCGGCACAGGGAACGCGCTTCACCAGACGCTTCTTCTCGAGCCGGTCGATCATCCGCGTCATCGCGCCAGGGTCGTAGGAGACGCTGCGGCAAAGTCCGGACGCGGAGTCCACGCCGCTCGCCAGATTGACGAGAATGACGTACTGGGCGGCGGTGATGCCGAGGGGCTCCAGCTCCGCTTCCAGAGCGTCGAAGAGCTTCATCTTGACGCGGCTCAGCAGCCCGCCAATGCTCGCTTTCGGGTCGTAGCTTTTTGCGTCGTAGTAGCCGACGCGATCCGGGGTTTCGATTTCAGTCATGGGTCGTATTATATTGCCTAAGCAGTAATTGTCAAGGCGTATTTCAGTCCGCGATTTTGAGGTCCTTGAAGTGAAAGGCTTATCCGCCAGCTAGGGCTCGAGGACATAGCTTCCCGGCGCATCGGCGAGCGGCCGGTAAGCTGGGGCGCCCATCGAGGGGCGGGGGCCGGGCTCGCCGCAGTGCGCGCCGAGCCAAGCCGCCCATTCCGGCCACCAGGACCCGCTCTTGAGCGCCGCGGAGGCGAGCCAGACATCCGGGTCGTCGTAGCGCCCGCCGGGCTTCCGGAGCGCGACCCTGTAATGTCGATGCGGGTGGCCGGGCTCGGAGACGATGCCCGCGTTGTGTCCGCCGCTGGTGAGCACGAAGGTGATCTCCGCGTCGGACAGCAGATGCAGCTTGTACACGGAGCGCCACGGCGCGACATGGTCGGTCTCTGTGCCGACCGCGAACGTGGGCGTGCGCACGTCGGAAAGCGCGACCGGACGCCCGCCCGCGGGATAGCGCCCCTCGGCCAGATCGTTCTGCAGGAAGATCCGGCGCAGATACTCGGTGTGCATGCGATACGGCATCCGAGTCGCATCGGCGTTCCATGCCAGCAGATCGGTCATCGGCGCCCGTTCGCCGAGCAGGTATTCGCGCACCATCCGCGACCAGACGAGGTCGTTGGAGCGCAGCATCTGGAACGCGCCCGCCATCTGGTTGGTCTCGAGGAAGCCCTGCTCCCACATCGTGTCCTCGAGGAACGCCACCTGGCTTTCGTTGATGAACAGCATCAACTCTCCGGCCTCGGTGAAGTCGGTCTGCGCGGCGAAAAAGCTGGTCGTGGCGAGGCGCTGATCGCCGTCGCGCGCCATCGCCGCAGCGGCGATTGCGAGCAGCGTGCCGCCGATGCAGTAGCCTACCGCGTGAACCTTGCGCTTGGGCACGATCGCCGTCACCGCGTCGAGCGCCGCCATCGCGCCCAGCGTGCGGTAGTCGTCGAGCCCCAGATCGCGATCCTCGGGCCCCGGGTTCTTCCACGAGAGCATGAACACCGTGAAGCCCTGCCGAGTGAGGTACCGGACCAGCGAGTTCGCAGGGCTCAGGTCGAGGATGTAGTACTTCATGATCCACGCCGGCACGATCAGCACCGGCTCGGGTCGCACGCGCTCGGTCGCCGGGGCATACTGGATCAGCTCGATCAGCCGATTGCGGTAGACGACCTTGCCGGGCGTCACCGCAACGTCGCGGCCGACTGCGAACGCCTCCGCACCCGCGGGCCGCTTGCCGCCGAGCGCGCGATCCCAATCCTCGATGAAGTTGCCCGCGCCGCGAACGAAGTTGCCTCCCCATTCGGCGAGCGTCCGGCGCAGCACTTCGGGGTTCGTCCACAGTGCGTTCGAGGGAGAGAACACGTCGAGATACTGGCGCGTCGCGAAGGCGACCGTGTCCTCGTGCTGGCGCGTGACGCCGCGAACGCCGGTGACGGCGTTGTGCCACCACTGCTGGGTGAGCAGGAACGCCTGGTAGATCTGGTCGAACGGCGGCTCGCGCCATCCCGGGTCGATGAAGCGGCGGTCCTGCGGCAGCGGCACGATGCAGGGCTCGACCTCGTTCTCCAGCGCCCGTCTCGCGGCGTAGGTCGCGAAGCGCAGCACCTTCTTGGCCGCTTTCTCGACGAGCTGCGACCGCTTGCCCGGCGAAAACGCCAGATGCGACGCCCAGTCGAGATAGGCGTCGGCGATGGCGATCGGCGACAGGCCCGCGGTGAAGCGCGCCGTCGCCGCGTGCAGCGAACGGTCGATGACATCCGCCAGGGCCGTCGCGGCGTAGGAGTCGCGGGTCAGCGAGGAATCGCGCGCGGGCCCGAGCCCGCGCTCCGCCGGAGGCGGGATCGCGCTCGCCGCCTTGCCACCGCGTGCGGCGGTCTTCGGTTGCGTGCTGACCAGCCTGAGCTTTGCGCGCGCCGTGCTCATCGTTGCCATATTGCACCACCGCCGACCCGACGGCCTTGACGGCGATCAAGCGCCGCCCGTCCGGAGGGCGAAGGCCGGGACGAAGCCGATGACCGCACCTCACCGTATAATCTCACGGTCACGCGGTGCCACGATGAGCGTTACACGGTCCGAGACTCCGAGACGACGGCGCTGCCCTGCCGACGCCAGAGCGCTTTCACGGCCGCCGGCAAGGAGGCGCTCCAGGTGATCCGCGTGGTCATCGCCGACGATCACACCATCGTCCGCGAGGGATTGAAGCAGCTTCTTCTCGCCTCCGGCCGGTTCGAGATTGCCGGCGAGGCGCGCGACGGGCACGAGGTGCTGGCGCTCGTCCGCGAGACCGACTTCGACGTGCTGCTGCTCGATCTGTCGATGCCCGGCAAGAGCGGGATGGACCTTATCAAGCAGGTGAAGAGCGAGCGCCCGCGGCTGCGTATCCTGGTTCTTTCCATGCACCAGGAGCACCAGTACGCGGTGCGCGCGATCAAGGCCGGGGCGTCGGGCTATCTCACCAAGGACAGCGCCTCAACGCAGCTCGTCTCGGCGATCGAGAAGGTCGCCTCCGGCGGGGCGTTCATCAGCGCCGAGGTCGCCGAGCAGCTCGCGCTCGGGGCGATGCCGCAGGCGGAAGGTCCGCCGCACGCGTCGCTCTCCGACCGCGAATACCAGGTGTTCCAGATGCTCGTCGCCGGCCGGGCCGTCTCCGAGATCGCGAGCGAGCTCAATCTCTCGGTGAAGACCGTGAGCACGCACAAGGCGCGGCTCATGGAGAAGATGGGCATCGAGAACCAGGCCGAGCTGGTGCGCTATGCCCTGCGCCACCGCCTGGTCGACGACACGGCGTGAGGCTTCCCTGGTAGGCGGAATCCTACCGCCTCCAGGCCGCCGCCTACCCTGCAATTAAGCGCTGACCGACCGCCGTTTTCAGCGGCCACCGATGGTTGCCGGCCGGGACGCCTCGGATACTGGCGGCCATGGAATCGGCACGCACCAAGGTCTTCATCGCGGAGGATTTCCTCCCCGTCCGCCGCCGCTTGACCGAGCTCCTGACCGAGCTCGACCGTGTCGACGTCGTCGGCGAGGCGGAGTCTCCCGCGGAAGCGATCGGCGGCATCCTCGACACCCGGCCCGACTGGGTGATCCTCGACTACCAGCTGCGCGGTGGAACCGGCGTGGACGTCCTGCGCGCGGTTCACCCCAAGGCGCCGTCGATCCGCTTCATCGTCCTGACGAACCATCCCACCTCGCAATACCGCCGCGCGTGTACCGAGTCCGGCGCGGGATGGTTCTTCGACAAGAGCACCGAGTTCGGCAAGATCCGCGACGTCATCGCAGGATCGCTGGCCGACAACGGGCCCATTGCCGCGAACAGCTGAACCGAGAGAAGGAAGGCCTCCATGGAAGCGCTGCTTGCTCTACCCGTTGCCATTCCCCTGCGGAACCACGTGATCTCCCGCTCGCGCGCGGTGCTCCGCGACGTAAGCCGCAGCCAGGCGCTGTGCACGGTCTGCCAGGTCCGCGACAAGTGCCTGTCCGAAGGTCTCGATGGGGCGACCGCGAAACGGGTCGACGAAATTGTCACCACACGCCTTCGCCTGCGCAAGGGCGATACGCTGTATCGCGCCGGCGCGTCGTTCAGCGCGCTCTACGCGATCCGCTCCGGATCGCTCAAGACGGTGCTCCTCGCCGAGGATGGCCGGGACCAGGTCGCCGGCTACCACATGACCGGCGAGATCGTCGGTCTGGACGGCATCGGCGGCAACGTGCACGAGTGCCAGGCGATCGCGCTCGAAGATTCCGAGGTCTGCGTCCTGCCGTTCGACCGCATCGAGCAGGTCGCACGCGAGCATGCGTCGTTCCAGCACAACGTGCACCGCAGCCTGTCGCGGGAGATCGGCCGCCAGCGCTCGCTGATGCTGCTCCTCGGCACCATGCGCGCCGATCAGCGGCTGGCCGCGTTCCTGCTCGATCTGTCCGAGCGCTACCACGCGCGCGGGTATTCGTCTTCCGAATTCATCCTGCGCATGACGCGCGAGGAGATCGGCAGCTACCTGGGCCTGAAGCTCGAGACCGTGAGCCGGCTGCTGTCGCGGCTGCAGCAGGAAGGGCTGATCCAGGTCCAGGGGCGCGTCGTGAAGCTGCTCGAGCGCGCCGCGCTCAAGGCGCTCGTCGGCCAGTCGTCCTGAGAACGTTTCTTCGCGTTGCGCATGGAGCGCGCTCCCCCGAACGCTCCGCGCGCTTCGCGGCGTGACGCCGCAGGGACCGATTCCCCATGGCAGCCAAGGCGCTGAAGTTCCACAACGACGCGCGCCAGCGCATCTGCGCCGGCTTGAACGTTCTCGCCAATGCGGTCAAGGTGACGCTGGGGCCGAAGGGGCGGCTGGTCGTCGTGGAGCGATCCTTCGGCCCGCCGACCGTGATCAACTCCGGCGTGGTGGTCGCCAAGGCGCTCGAGCTCGAGGACCGGTTCGAAAACCTCGGCGCCCAGATGGCACGCGAAGTCGCAGCCAAGACCTCGGAGAGCGCCGGCGACGGCACGACCACCGCCACCGTGCTCGCCCAGGCGATCGTCAACGAAGGGCTCAAGTATGTCGCCGCGGGGCTCGACCCGATGGAGATCAAGCGCGGCATCGACGCCGCGGTCGACGCGGTCGTCGCCGAGCTCAAGAGGAACTCCCGCCCCTGCAGCTCGTCGACCGAGATCGCGCAGGTGGGCACAATTTCCTCCAACGGGGACGCCTCCATCGGCGCCATGATCGCCGAAGCGATGGCCAAGGTCGGCGAGAACGGCGTGATCAAGACCGAGGACGGACGCGGGATGGCCAACGAGCTCGAGATCGTCGAGGGCATGCAGTTCGACCGCGGATTTCTCTCGCCCTACTTCATCAACGAGCCGGAGAAGCAGCGCGCAGTCCTGGAGGACGCCTACATCCTCGTCCACGACAAGTCGATCTCCACGATCCAGGACCTGCTGCCGGTGCTCGAGCAGGTCTCGCGGCAGAGCCGGCCGCTCCTGATCATCGCCGAGGACGTGACCGGCGAGGCGCTCGCCACGCTGGTAATCAACGCGCTTCGCGGCGTGCTCAAGAGCTGCGCGGTCAAGGCGCCGGGATTCGGCGACCGGCGATCGGCGCTCCTCCAGGACATCGCCACGCTCACCGGCGCGACGGTCATCTCCGAGGAGACAGGCCTCAAGCTCGAAAAGGCCGCGCTGGGCGATCTCGGGCAGGCGCGGCGCATCGAGATCGACAAGGACAACACCACGCTCATCGGCAGCGCGGGCGATGCCGGCGCGATCAAGGCGCGGCTCGCGCAGATCAGGCAGGCGATCGAGGATGCGAAGGCCGACTACGACCGCGATCAGCTGCGGGAGCGCGCGGCCAAGCTCGGCGGCGGTGTGGCGCTCATCAAGGTGGGCGCCTCCACCGAGACCGAGATGAAGGAGAAGAAGTCCCGGGTCGAGGACGCGTTGCACGCCACCCGCGCGGCCGTCGCGGAAGGCATCGGCGCCGGAGGCGGCGTGGCCCTTCTGCGCGCGCGTGGCGCGCTCGACGCGCTCTCGGGCCGGCCGCTCGGCCAGGACGCAGGCATCCGGATCGTGCGCCGGGCGCTCGAGGAGCCGCTGCGCCAGATCGCGCTCAACGCCGGCGACGAACCGTCGACCGTCGTCGAGCGGGTGGCCTCGGGCCAGGGACACTTCGGGTACAACGCGGCCACGGGCGAGTACGGCGATCTGGTCGCGATGGGCGTTATCGATCCGACCAAGGTGACGCGGCTCGGGCTGCAGAATGCCGCGTCGATCGCGAGCCTCATCCTGACCACCGACTGCGTCATCGTCGAGCAGGCGAAGGAAGCGGCTCAAGCCGCGGGCGTCCCGGGGGCGATGTAGGCGGGTCGCCGCGGAGCAGACTGGCGGAAGGCCGGGGCCCCAGGCCGGATTCATCCGGCCGGCGTGTGGTGCGAATGGATTCGCACCTATGCTCCCGGCGCGCGCCGGGATGACGAGCTAGGCGCGCGTCTGCGCCTCGAAGCTTCGCGCGCGCCCGGCGAGATCGGCGAGCGCCGCGAGCGGCGAGGTGAGCTGCCGCAGCATGTCGTCGAGCGTGATGATGCCGAGCAGCGCTCCGCCCGGACCCACCACCGGCATGCGGCGCACGCCGTTCACGGCCATCAGGCGTACCGTCTCCGCGTAGCTCGCGCTATCCTCGATGATCACCGGCGAGCGCAACACCAGCTCGCCGATCTTGATCGCGCTCGGATCGACGCCGCTCGCCATGACCTCGACGACGAGGTCGCGGTCGGTAACGATCCCGATGGGCTTGCGCACCCCGTCGCTCTCGTCGACGATCACGACGTCGCCCACGTGGTGGTGGCGCATGAGCCGGGCCGCTTCCAGTGCCGTCGTGTCTCGCGTCGCGCAAACCACGTTGTGGGTGCAGAATTCGCTGATCGACATGGCGCTCCTTTCCTGGGGTCCGTTAGGCGCTAATTCGGCATCGAGAGGATGTAACGCACCATCGCTTTGGCGTCGGCCGCCGACACTTCCGGGTGCGGGGGCATCGGCCAGGGCCCGCGTCCGTGTTCGCCGCTTCGGATGGCGGCCGCCAGTCGCGCCGGCGCCTTCGGGTCGCCGGCATATCTCGCCGCGATGTCCGCGTAAGCCGGACCGGTCCGGGACTCGCGATCGCGATGGCACGCGACGCACTTGTAGCGCTCCAGCAGCGCCTGCGGCGCTGCTGTGCCCGCCATGCAGGCCGACGACACCGCCGCCGACAGTATGCCGAGACCGAGCCTCGCCGTCACCCGCCTCCGATCGAGCGGCTTGGCCGTCACTCTTCGGACGGTTCCGCCAGGCGCGCGGCCGCGTGCGCCTTGACGTCGCCGCGCTCGCGGCGGGCGTAGTCCTCGAGCTGCCGCGTGGCGCTCGCGAAGGCATCGCGCACCGCGACGTAGACGTCCCCATCGTGATCGCGGGTGGCAGCGATCTCCTCGCCCGGCACGCGCAGCACCACGCTCGCCCGATACGTACGACCCTGGCTCTTGTGCCGGTCCTGCTGCTCGACGACCACGCGGCAGTTCGTGATGCGCGGATAGAACTCCGAGAGCTTGTCGGCGCTCTCGCGGATGCGCGCGGTCAGCGCCTCCGATCGGCCCATGTGGCGAACGGTAATCTGCACGGGAGTGGCCACGGAAGGACTCCGCTCGGATGGCATCATCGCCGCCACGTGACCCGGATGCTGTACTCGTCCTCGCCGTAGCGCATGTCGAGCTCGCCCTGATAGGAGCGCTCGAGCGCGTTGCCGATGCGGTGCGGCGTATGGATGTCCGTGGTCGTGACGACCGCTCGGTCGGGTTGCTCCTCGATCGCCATGATGCGGTTGATGGGGTGCTGCGAGCGCTCGCTCTCGGCCTCGTGGCGCACGAGCCGCAGGAGCTCGTCGCGATGCTCCGCGTAGAACGCACCTTCGAGCGTCAGCCGTCCGGCGGGCAGCTTGTCGCGGATGCGCCGGCACGCCGGGCAGCGGTCGCGGTGGGCGCCTTCGGGCGCTTCGCCGTGCGCCCAGCGGCCGCGGCGAAACACCGCCCCGCAGTCGGTGCACACCGCGGGCTCCTGGTACTTGCCGCGCGCTTGGTAGGGATCGCCGGGCTGGTCGTCGAACACGCGCTGGCTGCGACGCGCCACGCCAGCCCCCGGCGCAGTGTCGGGTGTACGCACGGTCGTTCGTCGGGTCATGACATTCCTTCCTTA
>Ga0335081_10013269_pt1 | contig 13323 bp, 11 predicted proteins | sample Lox_Sample_35_FD_206713 | JGI IMG/M metagenome (GOLD analysis project Ga0335081, IMG submission 206713) | Soil microbial communities from Loxahatchee National Wildlife Refuge, Florida, United States - Lox_Sample_3.5 | ecosystem: Environmental > Terrestrial > Soil > Wetlands | place: USA...
CCACGGCTTCGGGTAATTTGATCCCGCGCTCGGCCAGGAATCGCTCTGATTCGCCGGGTTCGTGGGCCCGAATCGTCGCTCGAACTTCCTCGGGCGCCACTCCGGCAGCCGCAATAAGATCCTGAACCACCGCTGCATCCGAGATTTCCACCAGCGGGCTCGCCAGGCTGAACCCGATGCCATTCAGAGCCCGGCACAATTCCAGATAGAAGCGAATATGTTCGCCCAGATGCTCAATTTCGAAGGTGTGTGAACCACTGTCACGTCCGGCGGTCACCAGCGCGAACAAGCGGAAGTGTGGCGTGTATCCGGGAAAATCGAACGGCTGGAGACGAATCACGCGCGCGCTAGCACACAGACGAACGGCGCCACCAGCGCGCACTTTAACATCCTTGCGCCTGCGGGCGCACTCCAAAGCCAGCGCCGGCGTGGGATCGCCGAGCACTTCGGCATTGCGGACGGTGGTCAGGACGTTGTTCTGATCGATCTCGCCCAGCACCTGGTTCAAGCCCAGAGGCGCAACCGGAGACAGATCCAGCGCCTCAAACGTTCCTGCGACTGTGAATGCGGCCTGATCGAACTGGTTCAACCGCCGCGCGCTGACCCGGGATGGCGCAAGCAGCGCCCGCTCGGACGCCGCCATCAAGTCGTGCTCGCGCAATTCCCCGGCCCGCAGTTGGAAGACGTGCAGCAACAGCGATTGAAGGTCGCTGCCGCTAAGATCCTTGGCCAGAATGCCGGCCAACCTGGGCACACCGGTGGCAGCAGCGATGCGCGCTAGGATCTGGGAGGACATAGGGCTAGGATAACCCTGATGATCCTCCTCGCGGCCGTCGATATTACATAAGTCTTACAAAGCATTGGCCCAACCCCTGTTACTGTGAAGTTTACAAGTTTCCAGAGCTTTCAGGAGCCTACTTGAACGGCGAAATCGTCAACATCTATACCAACAAGAGACCGAACTGGCTGATTATTTTGGTCTTAACCGTCCTGCACCTGGGTGCGGCGGCGGCTCTTTTTATGTTTAGCTGGCGCGGGGTGGCCACGGCTGTGGTCCTCTACTGGGTAGCAGTCGGCTTTGGCATCAGCCTCGGTTATCATCGGCTGCACACACATCGCTCCTACAAACTGCCTCGACTGCTTGAATATTTCCTAGCGGTCTGCGGCACCCTGACGCTGGAAGGCGGGCCCATCTTCTGGGTGGCGACGCATCGCATCCACCACCAGTTTTCCGACAAGCCCGGCGATCCGCATTCGCCGCGCGATGGCGCCTGGTGGTCGCACATCGGCTGGCTGCTGGTCGGCGAATCGAAGCACAACAACACCAAGCTGATGGCCAAGTACGCTCCCGATCTGGCCAAGGACCGCTTCTATGTCGTGCTGAACAACTATCACTGGATTCCGGTGATCCTGCTAGCGGCCGTGCTGTTCGCTATTGGCGGCCTTCCCCTGATGCTGTGGGGCACTTGCCTGCGCATCGTGGTTGGATTGCACGCGACGTGGCTGGTCAACTCGGCGTCGCACATGTGGGGCGGCCGGCGCTTCAGTACTCGCGACGATTCGCGCAACCTATGGTGGGTGGCTCTCATGAGCTTCGGCGAAGGCTGGCACAATAACCACCACGCGCATCCCAGCTCGGCGCGTCACGGCCTGGCTTGGTACGAGCTGGATCTTTCCTGGATCACCATCACCATTCTGAAATTCTTCGGCATCGCCACAGCCGTGCGCGTCGCCAAGGTAAATAGCCCGACAGCCGAGCGCGAAGCGGCCTGACGCGCGGCGAAACCGCCGCTCCCACGTTAAGCTGCCCACGTTAAGCTGAAGTTATGGTTATTGCGGGCCGCCGCCGGTCCATCATCTACTCCATCGGCTTGGGCGCGGGCCTCATCGCCGTCATCCTGCTGCTGTACATCGGCTGGGTGCTGCTCAACTGGCGCACTGGCATTCTGCTTTTCTTCGGAGTCCTGCTGGTGGCCGTGATCATCACCGGCGTGGTCCTGAACACCACGTTTCTAGTGCGCGAGGTGCGGCGGAACGAACAACACGACGCCTTCATCAACGCCGTCACGCACGAGCTGAAGACCCCCATCGCGTCCATCCGCCTGTACCTGGAGACTTTGCAGACTCGTGCCGTGGACGAGTCCAAGCGCCAGGAGTTCTATCGCACCATGGTGGACGACTGCGATCGGCTGCTGGCCACCATCGAGCAGGTGTTGCGCACCGGCCGGATCGGCTCGGCCACGCACCACAAGCCCAATCGCGCGCAGCTCGATCTGAACGGCATCGTCGAGGAATGCCTCACGAAGGCGCGCACGTTGCACCACGTGCCGCCGGAATCGATGGAGTTTCATCCAGGCCCTCCCGCCACGGTATGGGCGGATCCGGACGAGGTTCGCGCGGCGGTGTCCAACCTGATCGACAACGCCGTCAAGTATTCCGGAAGGCAAGTCAAGATCAGCGTGGAGACCGCGCCTGTCGATGGCCGCTTTGTCAGAGTGCGAGTGAAGGACGAGGGCGTCGGCATCCCTAAGATGGAGCTGAAGCAGATTTTCAAGCGCTTTTATCGCGTACCGGGGCCGCTGGCAACGCGCATCAAGGGAACCGGTTTGGGATTGTACATCGTCCGTTCCGTGGCCAAAAGGCATGGCGGCCGCGCCTGGGCGGAAAGCGAAGGGCCGGGTCGCGGCAGCACGTTCGTGTTGCAATTGCCAGTCGCCAAATGAACCGTGTTCTGGTAGTCGAAGACGAGCAGCACTTGGCCGACGGCTTGCGATTCAATCTGGAGGCCGAGGGGTATCAGGTCCGGGTGGTAGATACCGGGGAAGCCGCGCTCGAGCTGCTGCGTGTCGATCCGGCCAGCATCGATGTGGTGGTGCTGGATGTAATGCTGCCCGGCAAGGACGGCTTCACGGTCATTTCAGAAATGCGCCAGGCCGGGCTGTTCATCCCGACGCTCATGCTCACCGCGCGCGGCCATCCCGAGGACGTGTTGCGAGGTTTTGCAGCCGGGGCCGACGACTATCTCGCCAAGCCGTTCGAGCTGGCCATTCTGATCGCGCGCATCCGCGGTCTGCTGCGGCGCAAGCAGTGGCTGCAGAGTTCCGCCGCGGCCACGGCGCCGCCTGCTGTTACCGCGCCGGCAACTTCAGATGACACGTTTCGCTTCGACGGCAAGTATGTCGATTTCGGACGGCTGGAGCTGCACGTCCGCGAGCAGGTGTTCCCGCTGACGCTGATGGAAGCCAATGTGCTGCGCTACCTGATCCGTCACGAGGGCAAGCACGTTTCGCGCAAGGCCATGCTTTCGGAGGTGTGGGGCTTACACGAGGACACCGACACGCGCGCCATCGACAACTTCATCGTGCGGTTGCGGCGTTACATCGAAGACGATCCGACCAAACCGCAGCACTTGCAAACGGTCCGCGGTGTGGGGTACCGCTTTGTGGCCAAGCCTCAAGGATGAAGCGAGAAGTTGACTTCGATGACCGTTAAGACCTCGACCGGCTGGCCATTGAGCAGCGTGGGTTTGTACTCCCAAAACTGTACGGCATCGCGAGCCGCATCAACCAATAGCGGATGCCCGCTCACCAGCGTCAGTGTTTTGACGTGCCCAGCTTCGTCGATAATCGTGGTGAAACGGACCGGGCCTTGAATGCCAGCCTCCTTGGCCGCAGGAGGGTAAACCGGATCAACCTTTCGGATTAGGTTAGCCTGCTGTACATTCCCGCCTACACGAATGCGGCGCGGAGTAGCCGGAGGCGGAACAGGGGGTGGTGGCGCCTGGGCCTTCAGCTGTTTTGCAAGCAGTGCTTTCTGCACCCATTGGTCGGCTTGGTCGACATCGCGGCGATACTCCTCCGGCGTGTCGCGCAAATCGGCGCGCTCGCGAATCAGCAGATTCTTATAAGCCATCGCGTCGTCATACTGCGGGTCGATTTCCAAAGCTTGCTCTAAGCTGGAAATGCCATGTTCGATCGTGGCCAAATATTGGTTCTTCAGTTCCGCTTTTACGGCCGAAGGCGGCAGGGGACCGGGATCAGCGGGCTTCATGCTCAACGTGGCGCGCGCTTGCATCCATGCCGGATACCACTTCGCCCAGTCAATCACGCCCAGCGAATAATAGGCCTCTTTATCGCGCGGGTCGTTTGCCACTACGCGCAAATACCAGGACTTGGATTCGTCAAGTTTGGCACTTTTTCGCGCAGGGTCAGTCATCCCTTGCGCTTCTTGATAATTCAGCGACGCTAAAGATGCGAGCGCGGTTTTGTCATTGGGATCGAGCCGCAAGACCTCTTGGAATTCCGCTTCGGTGCGACGCGCAAACTCGCTATTCTCCGCAGACTGGGCACCCGGAACGTACTGGGACATCAGAGCGGTCGCCAGGTACAACCGCGCCGTCACATCGGCAGGATTCAGACCAACGGCCTTTTCAAATGCCGCGGTAGCCTCTGCATAGCGAGCGCTCTTATACGCCTGTACACCTTCATTCAGCACTTCACGCGCATCCTGCCCCAGTGCGGCGAATGCCATGGCGAGAAAAACAGCTAGCGAACGCATAAACACTACTTTAGACAATCATGACACCGAAAAAGTTCCGGCGCCTGGGAACTTTCAGCCCAAGTTCTTCGTTTCAATATCAATGAGCTTGCGCGATCAAGTCATCAAGCAGTTCTCGAAACCTACGGGCACGCTAGGCGTAATGGTGGGCTACGCCTTGGCGTTTAAAAACCGCGAACGCAGCGAATGGGTGGCATCGCTGCTCGATCTGAAGCCCCATGAGCGCGTGCTTGAGATCGGATTCGGCCCCGGCACCGATATCGCCCGCGCCAGCCTTGCTGCCGCCTTCGTCGCCGGAGTAGATCATTCGGAAACCATGGTCCGGCAAGCCTCAGGCCGAAACCGCGAGGCGATTCGCGACCGGCGCGTTGATCTCAGACTGGGCTCAGCCTCCCAGTTACCCTTTCCCGACGCGCAATTTGACTGCGTCTTCGCCATCAACTCCGCCCAGTTCTGGAAGGATCTGCCGAAGCCGCTGGCCGAGATCGCGCGAGTGTTGAAACCCGGAGGTCGCGTTCTGCTGGCTGTGCAGCCGCGCAACAAAGGCGCCACCGAAGAGACCGCTCGGCAGGTAGGCTTTGGCCTCAGCAAGGCTCTGACCGCAGCCGGATTCGAAGACGTCTATTGTGAATTCCGCCCAATGCGCCCGGTGCCGACTGCGGCGGCGCTTGGCCGGTGGCCTGCGAAATAGTTGGGTCAAATCCGTGGCATTCTGAAGAGAAATGCCTCGGTATTTGTGTTTGTTGCTCTTGGTGTCTACCAGCACGCCGCTGCTGACGGCACAAATCGGCGCGACGGCGCAACTTTCAGGAGAACTCACCGACCCTTCCGGCAGGGTGGTCGCCAATCAAACCATTACGGTCCGCAATCCGGAGAGCGGGCAAACACGATCCGCTGAGACCTCCTCGGATGGACAGTACGAAGTGCTTGATCTCGCCCCAGGCCGCTACGAGATCAGCGCGGCAGCGCCTGGATTCGCGCCCCTGCACGTTCCCCTCGAGCTGAACGTCAACCAGCAGGCCATCGTGAACTTGCACTTCCAGCTCGCCCAGCAGCGGCAGGAAGCCAACGTCACAGGGACGCCTGAAGTCATCGAGCCGACTCGCACTGAGCTGAGCCAGGTGGTCGCCGAGCGCGAGATTGAGAACCTGCCCATCAACGGGCGGCAGTTCCTCGATTTCGTCCTGCTCACGCCCAACGTCTACACGGGGCGCACCAACATCTCGAACCCGTCTTCACCGGGCGAGCCGCAGCAGGTGGATCTTTCGTTCGCGGGCCTGCACGAATCCACCTCGATGATCCTGGTGGATGGCGCGAACAATATGAACCGCGTCTTTGGCCGCTCGCGCTCGGCGCCGTCGGAAGAGGCGGTGCAGGAGTTTCGTGTTCTCAACGACAACTACCCGCCGAGTCTGGGCCCGGCTGCGGGAGGCGTGGTGAACATCGTAACCAGGTCCGGCGCCAACGACCTGCACGGGTCGCTCTACGAGTACTTCCGCAACAATGGCATGGATGCCCGAAATATTCTCGCGCCAGCCGGATTCGACGAGCTGCGCCAAAACCAATTCGGCGCGACGCTGGGTGGCAAGCTGATCCAGGACAAATTATTCTACTTCGTCAATTACGAGGGCCAACGCCGCGAGGAATCGCCGTTCTATTCTTCGATTCTGTTGAACAATCTGACGGCCATCAATCGCGCGCTCGCGGGATTCGGGCTCGCTCCGGAAGTTCTAGCCGGCAAGCTGCGCCAGACCAACTATGACGAGACCTTGGCGCGCCTGGATTACGCGGCCAGCGAACGCGAGCAAATGAGCTTCGAGTATCGATTCCGCGCCGACCGCGACACCAACCTTCCCGCCGCCACCGGCCAGCTCAGCGCGCCTTCCGACTTCCGCAATGCCACGATCGACGACCACGATGCGATCTGGAACCTGACCTCGACCTTATCGCCGCGCCTGCTCAACCAGGCGTTGGTGCAGTTCGCACACCGCGCCTTCGATTTCCCCCCGGTAAGCTATGAGCCACAGCTCGAAATCGCCAACACGCTCGACTTCGGCCGCCACTTTAACGCCATCAACGCCGACCAGGAGGCTCGCGTCGAGTTTGCCGACAGCTTGAGCTACGTGCGGGGAAGCCACACCTTCACGTTCGGCGGGGATTTTTCCTACGACCACATCGGATTCTTCTACGATCCCTTCGATCCGGCCTATGCGGTATTCCCGAATCTGAGCGCGTTTCTTGGCATCGCGCCGTTCGCCGGTCCTTTTGCGGTCACCTTCGGCTTTTCGGAGGCGCCCGACGGCACGCGCCCGCCCGCTCCGCCCGGCTTCGCGGGACCGGCCAACCTGCCAATCTTCAACGCTCAGACGCATCCCGATAATGCATCTCAAAGCTACGCGTTGTATGCGCAGGATCAGTGGCGCGTGACGAAGAAACTCACGCTGAACTACGGCTTGCGCTGGGATCTGGACCACATGCCCCCGCGGTACTTTGACACGTATTACAAGAACTTCGGGCCCCGCGCGGGTGTCGCCTACAGCTTGCTAAACGACCGGATGATAGTGCGCGCGGGCGCAGGCAGGTATCAAGGCGAGGCATATTCAGTTCCGTATCTCATCGCAATGGTCGCGGGCGAAGATTCCGACTTCGGCCTGGTGCGTGCCAACGAAGATTATTCGGTCTCCACCAACACTCTGCACAGCCCGTTCTACTCCAACCCGGCTGTTGCCACGTCCACGCTGCTGCAATTTCTAAAAACTGGCGACTATCCGGTCCTGAACCCGGCCAACTTCAGCCCCGCGCAGCAGTTCATTTCCACCATCAAGCGCTTCAATCATGGCGGGCCGTTCAGCTATCAATGGAACGGCCAAGTGGATTTTCAGATCGGCCACACCACGACGCTTTCGGTGAGCTACTTTGGTTTGCGCGGGCTGTTTCTGCCGAGCGCCATCGGCGGCAATGTTGGGCCCACCAACCTCACGCTTCCCGACGGGCGAGCCAACTACGCCATCGCACCTGGCTCCACGGTTGCGCGGACTCTGAATCCGCTTATTTCGCCGCTGTCGTTTTTTTACGACGCCAGCGGTCAATCCAGCTATCAGTCAGGCACCGCGACGTTGAACAAGCGCTTCAGCCGCTACTACTCGTTCACGGGCAACTACACCTGGTCCCACACCATCGACAGCGGAGGCGATCCATCGTTGAACGGGACGCCGCAAGATGCGTATCGCCGCAACCTGGAGAAGGCCAATTCCAAGCAGGACGTTCCGCAGCGCTTCGTCGCGCTGCTCGATGCCGAGACTCCCGAGCGGGGCTGGTTCCGCAACTTCCGCTTCGCGCTGATTGAGACCGCGCAAGCCGCCAGCTTCTACACCGTTTTCGCCGGGACGGACGTCAATCACGATGGCAACGCCAACACCGATCGGTTGGGGCTCCTGGGTCGTGACACCTACCGCGGCGACGCGCTAGTGAATCTGGACGTGCGTCTGGCGCGCATGTTCCGTTTCAATGAAAGGTTCAATGCCGAGCTGCTGGCGGAGGCGTTCAACATCACCAACACGCTGAACGTGACCGACATCAACACCGTGTACGGCGCCGCCGACCCGGTTGGCCCGATTCCGCAGCATTTTGGCGACGGCACGCCTGCGCCGCTGTCGAGTTTTGGCAGCATACGTGCTACTAATGCGCCTCGGCAGATACAACTGGCTGTGCGCATCAAGTTCTGATTCTCATGAAAATTCTCATCGTGTATGCTCATCCAGAACCAAAGTCGTTCAATGGCGCGCTGAAGGACCTCGCAGCCGAGGTACTGAACGGCGCCGGGCATGAGGTCCAGGTCTCCGATCTCTATGCGCTGGATTTTGATCCGGCCGGCGGCCCGGTGGATTTCATCGCTCGGGATGACGCCACCTGTTTCCGTTATCAGCGCGAGCAGATCCACGCCACGGAGTCCGGCCTTTTCGTCCCTGAGCTAAAGGCGGAAATGGACAAGCTGGTGTGGGCCGATTTCGTGATTTTTCAGTTTCCGCTGTGGTGGTTCTCGCTGCCTGCGATTCTCAAAGGCTGGGTGGACCGCGTCTTCGCCATGGGATTCTCTTACGGCCCGCAGCAGAGGCATGAGACGGGCATTTTCCGGGGAAAGCGCGCCATGCTCTCGTTCACCACGGGAGGGCCGCCGTCGACGTACGTCCCGGGCGGCGCAAACGGCGACATCGATGAGCTCCTGCGCCACATTCAATACGGAATGTTTCATTTTGTCGGCATGGAGGTGCTTCCACCGTTCATCGCCTACGGCGCGGCGCGCGTCAACGACGAGCAGCGCGCTGCCTATCTGGAGGCGTATCGCGCCAGGCTGCTGAGCCTGGAGTCGACCGCGCCGCTCGAGTTTCGTAAGGCCGCCGGAGCAGGGTGATGCCGGGTGCGAGCATCCGAGCCTCGTTCGCGGCCGTTTATGACCGCCTGTACTCGGAGCAGAGCCAAGCCCGCCTGGAACATCTGATCATGGACGCCAGCGTCATCGGATTCCTGGTGCATCTGGCGCTCATCTTTCTCTCGCGCACGCTGGCTCATCCGCCCGCCTTGATCGCGGCGGCGGGCAAGAACTATCTGTCGACCATCTATACGCCCTTCAGCGTAATCCTGTTTTACGAAGTGCTGATGTTGATCGCGGCTTTGCCGCACTCCACCACGCAGTCCATCGCCAAACAGTACGAGATCGTGTCGTTGATCTTCATTCGCCGCTTCTTCAAGGACATCGCCGAGCTGGACGATATCGGAAAGCTGGCGCAACTCACGCCGGACGTGCTGCCGGTGTTCTTCGACGTTCTGGCGGGCCTTTTCATGTTCCTGCTGGTAACCGTGTTTCTTCACGCCGCGCGGCGCCGCGCCATGCCCGACACAACACCAGAGGAGTCGCCTGAGCTCAAGCGGTTCATCGAGCGGAAGAAAATGATCGCCGTGGCTCTAACGATTCTATTGGTTTCACTCGCAGCGTACAGCATGTGGGAGTTCGGCGTCGACATTTCCCAGGTTCTCTATCACGGAGCGAAAGAGCGTCTCGATCCGAACACTTTCTTTTACACCGACGTGTTCACGGTGATGATCTTCACCGATGTGCTGATCGTCATTCTGTCGCTGGCTGTCTCGGACCGCTACGAGCTGGTTTTCCGCAACGGCGCTTTCGTGATTTCGACCATTCTGATCCGCTTTTCTCTCACCGTCGCGCGCCCGTTCGCAGCGGAGCTGGCGGTTGCAGGCATGATTTTCGGAATCCTGACGCTGGTGATTTACAACTACCACACGCGTATCCGGCCGCTGGAACGGCGGACCATCTAGACTCGAAACGCCGTGCTGGCCAGGAGCCCGGCGATCAGCAATACGCCGAACTGCATGTGCAACTTTACGCCGCGCAGCCAGACCAGGTGCAATTGCTTCGGCTCCGTTTCACGGAGCGCGGAGCGAACCTGTGCGATGGCTTGCGGTATCGCGAGCACAATCAGCAACGCCGGCCAAGGCAGGATTCGAGCCAGCACCGCCGCGATAACAACCGTGAACGCCACCGCGTCCATTCCCGCCAGCGCGTACGCGGCTCCGCGGCGGCCGAGCAGCGTCGCCAGCGTTCGCTTGCGGTGCACGACGTCGGTATCGTAATCGCGCAGGTCGTTGACGTGCATGATTCCAGCCGCCAGCAAGCCGATCGGGATGGCCGCCGCGAACGAACTGGCGGTGAAGCTGCGCGTCATCACGTAGTAGGCCCCGCACACCATCACCGGCCCCATGAAGATGAACACCGACACGACGCCCAGCGCTACGTAGCCGTAGCGAATCGGCGGCCCGGCATAGAAGTATCCGGCCGCCACCGCGGGAATGCCGAGCAGCAGAATGGTCCAACCGCACAGCCAAGTGAGGAGCAGCCCGCATACGATGCCCGCCGCGAACGAGAGCAGCCCGCCGCGACGCACTTGCTCAGGAGTGAGCAGTCCCATCCTAAGCACTGCGCTCGAACCGCGCGGATCGGATACGGGGTCGTTGGAGGCCTTGTAGTTGTAATAAACGTTCGTCAGATTCGTTCCCGCCTGGATGAGAACGGAGCCCAGCCAGGCCAGCAGGAATCGATCCAGGTAGAAGCGCCCATCATGCAAGGCCAGCGCCGCCCCCACTGTCACGCCCACGGATGAAATCAGAAGCGAATTGACGCGGCACGCCTGAAGCCAGACCTTCATCTTCTTACGCCGATTTTATCTCGGTCCACAATCGGTCGCGCAGCCGTTGCGTCGACGGCTCGACTGTTTTGGCCCACTCACCGCGTGCGACCACCTCCGGGCCAGGGTAGAGTGTTGGATTGTCGCGAAACTGCGGCGGAAGCAGCTTGCGCGCGCCGGCATTGGTGGTGGTGGTGCGTGCAGCCAGCGCATTCGCGGCAGCGATATCGGGGCGCAGCAGAAAGTTGATGAATCGGTGCGCCAGCTCGGGCCGCTTGCTCTCGCGCAAGATCACCGAGCTGTCCGGATAAACGGCGTAGCCTTCGGCCGGATACGCGAAGCCGATTTCGCTCGATGCATCCATGGCCTGCTGCGCGGTGGTGTTCCACATATGCGCCGCCAGCACGTCGCCGCTCACCAGTTGATCGCGCACTTCCGCGTTCAGATAAGCGCGCAAGAGCGGCTTTTGGCGGATGGCTTCGGCTTCTCCGGCGCGCAGCTCGCTTGGATCGGTCGAATTGATAGAGCGCCCGAGCTTTTTCAAACAAGCGCCCATGGTGTCGAACGGATCGTCCAGCATGGTGATGCGGCCGCGCAGCCGGGCATCCCACATGTCGGCCCAGGCGCGCGGAGGAGGCGCCAGCTTGCGATTGTAGGCAATGCCGGCCGCCGTGACCATATAGGGAACCGACCATTCGAGGTTCGGGTCCCATTCCGGACGCTGGAAGCGCTCATCGATCTGGCCGAGGTTACTCAGCAAACTGTGATCGATGGGCGCCAGGAGTTGGTTCGCCAGCATCGGCTTCACAATATAGTTGGTCGGAAACACGATGTCCCAGCCGGAATTGCCGCTCATCACGCGCGCCAGCATCTCTTCGTTGCTTTCATAGACGGCATAGCGCACGCTCACGCCGTACTCGGCCTCGAACTTCGGAACCGTATCGGGCGCGATGTAGGCGGACCAGTTAAAGACATAGAGACGCGGCCGCCGATCCAGGCTGCAAGAGGTCAAGCTCGCAGCCAGCCCCGGCGCGCCAAACAGAAAATGGCGGCGATTCATGCCGCACGCAGCCTTTCTGAAATCAGAATCAGCGAACCGAAACCGAACACGATTAGCGCCGAAATTGCGTTGACCACCGGGTTCACGCCGCGGCGAGCGATAGCGTAGATCACCATCGGCAAGGTCTCGGAATTAACGCCCGCCACCAGGCTGGTGATGACGTAGTCGTCAAACGAAACCGTGAAGGCCAGCAAGGCGGCCGCGATCACCCCAGGCAGGATCATCGGCAACGTGACATAGCGGAAGGCCTGCCATTCATTCGCTCCGAGGTCCAGTGCCGCTTCTTCCAGTTGCGCATCCACGGTGCGAAGCCGCGCGATGACCACCACCACCACGAAGGCGATCGAAAACGCCACGTGCGCCAGGATCACGGTGTGCATGCCCAGTTGTACGCGCAGAATCCGGAACAGCCATTGATAGAACGCCAGCAACGAAATCCCAGTCACGATCTCGGGCGTCACCAGGGACAAGTACAGCGAGCCGGTGAGCACCGGCGCGCTCCGCTTCCAAAGTCCGTAGGCGCACAGCGTGCCGATTACCGTTGCGGCCAGCGTCGCGACCACCGCGATGACCAGGCTGTTCCACGCGCCTTCCATGAGCTGCGTGTCCTGCAATGCGGCCGTGTACCACCGCAGCGAAAATCCTTCCCAGACCGTGAAGCGCGATTGGTTGAAGCTGAAAGCCGCCAGGATCAGAAGCGGCAGATGCAGGAACAGATACGCCGCGAGAGCATAGATGGAAAGCGGCAAGCCGGTGCGCTTCACACCAGACCCTCCGGCGTGCGGCGCGCAAAAAGCCACAACAGCGCCATCACCATCGCCATCAGCGAGAGCGAAATGGCCGCGCCAAAAGGCCAGTCGCGCGCGGTGGTGAATTGATTCTGGATCAGGTTGCCGATCATGACGGACTTGCCCCCGCCCAGCAAATCCGGCGTGAGATACGCGCCCAGGCAGGGGATGAAGACCAGAATCGTGCCGGCGCGAATTCCCGGCCCGCACAGCGGAATGGTAACGTGCACCAGCGTAGCCCAGGGACGCGCGCCCAAGTCGGCCGAGGCTTCGAGCAAACTGCGGTCCAGCCGTTCCAGCGTGGCGTACAGCGGCAAAACCATGAACGGCAGATAAGAATACACCAGCCCCAGAATGACCGCGCCGTCGTTATACAGCAGCGGCAGCGGATCGTGAATTAGCCCGAGCTTCTCGAGCGCGGTGTTGATGAGTCCGGTGTCGCGCAACAGAAACATCCAGGCGTAGGTTCGGATCAGAAAGCTGGTCCAGAACGGCAAGATCACCAGGCTCAGGTACAAGTTCTTGCGCGTTCCGGATCGCGAAATGAACAGCGCCAGCGGAAAGCCCAGCAGCAGACAAACGATGGTGGACAAGCCGGCGATCCACACCGAGCGCCAAAGAATGACCAGATAAATCGGGTCCGCCAGACGCTGGTAGCTTTCGGCCGTCCAGGGCAGGGAAATGCCGCCATAGGTGCCGCGCGATTCGAAGCTGTACG
>Ga0335081_10013270_pt1 | contig 13322 bp, 7 predicted proteins | sample Lox_Sample_35_FD_206713 | JGI IMG/M metagenome (GOLD analysis project Ga0335081, IMG submission 206713) | Soil microbial communities from Loxahatchee National Wildlife Refuge, Florida, United States - Lox_Sample_3.5 | ecosystem: Environmental > Terrestrial > Soil > Wetlands | place: USA: Florida...
TCACCGGAACCAGCCTCAGCCTGGGTTTGACCAACAACGCCAGCACCACCAACAGCGTGCGCAACGACTTCAACCCTTCCACCACCTCTAACCTGGGAGTAACCTTCACCCAGCACCTGCTGCAAGGCTTCGGCTGGGGAATGAATGCACGCCAGATTCACATTGCCCGCAATAACCGTGAGGTGGCCGACATCACATTCAAACTACAGGTCATCACCACCGTGGCCGCGGTGATGGAGCTGTATTGGGACCTGGTATCCTTCCATCAGAACGTGCGCGTGGCCCAGGACGCGCTGGCAGCCGCCGAGCGGCTTTACCAGGACAACAGGCGGCAGGTGGAAGTGGGCACCATGGCACAATTGGAAGTGATCCGTGCCGAGGCGCAGATCGCATCCGCCGAACAGCTCCTCGTGGTGGCCGAGACGCAGCTTCTGCAACAGGAAACCATCCTCAAGACGGCTCTGAGCAAGAATGGTGTGGCCAGCCCATCGGTGGCGGAAGCCCACATCATTCCCACCGACCCGATCCGCATTCCGGCGGTTGAGCCGATCGCCCCCATTCAGGAACAGATGGGGCTGGCGCTGGCCTCCCGTCCCGAGCTCGTGCAGAGCCGCATCCAGCTCCAGAACCAGGAGCTGACCCTGAAGGGGTCGCGCAATGGCGTGCTGCCGACGCTCGACGCCGTGGCTGCCATAAGCAACAACGCGCTCGCCGGCCAGAACAACTTTCTGGGGGTGAATCACAGCAACAACCCGTTCTTCATTGGCGGCTATGGCACCGTGCTGCAACAACTTTTGAATCGCAACTTTCCCAATTATTCCGTGGGGTTCAACTTAAGTGTGCCCATCCGCAACCGCTCCTCGCAAGCGCAACTGCTCAACGACGAGCTGACCTTGCGCCAGCAGCAGATCGGCCTGCAGCGCCTGGAAAACCAGGTACGGGTGGACGTGCAGAACTCTTTGATCGGCGTCACCCAGGCGCGGGCGCAGGTGCAGAGTGCCTCGCGCGCGCGCATTCTGCAAACGCAGACGCTCGACGCCGAGCGGAAAAAGCTGGAGGCCGGCGCGTCTACCGTTTACACCGTGATTGCCGACCAGCAGGCGCTGGCCGCCGCCGAGTTCAGTGAAGTGCAAGCCGATGCCGCATACGCCAAGGCCAAAGTGGAACTCGACCGCGCCACCGGCCAGCTTCTCTATCACAACAGCATTTCTCTTGACGAGGCCTATCGCGGCGTTGTTTCGCGGCCTTCCGCCACACCATCCGGCGCAGAAAGTAACACGCCCAGGAACTAACCACGGCAATTCTTACAACGGGTGTGTGGCGAGTGGGCACAAATGGAACAGGAACTTGACGCGCCGTGCCAATTTTATGGCAGCAGATGTGCTTTGGCGCGCAGTTTTCCCTGTTTTTTCATGCATTTGAAGTTTGGTGAGGGAATTGCTCTGCAACGTGCGTGACTACGAAACAGCAGGCCCTCGAAGAGATCGTCGATCCTCTGTTCCACACCTGCCTGACGAGTCACCTCGCAAAAGATCCCACCATTAAACCATAAAAACCCTCACGACTGTCTCTTCGGGGGCCTGTGACGGTCGCAGGGAAATTCCGGTTCGGTTTCGTCTACCATGGTCTTATGTCTATGTTCGAAGTGGAGTGTCCCTGCTGCCAGGCGATTCTGAAGATCGACCCCGAAACCCGCGCCATCATTGCCCACACCGTGCCGGTAAAGCCGCTCCCCATTCAGGATCTGGCCGCCGAAGTGGCCAAGCTGAAAGGCGAAGGCGCCCGCCGCGAAGAAGTCTTCCGCAAGCAGTTTGAGGCCGAAAAATCGCACGGCAAGGTGCTCGAGAAAAAATTCGACGAACTCTTCAAGCGCGCGAAAGAAAATCCCGACGAGCGTCCGCCGCAGCGGGACATCGATCTGGATTAGTCCTCAATGCTCACTTAATCCCGTTGCGGTGAGGGCGCGTGCCTCGTGGAGATTCAGGGACGGAGTTTTGGGGTTCCGCTTCCATTTCGATCGGGCCGGGCGTCAACTTGAGCGCCCCGCCCAACTTGCGGTTGGCGCGTGATACGCTTGGGGGCAAATTCAAAGCGATGCCGTTGTACCATCTCGGGAGGAACGGTATGAAGTTGAAACTCGCCCTGCTGCTGGCCACGGCTGGCTTTGCCACAGTGATGCTCACTCCGGCAAGCAGCCAAACCCGATCCAAGAAGAATGTCCCCCCCGTCGTGCTCCCTGACGTCCCCGCGGGATTCGACAACAAGAGCAATGGCGTGGTCGACGACGCGACCCATTCGGTCGATCAACAGAAGTTTGATGAAGTGGAAACGCTCGCCGATGGACTAGGTCCACTCTATAACGCCCAATCCTGCCGGGAATGCCACCAGAACCCTTTATCCGGAGGTGGCAGCCAGGTAGTCGAATTGCGGGTGGGACATCTTGGCCCGGACCACCGATTTCAAAATCCGAATATTCCAATCGCTCGCGGTGCGGAGACTATATCAGGCCGAACACTGGTGAACGATCGCGCGATTTGCCCCAATGCGGCCTTCCCCAATATCGAGATCCAGGAACGTGTGCCAGACAGTGAAACGATCCGGACGAACCGCGTCTCCGTCAACTTATTGGGAGACGGCTTTGTGGAGGCGATAGCAGACCAGACCTTGATTGAGTTGGCTCGAAACCAGTGCCGAAGCACCCACAATCGCATTTGCGGGGTCTTGGTCTACGTTCCGATTGTCGAAGCTCCAGGGCAGGCCGGTATCGGCCGGTTCGGCTGGAAGAACCAGCATGCCAGTCTTCTTTCGTTCTCTGGCGACGCTTACCTCAATGAGATGGGCATCACCTCATCGTTGTTTCCCGACGAAGTAACCAAGCTCTGCAACACCGCGCCTGAGCCGAACGACAAACCCGGACCGGATGGTCTCGCCGATATCGATCACTTCGCCCGCTTCGTGCGAGCCTCGAAAGCACCCTCTCCGGATTCCAGCTTGGCGCAGAGTTTAACGGCGAGACGCGGATCGGATTTGTTCGACAGGATCGGGTGTGCCGTTTGTCACGTGCGGTCCATGACGACCGCACCCGCTGGTACGAAGATCAACGGCGGCACCTATACGATACCGGCTGTGATTGGGGGCAGGACCCTTCACCCGTTTAGCGACTTCTTGCTGCACGACGTAGGAACCGGAGACGGAATTGTGGTTCCAACCATCGAACACTACGGGCGCTCTGGACGACAGATGCCGGAGGAATGTTCGTCTGAGAATTTCCAGAGAACGCGGAACCGTGTCCGGACTGCACCACTGTGGGGCCTGCGTCTCCGCAGTCGACTGATGCATGACGGGGCCAGTGTGACCCTCCGGGACGCTGTCCTCAGACACGGGGGCGAGGCAAATGAAGCCACCAAGGATTTTCGAAAACTCTCAGCCAAGGACCAGCAATCTGTCCTGGACTTCCTCAGCAGCTTGTGAGAGTTCGGCAGACCCGAAGTTAGGCGGCCGCAAAACCGTCTCGGGATCGCGCCATCCCCACTTTCGTGATTGTTTCTTTGCTATCCGTGGCCTACTCCTCGCGTAATACTTTGATCGGATCGACTTTCGATGCTCGGCGCGCCGGGAGCCAGCATGCCACGAAGGCGATCAGCGTCAACAGCGCCGCGACCTCGCCGAACGTCGCCGGATCGGTAGCCGTCACGCCATAGAGCACATTCTTGAGCGAGCGCGTGGCCGCCCACGATCCTGCCAGCCCGATCACAATCCCGATCCCCGTCAGCGCCAATCCGTGACACACTACCATCGCAACCACGCTCGACCCGCTCGCGCCGAGCGCCATCCGCAATCCGATCTCGCGAGCCCTCTGCGTCACGCCGTACGACAACACGCCATATAATCCAATCGACGCGAGCGCCAGCGCCAGCGCCGCGAACGCGCCCAGCAGCATCATCTGCTGCCGCCGATCGACCACGGTGCGATCGATGATGTCGTCCATCGTCTCGACGTTCGCCACCGGCACATCGGGATCGATCGCCGCCACGATCCGCCGGATCGCCGCCACCGGCGCCATCGGATCGCCCTTGGTCCGCACGGCCAGATAATCCGAATCCGACGGGGGGTACACTTCCTGTGTCGTCGGAATGTAGAACCCCGGCTTCATCCACAGATCGTAGCCGCGCTCCTGCACATCCTTGACCACGCCGATGATCGTTCGCCATTTCACCTTCGCGCCGTCGATCGAAATGCGATGCCCGACCGCCGGCTGATTCGGCCAGTAATGTCGCGCAAATGTCTCATTAATGATGATTACCGGCTGCGACGTGGGCGTCTCGCTGCCGTTGAAGAAGCGCCCTTCGCGCAGCTTCACGCGCAGCATCTGTAAGTAATTCGACGACCCCGCGCGATACAGGGCGTCTGGCGAGAAATTCAGGTCCTTTTGGACGTCCTCCATTCGATAGCCCTGCGTGTTGCCGCTCGATTGAAACGGAAGCGTGGACGCGTACGCCGCGGCCTCCACGCCCGGCAGCGCGCGCACCTGATCGAGCACGCGCTGCTGAAACTCCAGAGCCTTGACGCTGTCGTCGTACAGAGAGCCTTGCGGCGTCCGCAGCGTCAATAAATGGTCCGGCCGGAAACCGAGATCGATCGCGCGCAGCTTCGCCATCGTTTCGATCATTAACCCGGCGCCGGTCAGCAGCACCAGAGCCGACGCGACTTCCAGCACTACCAGACCGTCGCGAGTTCTGCGCCCGCGCGAGTCCGCGCCCGATCTTCCGCCTTGCTTGAGCGCATCATTCACCGATGCTCGCGACGCTTCGAGGGCGGGAATCAAGCTGAAGATCACGCCCGTCGCGAGCGACAGTGCGAAGGTGAATAGCAGCAATCGCACATCGATCCCCGGTTTCGCCGTCGACGGCAGCCCCAGCGGCACGAGCCCCGTCAATGCCTTCATCCCCGCGAGCGCGAATCCCAATCCCAGCGCGCCGCCCGCGAACGAAAGCAGCGCGCCTTCCGTCACCATCTGCCGGATCAGCCGCATTCGTCCCGCGCCCAACGCCGCGCGGATCGCGATCTCCCGCTTTCTGGCGACAGCCCGCGTCAGCAGCAGACTTGCAAGATTCGCGCACGCGATCAGCAGCACGAATCCCGCAGCGCACATCAAGACAACCAGCACCGTCTGCATCCGCCCCAGTACATCTTCCTTCATCGGCGTCACCACCGCGCCGATATCGCGATCGTCATCCGGATATTGCTCGCGCAACCGTTTCGCGATTGCGCGCATTTCCTCGTTCGCCGCCGCGATCGTCACGCCGGGCTTCAATCGAGCGACGCAATTCAAGTAGTGGCTGCCTCGATCCGCGTGCAGCTTGGGCGTCACGTGCATCGGAATCCAGAAATCGCGCCGTGTGTTGCGGAACACGAAGTCGCGCGGCATCACACCGATGATGCGATAGTTTTCGCCATCGAGCAGAATCGTCCGGCCGGCGATATCGCTCGCCGCGCCGTAGCGGCGCTGCCACAGCGCGTACCCGATCACCACGACCTTCGCATCGTCGCGATCTTCGGCTTCGGTGAACGTGCGACCGATCACCGGCGCGACTCCAAGGACTGGAAAGAAATTCGCGGTCGCCTGGTAGCCGAGCAGTTGTTCGGCGGAACCATCGCCCGTGACCGCACGCGTGCGCGTCCGCGTCGCTGCGACGTCGGCGAACACGTGATTCTGCTCGCGCCAATCGAAATAATTCGCGGGGGCGGGCGTGTTGTGCGCGAATCCGATCGAACTCGCGTCCTCCCACACCATCACCACGCGATCCGGATCGGCATACGGCAGCGGCCGCAACAACACGGCATCCAAAGTAGAGAAAACGGCGGTATTGGCGCCTATCCCCAGGCCGAGCGCGAGGATCGCAATCGTAGTGAATCCCAGCGATTGCCGCAGCAGTCGAAATCCGTATCGCAGGTCTGCCACAAGCGTGTGCATCGTTCTGTATATCTATACGCTCGACCGAGGTTACGGTTTGCAAAAGAAAGCCCGCGCGTGGAAAAAACACGCTACTCTTCGCGCAAAACCTCTGCCGGATCGACGCGCGACGCTATTCGCGCCTGGATCGCGTATTCTGACCGAAGTACCCGGGGCTGCACTGGTAGATCAGCCAGATGGCGATTCCTCGCTCACGTGCAGGCGGGATGGCGGCTTTCTTGTGCTGCTCGGTCCGAGCTGCGTGCTGGCCGGAATGGCCTTTGCCGTTTTGGCTCCTTCGCAGCTCGCCGTTACTCCTTCGCCGCGGCCTCCAGTGTGGCGATGTCGAACTTCACCATCTTCATCATCGCAGCCATCGCTTTGGGATGCTTCAGAATCTCGCCAATCTTCTCCGGCACAATCTGCCAGCACAGGCCGAACTTGTCCGTCAGCCAGCCGCAGGCCATGGGCTTGCCACCCTCAAGCAGCTTGTCCCAGTAGCGGTCGATCTCGACCTGGTCCTTGCACGCGACGGAGTACGAGAAAGCCGGCGTGAGTGCCTGGGAGGGGCCACCGTTGAGGAACGTCATTTGCTGGCCCATAAGTTCGATGGTGATGGTCGCGATCTTTCCGGCGGGCCAGGGCCCCACGCCGCTCGAACGCAGCTCGCCCACCTTCTTCGCTTCCGGAAATACTGCGAGATAAAACTCCGCGGCGTCTTCGGCGTTGTCGTTGAACCACAGAAACGGTGTGATCTTGTTCATGCTCTGGCCTCCTAGTTCCGCCGCCCGCCCCGCCGCGAACCTTCCGCCGCCTCCGGAGCTTTGCCGTCCTCCAACACCACCGAGGGCGTCAGCGCGTAATCCGTCTTCAGCGCTTCCACCGTATGCAGTGGGTCGTTGCCCGCGAAAACCAGCACCATGTGGGACGCATCCAACGGGTTCTTCGCGGCGAGCACCAGCGAGTTCCGCTCCGACGCATAGGTTTTATCGCTCACCTTGAATTCCGCGCCCGCATAATCGAGGCCCAGTTTGCCGGCCCATGCCGCCAGCGCGGAATTGGTCGCGGGGCGCCCCACGAACACCACGTCGCGATGTTTCAGTTGTTCGTCGGAAACCTCGAAGTCTTTGTGAATGGCAACCTCTACCTGTCCCTCTTCGCGATACCTGGCCTGCAACTGTTCGGCGGCGTAGCGGTTCGTGCCGGCTTCCTCCACCGTGCCATACACTATCAGCGCCGATGCCAGCCGCCGGCTGATATCGCCGGGCAAATAGGCCGGACCCTCGCCCGGGTCATTAAAAGTGAAGGTTGCTCCGGCCTGTTCCAGGAACGATTGCGCCGTCACCGGTTTGGTGGTGTTTGCCCGGAAGTAGTCGGCCATCAGTTTGAGAAAAGCATCGTCGCCCATCTTGCGCCGCAGCCCGTCCAGGAACAGCACGCCCTTGATCTGCTCCATGCGGAAATGGTTGGATGCATTTTCCGGCGCGAGCTTCAAGCCGCGGTACTGAATGCGCTGCGCCTCCAGCCCCTGTTCGAGGTCGTCGGATTGGAGCAGCCGGTAATAGCTGGCCGATCCGGCCACGAACCATGTATCGGCATCGGACGCAGGCAGCACCCATCCCTTCCACAACCGGTCCTGAGACCAGGCGGCCCTAGGCTTCTCCTTTGGCTTGTCCGTCGGGGTCGCCGCCGCCAACCGTTCCGCCTCGTTCTCCTGCACGGCGCTGCGCAGGCTCTCCGACGGCTCCCCGTTGAACAGGTGGTAACCGGCGGGGAAGAGCCCGTGATTCGGTCCCGGGTTGGCGCGTGGCGCCGCCCACACGCTCTGGTTCGGCCGTCCGATCGCCGCCCACACCATCAGCCGATTTGCCATATCGGCGGTGGCGATCTTGGAATCCATGGTGGCCGCCGAGACCAGCGGCGCGGAACGGAAAGCCAGGAAGGCAAACTGCTCGTCGATCTGCCCGCGGTATTTGCGATAGAGGTCCTGCCACGCCAGATCCCGAATGGCCGGGACGTAAGGCACGTAAGCCGGCGCCCCTTGCGGATCGGGCTGGTACTCCAGGTTCACCGTTAGGTCCTTGGAGTTGTTGTCGCCCCAATAAAATCCCGGCGTGCCGCCGAACCAGTCGTCCTTGGAGCTGCGCCACAGCCGCGTGTGGCTGGTGCCCAGCTCATACATGGCGATCTCGTTGTTCTTGCCGTCGCCGATCAGCCACTCGTTGGTGTACAGTCCGTTGTTGCGCGTTCCCAGTTCACGCACCACCTCGTCGATGTTGCCGCCGTATTGAATCGCGCGCCGCGCGCGAAACGCTACCGGCGTGCCGTTGATGTTGAACGGCGTCTGCCGGATGGTGGTTTCGGTGAGGACTACGCCGGCGTCGTTCTGGTACCAGTCGGTGCCGCTTTCAATCCCGCCGGGGTAGCTTTGAATCAGCATGCGGTGGCCGGCTTCGGGCTGGATGTCGAGCATCACGTTGGTCTGTTCGGCCAGCGTTAGCGGCCACCAGGTCACATGCCCGATGATCATCTTGCCGTCGCGCGTGGCCGGTCCCGTGGCCGCGAACGCGCTGCAATGGTCGGTGACCGTATCTTTCTTCTGCTTTGCATAGCCGGGCAGCTCGAACGTCAGTCCTTCCAGGCCGTTGGGCGTCATGTTGACGGCTGCCCGCAGCTCGCCCATTTCCACGGCGGTGTTGGCCAGCACGATGTCGATCAGGTCGAGCTTGCGGTTGAGCCACTTGGCGCCGTTGGCATTGGCACCATCGGCGATGCCGCGCATCTCTTCCAGAATTTCGCGGTCGAAGCCGCGCAAAAACAGGGCGTTGGCCGTCGTGCGGTATTCGTTCCACGTCTGCGCGTCGGCCTTGCCGCCCAGGTCGTAGGCGCAGCGCTCCAGGTATTCGGGAATCTCGCGCGCCATCAGGTAGCCGTGCTGGTAGCCGCGGTCATAAGGCTTGCCTTCAATGTGTAGATAGATCCAACCGGCCGCCGGATACCGGTATGCCGGCCCGAACGTCTGCACCGCTTCCCGCGCGGGCCATTCGTTCTGCGACGAAACTTCGTCCAGGCTGACACCTTCGAACCACGCTTTGCCGCCGAGCGCGCCGCCGCTGCCGGCCGTCAGCAGAATCGCATCGTGCGCCCGGCTGGCAACGAAGTGCAGCGTGAGCCGCGTCCATCCCTGCGTGCCGCCAACCGACGCGGAGTGCACATCGAAGGGCATGGAAGCCATGGTGAGCGCGGCACCGGTTGCGATGGGCGACCGGTCCAGGTCGCGCACGGTCAGGTTCTCGGTTCGCACCCAGCCGCTCAGTTCGTAGCGTTTCCCAATGCTCAGCGAAACCGGCGCCGAGCGCACCGCGGCATCGGGCGAATTCCGGTCTGCTTCCAGCCGCAGCGATTTGTTGTTGGCGTGCGTGACCGCCGCATCCGGCGTCGCCGCGCCCCGCACCACGGTCCAATCGCTGTTGGGCTTCTCGAATGAGCTCTGGAAAACCGGCGTTGCGGCTTGCGCGGCCAACACCGAAAGAAGACAGCAAGTCAGACGAAACATGGAAGCGCCTCTCCTGTGGAACCAGCATACCAGGAGCCTCGCGCGCCGGCAGGCCCACATGAAAACGCAATTAAGCCACAGATAAACGCTGATGAACGCAGATGAGTTATGCGGGCTTAATCTGCGTTTATCCGCCCTTCATCTGTGGTCGATTATTTTTGGACGTTTTTCGCCCTGCGAATCTCCGGCGGCTCCAGAATCCGAATCCCCGTCGCCGGCGAATCCACCGCACCGGCCAGTGCCGCCACCATCTGGATCAGCCGCACAAGACCCAGCCGGCGCGCGCCTTCGCGGGTTGCGGGAATCAGCTCCATAGTCCAATATATCGGCAGAAGTATCGCGGGCCACCAATGGCCCGGTCCCAGCACATACCAGGGCCGCAGAATCGTAGCATTCAAACCGGCGGCGTGGATGAGCGCTTCGCCCTCCGTCCGCACGGCGATGTACTCCTTCATCACCGGCGCTGGGTGCGCCACGCTCACGTAAACGAAATGCCGAACGCGGCCCGCCGCGCCCGCCACCGACGCCTTCACGCTCGCCAGGTCGATTTCGCGAAACTCGCGCGCTTTGGCCGGGCTGGGATGCGAAACGCCCACCAGGTGAACCAGCGTATCGGCGTCGCCGATAGCCGCGCTTACCGAAGCCGCATCCAAAGCATTGCCTTTCACCGCGGTGACGCCCACGGGAACTTTGCTCTCCGATCCCGGCCGCACCAGCGCACGAACCGTGTGGCCGCGCCGCAACAATTCCGGCGCCAGGGCGCGGCCCATGTATCCCGTGCTGCCGGTGATGACGACGTTTGCCATAACGGCCTCACTCCCAGCGGATAGCCACCCCGGGGTCGACGCGGCTGGCCCGGCGCGCTGGTAGGTAGCTGGCTGCCAGGGCGGTGACGATCATGAGTACAGCGGCGCCGCCATAGATCAGCGGGTCGGCGGTGCTCACCTCAAAGGCCAGGCTGGAAAGAAAATGCCGCAGCAGCAACGCCGCCGGCACGCCCATCGCCAGCCCAAGCCCGCAGAGCTTCGCTCCCGCCCGCACCACCATCGTCCGCACCTGGCGCCCGTCGGCACCCAGCGCCATGCGGATGCCGATTTCGCGCGTCCGCTGCGCCACCGTCCAGGCCGTCACCCCGTAGATGCCCATCAGCGCCAGCACCAGCGCCAGGCCGGCGAATGCGCTCAGCAGTTCCGTGGTCCAGCGCCGCGACCCGGCCGACTGCGCCACCAGCTCTGCCATCGGCCGCACATCGGCAATGGCCATGTTGCGGTCCACTGCCTGCAACTCGCGCTCGACCGCTGCAGCCAGCGTCAGCGGATCGCCCGCCGTGCGCATCACCAGGTACTTAAGCGGCAAGGCAGGGAAGTACATTTGCATGCCAGGTTCGGCATCAAGGCCGAACTGCCTCACATCGCCGGCCACTCCCGCGATGGTGGCCCACGCCGGCGTGGCGCTCCAGGGGCCGATAATGAACCGGCTGCCCACGGGATCTTTTCCCGGCCAGAACCGCCGCGCCATCTCCTGGTTGACGATCACGACGGGCTGGTTCAAATCGCGCTCATTGAACCAGCGTCCGGATCGCAGGGGAATCCGGGTGGCCGCAAAATAGTCGGGGCTGACCAGCCACAGTTCCGCCGCCGGCAGCGAATCCGGATTGACGAGCGGGCTTCCGGGAACGTTGAAGCGCAGCGAATTCGCCCGGTTGGCAATCAGCGGAAGAGCGTTCGCCAGCGCGACATTTTCCACGCCGGGCAGCGCGCCCAGCCGCTCCTTTATGCGCGTGAAAAGCGCGCCCGGATCTTGCCCGCCAGGGGAAGCGATGCGCAGCGTGAGCACGTGCCGGGGATTGAATCCGAGGTCCACCCCGGCCACCCGCAGAAAACTCTTTACCAGGATGCCGGCGCCGATCACCACCACCAGCGCGAAGGCGAATTCCAGAATCACCAGCGTGCCGCCTGCCGTAAATGAGCCGCCGCGTCCCAGCGAGGCGGATTTGATGGCGCCGATCGGGTCCACCTTCATCGCCTGCCAGGCCGGCGCCAGCCCGAAAGCCGTTCCCGCGCCGAGCGACACCGCGAACAGGAAGAGCAGTACGGCGGAATTGAGCGGGGCCGGAATCGGCGAAAGCACTCGCAGAATCCAGACGGCGAGCGCCAGCCCCAGCCCTCCTCCCATCGCCGCCAGCAGCCAGCACTCGGCGAGCAGTTGCCGCACCAGCCGCCCCACGCCCGCGCCCAGAGCCGTGCGGATGGCGATCTCCCGCGCGCGCCCGCTGCCGCGGCACAGCATCAGGTGGGCCACATTGCCGCACGCAATCAATAAAACCAGCCCTACCGCGCCCATCAGCAGCAGGAGCGCGGGGCGCTGACCGGCGGTGAGATCCGCCTGCAGCCCGGCCACCCGGATACCGAAGCCTTTGCTGGTTTTCGGATGTTCGGCGGTCAGCCGCCGGAAGGCCGTCTCGATTTGCGTACGCGCCTGCTCTTCGGTGGCGCCCGGCCTCAACCGCCCCACGAACCCCAGCGCATGCCGCACCGGGTTGGTCAGTTCATCGCCCAACAGCGGCCCGGGCGGCAGCCACAAATCGGTGGCTTCGGGGAATTGAAAATCGGGCGGCATCACTCCGGCCACGGTGAATTCCTGGTTATCGAGATGGATGGCGCGACCGACGATCGAGGCATCGCCCCCAAACCGGCTCTTCCACAAACGATAATTCAGCAGCGCCGATTGCGGGTTTTCCGTCGCACTGAAGCCGCGGCCCAGCACCGGAGCCGCGCCCAGCAGCGGAAGCAATCGCGGCGAAATGAAGGTGGCGTGCAGTTCCATCGCCGGCAATCCGGGCGTCAGCAGGTTCATGTCGCGCGGCACATAGCGGTACCACGCGGCGCCCGCGAACACCCCGCTCAGCCGCTCCATGGATTCCAATTCCAGCGGAGATATACCGACCTTGGGAGCCAGGGGAAAATACGTGTCCCACGCGGCCACCAGCCCGCCCGGTTCGCGCAACGGCAGCGGCTTCAGCAGCACGCTATAAACCAGGCTGAAAATAGCGGTATTGGCGCCGATGCCCAGCGCCAGCGTGAGCACCGCCGCCAGCGTGAAGCCCCGCGCGCGCGAAAGCGTGCGAATGGCGTAGCGGACGTCGGAAGGCAGGTATGCCATGGGCCCCCTCCTGGTCTATTATGATGCAGCCACACCCGATTGCCATTACCATAGAGGGGAGCCGATTATCCGAGGAGAATCCATGACCGATTCCAGATTTGTTTTGGCCGCCGCCTTCGGCCTGGCCTTGTCCGCCTTCTTGCCCTCCGTTGCCGCCGCACCCGCCTCTGCCGTGCAGATCTCCGGCGAGCGCCGCCTCAATTTCGATGCGGACTGGCGCTTTCTTAAAGGAGAAGCCAACGGCGCCGAGCAATCCAATTTCGACGATTCGCATTGGACCATGCTCCGCCTGCCGCACGATTGGGCCATCGACGGCCCCTTCGATCCCACCTTGAACCCGCACGAAGGCGCGCTGCGCAGTTTTGGCACCGGCTGGTATCGCAAGTGGTTCACGCTCCCCGAGAGCGCCAAAGGCAAGCAGTTCTGGATTGAATTCGATGGGGCCATGGCCAACTCCACCGTATGGCTGAACGGTCACGAGCTGGGCCACCGGCCCTACGGCTATATCAGTTTCGCTTACGACCTGACGCCCTATCTCAATTTCGGCGCGAAAGAAAACGTGGTCGCCGTCCGCCTCACGCCCGAAGAGAATTCCTCGCGCTGGTACGCCGGCGCCGGCATCTATCGCAACGTCTGGCTCACCGTCACTAC
>Ga0335081_10013272_pt1 | contig 13320 bp, 9 predicted proteins | sample Lox_Sample_35_FD_206713 | JGI IMG/M metagenome (GOLD analysis project Ga0335081, IMG submission 206713) | Soil microbial communities from Loxahatchee National Wildlife Refuge, Florida, United States - Lox_Sample_3.5 | ecosystem: Environmental > Terrestrial > Soil > Wetlands | place: USA: Florida...
CCTCGCCGACACCGAAGCCTTCGATCTTTCGCTCCCGCTGTGGACATTGATCGTGATGAGCCTCGTGATCGATCGCGAATGCCGGCCGCAGGCCGCGATACCGGCGTCCGTCCGTCGGCCTTCTGCCGCTCCGGTTCTGCCGCTTGCGGCGAGCGACTGACGTTTCGATCGCGAAGAGACAGCGCAGGCACCGATTTGTCATCGCCAGAGGCAAATTGTCATCCCATTGTCATTCCCTTGCACCGGGCGCGCGGAGCACCGCGAATTCGTTGAGAATGCGAATATCGAGGGCCACACAGGAAGGAGCGGTACACATGATCCATGGCGCCGGAGTTGCATCGGACACCCAGAACGACCTCTCGAAAACAGCCAATCGCGGCTCGATCCTGATCGTGGAAGACGATCCGAGAATGCAGCGTATTCTCACGCGCGTGTTTTCCAGCGAGAACTATTCCGCGGTCGTGGCCGGGGATGGCCAGGTGGCGCTGGATATGTTTGTTCGCGCGCGGCCTCATGCCGTGGTGCTTGATCTCATCCTGCCGGAGATCTCAGGCCGCGAGCTTTGCCAGAGATTCAAGCATCAATCCAGCGATACGCCGGTGGTGGTGCTGAGCGCCATTACCGACGTGGCCGACAAGGTCCTGCTGCTGGAGCTTGGCGCCGACGATTACGTCACGAAGCCGTTTTCGCCTCGCGAGCTGACCGCGCGTGTTCAGGCGGCCATCCGCCGGCGGCACAAGCCCGCGGTCCAGTCAACCTATCGATTCGCCGACTACGAAGTGGATTTCAAGAAGATGACCATCCTGCGCGCCGGGGTCGACATCAAGCTCACCGCGCACGAATTCAAGCTGCTCAAGTTTTTTGCCGAAAATCCGGAGCGGGCGCTGACGCGCGACGTGCTGCTCAACGGTGTCTGGGGAATGAATGTGTATCCCACCAATCGGACCGTGGACAACCAGATGTTGAAGCTGCGGCAGAAACTCGAATACGATCCTGCAAACCCGAAGCACCTGCTCACGGTCTATGGATACGGCTACAAATTTGTTCCATAAAGCTGGTTGCATGGATCCGGTTCTTGGAGGGGCCGCAAAATCAAGGTGGGCTTCAGCGTCTGCGTGAGAACTTCTGCCGAGGCCATGATGATCGATTTCAAATGGCCGTGGCTAAAGCCACCTCGATGTGTTTCGCTGAATTCAGCAGCCTGAAGGCTGCTGCTCCCTCCAATTTGCACATCCAAAGGCTGCCGAATTGAGTTCTCACGCACACTCTTGAGTCCCTGTGTGATGCCTCACAGCGTCGCCCCGGCGAGGCTGCCGGCGCGAATCTCCGCATCTCTGGCGATCGACGTGGCCGAGTCGAGCCCATGGCGGATGCGCCAGGCCTGATAGAAACCGTGAATCACAGAGAATTCAGGGCCATCGGCCAGGCGTTCATCCGACAGCACACGCGCGACAAACAGCGAATGGCTCCCCACCGTGTTGACCGACTCAATCTCCATCTCGCGCACGCGAGACGCAAACGCCGGCACGGCAAGCCCCAGTTCCCTCGACAGCCGCGTGGGAAAGGGCAGAGCGCCGAAATCGATCGACGGCACATTGTGGTTGGCCGCGAGCGCGAAAGCAACCGGCGCCTGATCGAGAGGCGTGGCGCTGAGCGCGAAACGGCGGGCGTTGGCCAGAAACTGCGCCGGAATCTTGCAGGCGGTCAGGGCAAACGCAAAGTAGCGATCATTCACGTCGCTCATCACGTTGAGGGGAAACATGCTTGCGCGTCCCGGCTCCGCGACGCTAACCAGCGAGATGGGCCGCGGGCAGGTGAACAGCACGCTCATCGCGCGATGCTCCAGCGGTGACAACTTGATCTTCGATGGGCTGCGGCGCTGTCTCCATCGCTGCAGGAGCGAGTGCATCTGCAGCCGCAGCCTGGGATGACAGTAGCTGACGGCGCTGCGCGGCTCGAAGACGAGGATCGCCGATTCACCTGCCGGAAACGTGTGCCTGCGCGTCAGGCCAAGCGTGCCCAGCGTTTTCCGGTTTCCATTCCGCTCGCACAAGCGCAGCGACATGCGCGCGCATTGCGCGTCGCCGGGAATCCGATCGCGGTCAAAGGCAATCCAGAGGGTGCAGGGTACGGTGGAAGCGGGACCGTGGCAGCGCGTCACGTCGCGCGGGGGCCCGAATCCCTCCAGCCACACAGCGACCTCCTGCTGCGGTTGCGCCTGGCCGATGAAGAACCGCAGCGGCAGTAACTCTCCGCCGAAGGCGATCTTCTTTACGGTCCGTCGCAGATTTCGCGCAAGATCCACCGTACTTTGCCTCTCTCAGGGCCTCTCTCAGGCCTTCTCACCGCCAAAACGCACCCACAACGAGGCGGGATATCGGAATCCCGATCCGCCCTTCCATTGGACGGACCTGGTCAGCTTCGCCTCGGGGAATCGCTCGAGCAGCGGATGCAGGATGCATACGGCTGCCATACGGATGAGGCCCGCGCCCACGCAGGAATGCGGGCCTGCCCCCAGCGCCAGCTGGCGGATTCGACGCCGCCGAATGTCAAGCCGATCGGGATGGAGAAAGTGTGCCGGATCGCGATTGGCCGCGACCACTCGCAGCACAACCCGCTCGCCCTTGCGAATGCGCACTCCGTTGAACTCGAACTCTTCCTGAGCCTGCCGGAAGAGGATGCTGGGCAGCGCCGAGCAGCGCAGCAATTCCTCGACGGCGTGCACCGCGAGGGCCGGCTCGTCGTGCAGGGCGCGCCATTGCGACGGAGACTCGAGCAGCGCAAGCCACGCGTTGGCAAGCAGACAAGGCAAGGTGTGAGCCAGGGCCACAAAGCCGGAATCGCGCAACGGCTCGGGCCCGCTGCGGAAATGCCCGCGGAGCTTGGCATTGGCCGATCGGGCGCCGGTCTTTAGGACGGGATCGTAGGGCTCGGCTGCCGATGCGGAGATGGGTTCGGCGATGACGCTCAGCCGCGCTGCTTTCTCCGCCTCGATGCCCGTGACCATGGCTGCCAATGTCAGGCACAGGGGACGCGAGTAAGACCCGACAAGATCCACCGGCGCGCTGTCGGACATCCTCTTGACCCGGGCGCGAGCCGCGGCGGTGAGGCTCTTGCGCCATATGCGCAGCTGCGCCGGAGAAAGCGCTTCGCGCGTCTCTCTTCGCATCTGCTGCATCGCTTCCGGCTCCGGTATTTTGGAGGATGGCTTACTGTTCAGGCCGGAGGGAAACAGGCTTGGGCAATGAAAGGCCGCCACCACGTCCGAATATCGGCTCAGCACCCACGCTCGAAGCGACTCGTCGAAGCGGGGCGGTCCGATTTCCGTTGGGCAATCGGAATCGATCCGGTTAGATTCCGAGGCGTGTCCTTTCATCTCTTCGATCCATCCCGATCGTGGTTATACCGTTCTTCTTTTCGAAAGTTGTCACCCAATTGTCGCCGTCAAGCACGAAATGCGGGCCGTTTAAGCGGCCAACCGCTCCTGGGGTGGAATGACCAGAAGCTGACAAGCCGGTGACAATTTCGACACCCATCTGCGGCGAATATGAACGTGTGATCGCACGGCCGAAATCAACGATCGTTTGCTGGACGGAGCGCATTGCGCTGCTCCTCCTTGGCTCGTATCTGTGCCTGCACACGCTGCCGCGCGCATGGAGCTCGTTGAACACCGATTTTCCCAACTACTATCTTTCGGCCCGTCTCGCTCGCGAGCATGTCGACACGGCGCGAATGTATGAGTGGGCCTGGCTGCAGCGGGAGAAGGATCATCGCGGCATCGATCCCCGCATCATTGGGCTGCTCCCGATCACTCCGTTCTCCACTCTCGCCGTGTGGCCGATGGCTGAGCTTCCGCCGCTGACGGCGAAGAGAGTCTGGATCGCAATCAATCTGCTATTGCTGGTTCCCGTCCTCGGCTTGCTTCATTCGATGACCGGCATGTCGTGGCAGCGGGTTGCACTGGTTCTCGCCGCGAGTTTTCCCCTGCATCGAAATCTCCTGTACGGGCAGTTCTACGTCGTCCTGCTCCTGCTCATCGCCGGGGCCTGCTGGGCCTATCTGTGCGATCGGCATCGGCTGGCCGGAGCGCTCGTGGCCCTCGCTGTCGCGTGCAAGCTCTTCCCTGCCGTTTTTGTCGTATTTTTTCTGCGCCGCCGAGCCTGGCGCGCTCTGGCTTCGGCTGCTGTGACCGGCGCCGCCTGCGCCGGAATCTCGATTGCGGTCTTCGGATGGAATTTGCACCGCGTCTATCTGCAACAGATTCTTCCCTGGGTCTTGCGCGGCGAGGCTCTGCCGCCCTATGACACCATGAGCAATTCCCTGTCATCGGTGCTGCATTCCCTTCTTCTGTCCGAACCGCAATGGAATCCGCATCCCTGGCATGACTCGCCGCTCTGGTTCGCACTTCTGTTTCCCGCGTTGCAAATCGGCTTGATCGCGCCGGCAATCCTGCTGATCCGCCGCGACGATACCTCCCGGCAGAGAGTGCTTCTCGAGTGGTCGGCGCTGCTCACCGCCTCGCTCGCGGTTTCCACCATTCCCGCCTCGTACAACTTTGTACTGCTCGCGTTTCCCGTCGCTGTGCTCGCGCAGGTTCTTCTCGATCGCGGACGGCTCGCCGGACTGGCGATTGTGCTGATCGCGTATCTCGGCGTCGGATTCCCCATGCCGCCGCCGGCGCACTACGTCGGTCCGTGGATCCTTCTCTACGTACCGCGGCTGATTCTGACAGTCGCTTTGCTGATGGGAATTTATGTGTGCCTCTGGTCCGGGCGCGAAAAAGAGCGCAGTTTCTGGCGGAAGAGCCATCTCGCGCTGGCCGCGGCTCTCGCTGGACTGGTTGGATTCGGCTTCATCTCCACCTTCCATCAACAAGTCGCGGCGCGGAGCGAGTATGCCTACCGCGTGCCGCAGAATCTCCGGGACTTCATCGAGGCCGAACCGCAATCGAACGCAGGCGCGCTGCGCTACATCCGGTTCTCGCCGACGGGATATCGGCTCGTCACGCTGGGCGAAGAAGGCGATCTGTCCGACACGCCGTCGGAGGACGATCTCTCTTTCAGCGCCGCCGGTCCGATATGGGATGAGAAGGCAACCGATCCGGAGTCCAGGATCGTTGCGCTCAAGAAACCTGCAACGATGGCCATCGCCGGCGCGCGCGATCCCATGAGTTCAACGGATGGACAGACGCTTGCGTTCATCCGGGATGTGCGAGGCTCCGGGCAGCTCATGATGCTGAGGACGGATCAAACCGATTCCCAGAATGTGACCGTCCTTACGCCGGCTTCGCTGAATGTCTATGAAGGCTCGTTTCTTTCGCCGCAGACGTACGCATTCTCGGCTGTCGAAAACGGAAGCCCTCCGGCCATCTATCTCACCGACGCAACTCATTGGAATACTCGCCTCGATGCTGGCGAATCGCGCTATCCGGCGCTATCGTCCGATCAACGATGGCTCGTTTACAGCCGTCTGGAGCGCGGATCGTGGAACCTCTGGCTTCGCGATGAGTTCAGCGGCGCGGTGCGGCGCATCGCCGATGTGCCATGCAATCAGATTGAGCCTTCATGGCTCGACGATTCGAAGACGGTGCTCTACACGACCGACTGCGGCCGCAGCCTGTGGTTCACGGCGATCGCCCGCCGCAGGATCGTCCCCTGATGAAAACGACAATCGCTTGGCAACCGGCGAAGCGAGAGGAGAATCGCTGCGATCGACAGCGATTTTCCGCGGTAAAGAGATTACACAAACGTGACAATTGTGCGACAACTGACCGCGCCTTGGAAGGCTACGCTAGGTTCGGTAAGGCGGAGTGCAGGCGTTGCGATCTTCGAAAAAAATCGTCTTCTTCTTTCCGTCATTTTCCAGCTCCGAAGCGACGGCTCCGCTGGGCATTCTCGCCGTGGCCACGCCCCTGAAGCGCGCCGGCTTTGAAGTGGTCATCGTCGACTCGACCATCGAGCCGGACTTCAAGAAGCGCGTGCAGACCGAGGTGCGCGATGCGTTGTGCCTCGGCATCTCGCTGGTGACCGGCCCCATGATTCGCGAGACCGTCGAGATTTCCCGCGCCATCAAGGAATGGAATCCCGACTTCCCCATCATTCTCGGCGGTTGGCATCCGTCGCTACTGCCCCAGCAGACGCTCGAAGCCTCGTACGTGGACTACATTGTTCGCGGCCAGGGCGAAGACTCGATGCTCGAGCTGGTGCGGCACATCCAGGCCGGGGCCGCGCCCGACCTGATTCCGGGTATCGGCTTCAAGCGCAATGGCCGCCTGATTATGACCGCGGAACGCCCGCTGCGGCCGCTGGTTGAAATGCCGCCCAAAGCGTATGAGCTTGCCGATTTCGACGCCTATGAGCGCAAATGCGGGCGCCGTTGGGCGATGTACACATCGAGCCTGGCCTGTCCGTTCAACTGCGCCTACTGCACCAACGCCGGAGTCTACGGCCGCAAGTGGAATGCCTTGCCCGCGGAGCAGTTCGTCGAGGAGACGGTCGACCTGAGCCGGCGCTACTCGCTGGAGATGCTGTGGATTGTCGACGACAACTTCCTTGTCGATCTCGATCGCGCCCGGGCGATTGCCGAAGGCCTGGTGCGCGAAAACTCGCGCTACCAGTGGAGCATTCAGGCCACGACCAATCTCACCGCGCGCCTCACCATTGAAGATCTCAAGCTGCTTCGCCGCGCCGGCCTGCACCAGATCTGCCAGGGCGCCGAATCAGGATCGCGCACCGTTCTAAAGGCGATGCAAAAGGACTGGCAGGACATGGAGTCGATCTACGAGAGCGCGGCGCGCTGCCTGCAGGCGGGAATCCGGCCCTCGTTCAACATCATTTTTGCCTTCCCCGGCGAATCGCGAAAGGAGCGGCGCGAGACCATAGGCTTCATCATGGATATGTGCCGGCGCTTCCCGGGAACGGAGTTCTGGACCAACATCTTCACGCCCTATCCCGGATCGCCGATCTTCGAGCGCACGACAGAGTTGGGCATCGACATGCCGACTTCGCTCGAGGGCTGGGCCGATTTCTTTCCTCGCTACACGCGCCTGCCCTGGCTGAACGGAGCCGAACACCGCAGGCTGCAGATCACCCGCGATTATCTGCGCATCGCCTTCGACCGCAGGCCCATCATGGCCGATCGGCGCGGCTCCATGACGCGCCTGGTGCAGAGAGTGATCTCCCTGCCGGCGCGATGGAGGCTCGATCACGACGTCTATCGCGCCCCGATCGAACTGTGGGTGAACACGCAACTGAAGAAGATTACGGAGATGAAACCGGCAGTCGACGCCAAGCGGCTGGCGCGCACGCCCGCAGAAGCCGCGTGCTGACGCGCTGGCGTGGAAACCCGAGGTGAGCTTTGACTGACGTTCTTTTGACACACTCGTATCATCTTCCGTACGACCCCAAGCAACTGCGCAAGATGCAGCCCTATGCGCCGCTGGGCACGCTCTACGCGGCCGCGGCCCTGCGCGAGCACCATGTTTCCGTAGCGGTCTTCGATTCCATGCTCGAAGAACCCGGCGCGAAGTTTGCCGCGAGACTCGAAAAGGATCGGCCCCGGATCGTCGCGGTTTACGAAGACGACTTCAACTTTCTTTCCAAGATGTGCCTTTCGCGCATGAGAGAAGTTGCCTGGGAGATTGCCTCGCAGGCGAAGAAGGTGAATGCAATTGTCGTGGCGCACGGTTCCGATTCGGCCGACAATCCGCGCCTGTTTCTCGAGCACGGCTTCGATTACGTGCTTTGCGGCGAAGCCGAGGAGACCCTGGCGCAGTTGTGTTGCGCCATTCTTCGCGGCGCGGAGCCTCCCCCGCTCGACGGCCTGGCGCGGCTCGATGGCGAGGGCGCGCTTTTGCGCAGCGCGAAAAGGCTCGCGCGAAATCCCGGATGGTCCTCGCTGGCCGGCCCGCAGCGCGACCTGATCGATCTCGAGCCGTATCGCGCGCGATGGATGAATGAACACGGCTATTTTTCCACCAACATGGTCTCGAGCCGCGGCTGTCCTTATCACTGCAACTGGTGCGCCAAGCCGATCTCGGGCAACAAGTATCAGCTTCGCCCCGCGGCGGAAGTCGCCGAAGAGATGCGCAGGCTGAAAGCTCGCTACGGCGTTCAGCACATCTGGTTTGGCGACGATGTTTTTGCCCTGAGCCGAAGCTGGGTGGAGGAATTCGTCCAGGAGGTGAGCCGGAGGAACGCAGCGGTTCCTTTCAAGATACAATCGCGCGCGGATCTGATGACGGAGCGGACCGTGCAGGGGCTCAAGGCCGCCGGATGCGCCGAGGTGTGGATGGGCGTCGAATCCGGATCGCAAGCGGTGCTGAACGCGATGGACAAGGGCCTACGTCTCTCGGAGATCCACTCCGCCCGCGAGCGGCTGCGCAAGGCCGGCATTCGCGCCTGCTACTTTCTTCAGTTCGGCTATCCGGGAGAAACGTGGGCCGAGCTGCAGCAGACCATTGCACTCGTTCGCGAAACGCGTCCCGACGATATCGGAATCTCGTTCTCTTATCCGCTGCCCGGAACCGTGTTCTACGAGCGGGTTCGCGCCCAGCTCGGCCCCAAGCGCAACTGGACCGACAGCGACGATCTCTGCATTATGTTCAAGGCCAGCTATACCACCGGGTTTTATCGCGCCGTTCGCGATGCGCTTCACGCCGAGGTGGACTCGTGGCGCGACGCCCATGCCGGGCGCGAAGCGCAGCTTCGCCTTGCGCAGCTTTGGCGCACGGTCAGCGAGCTCGAGGAAGTGAGCCGGCAAGCCGACGCCTTCGTGCCCCGCGAGGGCCTCGCGCTTTTGCCAGCGTCGGCAATCCTGCCGATGCCGCGCCTGGCGCAGACGACGGAGGCCTGACCTATGCGCGACCTTCTCCTCACGCACGGCTATTTCCTCTTCGAAGACCCCAAGGAGCGGCAGATTATGAAGCCGTATGCGCCGCTCGGCATTCTGTATCTCTGCTCGCATCTGCGCCGCCAGGGCTTCGACGTCGATGTCTTCGATACCACATTCTCCAGCCGCAAAGAGCTCTTCGCCTATTTGCGTTCGGAAAAGCCGTCGGTGCTTGGCGTCTATGCCAATCTGATGACCCGCGGAAATGTGGTGGAGATTCTCACCGTTGCGCGCCAGGCAGGGTGGAAGACGATCGTGGGCGGACCGGAGCCGGGCGCATATGCGCTGGAATATCTGCGCGCCGGAGCCGATTTTGTGGTGGCCGGCGAGGGCGAGCTCACGCTGCAGGAACTGCTGCAGGCTTTTCGCTGCAACGAAACCGATTACGCGAAGATCGGCGGGCTCTCGTTTCTCGACGATGCGGGTAATCTCGTCCAGAATGCGCCTCGCGCGCAGATCGCCGATCTCGACGCGCAGCCGTGGCCGGCGCGCGAAGCCGTCGACATTCAGCGCTATGTCGATACCTGGCGCACGCATCACGGTACGGGATCGGTGAACTTTATTACCGCGCGCGGCTGCCCCTTCCGCTGCAACTGGTGCAGCCACCAGGTCTTCGGCCAGTCGCACCGCCGCAGAGATCCGGTGCGGGTGGTGGATGAAGTCGAATGGCTGCTCAAAAGATATTCGCCCGACATGGTGTGGATTTCCGACGATGTCTTCACCATCAACCACGCCTGGATGCGCAGCTATGCGGCGGAGATGAAGCGCCGGGCCTTGCGCATTCCCTTCGAATGCATATCGCGGGCCGACCGTCTCAATGCGGAAATGCTCGACCTGCTGGCCGAGCTGGGTTGCTTCCGCATCTGGATCGGCTCCGAGAGCGGATCGCAGCGCATTCTCGACGCCATGGATCGCGGCGTCAAGGTCGAGCAGGTGCAGGGGGCGGTGCGCATGGCGCGCGAACGCGGCATGCAAAGCGGAATGTTCCTCATGTGGGGCTACGAAGGCGAGCAGATGGAAGACATCGAAGCCACGATTCGCCACGTAAGCAAATCGAACCCCGATATTTTTCTCACCACCGTGTCGTACCCCATCAAGGGAACGCCTTACTACAAACGGGTCGCGGACCGGCTGGTGCAACTGGAGCCTTGGGGCAGGACGTCGGACCGCGAATTCAGGATCAAAGGCCGGCACTCTCGTCAGTTCTACGCCTACACCGACCGGCTGTTGCGCAGCGAAGTGGAGCGCGCTCGCCTGTTGCGGCGCGAATCTCTCGCCGACGAGTCGGCCCTGGCCGAGATCGACCAGAGCATTGTGCAAGCTCGGGCAGGCATGGAGGCAACATTCGCGGAGGTGGAGCAATGAGCTCCCTCGCCGCGGAAATTCACCTCGCCGGCAGCGCCTTCGACGCCATTGCCGACTCGTACGATCTTCGATTCACCGCCTCGGCGATCGGCCGCGCGCAGCGGTCGGTCGTGTGGAGGAAAGCCGAAACCGTCTTCCGCACTGGAGACCGTGTGCTCGAGCTCAATTGCGGAACCGGCGAAGACGCGCTCTTCCTCGCCTCCCGCGGTGTGAGGGTGACCGCCTGCGACGCTTCGCCGCGAATGATCGAGCTGGCCCGCGCCCGCCGGATCAAAGAGGCGCCGCAGTCCGCCATTGAGTTTCAGGTGCTATGCAGCGAGCGGCTCGATCGTCTTTCGCCGGGCATGCGGTTCGACGGAGTCTTCTCCAATTTCTCCGGGCTGAACTGCGTGGCCGACCTGAGCGAAGTTGCCAGGCAACTCAGCGGGAGGCTCAAAGCCGGCGCGCAGCTACTGCTTTGTCTCTCGACTCGGTTCTGCCTCTGGGAGATGCTTTGCTACGGCCTCCGGGCCGATCTTCGCAGAGCCACCCGGCGATGCCGCGGCTCGGCGACGGTGCGCGTGGGTGGGCAGCCGATCACTGTCCACTATCGTTCTCTTCGCTCGCTCCTGCGCTCGTTCGGGCCGGAGTTTCGCCTTCGCTCGGTGAGCGGCGTCGGCGTGGCGGTTCCGCCCTCGTACATGGAAGACTGGGCATGCCGGCATCCATCCATCTTCCGCGCCTGCCAGTCGGCGGATCGCGTCGTCCATCGCTGGCCGCTATTCCGCGTCCTCGGCGATCACGTGCTGCTGCACATGGAGAGAGTGTAGCCATGGGTGCTCTGAATGCCTGCCTCTCCGCCGCGCCGCACTTCGGTGTGCTTCTCAGTTGCCCGCGATGCGAGGAAGAACTTGATAGCCTGGAATGCCTGGCGTGCGGCTTCAGCCTGCAGATCGGCGGCGACGATATCGTTCGAGCGCTCCTGCCGGAACGCGCCGGCCACTTTTCGCGTTTCATTCGCGACTACGAATTCATCCGCGGCGCCGAAGGGCGGCACAGCGATGGCGATGAGTTCTATCTCGCGCTGCCGTATCGCGACACCACGGGACGCAACAGCGCGCAATGGAAGATCAGGGCGCGCAGCTTTGATTGCCTCATCCACGACGTGCTCAAGCCCGAGTTAGCCTGCGAAGCTTCCATCCTCGATATCGGCGCGGGGAATTGCTGGATGAGCTATCGGCTGGCTCTGGCCGGATATCGCCCGGTCGCCGTCGATCTGCTGGTGAATGCGAACGACGGGCTTGCCGCGGCAGAACATTATCGCGAGCGTCTTCCCCGGCTGTTTCCCCGCTTTCAGGCCGAGATGGATCGCCTCCCCTTCCGCAAGCAGCAGTTCGACGCCATCGTCTTCAATGCATCCTTTCACTACTCGGAGAATTACGAGATCACGCTGCGCGCCGCCCTGCGCTGCTTGCGCCGGAACGGCATGCTGATCATTTGCGATACGCCGTGGTATTCGCGCGAAGAGAGCGGGGAGTCGATGCTGAGCGAACGCCGGGCCGCATTTCTAAGCAAATACGGAACGCGCTCCGATTCCATGACCAGCCGGGAATATCTGACGGACGAGCGGCTCCATCGCCTGCAGGAGGTTCTTTCGATTCGCTGGAAGGTCCGCTCGCCGTATTACGGATGGCGCTGGGCCATTCGCCCGCTTGTTGCCGCGCTTCGGCGCCGACGCGAGCCCTCGCGCTTTCGCATTTACGTTGCCTGGAAACACGCATGATCCTGCTCTATCATCCTCGGGCCACCAAGCCGCACAATTGCCGGCTTCCCCTCGCCGTGCTCGCGCTCGCCGCGGTCCTCGAAGGCCGCGAAGAGTACGAGATCGTGGATGGGAACGTTGAAGAGAAGCCGATCGAGAAGCTGCTGCACATCATTGACCGGCGCAAGGTCGAATTGCTCGGCGTCTCGGCCATGCCGGGGCCGCAGATGGCCGCCGCCATGGAAGCGTCGCAGCAAATCAGGTCGCTGCGGCCGCTGGTCAAGATCGCCTGGGGGGGCTATTTCCCGTCGATCTACCCTGACTGCGCTCTGAACGCCAGGTATGTCGATTTCGTGGTTCGCGGCCAGGGCGAAGACACGCTGCTCGAACTGATCGATGCGCTGCGCGGCAACCGGCCGCTCAATTCCATTCTCGGGCTCTCATACAAGGACCAGTTCGGATTTCACCGGACCAACAAAGAGCGGCCCATGAAGGGTCCCGACAGCTTCCCCTGGTCTCCGTTCCATCGCCTGCCCGTGAACAGGTATCTTCGCCCCTCCTTCTTCGGCAAGAGGACGGCCGTCCATCACGCGAGTATCGGCTGCCCGTTCAATTGCAGCTTCTGCGGCGTGCACGCCGCTTACGGGCGCGATGAAAAGATGGAATCGCCGCAGCGCACGGTCGCCATTCTCAAGCACCTGGTCGATGAGTACGGCGCGGATTCCGTGCAGTTCTACGACATGAACTTTTTTCTTCGCGAAGATCACGCCCGCGAATTGATGGAACTGCTGGCGCCGCTCAAGCTGCGCTGGTGGTGCGAGGCTCGCGTCGATATTATGTCGCGGTACTCCGATGCCACCATGGCGGCCATTCAGCGCGCGGGCTGCGCCATGATCTTTTTCGGCGCCGAATCCGGCTCCGACTGGGCGCTCAAGGAGATGCAGAAAGGCATCACCACCGAGCAAACCCTCACCATGGCGCGCCGCACCCGCGAGTTCGGAATCATACCGGAATTCTCTTTCGTGGTCGGCAATCCAAGCGATCCGGAGCGCGACACGCGCGAGACGCTGGCCTTCATTCGCAAGATCAAGCGCATCAACCCGGACTCGGAGATCATCGTGCAGCATTACACACCCACTCCGCAGCGGGGAGCGATGTACGGGGAAGTTGACGGGAAGATCGCGTTTCCCGACTCGCCGGCCGAATGGGCGACCCGGCGCTGGATGGATTTCACGCTCCGCATCGACACCAGCGCGCCGTGGATGAAGCGGAAAACCAAGAAGCTCATCGACAACTTCGAGCTGGTCGTCGCGTCGCGCTGGCCC
>Ga0335081_10013273_pt1 | contig 13319 bp, 17 predicted proteins | sample Lox_Sample_35_FD_206713 | JGI IMG/M metagenome (GOLD analysis project Ga0335081, IMG submission 206713) | Soil microbial communities from Loxahatchee National Wildlife Refuge, Florida, United States - Lox_Sample_3.5 | ecosystem: Environmental > Terrestrial > Soil > Wetlands | place: USA...
CCCTTCTTCACCGCACCCTGCGGCGTCGCCGTCTTGACGGTGCCGACGATGATGTCGCCCACGCGCGCGTAGCGACGGTGGTGACCGCCGACGACGCGGATGCAGAGCAGCTCGCGGGCGCCGGTGTTGTCGGCCACCTTGAGACGCGACTCCTGCTGGATCACTTGGCCGCCTCGAGGACCTCGGCGAGCCGCCAGCGCTTCGTCGCGCTGACCGGACGCGTCTCGACGATGCGCACGATGTCGCCGACGTTCGCCGAGTTCTGCTCGTCGTGCGCATGGAACTTCACCGAGCGGCGGATCACCTTCTTGTACTTCGGGTGCGAGCCGATCAGCTCGACCTTGACGACGATCGTCTTGTCCATCGCGCTCGAGACGACGACGCCGCGGCGCTCCTGGCGCCGGCCGCGCGCCTGCTCGAGTTTCGGCTCGCGGACGATCGGCTTGCGCTCGCCGCTCGGGGCGGGCCGGCGCGGCCGCGTCTTCTGCGGGCGCAGGCGGCGCGGGACGCGCTTGCGCTTCCTCTTCGGCTCGGCGGCCGGAGGCTCCTCGGCGGCGGGCTCTTCCGCCGCCGGCGCGGGCTCTTCGCCTGCCGCGGCGGCCTCTTCCTCGGCGGACGGCTCGGCCTCCTCGGCCGTCGCTTCCGCCGGCGCCTCGTCCGCTACCGGGGTCGCCTCGGCGTCCGGCTCGACCGGAGTCTCCTCGATCTCCTCGTTCTCGTTCTCAGCCATTCACACTCGCCTTCTCCGCTTCGCGCTCGTTCACGACCGTGAGGATGCGCGCGATCTCGCGCTTCGCCAGCTTCAGGCGCGCCGAGTTCTCGAGCGCGCCGGTGACCGACTGGAAGCGCAGGTTGAACAACTCCTGCCGCCGCTCCGCGAGCCGGTGCTCCAGCTCCTCGTCGCTCAGGTCGCGCAGCTCCGATGCCCTAGTCAAAGAGCTCAGCCTCCCGCTTGACCACCTTCGTCTTGACCGACAGCTTCTGTCCCGCGAGGCGGAGCGCCTCCTTCGCAAGCGGCTCCGGCACGCCCGCGAGCTCGAACATCACGCGTCCGGGCTTGATCACCGCGACCCAGCCCTCGGGAGAGCCCTTGCCGGAGCCCATGCGGGTCTCCGCGGGCTTCTTCGTGAAGCTCTTGTCGGGGAAGACGTTGATCCAGACCTTGCCGCCGCGCTTGATCTTGCGCGTCATCGCGATCCGGGCCGCCTCGATCTGGCGGTTCGTGATCCAGCCCGCGTCGAGCGCCTTCAGGCCGTAGTCGCCGAACTGCACGGCGGTCTGGCCGCGCGAGGGGCCGCGCCGGTGGCCGCGGTGGACCTTGCGGAACTTCGTCTTCTTCGGCATGAGCATCAGCTCTCACCGCCCTTCGGCTTGCGCGCGCGCGTGGTCTTCGGCTTCTCCTCTACGGCCTGCGCATCGGCGGGGGCAGCCTCGGCAGGAGCGGCCTCCCCGGGCGGAGCCTCGCTCGCCGGAGCCTCGCTCGCCGGAGCCTCGGGAGCCGGCGTCGCCTCGACCGGCGGAGTCTCGACCGGCGGAGTCTCGACAGCCGGAGTCTCGACCGCCTCGTTCGACGGCGGCTGCCCGGCATTCTCCTGGCCGCGCGCGCGGTCGCGTCCGCCGGGACGCGCCGAGGCGGGACGTGCGCCCTGCCCCGGCCCGGCCGACGGCCGTGGCCCACCGGAACCCTGTCCGCGGCCACGTCCGCGACCGCCGCCCGGACCGCCGCCCGGGCCGCGCCGCCGCTGCCGCACGGGGCCGAGGCCCTCGCGGTCGGGGCCGCGCCCGCGGCCGCTCTCGCGCGACGCGCCGAGCCCCTCGAGCGCGCCGCCGCGACGGCGCCGCGTGTCCTGGTCGCCGAGCCGCGTGCCTTCGCCGCCCTCGAAGCCCTCCGGCATGATCTCGCCCTTGTTGACCCAGACCTTGACGCCGATCCGGCCGGCGGTCGTGCGCGCCTCGACGAAGCCGTAGTCGATATCGGCGCGGATCGTGTGCAGCGGGACACGGCCCTCGCTGTAGGTCTCGCGCCGGCTCATCTCGCCGCCGCCGAGGCGGCCCGAGCACTGGATCTTCACGCCGGCGGCGCCCGAGCGGATCGCCGACGCGAGCGCGCGCTTCATCGCGCGCCGGAAGGCGACGCGGTTGGAGAGCTGCTCCGCGATCGACTGCGCGACGAGCTTCGCGTCGAGCTCGGGGCGCTTGATCTCGTTGATGTTGATGTGGACGTTCTTCTGGGTGAGCGCGTGCAGCTCGCGGCGCAGCGCGTCGACCTCGACGCCCGACTTGCCGATCACGATGCCCGGGCGCGCGGTGTAGATGTCGACCGTGATCCGCTGCTTGTCCTTACGGATCAGGATGTCCGACAGCCCCGCGTGCGAGAGCTTGCCGTAGATGTGCTCGCGGATCTTGACGTCCTCGAGGATGTAGTCCGCGAACTCCTTCTTGCCCGTGTACCAGTTGGACTTCCAGTCGTGGATGACGCCCACGCGGAGCCCGCCCGGATGGATCTTCTGGCCCATTAGCTCTCGTCAGTCCCTTCGGCTTCTGCTTCTGCTTCGTCGGGTTCGGGTTCGATCGTCGCCTCTGGCTTTGGCTCCTCGGCCGGCGGGGGCGACGGTGCGGGAGCGGGCGAAGCGGCCCGCACCGGCGCGTTCGGCACTTGCGCGAGCTCGATCGTGATGTGGCAGGTGCGCTTGCGGATGCGGGCGACGCGGCCGCGCGCGCGGGCACGCCAGCGCTTCAGTGTCGGCCCCTCGTCGGCGACGGCCGTGACGACGACGAGGTCGTCGCCGTGCCAGAGCAGGTCGGGCCGGGACTCGGCGTTCGCGACGGCCGAGCGCAGCACCTTCTCGACGTCCTTCGCGACCGCACGCTTCGAGAAGGCGAGGATCGTCCGCGCCTCGGGCACGCTGCGCCCGCGGATCAGGTCGGTGACGAGCCGCGCCTTGCGCGCGCTCGAGTGCACCCACTTCGCCTGGGCGCGAACCGTCTGCCGTTCCTGCTCGACGACTGCCGTCAACGCTTCACCTTCGCGGTGCGATCGCCGGCGTGGCCGCGGAACGTCCGCGTCGGCGCGAACTCGCCGAGCTTGTGCCCGACCATCTGCTCGGAGATGAACACGGGCACGTGCTTGCGACCGTCGTGGACGGCGATCGTGTGCCCCACCATCTCCGGGAAGATCGTCGAGGTGCGTGACCAGGTGCGGATCATGTTCTTCTGACCCGACGCGTTCATCGCCTCGATCCGACTCATCAGCCGCTCCTCCACGAACGGCCCCTTCTTGCTGCTGCGACTCATCTATTGACCTTGTTCTTCATGGTTCTGCCTCCCCGCTCGAACGTGCACAGCACGTTCGAGCGTTGATCTAGCGGCGGCCCTCCTTGCCGCGGCGGCGGCCGCGGACGATCAGCTTGTTCGACTCCTTGTGCTTGCGGCGCGTGCGCTTGCCGAGCGTCGGCACGCCCCAGGGCGTGACCGGATGGCGGCCGCCCTTCGACTTGCCCTCGCCGCCGCCGTGCGGGTGGTCGACCGGGTTCATCGCCGAGCCGCGGACGGCGGGCCGCTTGCCGCGCCAGCGGCTGCGCCCGGCCTTGCCGCCGGTGATGTTCTGGTGATCGACGTTCCCGACCTGGCCGACCGTCGCCCGGCACGCGAGCGGGACGCGGCGCATCTCGCCCGACGGCAGCCGTAGCACGGCGTGGCCGCCGTCCTTCGCGACGAGCTGGATCCCCGAGCCGGCCGAGCGCGCCATCTTCGCGCCCTGGCCGGGCTTGAGCTCGACGTTGTGGACGAGCGTTCCCGTCGGGATGTTCTCGAGCGGGAGCGCGTTGCCGACGCGGATGTCCGCTTCCGGCCCGGACTCGACGGTCGCGCCGACGCGTAGCTGCGCGGGCGCGAGGATGTAGCTCTTCGCGCCGTCCGCGTAGTGGAGCAGCGCGATCCGCGCCGACCGGTTCGGGTCGTACTCGATCGCGGCCACCTTCGCCGGGACGCCGTCCTTCTGGCGCTTGAAGTCGATCATGCGGAAGCGGCGCTTGTGCCCGCCGCCCTGGTGCCGGGTCGTGATGCGGCCGTTCGCGTTGCGCCCGCCCTTCTTCGAGAGCGGCGCGAGCAGGCTCTTCTCCGGCTCCGAGCGCGTGACCTCCTCGAACGTCGAGACGGACATGAAGCGGCGGCCGGCGCTCGTGGGCTTGTAGCGGCGGATGGGCATTACAACTGTGCTCCCTGGAAGATCTCGATCGTGTCGCCGGCCTTGAGCTCGACGATCGCCTTCTTCCAGCCGGGGCGCGTGCCCTTGAACGTGCCGCGACGCTTCGGCTTCGGCTGCACCTTGACGATGTTGACGGCCACGACCTTGACGTCGAACAGCTGCTCGACGGCCTGGCGGACCTGCGTCTTGTGCGCGTCGGAGTGCACCTTGAACGTGTAGCGGTTCTGGACGATCTGGCCGTAGCTCTTCTCGCTCACGACCGGCGAGATCAGGACTTCGCCCGGATGAAGGCTCATGCGCACCTGCCCTGCACGAGAGGCAGCGCAGCCTCGCTGACGACGAGCGCGCGGGCCCAGACGACCTGGGCGACCTCGAGCTCCGCGGGCACGGTGACGAGGACGCGGTCGAGGTTGCGGAACGACTTGATGAGCGCCGTCTCGTCCTCCGTCGCGACGACGAGGGTCGGCGCCTGCGCGCCCCAGTCCTGCAGCATCCCCGCGGCCTGCTTCGTCGAGGGCTCGGCGAACGCGCCGCCGGCCAGCACGCCGAGCGTGCCCGCCGTCGCATGGTCGCTGAGCGCGGCCCGCAGCGCGGCGCGGAGCGCCTTGCGGTTGACCTTGACCGAGAAGTCGCGCGGGCTCGGCGGGAAGGCGACGCCACCGCCGGCGAACTGCGGCGCGCGGATCGTGCCCTGGCGGGCGCGGCCGGTGCCCTTCTGGCGCCACGGCTTCGCGCGGCCGCCGGAGACGAGCCCGCGGCTCTTCGCGGCGCGCGTCCCCTGCCGCGCGGCGTTCAGCTCCGCGCGCACGGCCTCGTGGACGAGATGCGGCTTGATCTCCGCGCCGAACACGGCCTCGTCGAGCGAGACGTCCTGCTTCTTCGAGCCGCCGAGCATGGGTACCTTCGGGGCCGCCATCAGCGCGCGTCCTCCCTGATCTCGACGAGCCCGTTCTTCGGGCCCGGGACGGCGCCCTTGACGAGTAGCAGGTTGCGCTCGAGGTCGACCGAGTGGATGGTGAGCCCGACCTGGGTGACGCGCTTGCCGCCCATCCGGCCGGCCATCCGGATGCCCTTGAAGACGCGCGACGGCGTCGCCGACGCGCCGATCGAGCCCGGCTTGCGGATGTTGTGCGATCCGTGCGTGACCGGGCCGCGGCCGAAGCCGTGCCGCTTCACGGTGCCCTGGAAGCCCTTGCCGATCCCCGTGCCGGCGACCTTGACCTTGTCGCCCGCCTGGAAGATCTCGACCGTGACGCTTTCCCCCTGGACGGCGTCGGCGAAGTGGCCGCGGAACTCGACGAGATGCCGGTAGGCGCCGTCGACCCCGGCCTTCGCCAGGTGGCCGCGCTCGGCCTTCGAGAGCTTGCGCTCGGCGACCGGCTCCCAGGCGAGCTGGACGGCTTCGTAGCCGTCGGCGTCCGGCGTGCGGACGGCGACGACGGGGCACGGGCCCGCCTCGATCACGGTGACCGGGGTCACGACGCCGCTCTCCTCGTCGAAGAGCTGCGTCATTCCGAGCTTCCTTCCGATGATGCCTCTCACAGCTTGATCTCGATGTCGACGCCGGCCGGCAGGTCGAGCCGCATGAGCGAGTCGACCGTCTTCGGGGTCGGCGAATGGATGTCGATCAGCCGCTTGTGCGTGCGCACCTCGAAGTGCTCACGCGAGTCCTTGTCGATGAAGGGCCCGCGGATCACGCAGTAGACGTTCTTCTCGGTGGGCAGAGGCACGGGGCCGGTGATGGTGGCGCCGGTGCGCTGGGCCGTGTCCACGATGTCGCGCGCGGATTTGTCCACCTGCTGGTGGTCGTAGCCCTTGAGGCGGATGCGGATCTTCTGCTGTGGCACCGGCGCCTCCCGTCCTTCCTACTTGATGATCTCGGTGACGACGCCTGCGCCCACCGTCCGCCCACCCTCGCGGATGGCGAAGCGGAGGCCCTGGTCCATGGCGATCGGCTGGATCATCTCGATCTCCATGTTCGTGTTGTCGCCCGGCATGACCATCTCCTGGCCTTCCGGCAGCTTGATCGAGCCGGTGACGTCCGTCGTCCGGAAGTAGAACTGCGGCCGGTAGCCGTTGAAGAACGGCGTGTGGCGGCCGCCCTCCTCCTTCGAGAGGACGTAGACCTCGGCCTTGAAGTGCGTATGCGGCGTGATCGAGCCCGGCTTGGCGAGCACCTGGCCGCGCTCGACCTCCTCGCGCTTGACGCCGCGGAGCAGCGCGCCCGCGTTGTCGCCGGCCTGTGCGTAGTCGAGCGTCTTCTGGAACATCTCGAGCCCGGTGACGACCGTCTTCTCGGTTTCCGGGTGGATGCCCACGATCTCGATCTCGTCGCCGACCTTGCACTGGCCCTGCTCGATGCGGCCGGTCACGACGGTGCCGCGGCCGGTGATCGTGAAGACGTCCTCGATCGGCATCAGGAACGGCTTGTCGACGTCCCGGGTCGGCTCCGGGATGTACGTGTCGACGGCCTCCATCAGCTCGAGGATCTTCGCCGTCCACTCCGCGTCGCCCTCGAGCGCCTTGAGCGCCGAGACCTGGACGACCGGGATGTCGTCGCCCGGGAACTCGTACTTCGAGAGCAGCTCGCGGACCTCTATCTCGACGAGCTCGAGCAGCTCGGGATCGTCGACCATGTCCGCCTTGTTGAGCGCGACGACGATCGCCGGCACCTCGACCTGGCGGGCGAGCAGGATGTGCTCCCGCGTCTGCGGCATCGGCCCGTCGGCCGCCGAGACGACGAGGATCGCGCCGTCCATCTGGGCGGCGCCCGTGATCATGTTCTTGATGTAGTCGGCGTGCCCGGGGCAGTCGACGTGCGCGTAGTGGCGGTTCGCCGTCTCGTACTCGACGTGCGCGGTGTTGATCGTGATGCCGCGCTGCCGCTCCTCCGGCGCCTTGTCGATCTCGTCGAAGGCGACGGCCGTGCCGCCGCTCGACTCGGCCAGCACCTTCGTGATCGCAGCGGTCAGGGTCGTCTTGCCGTGGTCGATGTGACCGATCGTGCCGACGTTGACGTGCGGCTTCGTGCGCTCGAACTTCTGCTTGGCCATGAGTGGCTCTCCCTGTCTCCTTCTTCTCGCTTAGCCCTGAGCGTCGATGATCTCGCTCGCGATCGACTGAGGCACTTCCTCGTAGCGATCGAACTGCATGGTGAAATCGGCCCTACCCTGCGTCATCGAGCGCAGGTCGGTGGCGTACCCGAACATCTCCGACAGCGGGACGCTCGCCTTGATGACCTGGGCGTTGCCCAGGGGGTTCATCGACTCGATGCGGCCGCGGCGGCTGTTGAGGTTACCCATCACGTCGCCGAGGTACTCCTCCGGCGTCGTCACCTCGACCGCCATCACGGGCTCGAGCAGCTTCGGCTTCGCCCGCTTCATCGCCTCCTTGAAGGCCATCGAGCCCGCGATCTTGAACGCGCGCTCGCTCGAGTCGACCTCGTGGTACGACCCCTCGACGAGCTCGACCTTGACGTCCACGACCGGATAGCCGGCGAGGATGCCCGAGCCCATCGCCTCCCGGATTCCGGCGTCGACGGCCGGGATGTACTCCTTCGGGATCTTGCCGCCGACGATCTTGTCGACGAACTCGTAGCCCGCGCCCGGCGGCTGCGGGTAGAGGTTGATCACCACGTCGCCGTACTGGCCCGAGCCGCCCGTCTGCCGGACGAACTTGCCCTGGACGCGCGCGGCCGGCTTCGAGACGGTCTCGCGGTAGGCGACCTGCGGCCGCCCGACGTTCGCGTCGACGTTGAACTCCCGCTTCAGGCGATCGACGAAGATCTCGAGGTGCAGCTCGCCCATCCCGGAGATGAGCGTCTGCCCCGTCTCCTCGTCGGTCTGGACGCGGAAGGTCGGATCCTCCTCGACGAGTCGTGCGAGACCGGCCGTGAGCTTGTCCTGGTCGACCTTCGACTTCGGCTCGACGGCGACCGAGATGACAGGCTCGCGGAAGGTGATCGACTCGAGCACGATCGGCGCGCCGTCGGCGGCGAGCGTGTCGCCGGTCGTCGTCGCCTTGAGGCCGACGCCGGCCGCGATCTCGCCGGCCATGATCTCGTCCCGCTCCTCGCGGTGGTTCGCGTGCATCTGGAGGATGCGCCCGATGCGCTCGGTCTTGCCCGTCGTCGTGTTGAGGACGCGGTCGCCGGCCTTGAGCGTGCCGGAGTAGACGCGGAAGTACGTCAGCTTGCCGACGTACGGGTCGGACATCACCTTGAACGCGAGGGCCGAGAACGGCGCCTTCGGGTCGGCCGGCCGCTCCTCGTCAGAGCCGTCCTTGGGGTCGACCCCGTGCACGGGCGGCACGTCGAGCGGGCTGGGCAGGTAGTCGACGACCGCGTCGAGCAGCGGCTGAACGCCCTTGTTCTTGAACGCGGAGCCGAGCAGCACCGGCGTGATCTCGTCGGCGAGCGTGCCGGCGCGGACGGCGCGGCGGATCATCTCCGGCGTGACCGAGGACTCGTCCTCGATGTACGCCTCGAGCACCTCGTCGTCGAAGTGCGAGATCGCGTCGATCAGCTGGTGGTGGTACTCGTGCGCCTGCTCGGAGAGCTCGGCCGGGATCTCGACGAGGTCGAACTCCTTCCCGAGCTCGTCCTTGTAGATCACAGCCTGCATCTCGACGAGGTCGACGACACCCGCGAAGGCGTCCTCGGCGCCGACCGGGATCTGGACGGGCACCGGGTTCGCGCCGAGCCGGTCGCGCATCGACTGCACGGCGGCGAAGAAGTTCGCGCCAGTGCGGTCCATCTTGTTGATGAACGCGATCCGCGGCACCTTGTACTTATCGGCCTGCCGCCACACCGTCTCGGACTGCGGCTGGACGCCCGCGACCGCGTCGAAGACGGCGACCGCGCCGTCGAGCACGCGCAGGCTGCGTTCGACCTCGGCCGTGAAGTCCACGTGCCCGGGCGTATCGATGATGTTGACGCGATGGTCGCGCCAGAACGCCGTCGTCGCGGCGGACGTGATCGTGATGCCCCGCTCCTGCTCCTGGGCCATCCAGTCCATCGTCGCGGCGCCCTCGTGCACCTCGCCGATCTTGTAGTTGATCCCGGTGTAGAAGAGGATCCGCTCGGTCGTCGTCGTCTTGCCCGCGTCGATGTGGGCCATGATCCCGATGTTCCGGACGCGGTCGAGCGCGACTGCCGTCTCTGTTGCCTTGGTGCTCAAATCTCCCTCTCTGTCGTCTACCAGCGGTAGTGCGCAAATGCCTTGTTCGCCTGCGCCATCCGGTAGACGTCGTCCTTCCGTTTGAACGCCCCGCCCTGCTGGTTCAGGGCGTCCATGATCTCGTTGGCCAGCTTGTCGGGCATGCCCTTCTCGCGCCGCTCGCGCGCGTACTGGACGAGCCAGCGTACGGCGAGCGTCCTGGCGCGCCGCTGCGGCACCTCGACCGGCACCTGGTAGTTCGCGCCGCCGACGCGGCGGCCGCGCACCTCCAGCACCGGGGTGACCGTCTTCACGGCCTGCTCGAGCACCTCGACCGGCGGGCGGCCGGTCTTCGTCCCGACGCTCTCGAGCGCCTCGTAGACGATCTGCTCGGCGATCGACTTCTTGCCGTCGAGCATCACCTTGTTGATCACCTGCGTGACGAGCGGCGAGCTGTACACGGAGTCGGGCTCGACCGGACGCGCCTGGATCTCGGCACGGCGCGGCATCAGCCACCCCGCTTCGCGCCGTACTTCGAACGCGCCTGCTTGCGATCGGCGACGCCGCCCGTGTCGAGCGCCGCGCGGATGACCTTGTACCGGTAGCCCGGCAGGTCCTTCACGCGGCCGCCGCGCACGAGCACGACGGAGTGCTCCTGGAGGTTGTGCCCCTCGCCCGGAATGTAGGCGCCGACCTCCGCCCCGTTCGTGAGCCGGACGCGCGCGACCTTCCGCAGCGCCGAGTTCGGCTTCTTCGGCGTCTGCGTCATGACGCGCGTGCAGACGCCGCGCTTCTGCGGCGAGCCGGCGAGCGCGGGCGTCTTCGTCTTCGCCTTCGGAGCCTTGCGGCCTTTCCGGACGAGCTGGTTCACAGTGGGCATGAGTCTTGGTCTTCCTCTTGGAGCAGTCGAAAAGAAACGGCCGGCCGGGGTCGTTGCCCCTGCCAACCGCCCGCGGCATGGTAGCGAAGCCCGGCGGGCACCGCAAACCGGCTGGCGGAGCCGAAAAACCCCGACTCACGGGCGTGGCCTGTGCCCCGCCGCCCGTTTACAGTCTGCTCGGCCCCGATGAACCACCTCGAACTCGCGCTCTCCGTCGCTCTCGGCGTCGCCGTCGCCGCGATCCTTTTCGTGCTCGGGTTCGCTAACCGGCGCTCGGCGCGCCGGGCCGACGCGCGCGTGGCCGAGGTGGTGCGGACCCTCGAGGCGCGGATGAACGAGCTCGCGCAGGAGCTCAACGACGCCGTCGGGCGAGCCGAGTCCGAAGCGCGCCGCAACCGCTTCCTGGGAGATATCGCAGGCTCGATCGACCTCGACGACGTCCTCGCGCGGACGCTCGAGGCGGCGCTCTCGCTGCCGCAGGTCGACGCGGCGCTCGTGCGTGTGGACGGCGCCGGGGGAAACCAGGTGACCGCGTCGCTCGGCTTCGAGGGCGAGGAACCCGACGCGCAGGCGCTCGGCGGCCCGCCCGACCGCCAGCCGGCACGAGCAGTCGAGCTGACGTATCACCAGACCGCCGGCGAATACGCCGTCCACGCCGTGACGGCGGGGCTCGTCCTGCCGCTCGCCAACGGGGCCTCCCCGATCGGCTGGCTGGGGGCGTACACGCGGGAGGCGGGCGCCCGCTTCGCCGCCGAGGACGTCGACCGGCTCGCGGAGCTCGCCGAGCGGGCGGCGCCCGCGATCGAGAACGCCCGCCGCTTCCGCGAGGCGCGCCAGCTCGCCGACCTCGATGCGCTGACCGGGCTCCACAACCGGCGTTACTTCCACGAGACGCTCGCGCGCGAGATCGCGCGGGCACAGCGCTACGGGCGCCGGCTCGCCCTCCTGGTCGCCGACGTCGACGGCTTCAAGGCGATCAACGACCGGATCGGGCACCTCGCGGGCGACGCCGTGCTCGCGGAGGCGGCGGAAAGGATCCGGGAGGTCGTCCGCGCCGCCGACATCGCGTGCCGGATCGGCGGCGACGAGTTCGCGGTGATCGCCCCGGAGTCGGGGCTCGACGAGCTGCAGCTGCTCGCCGCACGGATGAGGCAGGCGTTCGCGGCGAGGCCGCTCCCCCACGCCGGGCGGGTCGGGATCTCGGCCGGTCTCGCCGAGCTGCAGGCGCAGGACGACGGGACGAGCCTCTTCGAGCGCGCCGACCACTCGCTCTATGCGGCCAAGAGCGCCCGGCCGCCCGGCTTGACCGCCGCGGACGGAGCGGCATAGAGCCCCGAGGCCGGTAGCAGGTACCGTCACGAAATCGTGCCGGCGAATGCCGGCGACCCGCGTTCGTCCGCATGAAAGCGCCGCAAGCGGCCGTTACGAAGACGTGCAGTACCTGCTACCGGCCGTGAGCTAGGCGTCGATGTCCTCGGCCGAGAACTCGCGGACGACGCGGGCGGGAACGCCGACCACCATCGTGTACGGCGCGACATCCTCCGCGACGACGGCGCCGGCGCCGACGATCGCGTACTCCCCGACCGTCACCCCGGGCAGGATCGTGCTCCGCAGGCCGAGAAAGGCCCCACGGCCGATCGTCGTCCGCCGCTGCTCGGTCGTCGCCTCGTCGCCGAGCAGACGGTGGAAGTGGCGCGGGTAGTACGCGTGGCCGAGGATGGTCGCCTGGGCGGCGACGGTGACGTCGTCCTCGATCGTGACCGACGAGGGCGAGGCGTCGTCGATGAACACCTCGGTGCCGATGAAGACGCGCCGCCCGACGCCGACGCCGCGGCGGCGGTGGAGTGCGGCGCGCGTGACCGGCGGCAGCGGCGCGTAGCGGGCGACGACGTGGAGCCAGCGCCGGCCGACCGCGCCGGCGAGGCGCGTTCCCCGCGTCTCGGGGCCGACCGGAACCGTCCCCCACAGGCGCTCGAGCATGGCGGAAGCGTACGCGGACGACGACGTGATGGCTGCCACCGCTCCGCGGCGGCAGCCACCGGTCGTTCCGCTTACGCCTCGTCGAGCGGCGTCTCGACCTCGGGAATCTCCTCCGCCTCGAGGTCGCTGCGCGGCTCGGCGTCGCCCGGGGTCTCCGGCCCGCCGCCGAAGTCGAGCCCGAGCCCGGCGAGCGCGTCCGAGCCGTCGGAGCCGATCTCCTCGAGTGCCGCGAGCAGCTGCTCCTCCGTCTGGGGCCGTGCGAGCGCGCTCGCCGGCACCTTGTCGGACGGGCCGATCTCGATCGTCCGGTACCGCTTCAGGCCCGTCGCCGCCGGGATCAGCTTCCCGATGATGACGTTCTCCTTCAGCCCGAGCAGCCGGTCGACCTTGCCCTCGATCGCCGCGTCGGTCAGGACCTTCGTCGTCTCCTGGAAGGACGCCGCGGAGAGGAAGGACTCGGTCGCGAGCGAGGCCTTCGTGATCCCGAGGATCAGCGGCTCGGAGGTCGCCTTCTCCTTCTTCTCCTTGCGGACGCGCGTGTTCTCCCGGTCGAGCACGACCTTGTCGACGAGCTGGCCCGGCAGGAGGTCGGTCTCGCCGGCGTTCTCGACCCGCACCTTCTTCAGCATCTGCCGGACGATCAGCTCGATGTGCTTGTCGTGGATCTCGACGCCCTGCGACTTGTAGACCTTCTGCACCTCGCCGACGAGGTACAGCTCGGTGGACGTGTAGCCCTTGAGCCGCAGCAGGTCGGCCGGGTTGAGCGAGCCCTCGTGGAGCGGATCGCCCGCCTCGACGCGCTCGCCGTGGACGACCGACAGGCGCGTCCGACGCGGGACGGTGACCGAGAACTCGTCCTCCTCGTTGCCGCTGTCGGGCAGGATCGTGATCTTGAGCTGGCGCTCCGTCTCCTCGATCCCGACCGTGCCGGCGATCTCCGCGAGCGCCGCGGCGCCCTTCGGGTTCCGGGCCTCGAAGATCTCGACGACGCGCGGCAGGCCGTGCGTGATGTCCGCGCCGGCGATGCCGCCGGTGTGGAACGTCCGCATCGTCAGCTGCGTCCCCGGCTCGCCGATCGACTGCGCGGCGATGATCC
>Ga0335081_10013274_pt1 | contig 13319 bp, 6 predicted proteins | sample Lox_Sample_35_FD_206713 | JGI IMG/M metagenome (GOLD analysis project Ga0335081, IMG submission 206713) | Soil microbial communities from Loxahatchee National Wildlife Refuge, Florida, United States - Lox_Sample_3.5 | ecosystem: Environmental > Terrestrial > Soil > Wetlands | place: USA: Florida...
CGAGCAGCCAACCAAGTTCGAGCTGGTGATCAACCTGAAGACCGCCAAGGCGCTCGGCCTCACGGTGCCGCTAACGCTTCAGGCAGCCGCCAACGAGGTGATCGAATAGGCAACTTTTTGCTGTTGCGGCCACGGTCGCTATCGCGGGGATACTGTTGCAAAAGTCGTTTTGCACTGGTGATCAAAAATTCTGCAGGCCGCCAATGCGTTTTTCGTGTAAGGATGCGGGGGGTCTCATCTCCTGACGCCAAACTCACCGGCGACTTCGCTAATGCGACTGAGGCTATACGAATCGCCGATCGCTTCCCGCTTCGTAATTTCGCGAAAAATTTGTCGCCCTGCAACTTTCGACTTTTGCAACAGTATCGCGGGTAAAGCCGACATCGGGCGATAGCGCCCAAAGCGACGCTTTTGACCCCATCGCGACACTTCGGGCCGCTGCATCGCAAAATTCCGCCTGAGTCCCATTCCACCACTCGCAAATCCCTGCTGTAATTGCTTTGGCTTAGGGTACCGCAGGGCGCCCTGATATGACTGGGCACAACTTGCTGGAGGGACACATGAGAGCACTGCTTGGTGCGGCGCTGCTAATCGCTGGGTATCCCGTCGCAGCTTTCGGTCAGACGACCGATGAGATCAAGAACGCGGACAGGACGCCGCAACACGTTCTGACTTACGGCATGAGCTACAGTCAACAGCGCTTCAGCCCGCTCGATCAGATCAATCGCGACACCGTCAAGCGGCTCATTCCGGTGTGGTCGTACAGCATGAACAACAACACTGGCGAAGAGTCGCAGCCGCTGATCTACGACGGCATCATGTACGTCACCAGCCAGAACGCCACCGTCGCAGTCGATGCGCTGACCGGCAAGGAAATCTGGAGAACGCCGGTCGAGTATCCACCGGACACCACCAGGGTGGTGTGCTGCGGCATCGTCAATCGTGGCGCCGCGATCTACGAAGGCAAGGTGTTCCGCACCACGCTGGACGCGCGCGTCATCGCCCTCGACATGAAAACCGGCAAGGAAATCTGGAACGTCAAGTCGGGCGACGCCAAAGACGGCATCGCCATGACCAGCGCGCCGTTGATCGCGAATGGCGTGTTAATCACAGGCATGGCCGGCGCGGAATATGGCAGCCGCGGCTATATCGAGGGCTACGATCCGAACACCGGCAATCGGCTGTGGCGGCATTACACCGTGCCGCGGCCGGGCGAGCCCGGCGCCGGTAGCTGGCCGGACCATGCGGCGAACGCCAGCGGTGGCAGCTCATGGACGACTGGCTCATACGATCCCGAGCTCGACCTAGTCTACTGGGGCATCGGCAATCCGGCGCCGTGGAACGCGCTGCTGCGCAAGGGCGACGATCTGTTCACCAACTCGATCCTCGCGGTGCGGCCGAAGACCGGCGAGGTCGCGTGGTATTTCCAGACGTCGCCCAACGATCCGTTCGATCACGACAACGTCACGTCGATTATCCTGGCCGAGCTGACCGTCAGCGGCAAACCGACCAAGGTTCTGCTGCAGGCCGGGCGCAACGGATTCTATTACGTGCTCGATCGCAAGACCGGTCAGCTGATCGCGGCCAACCCCTACGTCAAGGTGACCTGGGCGAGCGGCATCGACAGGGAAACCGGCCGGCCGGAGTGGACCGAGACCACCAAGAAGGCGATCGCCTACACGGAGGAGATCGAAACCTGGCCGCACATCTCCGGCGGCACCAACTGGTATCCTTCCTCGTTCGATCCGCGGTCCGGCCTCGCCTATGTCAACACCACCGACTACGGCATGAAGTATAAGCCCGATCCGATCGACGAGATCAGAAACTTAAAACCCGGCGACTCGCACCGCGCAGTGAAGATCACGCCGATTTTCAATGCCGATGGCATGCGCGGCCATCTGCGCGCCATTGATCCGATGACCGGACAGTCGAAATGGTCGATTCCGTTCAAGAGTCCGAATTGGGCCGGCACGCTGGTGACGGCCGGTGGGTTGGTGTTTACCGGCGAGCTCACCGGAGAGTTCATCGCCGTCGACAGCGAGAGCGGCAAGATTCTGTGGCAGTTCCAGACGCCGTCGGGGATTATCGGACAGCCGATCACCTGGCAGCGCGATGGCAAGCAATATGTGACCGTCACCAGCGGAACCGGCGGTGTATACGTGCTGCGGACGCCCGATCCCAATCTCGCCCATGTGCCGCCGGGTGGCACGCTGTGGACCTTCGCGCTGTTTGATCGCTGATACGATCAAAGTCGCTGCGGCGCAGCCATGCGACGGAAACCGACCTGGTGCTGAGCCGGCGCATGCGAACTGTTATGATCGCATGGTGCTGCGCTAGCGTCACACCGACCATCGCGGCCGCCGATGAAGAGGCGACGGCCAGCGGTGAACGGCTCTACGAGAAATATTGCGCCACCTGCCATGGCGACGATCTACAGAATAATTCCGGCATCGCCTTCGATTTGCGCCGGCTGAAAGCCGACGAGCATCCTCGTTTCTTTAATTCGGTGCAACACGGCAAGAATGCGATGCCCTCATGGCAGGGCGTGCTGACGCAAGAGCAGATCGAGGCCCTCTGGCTCTATATCCGCGCTCGCGCGTATCAACCGTGATGCCTTAAGGCGGTCGGTGGCATCTATTCCCGGTCTGACGTGAGCTAATCAGTCCGCTTCCCGTTGCACTGAACGACAACCTGCGAGTCGTATCAAAGCCTCCCCTGCCGCTTTGCGTCAAATAATGGCAGGATCGATAGGTTAGTCGGGGGAAGGCCGTTGCGTAGGGTTGGGGCTTTTGACGGTGGAAGGGCGCCATTATCTCGGCCGACGGGACGCCATTGGCTTTTGGGCGGCGCCAGCGTTGCCACACTCTTACTTCCGTCGTTGGCCTCAGCCCAGCAAAACGCGGTCGTTCTTCCCGAGATACGGATCATCGCGCCAACGCCGCTACCCCCAGTGCGGCGCGCAGCCGCGCCCGCCCCGGCAGCTGCGGCAAACATCGCGCCGGCATCCGCACCAGCCGCCGAAGCCGGCGGCATCGACCGCGACAAGGTCCCATCCAACGTTCAGACTTTGCCGGCGGCGGCTTTCGATCATGCGGTCACGCCGGATCTGCTGCAAACCATGGCGCGGGGGCTGCCCGGCGTCGCGCTTGGCGATCAAACCGGCAACCAATTTCAGCTCGATATCAATTATCGCGGCTTCATCTCCTCGCCGGTGAACGGTACACCGCAGGGCCTTGCTGTCTATCAGAACGGCGTACGCGTCAACGAGGTGTTCGGCGATATCGTCAATTGGGATTTCATACCCGAGAAGGCGATCAACCGGATGATCTTGGTTCCGAGCAATCCGGTCTATGGGCTCAACGCGCTGGGCGGCGCTCTCTCGCTCGAAATGAAGAACGGCTTCACCCATCAGGGCGTCGAGAGCGAACTCATGGGTGGTTCGTACGGCCGAATCGGAACCTCGGTGCAGGCTGGCGGCCAAAGCGGTAATGCATCGGGCTATATAACCGCCGATGCCATCGATGACGGAGGATGGCGTCAGGATTCGCCGTCCCGGCTGCGCCGCATCTTCAGTGACTTCGGCATACGGGGCGATCAGACCGAGTTTCACTGGACCGTGACGGGCGCGGACAACAGCTTCGGCGCCGCTGCCGCCACGCCAATTCAATTACTCAGTCAGAGCTGGTCAAGCGTCTATACGGTTCCGCAGACGACTGAGAACCGTCTTGCATTTTTGACCGGCAGCGGCAGCTGGAAGCCCAAAGATACGCTCACCTTCCAGGGCAACTTGTATTACCGTGGCTTTTGGCAAGGCCATGTTGACGGCAACGGCACCGACGCGACGTCCTGTCCGCCGCCGTCAACCTTGCTGTGCTTTCCCAATCTCGACGGCAGTCTTTCGCCGCTCGTGACGACGGGCGGACAGACAGTATCGGCCACCGGCATTCTCGGCAGCAGCGTCTTGGGCGAAATCGATCGGGCCTGGACATCGACCAACAGCTTCGGCGGCTCGGTGCAAGGCGCTTCGTCCGAAAAACTGTTCGGGCACGACAACAATTTTGTCATGGGCATCAGCGTCGACCGCGGGCTGGTGCAGTTCACCTCGTCGAGCGAGCTTGGCACGACGAACGCCGGTCAGTTTCCGATAATCTCAGGCACCGGACTTTACATCGATCAGCCATCGGGCGATATCGCGCCGGTGCGGCTGGGCTCCAACACGCTGTATACGGGTTTCTATGCTACGGATACCTTCAACGTCACGCCGCGCCTTGCGGTGACGGCTGGCGGCCGTTTCAATACCGCCCAGATCGATCTGATGGACGAGATCGGCAACGATCCGGGGCTTAACGGCAACCACGTTTACAGCCGCTTCAATCCGACACTCGGAGCGACCTACAAAATAACGCCAAACGTCACCGTCTATGGCAGCTATGCGGAGGCAAACCGGGCACCGACGTCGCTCGAGCTCGGCTGCGCCGATCCGATGCGGCCTTGCCTGATCGACAATGCGCTCGTCGGGGATCCCAATCTCAATCAGGTCGTGTCGCACACATTCGAGGCGGGCCTGCGTGGGCAGTTCAACGTCGGCCATGGCTTGTTCAATTGGAGTATTGGCGCCTATCACGCACTCAACACCAATGATATTTTGGCCATCGCCAGCCCGATTCCTGGCCACGAGTACTTTCAGAACGCCGGCAATACGCTGCGCCAAGGCGTCGAAGCCGTGGCCTCGTACAAGCACGGCCGCTGGACCGCCTATGCCAATGTCACCTCCGTCGATGCCACCTTTCGCAACGCGCTGACGCTGTCGTCACCGAACAACCCATTCGCCGACGCCAACGGCAATATTTTCGTCGTGCCGGGCGATCATTTGACCGGAATACCAAACATCCGGTTCAAGGCCGGCGCCGACTATCAAATCACCGATCCGTGGAAATTCGGCGCCGACCTCAACGTCATCGGCAGCCAATGGCTCGTCGGCGATGAAGGGAACCAGAACCCGAAAATACCGGCCTATTGGACCGTGAACGTGCACTCCTCCTATCAGCTTGCAAAGCAGGTCGAGCTGTTCGGCCTCGTGCGAAATCTGTTCGACCGGCATTACTACGTCTATGGCACGTTCTTTCAGACCAGTTCCTTTCCGTTCCTGAACCTGACCGATCCTCGCACCTTCGTCCCCGGCATGCCGCTTGCCGCTTACGCGGGCGTGCGCGGGTCGTTTTAGCACCGTCGTCTCCATCACGTTCCGGAAGGTTGCTTGTGACCGACGACTAGTCTAGGTGGTCGAAATAGGTCGTCTTTGTTGCGCTGTACTTTGGTCGAAAGTGGCAGATTTTGTTGCAAAGGTCGTTTTGCACAGATGGTCAGAAATTCTGCGGGCCGCTGATGCGATTTTCGTGTAAGGATGCGGGGGGCCTCCCCGTGACGTCACCATCGCCCACCTCACCTCGTAAGGTAGAAGGTGTTGCGCTGACCGATTGAATCCGCCGGGTAAAAGCGGACATTCGGCAGTGCCGTCGGCACGCAAGTTTGCGGCTACGGAGCGGTCGTCCGCCCCTCCCCGTTGATCCGACTCCGGTTTTGGCGCCTTTTCCCGCTTTACCCACAAACGCACCCACGAGCCATGCGAGCACATGGTAAGGGGTCGCGTTGCAAATGCACGTTACGAAGACAAAGCATCGCGCCGCATAAAATATCACCATTGAATCAATCGGTTGGGAACACAAACGGGACCTCATTTAGCGGCCCTTGCATTCGGTATCAATTTGGGAGACATTAGTCACCGTTATTGAGACAACGAATCGAGGTCTAAAGTGAGTCTCAGCAGGCTGCCCAGGTACCTGATCCTGATACGCTGGGGCGCGTTTCGGCTGGATTTGGTTGGCCGCATTCAGGTGATTGCGGCGTTGACGCTCGCGGCAGCGATTGTCGGTCTGAAGATCCTGGTCTTTTGAGACGAAACGCGATTCGCCGATAAATCGGCCAAGCGACACTCGCGTACTTACGAGGAACGCGGGATAGAAATCGTGCGGCGTGACGGCTTCGACCTCGAGGGCGACTTTCACGAAAGATCATTGATGACGACAAAGACTCTCCCGCAAGGGGCACGCTAGCAAAGCGCTTCGGTGGCTTGCTCAAAGCGTTCGAGCTTGTTGGTTATACACCGGAGGTCCGCCAGTTGAAGCTGAGACGTGTGTAAACGTTTGGCCCGACACTACGACCATTAATTTTCGCCCAACGGCTCCCACCTACTCAATTGCAGATAGTCACCGCTTGACGAGGCACATCCCTCCGGCGCGCGTCAGGGGCGCCCTTGCGCCGCGGCCAATTCGTCCCATAATGGCGCGAGGCGATCGTGCTACCTCTAATAGAGAAGGCTTCCGCAACCGAACCGCCGCAGTTGCGCAGTTTTGTGGGCGTCCGATGACCAAATCCTACGAGGCGATCGTTGTCGGCACCGGCTTCGGCGGCGCGATCAGTGCTTGCCGGCTGAGCAAGAAATGGCCGGGAAGCGTGCTCGTGCTCGAGCGCGGCAAGCGCTATGAACTTGGCTCCTTCCCGCGCACACCGCACGCCATGGCGCGCAATTTCTGGAACCAGGGATTCGAGAAGCGCAGCCGCCCGAAGGTCGTCGCCAATATCGAGCAGAGCGGGCTATTCGACATCCGCAATTACCACAAGATCGACGTCGTGCTGGGCGCCGGCCTTGGCGGCGGCTCGCTGATCTATGCCAACGTGTTTCTCGAGCCGCCCGACGCGGTGTTCGGGGCGCGCTGGCCGCAGAGCTGCCGCAGGGCGCAGCTGCAGCAATATTACGACGTGTGCAAGGAGGTGTTGGGTGCGCGACCGGTGCCGCAGCCATTTGAGGGCCGCCGTCAGATCGTCCGCACCCAATTGTTTCAGAAGATCGCGGCGCAGATCGGCCGCGATTCGCAGCTTGTCGACGTCAATGTGTTCTTCGGCAACGATTTTGCCAATCCGCTGCCAATCGGCGTCCAGGCTAAAAATCGCTACGGCGCGCTCCAGACCTCGTGCACCTATTGCGGCGAGTGCGACGTCGGCTGCAATTACCAGTCAAAGAATACGCTCGACCTGAATTATCTCTTCCAGGCGGAAAACCAGTACGGCGCCGAAATTCTGACCGAGCATTTTGTCGACAGCATCGTGCCGCTGGAACAAAATGGCGCCGACGATCGCAGCGCCAGTGGCGAGCACGGTTATCGCGTGTACTATCGCGACCTCAAGCACGGCCAGGAAAAACTCAGCGCTGTCGCCAAGCGCGTCGTGGTGTCGGCAGGCAGCCTCGGCTCGACCGAGCTTCTGTTGCGCTGCCTCGACCAGAACGTGCACGGCACGCTGCCGCGGATCGGGCCGGCGCTCGGCAAGCACTTCTCCGGCAACGGTGATTTTCTTGCCTTCGTCGTCGGCACCAAGGCGCCGGCCGAGCCGAACTACGGGCCTGTGATCACCCAACGCATCGACTTCAATCTGTTCAAGGATTTTGTGCCGGATCACGCCTTCATCCTGGAAGATGCCAGCTACGCAACATTCGGCTCCTGGTTCGCGGAAGCGGCCAAGCCGGGCTTTCTGCGGCTCGCCTCGTTCTGGCGCTTTCTCCGCCATCTGGGCGCGCGTTTGCGCGGCGACACCCTGGGAACGATCGGCTTTGCGTTTGCCGATCTGCTGGGCGATGACCTTTCCTACAAGACCTGCGTGCTGCTGTTCATGGGTGTCGACAAATCCAACGGCACCATGACACTCGGCAACAGCGGCTGGCTCGATCTCGATTGGCCGCAGAACGACAGCGCGGCGCTCTACGACGCGATCCTCGCCGCCGGCAAGGAGTTTAAGCGCCAGACCGGCGGCGACACCTTCGTCGCGCTGCCGAACTGGTGGCTGCCGTTCCGCAAGAACGTCAGCGTCCACGCGCTTGGCGGCTGCGTGCTGAGCGACAATCCGCAAGATGGTGTCACCAGCGCGGCGCCGGCCACGTTCGGCCAGGTGCACGGCTATCCGAACCTCTATGTCGCTGACGGCGCGATCGTGCCCAATGCGGTCGGCGCCAACCCGACCGCGACCATCTCGGCGCTGTCGGAGATGGTCGCGCACGGCATCACCGGGATTGCGCCGACGGCGGCGTTGTAGGGAGGGCGGCAATGCCGAGCGGCGCGGCATCGCGCGGCGCGTTCATCTGAGGAGGAGGCGAACTTGACCAAGCGATCGCTGATCTTGGCTGGCGGCGGATTGAAAGTCGCCTATCAGGCCGGCGTCATGCAGGTTTGGCTCGACGAAGCGGGCCTCACCTTCGACCATGCGGACGGCTGCTCGGGCGGCGTATTCAACTTGGTGCAGTATTGCCAAGGCTCGAGTGGCATGCAGATCGCCGACAGCTGGCGCGATTTCCCGATTCTTCACGCGCTGTCGCTGAACTGGCGGCAATATCTGCGGCTGTTCTGGGCCGAGTCGCTGATGACCTACGACGCATTCCGCAAGGCGGTGCTGCGCGGCAAATGGAAGATCGATTGGGACAAGGTCCGCTCAAGCCAAAAGCTCGGCACGTTCAACGTCTTTAACTTCAGCAAAAATCAGCATCTCGTCCTCACCCAGGACCAGATGAACGAGGATCTCCTCGTCGCCGGCGTGACGCTGCCGATGTGGTTTGCGCCGGTGACGATCAACGGCGAGCGCTACCTCGACGCGGTCTACGTCACCGATGCCAATCTGATGGAGGCAGTCCGGCGCGGCGCCGACGAGCTTTGGATCATCTGGACCGTGAGCCGCAAGCAGATCTGGGGCGGCGGCTTCGTCAACACCTATTTCCAGATCATCGAGATCGCGGCCAACGGCCGGCTCAGGGAAGACATCGAACGGATCGAAGCCAATAACAAGGCGATCGCCGCCGGCGGCCGCGGCGAATTCGGCCGCCGCATCGAGGTGAAGATGCTGGCGGCGGAGGTGCCCCTGCACTATCTAATCAACTTCAGCAGCACCGGCTTTACGGCCGCCGTCGAGCAGGGCATTTCCGATGCGCGGGCCTGGTGCCGCCAGCAAGGAATTCCGCTCAAGGCGCCGGCCGGCAATCTACTCGGACTGACATTCGACGAAACCATGCAGGGCGGATTCGCGCTCGGCCCGACCGATCCCGCGCAAGGCCATCAGCAAGGCGCCGCCCAGGGCACCACGCTCGCCATGCACGCAACCGTGCACATTACCGACCTCGATCGCTTCCTCAATGTGCCGGATCATCCCGGCGGCCTGACCGGAACGATCGACTTTCCGCCGCTCGGCACCGGCTTGGTCGCAACGACCGGCGTATTCAATCTGCTCAAGCCGGACGACGCCAATGTCGACAAGCTCTTCGTCTACGAGCTCGGTTTCCAGCACAGCGGCAAATCCTATTACCTCGCAGGCCGCAAATACGTCAGCAAGGGCGGCGATCCGTTCCGCGAAACCACCACACTTTACACCAAGCTACACGAGGGCCGCGACCAGAGCGGACCGGTCGTCGGCGCCGGCGTTATCACTCTCGGAGTCAAGGAGATCGTCGCGCTGCTCGAGACTGTCCGCGTTCACAACGCGCAGAACAAACGCGATGAGTTCGCGGCGCTCGAACGATTCGGAAAGTTCTTTCTCGGCGAACTGTGGGAGCGCTACGGTATCCACCTGAAGCGGCCGTAACCATCGTCCCGCGCACGCGGGGCGTCCAGATTAGCGCGCCACGACGGCGCGACTGCGGCGCCTCGAGTTACTCTTTGAATGACTTGCTAATCGAATTGATGGTTTTCACGGTCCCGAGCGGAACAGGAACGCCTTTAGCGTCGCGCGGCGATTCGGTTGGACACGGAGCAGTCGTCTCGAAAATCTGGCCGGTCCGATTGTCGAATATCTTGCTTTGGCATCCAGCGCCAGGGTGCAGAACAATTGTCCCGGTGGCGTTCGTCGGCCCGGCAGGGATCGAATTGTCGGCGACGGGCGACGATGGGGCAATTCTCAGTACCGCCGAAATCGCAGCGACGGTACCGATCGATGCCGCCACGAAAAAGACGGCAGAAACCGTCGTGCGCAGGGATCTGTTCTTGCGCGTCGCGCGCACCTTATGTGTGATCGGCGGCGAGGCTGGGGAATGGCTTTGGGTCATCTTGCTCTCCGCCCCTGATAAATAGATGAAATTCCATTTTCGCCTTGTGCTGCCGGCCCAAGTTCCCCGATGCCGTACCATCGCGACGTAAACCTGACCCCTACCAAACGACCACGGCACCACATGACTTCACAGGCGCGCTGAACGCTGTCCCTCGACAGGACCAGGATGAAGTTCGGCGGTAAACTCGTTCGTGTTTTCGCGAAGCTGATGCACGCGCCGCTATCTGAAATATTGATGAGTTCGCATTGAACCGGCTTTTCGCGCTCGCCAAAAATGACTTCCACGCCGCGACGCGTCCAGCGTCGTGCGCTTTTCCGACTTTCCCGGGACCGCGCAAGCATCCTTAAAGTGCCCTGCCCCCCTCGAATACTCGTGGAAAAGTGTGAATCAAATGCTGATGGCGGTGTCGGGAAATGCCTGACTTTCACGACCTAACGATGCGCGCAGGTGTGCTGCAATCATCTGTATATGCCGGGCGAAATCAAAACTGGTTATATGCCATTTGCGGAATTCATAATCGGCGGTTTGGTGGTAATGCAACTGGACAACGCGCGAGTCACGGAACCTAACAACGGTAACCCGGCTTTGTGCCCCAACAGCCAAGTTAGCTAGCGGGGATTATCCTGACTCGACCTAGGGCGAAGCGGCGCTATCTGCGGTCGCCGCACTGCCGGCCCGCTCCTGCCTGATCGATGGCGAGGCGATCGTCACGGACACCGAAGGCCTCGCGGTGTTCGAGCTGATACGCTGTCAGCGTGCCGGTTAGCGCATTTGCATCGGCGCTGCGTTTGCAATGACAGAGGCAATGCTCATTCTTGCAACAACTGCGCAGCGCTATCGGCTGCGCCTAAATCCTCATCATCCTGTAGAACCTCAAGGCTTGATTACCCTCAGGCTGCGCTACGGGCTACGGGTGCTCTTGGAGAAGCGAGTCTGAGCAGGAAAGGCCCAAGTAGCCGAGGAAAAAGTAGTACGCGTCACCTATCCGTTGGAGCGGCGGCGTCCCTCGTATAGACTCTACTCCCGCTCGATGGCGGCAAGGTCGCCTGATCCGCGGGCTTTTGCATCGGGACGCGGCGCGTCTGAAAACGTTCTAACATGGGTCATACTGTCCGAGATAATTTGTGTGAGTTGGACAACTGATTGACTCAATGAGGTATAGTCAGCGACGTCACGCTGAACACGGTCACCTTCATCTTCCAACTTTCCGCGCAAGCGTTTCAGATCATCAATTAATCGACCGATCTCGCGCGTCGACTCCAAGGCAAGCCGACCAATGACACTGGATGCGTGATCACCGGCATCGTCTGACCGACGAGCGCCACTGCTTTGCCGTCGCACCAGCTCGCGAATGTTACCTTCGAATTCGTTGGGCTTATCAACAGGCACGAGATCGTTTGGTTTTGCATTGCTCATAACGTCACCCCATTTTGTTCAAGATTCCGAGCCGCTGCTTCGAGTTCGAGGACGCGCAACGATCAATTGCCGAGCGTCAACGGCTTTTGACCCCCGTTTAGCGCCGCTTTTCAGCGCAGATCCGCCCGATCGCTTTGTTCCCTAGTGCTGCTCTGCTTGGACATTTGAGCGACAAGTCGTCGAAGCTTTTTTATGATTGTACCTAGCGCCTGCTCGATATCCGGGCCGGACAAGCGGGAGTCGTCGCCTAAGTCCTGGGCGCGCGGTTGCAAGGGATCTGCCTTTCTCATCAACCAATCTCCCTCAATCTTTGCCAGTTGCTTAGCCCGATTTAAGCTCTGTCATTGCTGAGAGGATCAGAAGCACCTGAGTCGTTTGGTGCAATCCGGGCGAATTCGGGTCAAAATGCGCGTTGTGGGAACTCGTAGTCGGCAAACTCTGATGCCTTGGTTCTAAAAATAATCGCCCGAACGGGCGTTTGCATTAAAGCCTTCGTTATGTAGCTGAATGATCGCGCGTACGCCTTTGATAGCGGGAATTGCTGCGGCTGGTGTACCATTTGCGCTGGCCAAACTAATTGCCATTTTTGACTCCCGTATCGATAGAACCAAAGCGTGACGAATTTCCACAGAAAACAAATTGTCCACACGAGCCTTCGGTCAAGCGCGCTGAACGGCTGCTCCTCCTTACGTGGCTAGGTTGGTTCGCTGCAACTGCTTCACCTGGCATGATACTGCTGAAGTTGACGGTGAACTCGGAGACCCATTCTTCAAGGATCGGTGGATCGTCACATTCGAATCCCACTCACGCCCCAATTCTTACCAATCCTTGCGTGTGGGATGGGAGGCAGCGACAAAGGACAGAGACAAGCTCGTCAGCGACGCGCCTACTCGTCATCCGTAAGCGAGGTATCCATGAAGGGCCTGGCCAAGTCAAAAGCTGTCAGAACTAGCGATGGCGTGACATTGTCTCGCGTATTGGGAAAATTGAAAGCAAGTAAGGCGAGAGCTAACGCGATAGATTCCGCGATCGTTCGGGAACTAATTGCGGTTGCTCGAAAGGAGCGAGCGTCATTACATTCGCTGGTCGCGTCTTTGAGCCGCCAAATCAACCACACCCAGGAATTGATTGAACATTTTCACGGTCTTATTGCTCGCCTGGATGAAGTATTGCTTCTACTGGAGAACCATAATCCGACCCGTCTCGCAGAATCGATTCGCAAATCGCGCGCATCAGCAGTTGCCTGACAAATTCGATAGGTGACGTTAGCTGTTGAGGCTTTTGCGGCTGTTTTTGGCATTCTGTTGACGCCAGTCGTTGTTATAGCGGTTACGGCACCTAAGTTGCCGACATCGTCAAAACTGTCATCGGCTCGCCCTGGTCGCCCTCATTAAGTCGATCTTAGTGTTTAGTGCATCAGACTTCAGTGGGGTCCCTGCGTAGTGTAATGGGGAGGGGTCGTGCAGCCTCGTCATTCCGACGACGACTTGTTTCGCGCGATTGCTGACAATACCAACGCACTCTCAGTGCTTATCGAACAGCAAATGGCGGTGGACACGGGATTTGGTGAACCCGATCCTGATTGCCGCGCAAGGCAAATGCTCTCGAATGTCCAGCTTATCGACGCGTATCAACGGTAAGCGACGTTTTCAGGCCACGTCCTTGAGCGCTGAGGTGACGGGATAGGCCCACGGCAGGAGTTCGTCGATACGGCTGTTGGGGTGATCGTTGACGATCTTGGTGATCACGTCGGCGAGGTAGG